>Ga0208872_1001516_pt1 | contig 14182 bp, 13 predicted proteins | sample CryBogCBH12Aug08_FD_185508 | JGI IMG/M metagenome (GOLD analysis project Ga0208872, IMG submission 185508) | Freshwater microbial communities from Crystal Bog, Wisconsin, USA - CBH12Aug08 (SPAdes) | ecosystem: Environmental > Aquatic > Freshwater > Lake | place: Crystal Bog, Wisconsin, USA...
AACCTATTCAAACACCAATTTTTTGAACTTTTCTATTTATAATGTTCAGGATTTCAACTGCTTAAACATTGCAGATACATTCAGTTTTGTTCAAAAAGTAAATCCTTTGCCCACAGGTAATTCAATCATTTTCATAGACAGTGCAAATGCATGTCAAAACAGCACAGACACTTTACTCATCAATAATTTTACTGCCAATCCATTAACGTATCAATGGACCTTAAATGGAACTCCTTTGAATGGAGCAATTTATAATACATTATATACCCAATCAAAAGGCCTTTACAATGTTATACTTACCAATCAATATGGTTGTACTGATACCGCAACTGCTCCCATAGCAATTAATTTCTATAACATATTAAAGCTTGGTGATTTGAAATTCAGTTATGATTCTTATTGTATTAATACACCTATTAATTTCAAAAATCTTTCTAATATATCAAATAGGGGAACAATTCAATGGTTGTGGGATTTAGGTGACAGTACTACAAGTACTGCATTTAATACAACCGCAACTTATTACCAATCAGGTTCCAGACACATTAAACTGTCTGCAATTCAAATAAGTTGTAAATTAAACTCAGTTTCGTTAGATACTACAATTTCAATTGAGTTTCCTGCACCCAATATGCTTCTTCCTTCAGTTAGTGCGTATATTGGAGAGTCAACTCAATTACAGGCAAGAAACTTTCCTGGCTACCAATATTTATGGCAACCAACCTGGGGTATCGATAATCCAAAATCTCAAACGGTCAATTTTAATTTTACTACTACACAACAATACCTCATCACTATGACAGCTCCATCCGGATGCATTACTACAGATACACTGTTGGTTCGTGCTTTCGATGATAACCTTATAGATATTTTGGTACCAAAAGCTTTTACCCCAAATGGTGATGGAATAAACGATATCCTTTATCCTTATTTATCCGGGATTAAAGAATTTCATTATTTTAAAGTGTTTAACCGTTTTGGTAATCTGGTATTTTCTACAGAAAATCCAAATTATGGTTGGAATGGAACCATTAATGGCACACTTCAAACTATGGGTGTTTATATTTGGGCTGCAGAGGGAATTGATTATAAAGGAAATTTAGTTCAAAGAAAAGGTCAAACTCTTTTAATGAGATAATAATAAAGTTAACCCTCTGACAATTCATTTATGCATATCAAAATATTTTTTTTAGCCTTTTTTTATTTCCTTGCAGGTATCACTGATATATATGCTCAATATCCTGTATTCTCGCAGTTTTTTGCTTCTCCGTTAAGTTTAAACCCAGCTTTAGCTGGTAATAGTAATTCGAATTGGCGGGTGGTAGGTAATCAAAGAAGTAATTGGATTGCTGATGGGATTCAGCCACTAACAACAACTTCTCTTTCTGTTGATGCTAAGCTTATAAAACAGAAACAAAATGAAAATAATTATTTAGGAGGTGGCTTTTTATTTTCGCAAGATCAAGCCATAGAAGGTGCTTATAAAAACACCACTATAAATGCCATTTTAAGTAGTCATGTTTCAATGGATGAAGATGATAATAATGGACTTTCCATAGGTATTGGGGCTAATTATAACACAACTTTTATAGATTTTTCTGCGCTAACTTTTTCACAACAGCTTAGTTCATCCGGATTTAATCGAAGCCTGCCTTCACAAGAAACATCTTTAAGCCAAATAAAACCTTACTTATCAATGCTGGCAGGAGTTACTTATAATTACAGTTCTGAATTTTCGGCTTTTGAAATAGGTTTTTCCGGATACAGGTTTATAAAAACGTACCAATCAGCTTTAAATGCAAGTAACCAGATAGATCCTCCGATGTATAATCTCCATATGGATTTTCAAACTTATTTAACCGATAAAATGGTACTCAGTACAAATGGATTATATACTTCTGTAAATAGTCAGCATTTTTATAGTATTGGTATGAGTATTGGAAATATTTTAGATAATGAAGATATACCAACTGTACTCAACACCGGACTATGGCTTAGAAACGGTTATGCCCTGGTACCTTATATTGGTTTATCTTATAAAAATGTGCAGGGTGGCTTAACATATGATATTAGCCTTCCATCTGCTATTGGTTCGTTAAGTTCTTTACGGGTTTTTGAATTTTCTTTGATGTTTACTTCTACCAATAGAAAAAACCACCCAATTCCCTGTCCCTGGAAATAAAGTAATTGAACAATTGTTCCTTAAATGCTAACAGTTATGGAATAGTAAGTAACTTTATAATATAAAGCTACTGTATGAAAAAGCTTCTGCTGTTATTATCCGTTTTTACTACAATAATCAGTTATGCACAAACAAGAGGATATTCCGGATCAACTTTTGCAGGGTCTGACGGAGTTCCGCACGATATGCAATTCAGGGATGCGGATGGCAACCTGATCCTCATCGGAGATCATCCGGATGTAACCGGTTCTCCAATGCTCAATGATAGCTCCGGTTATGCTGTTATTAAATTCAGAAATGGGAAAAATATAGCTGACTCATTCATTAATTATTCACTTTTTGATCATAAACTGTTTTATTTCCAGAATGGGAAATATTATTCCATCAATGATCCGGTTAAAGAATTCAATATCAGCTTTCCTTCAAACCCTGGCTCCAAAGCACTTTACAAATTCAAAACGGGATATCCATTTTATAACAAGAATGATAATGCAACAATCTATGAAGTATTATTCGAGGGGAATGCCCTGCAATTATTAAAATGGCAACATAAAAAAATAGAAGTATCAGAAAAATATGCCTCTGCTCCGGAAAAAGAATTTGTTTCAATTCAGGATTATTATGCTTTTTTACCTAAAGAAAACAGAATGATTGAACTGGGAATTAAATTAAATTTGAATGAATTAAAAAAATCACTTCCCACATATACCGCACAGATTGACGCATATGAATCGGCTCATAAAATAAATGCAAAAAAAGAAGATAACTGGATTCAGCTGTTTGCTTACCTGGATAAATAGCCAGTTGTAATTTGAAAAATAATATCCTTAGATAATTTAACATTAAGTAAATCATCTAAGGATACAGATTGACCTTTCATTAAAAAATTATTTCACACCTACAGGTACTTCCAGGTTTTCCCACCTGAGTACAAACCCTCTATTATTAATCTTAAATACCAGACTTTCTTCCATTGCATCTGATGGATGTGGTTTTACTGTAATCACCAAAACATCTTTTGATGCGTCTCGGGTAGTTTCTCCGCTTCTTTGAATCCCCCATTGGCCTGTTTGGGTATTGATAATAATCTGCCATTCTTTTTCTCCGGGTATAGTATACAAACTATATTTCCCGGCAGGCAGCTTCTTCCCTTCAACCAGTAAATCCTTGTCAGTTTCTATCAGTGTAGCTTCATTGGCACCAGTACGCCAAACTTTATCAAAAGGTACCAGGCCTCCCCAAATTTTTCTTCCCTTTACTGACGGGCTACTATAAGTGATGGTAACATTCGCTTCTCCAATTTTACCGGTTGCGGTCATCTTAGGGCTTTGCCTGGGCTTCCCCTGCTTTGCGTTTAACTGGTAAACACCAACCATTACAAGCACTAATGCCAGTAATACTAATTGTAGTGATTTAACTTTCATAAATGGCTTTTTATAGAATGATTAAAATAATAGTCAGGAGAATTCCTGCCAATGTAAAATACAATCCTTTTTTAAAAATAGTAGTTTTTGGTAAAAACATCCAGAAAGAAGATACCACAAAAAACAATAAGGAAATTGCAAAAAACACATTCAGAAAAAACAAGGGTTCCTTAGTGGAGGTTTTATGTAATTTAGTCAGTTTTTGCATGAAATAAGGCAACTCTTTTGAACTGTATTTTGCAATACCGGTTTGTTTATTATAAGTGCCTTCTTTAAAACTGATGATATCCCCTTCCTCTTTTTCAATCTTTACATCTTTTTTCTTCAGTTCTTTGCCCAGGTCTTCACTTTTAATGCCGGGCTTTAACTGTTTCTCAATTTGCTTTTCCTGTTTCAAAAAATCAGTATCCCTGAAAATCAGGGTAATTCCACTAATCGCATACATAGCCATAATCCCTGCCAGAAAATAACCCAGGTAACGGTGGTATACCCTCATTGAGCCCTGCATCTTATTAGCCATACTTTTAATAGGTTTTATTTCCTGCTAAATTTGATGTATTTTACCTGCACTTCAAAAGGCTTTAAGCTAATTAATTGTAAAATTTAGACTTTCCTCCCATGAAAAAAATAATACTTGGCATCTTGGCTCTCCCCATTTTAGTAAGTTCCTGTCACCAGAAAAAATATGACACTATCATCCGAAATGGTATCATTTATGACGGCACTGGTTGCGAACCTTATAAGGCAGACATTGCCATCCAAAATGATACCATCGCTTTTATTGGGGATCTCTCGGGTACTGCTGCCGTAAATGAAGTTGATGCCAAAGGGAATGCAGTGGCTCCCGGATTTATTAATATGATGGGGCATTCTGAAGAATCCCTCATTCAGGATGGCAGGGCACAAAGTGATATCAGGCAGGGTGTTACCACTGAAATATTTACAGAATCCAGTTTCGGCCCTTTGAATGCAGATATGAAACAACAATTGCAAAACGGGCAGGGAGATATCAAGTACAAAGTGGAATGGAATACCTTGGGAGAATACCTGCAATTCCTTGAAAAGAAAGGCATCTCTGTTAACATCGCCAGTTTTGTAGGCACAGGTGCAGTCCGTCAATATGTAATTGGCGAAGGCAGTAATGCACCTACTCTGGCTCAGTTGGACAGTATGAAATTACTGGTGGATCAGGCTATGCAGGAGGGGGCGCTTGGTGTTACCAATGCATTGATCTATCCCCCGACTTTTTTGCTAAAACAGATGAATTGATTGCCTTATCAAAAGAAGCGGCTAAATATGGCGGCACTTATTCCAGCCATATGCGTAGTGAAGGAAATAAACTGCTGGAAGCTGTGGAGGAACTGATTACTATTTCCAAAGAAGCAAATATCCCAGCCGAAATCTTTCATCTGAAAGCTGCCGGAAAAGCTAACTGGGGTAAAATGGACAGTGTGATCAAACGAGTGGAAAGGGCAAGAAAAGACGGCCTGGATATTACTGCCGATATGTATACTTATCTGGCTGGTGCTACCGGATTAACTTCTTCTTTCCCTCCTTCTTTACAGGATGGTGGTTTTGGTAAACTATGGCAACGCCTGCACGATCCGCTGATCCGCAATCAAATGGCAAAAGCAATGGATTCAAACCCGGCCGACTGGGAAAATCTGTATTCCGGTGCAGGTGGTGCTGAACAGGTTTTACTCCTGAGCTTTAAGCAGGACAGCTTAAAAAAATATACAGGAAAAACATTGGCTCAGGTAGCGCAGATCAGAAATAAAAGCCCGGAAGAAACAGCGATGGATCTGATCATTCAGGACAGTACCCGGGTGGGTGTTGCCTATTTTTTAATGAGTGAGGAGAATGTAAAAAAACAAGTGGCTTTACCCTGGGTAAGCTTTGGCAGTGATGAAGCTTCCTATACCAACGAAGGGGTATTCCTCAAATCTAATGCACATCCCCGTGCTTATGGAAACTTCGCCAGAGTATTGGGTAAATATGTGAGGGATGAAAAAGTGCTGGCTTTAAAAGATGCCATTCAAAAACTGGCAAATCTTCCTGCTAAAAAATTAAAACTGCAAAAACGCGGTGCATTAAAAACAGGTTACTATGCAGATATTGTAGTTTTCGACCCTGCTGCTGTAATAGACCTTGCAACTTTTGAAAAGCCACACCAGTATGCAACTGGTATGATGGATGTATTTGTAAATGGCGTGCAGGTATTGAAAGATGGATCACATACAAACAGCAGGCCGGGCAGGTTTGTAAAGGGCCCCGGATGGAAACCATAACAACTATTTAAAAAATATTTTTGTATAAATTGATTTTTGTATTCAAATTTTATTACACCTTTGCATCGCTAAAAAATAAATCATGCTACGCATACAATTACATATTGAAAACAAAACCAGCTTTGATATTCCAGGATATCATTCAGCTTGCGGGGTATGTAATCAGTTTAAATAATAAAACATTTAAAATACAGAGAACCCCCGCAAACAGCGGGGGTTTTTATTTACAGAATATAATGAAACTTAATAAAATCATACGACCGTGTTGTGGTAAACTACTTAGTTGAACATAGCTTCAGCAAGAAGGTATAACCCGGTCTTTTCCAAGGCCGGGTTTTTTAATGATTAAAATGTAAAATAATGGAAACGCTACCATTACTCATTGGGTTTATCTGCGGATTGATTGCTTTCTATAAAGCAAATCACCAGCTGATAAGAAATCTGTACAGAAAAATAAAAAACAAAATGAGTAAACAAAAATATACAGGATTATTCAATGAACATTTCATTGAGGCAAAAGCTTTTTACCTGAAAGAATTTAATGCATTACCCTGCATTTTATTCATGAACAGTATTGATGCTTCTGAAATATGTAAACGGATCAGTAACCATCAATATGGCAAAGTACTGGATACTTACCAGCGCAGTTATTATTACTGGAAAGAATCAAGGGCTGAATCCAGTAAAACAATATTCATATTAAAAAGTGAAATGATGATTCTGCTGGGAGATGACTGGCTGGAAATTTTATACTCCAGTACGGATTACACAAGAGCTGAAAAAATGATGCTTGAATTTTCAGCACTGAAAGCATCCGATAAAGAAGAAGATTATGAGATTAATATCATCTCCATGAGTGGTGGTTACCTGGACTTAAAAACCCTGGCTATTAAACCAACTCCTTTAGATATTGGCCTGTATTACAATGATGATTTTGCTGCGGTGGATGCCATCATCAAAGAAAGGCTGACAAAGGAAAATGATAAAGGAATCGTACTGTTACACGGATTACCCGGCACAGGTAAAACTACTTACCTGCGCCACCTGATCGGAAGCCTTAAAAAGAAAGTGTTATTCGTTTCTCCGGGTATTGCCGGTAATCTGATGAATCCGGAATTTATGAATCTGCTGATGGATAATCCAAATGCAGTATTGGTGATTGAAGATGCTGAGAACATCATTATGGACAGGCGTTACAGCAGTAACAACAGTGTCAGTAATCTGCTGAATATCAGTGATGGTTTACTGAGCGATTGCCTGAATGTCCAGATCATCTGCACTTTCAACAGTTCCATCAATATGGTGGATGCTGCATTGATGCGGAAAGGCAGACTGATTGCTAAATATGAGTTTGGAAAATTGGAAGTCCTGAAAGCTCAGGCCTTAAGTAATCATCTGGGACTGGAACAAATAATTGTAAAACCAATGACATTAGCAGAGGTCACCAATCCTGGTGAGACATTCCACGAAACCACATCTACTCATGTAATTGGTTTCCGGAGAGACCTTGTACTTGAAAATTAATGAGGAACAAAAAACAAAAACAATGCGTAAATTAAAAATAGCAGCAAAAGAATTAAGGACTTTAGGCTTTCCTGAAAGCCCTGTAATTTCCGTTGCTTTGAATGTGATAGAAAAACAATATAAGCACAGCAGCAAAGAAAAAGTATTTGAAATATTAAAAGCTGTACTGGCCGCTCCTGTTGATTATTTAAATGATGAAGTACTGGGAACAATTGCAGCAAAATTATTACCGAAAGAAGCTGCTGGCGGTCCTGAAATATCTTTAAATAATGCCGGAGTTCATTTCAATACTTTTGGTGCAGAACATATTGAAGAAGGAGCCTTTCACCAAATGTACAGTGCCGTAAAATTACCGGTTGCTGTAGCAGGTGCTTTAATGCCGGATGCGCATCATGGATATGGATTACCTATTGGTGGTGTATTGGCAACAGATAATGCGGTGATCCCTTATGGAGTGGGAGTAGACATCGGTTGCAGAATGTGCTTATCAGTATTTGATACTGATCCCTCAGCCTTAACCAACAGGGACCAGTATTTTGCAAGGGAAATTCATGCAGCTACTTTATTTGGAAGCGGTGCCATATTTACACAGGCAGAAGACCATGAAATAATGGAAAGAAAAGAGTTCTATGAAATTCCATTATTAAAATCCTTACATACAAGGGCCTGGAAACAACTGGGGTCTTCAGGTAGCGGAAATCATTTTGCAGAATTTGGCGAAGTATCAATTTCAGACAAAGATGATATCCTGGGTATTGAACCCGGAAAGTATATTGGTTTTTTAACGCATTCCGGTTCAAGAGCTTTAGGTGCCAATATTGCCAATCATTATACTAAAATCGCCATCAGTAAAAGAAGGTTGCCACAGGAAGCAAAAAACCTGGCCTGGCTGGACCTGAATGAAGCAGATGGCCAGGAATACTGGCTGGCTATGAATCTGGCGGGTGACTATGCCAGTGCCTGCCACCATATCATTCATGCAAAAATTGCAAAGCAATTGGGCAAAAAACCCATTTCCATGGTAGAAAACCATCACAATTTTGCATGGAAAGAATATTATGAGGGAAGGGAAGTAATTGTGCACAGAAAAGGAGCAACACCTGCCGGAAAGAATGTATTAGGAATTATTCCAGGCAGCATGACGGCTGATGGGTTTATTGTTAAAGGAAAAGGCGAAACCGCAGCCATCAATTCTGCATCCCATGGTGCAGGCAGAAAGATAAGCAGGTCAACTGCTCTGGGTTCAATCACACACAATGCATTGAAAGATGAATTGAAGAAATATGGGGTAACCTTATTGGGCGGAGGTTTGGATGAAGCTCCTTTTGCTTATAAAGACATACATGCAGTGATGCAACCTCAAAAACAACTGGTGGATATTATTGGAAAATTCACGCCAAAGATTGTCAAAATGTGCGGCGATGCACCCAGACAATGGAAAGAATAAAAAACTCCTGCAAAAAGCAGGAGTTTTTTTTATTGCTTCACTTCAACAGTTTAATCCTTTAATGATGCCATATCAATTACAAAACGATAATGTACATCGCTTTTCAGCATTCGTTCATATGCTTCATTGATATCCTGAATTTTAATCAGTTCAATGTCAGATACAATATTGTGCTCTCCGCAAAAATCCAGCATTTCCTGTGTTTCAGCAATCCCACCTATCAAAGACCCCGCTACAGATTTTCTTCCCATGATCATAGGTACCGTATTTAATATAGGTTCCAGTCCGCCTAAATAACCCACCAACACCAGGGTACCATTGATATGTAAAGTGGCAACATATGGATTTATATCATGAATTGTAGGTACAGTATCAATAATCAGGTCAAATTTCCCTTTTACTGACTTCATTTGTTCAGCATCCTTTGAAATAATCACATCCTGTGCACCCAGCTCCAATGCATCTTTTATTTTTTCAGGTGTCCTTGAAAAAAGGGTTACTTCTGCACCCAGTCCTTTAGCCAGTTTAATAGCCATATGCCCTAACCCGCCTAATCCTATTACGGCTACTTTACTACCTTTTCCCACTTTCCAATGCCTGAGTGGCGACCAGGTGGTAATCCCTGCACAAAGTAAGGGCGCTACCGCAGCCAGATTTAAATTCAAAGGTACTTTCAGTACAAAATGCTCATCTACAACAATCTTTTCAGAATAACCACCAAAAGTCTGTGTACCTGAATATTTATCTTTTCCATTATAAGTACCTGTAAGTCCGTTTATACAGAATTGTTCCAAATCCTGCTTACAACTTTCACATTCCCGGCAGGAATCAACCATACAGCCTACAGCGGCATAATCCCCAACTTTCAGTTTGGTTACAGCACTCCCTGTTTTTATTACTTTTCCTACTATCTCATGGCCTGGAACAGCCGGGTAAATAGTGCCGCCCCAATCATTTCTCGCAGTATGCAAATCAGAATGACAAACTCCGCAATACAAAATTTCAATTTCAATATCCTTATCGGTTGGTTCTCTTCGTTCAATAGTTAAGGATTTTAAAGGTGCATCTGCTGCCTGGGTACCAAAAGCTTTTACAATTTTCGTTTCCATATTCTTATTTAGGTTTTATAAAATTTGTTATAATAAACAGATAAATCAATGAAGCGGTTTACACAATTGGCAAATTCTTTTCAATTCATTGCAAAATTAATACGGCACTATGGATATTGCTAATACAATTGAAATAATAACTTACAAAAATCAAAGATTTTTTACGTTTGAAATATTTTTTAAGACCAAATATGTATATTCAGGTTTTAATATTACGTTAAGCCCTCTAAGCCATATTCAAAACTTTAATTTTAATTTACTTATGAGAAGATCCACCGGGTATCTTGATTCTAAAAACCATTACCAGATCCTGGATGGATTAAGAGGAGTTGCCTCTGTTCTGGTTATCATTTTTCATGTATTCGAAACCTTTACCGGAGGAAACCGTTTTATTCAGATCATCAACCACGGTTATCTCGCTGTTGATTTCTTTTTTCTTTTGTCTGGCTTTGTAGTGGCATATGCATATGATGACCGCTGGGATAAATTTACCCAGTGGGATTTTTATAAACGCCGGCTGGTACGCCTGCAGCCAATGGTGGTAATGGGCTCTGTTATCGGTGCCGCCCTTTTTTATTTTCAGTCCGGCGCTGCATTTCCACTTGTTGCCACCGCACCAATATGGAAAGTGCTGTTATTAATGATTATCGGTAGTACCCTGATTCCCGTACCCATTTCTATGGATATACGCGGCTGGCAGGAAATGCATCCGCTTGATGGGCCGGCATGGTCTTTATTCTTTGAATACATCGCTAATATTCTGTATGCAGTGCTGGTACGCCGGTTCTCCCGGTTCCTGCTGTCAATATTCGTTTCACTTGCAGGTTGTATGATGATCGGATATTTGATCTATGGGCCACAGGGAGACCTGATTGGTGGCTGGTCTTTAAATCAGGAACAGCTTTTTATTGGCTTTACCAGGGTATTATATCCTTTTTTTGCTGGTGTATTGCTTTCCCGCATGGGCAAACTGATCAAAGTTAAAAATGCTTTCTGGTGGAGCAGTGCACTCATTATTCTGGTTCTGTGTATCCCCCGTATTGGCGATGAGCACCATGTTTGGCAGAACGGCATTTATGATGCCACTGCAGTAATCCTTATCTTTCCACTGATTGTATCAATGGGTGCTGGGGGTACATTACATAGCCTGCAATCGGCCAGAATTTGCAAATTTCTGGGCGATATTTCATATCCGCTCTATATCACCCATTATCCGCTTATTTATATCTATACTGCCTGGGTGGTGAATAATAAAATACCACTTGGTATAAAGGGTTTACTCGTTGGATTTTTACTGGTTGTAACCAGTATTGTACTTGCTTATGGATGTCTCAAACTATATGATGAACCTGTACGTGAATGGTTGAAAAAGAAAGTGTTAATGAAAAAAGCATAATCTTCCTGTTTGAAATGCATAATCAATACTTTGAATTTCGTTATTCTTCTTGAGTAAATATCAATTTCTTTGTTTTTTGAAATTCGTAAATTTTCAATATGAACAAGGTTGAAACCATAGAAGAATTTTATAAAAGGAAATTTGACTGGATGCCCGATAATATTAAAAAGGAAATCGGGCATTTCAATGTGTTTACATTAGAACCCCTTGTTGGCCCAAATGCAGGTATAGTGCCTTATAAACGGCGCGACTATTTTAAGATTATGCTGGTGATTGGTAACAGCAAAGTTCATTATGCAGATAAAGTAGTGGAAGTAAAAAAACAGGCACTATCTTTTTCCAATCCGCAAATTCCTTATAAGTGGGAACATTTGGATACTATCCGCAGCGGAGCATTTTGCATTTTTAACCAGCGCTTTTTTCATCAGTACGGTAACTTAAACCAGTATTCGCTGTTCCAGCCTAATGGAACACATATTTATGAACTTACTGATCAACAGGTTAATCAATTGCAAATCATCTACGACCGCATGTTTGAAGAAATCAATTCTGATTACCAGCATAAATATGATGTTTTGAGAACACTTGTTTTTGAACTGATCCATTTTGCTTTGAAAATGGAGCCACCTGCTGCATCAGACAAAAAAGCAATACATGCTTCCCAAAGAATATCTACATTATTTTTAGAACTATTGGAACGTCAGTTTCCTATTGATGACAATCATAACAGGGTGCATCTCCGTGCCGCATCAGATTATGCCAAACAATTAAATGTACATGTAAATCATTTAAACAGAGCAGTAAAAGAAACTACAGAAAAAACCACCACACAATTAATTGCAGAACGTTTTTTACAGGAGTCAAAAGTGCTGTTGAAACATAGTGCCTGGTCAGTTTCTGAAATTGCCTATGCACTGGGTTTTACAGAAGTTACCCATTTCAATAATTTCTTTAAAAAGCATGCAATGATAAGTCCCTTGAAATTCAGGAATGTTTGAATTGCGTAATACATTGTTTGGTTTTAGTTATTTAAAATGTATATGTTAACAGAATTTTACACCATCATTTTAAAAACTCTACCAGATGAAAAAACTTCTTTTAATTGTCGCAATTTTTTTCGGTTTACAGGTATCCGGACAAACTGCTGCAGAAACTCAAATACTGCAACTATCCAACCAAATATTTAAATGGGAGGTTGAAAATAAAATTGATTCAGTAGAACAAATATTTCATGATAAATTCCTGGTGGTAGGTTCTGATGGGAATATTCAAACAAAAGCGCAATATATTTCACGTCTTAAATAAAAGTGGCAATTTTATTCACGACAGTATTGCTGTAGAAGATAATAAAGTTATTGTTTCTGAAAATACAGCAACAGTTATTGGTAAAGGCAAATTCAATGTTACTGTTTCAGGTAAAAAAGCAACCTTACATCTTTCCTATCTGGAAGTGTTTATAAGAAAAAATGCTCATTCACCCTGGAAAGTATTGGTAATGAAGGCAAATACACTTGAAAAATAGACTATTTATCATACTCATAAAGTCAAATACTTATGCAAAAAAGAAAATTGGGAAAAAGCGGACTGGAAGTATCCGCTATTGGCTTGGGCTGCATGGGATTAAGTTTTGGATATGGCCTTTCAACAAACAAACAGCAAGCCATCAAATTAATCAGAGAAGCATTTGAACAAGGTGTTACCTTCTTTGATACTGCAGAATGTTATGGCCCATTTGCTAATGAAGAATTGGTAGGAGAAGCTTTGGCTCCTTTTCGTAAAGAAGTGGTAATAGCTACCAAATTCGGATTTCAGGATGGCGATTCACATAAAGGGTTAAATAGCCATCCGGATAGGATTAAATTAGTGGTAGATGCATCATTAAAAAGATTAAGAACTGATGTAATAGATTTGTTTTATCAGCACCGGGTTGATCCAAATGTTCCAATGGAAGATGTGGCTGGCACTGTAAAAGATTTAATAGCAGCTGGTAAAGTAAAACACTTTGGTTTATCGGAAGCAGGTGTTGCATCTATCCGTAAAGCACATGCAGTACAACCAGTCACTGCTTTGCAAAGTGAATATTCCATTTGGTGGAGAGAGCCGGAAAAAGAAATCATTCCAACACTGGAAGAATTGGGAATTGGATTTGTTCCTTTTAGTCCGTTGGGCAAGGGTTTTTTAACCGGAGCAATCAATGAGCATACAAAATTTGAACCAACCGATTTCAGAAATATTGTTCCCCGTTTTACGGAAGAAAACAGAAAAGCCAATCAAAAATTAGTTGATTTATTAACTGTCATTGCAACAGATAAAAAAGCGACTCCTGCACAAATTGCATTGGGTTGGCTTTTAAATCAAAAACCATGGATCGTTCCTATTCCCGGTACTACAAAATCGCACCGGTTAACCGAAAACATTGGAGGTGCAGCAGTTAATTTATCTGCTAATGATGTCAAGGCCATTGATGACGCTTTTGCTAATACAAAAATTCAGGGAGAACGCTATCCGGCTGTTTTACAAAGCAGGGTTGGTAAATAATCTATATCAAAAATTTATGAAGCACAATTTAATAGAAGTAATAGTTGTAATCGGCGCCGGATCAATTGGTCAGGCAATAGCCCGCAGAGTAAGTGCCGGTAAACATATTTTACTTGCAGATTTACGGCAGCAGAATGCTGATGCTGCTGCAAAAGTACTCAGCGAAGCCGGATTTGAAGTAAGTACAGCTATAGTTGATGTATCAAACAGAGATTCGGTTCATGCACTTGCAGAGAAAGCTGTTTCTATTGGCAGTATTACTGGTCTTATTCAT
>Ga0208872_1001519_pt1 | contig 14173 bp, 13 predicted proteins | sample CryBogCBH12Aug08_FD_185508 | JGI IMG/M metagenome (GOLD analysis project Ga0208872, IMG submission 185508) | Freshwater microbial communities from Crystal Bog, Wisconsin, USA - CBH12Aug08 (SPAdes) | ecosystem: Environmental > Aquatic > Freshwater > Lake | place: Crystal Bog, Wisconsin, USA...
CGAGGGCGGGTGGAAAATCGACGACCACATGCGCAACATCCCCGATCACTATCACGCCCACGCCCGACCGCCCCATTTCTGGTTGCGGTGACGGCGGAGCCACCCGCGCGGGCTCGGTAGAATAAATCCTCGGAAAGTTCATTTCGCACAAAGGAGCATCATGGGAGCCCTCGACGGTCGTGTCGCCATTATCACTGGAGCTGGTCGAGGCATTGGCCGCGAACACGCGCTCCTCTTCGCGAGCGAGGGTGCCAAGGTGGTCGTCAATGACCTCGGTGGCGCGCTCGACGGCTCCGCCGGCGAAGGAACACCGGCCGAGCAGGTCGCAGCCGAGATCAAGGCTCTCGGTGGGGAAGCGATTGCCAACCACGACAACATCGCCGACTGGGCCGGTGGCGAGAACCTCATCAAGCAGGCGGTGGAGACGTTCGGTGACTTGCACGTCCTCGTGAACAACGCCGGCATCCTCCGTGACCGCGTGCTCGTGAACCTGAGCGAGGACGACTGGGACTCGGTCATCCACGTCCACTTGAAGGGCCACTTCGTTCCCACCCGTCACGCCGCCGCGTACTGGCGCGAGCAGGCCAAGGCGGGCAAGACCGTCAAGGCCTCGATCATCAACACGAGCTCAACGTCGGGTCTGTTGGGCAACGTCGGTCAGTCGAACTACGGTGCCGCCAAGGCGGGCATCGCCGCCTTTACGGTCATCATTGCCGAAGAGCTCGCCCGATACGGCGTGCGCGCCAACGCGATCGCGCCGGCGGCTCGTACGCGCATGACGGAGTCCACTCCGGGTCTGTCCGACGTGGTCGCCAAGCCGACCGACGCCGCCGTCTTTGACGCGTGGGACCCCGCCAACATCTCGCCGCTCGTCGCCACGCTGGCGATGGAGGACTGCGCCTCAAATGGTCAGGTCTACTTTGTCCAGGGCGGCACCGTTCGCTTGTTCCGCAACTGGACAATGACCGAGACTCTCGAAAAGAACGACCGCTGGGACGTCTCGGAGCTGGCTGAAAAGTTGCCGACGTTGCTCAAGTGAACGACGAGGGGCTAGCTCCCCACGCCGATCGCGACGACGTCAGTGCGCTCTTTGACGCATCGGTCGATCCGGGAGGTGCCGCTTTTGGCACCATGGGTTCGGAGGCATCCAGTGATTTGAACTGGTGGCAGATGATCCACTCGCGTGTGCAAACGCGAGCGGGATCCTCTCCTCGTCACCAATGGTGGATTCTCGGGAGTTTGCTTGCAGGTCTGCTCGCACTCAACTTCACGTTCACGGTCTTCAACCTGATCCTGACGCCTCTGGCGGATGAGTTCAACACGAGTCGTTCGGTGATCAACTGGGTCTACATCGGACCCATCCTCGCCTACGGACTGGTGGCGCCCATCTTCGGGAAGATGGGCGACATTTTCGGACACCGGCGTTTGTACTTGGTGGGCATCTTCGGTGCCATGGTGTCGGCGGCGGCCACGGCGCTCGCGCCGAATGTCGCGATGCTCATCTTCGCGCGCGTCCTCGACGGCGTGGCCGGAGCGGCGTCGGGCGCGGCGTCGGGCGCGATTTTGAACTTGATCTTCGCGCCGCAAGACCGCGTCAAGGCGGGTGGATGGTGGTCGTTGATTGGTGCGGGTGGACCCGTTGTCGGTCTTTCGGTCGGCACGCCGATCATTGCGGCCTTTGGCTGGCGGGCGTTGTTTTGGATTCAGTTAGGACTGCTCGCGGTGGCGTTTGTCGTGGTGTCACTGATGCTGCCTCGCTTTTCGAGTGGCGCCGAACACGAATTGGAACGTCGTCAGCGGGCGCGACGCGACTTCAAGCAGATGGACTGGTTGGGTTCCTGGAGCCTGTCACTGTCGATCGTGGCGCTCATGGTTGGTCTGACATTCGGTCAGACCAACACCACGTCACAATGGTCGAGCCCACTGGTCCTGTCGTCCTGGGTGGTCTCGATTCTCGCGATGACCGCCTTCGTGTGGCGAATACGACACGCCAAGAATCCTCTGATTCCGCCTCATTACTTCCGGCGACGCAATTTCGTGTGGCCCATGGTGGTGCGCACAACGTCGAATTTTGCGTATTTCGCTGGATTCTTCCTCTTTCCCTTCGTCATGGAGTACGGCTACGGACGTTCGCTACAAGCCACCGGCGCTCTCGCGATGGCGCGTCCGATCACCTTCGCCGTTTGTTCACCAATTGCCGGCTACGTCGCCGTCCGCATTGGTGAGCGAACAACAGCGATTGCGGGAGCGGCCTTCTTGACCGGCTCGATGGTGATGTTCTCGTTCCTTCAACCATCGACCACGAGTTGGTTCATCATCTTCGCGCTCGCCCTTTCCGGCCTCGGGCAGGGAGTCGCAATGCCGTCCGCGGGAGCGTTGATGGCGAACGAGGTTGATCCCAAGGAATTTGGTGTCATGTCGGCGGCCCAACTCCTGGGCATGCAGGTAGGTCAGGTCGCGGGGTCCCAGGTGTGTTTCGCGATTTGGGCGGCCATGATGCATCACGACGGACTCACGATCACCTCGCCACCGGCCGAAGTGCTGAAGACCTTCCAGATTCCGTTCCTCGTGGGAACACTGATGGCCGCGTTCTCGCTGCTCGGGAGTTTCTTCTTCCGCTCCCTGGCGCGTGAGCCCTCAGGCCGTAATAGCGCGGAGCCGGTCTACGACGCCCACTGAGCGTTCGTCGACCGGTTGTCCCTGCAGGGCGACCAACTTGCTCATGTCACCCTCCACGCGGACCTTGCCAGCCATGAAGGCGCTCATCACCGCTTGCGGCTTGCCTTCAATCAGCAGCGCCTTGGCGGTAGCCCAGTCCACCGTGACGAGAATGTCCGGCGTACCGTGGTGACCTTCGGCGAGGGCCAGCACACCGACCGTGGTGTCCAGGTGGGCGTGAAGGGGTGACGTGCCAAAGGGGACATCGGTCACGATGAGATTCATCACCACCGCCACCGCGGGGGTGCCCACGTCGCCCAACTCAGCTCGAATGGCCTCGGCCGCGGTGATCCACTCGGGGCTTAGGAATTCGTACGACATGACTCTCCTTGGTTACACACAGAGGGCAGGGTAGCCGTGCCGGTAGTCTCTGCTGTCATGACCACTGAAATTCTTCCCGGTTGCGAACCCTTCTCCGCGACGGGTTCTCGCGACGGTGTCCTCGTTCTCCACGGCTTTACCGGCAATCCTCAATCGATGCGTCCCTTGGCCAATGTGCTGGCGAACGCGGGGTACAGCGTGGAATTGCCGCGTCTTCCGGGTCACGGAACCTCGGTCGCGGACATGATGACAACGACGTGGGCGGACTGGTCCGCCGCCGCCGACGCCGCGTTCGTGGATTTGTCAGCTCGATGTGACCGGGTGGCCGTCGTCGGTCTCTCCATGGGCGGCGGTTTGACCGCGTACCTCGCCGAGCGCCACCCCGAGATTGTGGGTGCGGTGTTCATCAACCCTCTCGTGAAGCCCCCGGCGGATGAGCTACGTGATGGTCTCAACCAACTTCTGGACGCCGGCGTGGAGACCATTGAGTCCATTGGCTCGGACATCAAGAAGGAAGGCTCCGTCGAGGCTTCCTACGACGCGACGCCACTCGCGTGCGTGAAGTCCTTGTTTGAGGGCATCGACGACGTGTACGCGAACCTCTCCTCGATCACCGCGCCGATTCTGGTGCTGTCGAGCCGAGATGATCACGTCGTCACGTCCGACAACGGTGACGCCCTCGTGGAAAAAGTCGCCGGAGCCGTCGAACGAATTTGGCTCGAGGATTCCTTTCACGTTGCCACGCTCGACAATGACGCCCCCCTGGTCGAAGCCCAGACGGCGGCCTTCGTGGCGCGGGTTTTTGGCGCATGAGTGGCGTCCTACGTCGTGAGGACGTCGCCAAGGTCGCCTCGCTCGCTCGGCTCACGCTGAGCGATGATGAGCTCGACCTGTACACCGAGCAATTGTCCAAGGTGCTGCAGCACGCGCAGGACATGAATCAACTCGATCTCACCGGGGTCGCACCGACGGCGCACCCCTTCGGCCTGAAGAACGTGGTGAGAGCCGACGTGGTTACGCCCAGTTTGGATCACGACGCCGTGATGGCCATGGCGCCGGACGCCGAGGATGGTCGCTTCGCCGTACCGCGCATCGTGGGGGAGGCACCATGAAGTCCGCTGTTGATATCGCCCGTGACGTGAACGCCGGAGCGTCCGCCGTTGAAGAGTTGGAGCGTTCTCTCGCGTCGATTCGTTCGCGCAATGACGAACTCAACGTGTTCCTGCACGTTGATGAAGAAGGCGCCTACGCCGCCGCGCGGCGTGTGGATGAGATCGTCGCCGCTGGTGGTAACGCGGGACCCCTCGCGGGCGTTCCCGTGGCCCTGAAGGACAACTTGTGCACGGTGGGTGTACCTACGACGTGTTCGTCCAAGATTCTGGACGGTTGGCGTCCGCCCTATAACGCGACCGTCGTCGACCGTCTCCGGGCGGCCGGTGCCGTACCCGTCGGCAAGACCAACCTGGACGAGTTCGCCATGGGGTCTTCCACCGAGAACTCGGCCTTCGGACCGACCCGCAATCCTCTCGATCCCGCGCGCGTCCCCGGCGGTTCGTCCGGTGGTTCCGCGGCCGCGGTGGCGGCCGATATGACGCCGCTGTCGCTCGGTAGCGACACTGGTGGGTCCATTCGTCAGCCCGCGGCCCTCTGTGGTCTCGTGGGCGTGAAGCCAACGTACGGCAGCGTGTCGCGTTACGGCTTGATTGCGTTCGCGTCGTCACTCGACCAGATCGGCCCGTTCGCAAAGACCGTGGCCGACGCCGCTCTCGCGCTCGAGGTGATTGGGGGATACGACCCGAAGGACAGCACGTCACTCAACGAACCCGCTCCGCAGCTCCTCGCCACTCTCGAAGGTGGCGTCGCGGGTCGGCGCGTGGGTCTCGTTCGTGAACTGGTGGAAGGGTCTGACGACGACGTCACGCGTTCTGTCGCTCGTGCCGCGGAGGTTCTGCGCGACGCGGGTGCGACGGTGGTGGAGCTCTCCATTCCCGAACTCACCCTCGGACTGAGCGCGTACTACCTCATTGCGCCCGCGGAGGCCTCGAGCAATCTCGCGCGCTACGACGGCGTGCGCTACGGACTGCGAGTCGACGCGGAGGACGTGGCGGCCATGAACGAAGCCACCCGGACCGCCGGATTTGGCGCGGAGGTCAAGCGTCGCATCATGCTCGGCACGTACGCCCTCTCCGCCGGGTACTACGACGCGTACTACGGCCAGGCGCTCAAAGTACGCACGCAGATGATCGCCGCGTTCGCCCGTGCGTACGCCGACGTTGATCTCTTGCTCGGTGCGACGACACCGTCGGTGGCCTTCGCGTTTGGTTCAAAGACGAATGATCCGATGGCGATGTACCTCAACGACGTCTTTACGATTCCGACGAACTTGTCGGGCGAGGCCGCCATCTCCATTCCCTTCGGTACCGGCGAGGCGGACTTGCCCGTCGGCGTGCAATTGCTCGGTCCCGGCCGCAGCGAGCCAACTCTGTTCGCCGCGGCTCGCGTCCTCGAAGTGGCGGAGGGTCGCTAATGGCGCAGTTGCCGAATGGTTGGGAAATGGTGGTGGGCTTGGAAGTCCACACCGAACTAAAGACCGCGACCAAATTGTTCTGCGGTTGCGCGAACGCCTTTGGTGCCGCCCCAAATACTCAGGTGTGCCCGGTGTGTTTGGGTCTACCGGGATCTCTGCCGGTGCTGAATGAGCACGCGGTCGACTTGGCCATGGCCATCGGCATGGCACTGCACTGCACGATCGCGCCGTCGACCTTTCACCGGAAGAACTATTTCTACCCGGACATGCCGAAGGACTATCAGATCTCGCAGTACGACCTGCCCATCAACTCTCGCGGGTACCTCGATCTTCCGGACGGGTCGCGCGTGAGCATTGAGCGCGCGCACATGGAGGAAGACACCGGAAAGACCACGCACTTAGGTGGGAGTGGCCGTATTCACGGGGCGGACCGCTCTTTGGTGGACTACAACCGCTCGGGCGTCCCGCTGGTCGAGATCGTCTCGGGACCCGACATTCGCACCCCCGAACAAGCGCGCGCCTACGCGGCGGAACTACGTGGCATCCTCATAGCCACGGGCGCCTCGGATGGACGTATGGAAGAAGGATCGATGCGCATCGACGCCAACGTGTCGGTACGCCGACCGGATGCGCCCTTCGGCACGCGCTGTGAGATTAAGAACCTCAACTCGTTGCGCTCCTTGCAGCGAGCCATTGAGTACGAAGCTCTCCGCCAGATCGAGCTCATCGAGGATGGGGGCACCGTGCGCCAAGAGACTCGCCACTGGGACGAAGTCGCGGGCGAGACGTCCACCATGCGCACCAAGGAAGAAGCCGAGGACTACCGCTACTTCCTCGAACCTGACCTCGTGGAGCTCGCGCCCGACGAAGCTTGGCAGCAGCGGGTTCGCGACCAGTTGGGCCCCATGCCCGCTGCTCGTCGTGCCGCGTTGTCCGCTTTGTTGAGTGACCCGCAGCCCGCACAGCTCGACGCCATTGAAGTTGTCGTGGACCTCGAACTGGACGAGTACGTGCTCGCCGCGGCCGCGGCACAGGCCGACGTCGCCATCGCCCTCGCTCGAGCGGCGAATGAAGTGGCGGGGAATTTGGAGTCGCGTGGCAATCTCACCACCGACGCCTTCAGCACCACGGTGCTCATGGAACAGCGTGGCGAACTCTCGGCGACGCAGGCGAAGACTGTCCTCGGCGACCTGCTCGTCTCCGGCGGTGATCCGGTAGCGGTGGCGGCCGCTCGCGGCTTTGAGCAATTGTCGTCCGACTCGTTGTCATCAACCGTCGCCGTACTCATTGACGCCAATCCCGACGAGTGGCAGCGGTACCGCGACGGCGACGACAAATTGGCGCAGTTCTTCATCGGTCTCGTGATGAAGGCAACCAAAGGTCAAGCGAACGGCAAAGCGGTCATCGCCGAATTGCAAGCACGTCGCTAACGGAGGCGCGGTCGCGGTTTCGTAGACTCAGGTAATGGCGACGCACCCGACTCCCCGCAGCTACGAAGTCACTCAGGGCAAGAATCGCGCTCCCGCGCGGGCAATGTTGCGCGCCATGGGGCTCACCGACGACGACATGGTCAAGCCGCAAATTGGCGTGGCGTCGAGTTGGAACGAAGTCACCCCGTGCAATTTGCCACTTGATCGTCTGGCCAAGCGCGCGAAGGTTGCCGTTCGCGACGGTGGCGGCGTGCCCTTTGAATTCGTGACCATTGCCGTCTCGGACGGCATTTCGATGGGCCACGAAGGCATGCGCGCCTCGTTGGTCTCGCGCGAGGTCATCGCCGACAGCGTCGAGACGGTCATGCACGCGGAACGCTTCGACGCCCTCGTGACGTTCGCGGGGTGTGACAAGTCACTGCCCGGCATGCTCATGGCGGCGGCCCGACTGGATGTGCCCAGTGTGTTTCTCTACGGCGGGACGATCTTGCCGGGACATCACAATGACCAGGCGCTCGACATCGTTTCCGTCTTCGAGGCCGTCGGCGCGAACGCCGTCGACGCTCTGAGCGACGAGGAACTCAAACTTATTGAACTGAAAGCCTGTCCGGGCGAGGGCAGTTGCGCCGGCATGTTCACCGCGAACACCATGGCCAGCGTGGGCGAAGCCATTGGCATGTCGCTACTCGGCAGGCCGTCGGCGCGAACGCCGTCGACGCTCTGAGCGACGAGGAACTCAAACTTATTGAACTGAAAGCCTGTCCGGGCGAGGGCAGTTGCGCTGGCATGTTCACCGCGAACACCATGGCCAGCGTGGGCGAAGCCATTGGCATGTCGCTACTCGGCAGTGCGTCGGCGCCCTCCATCGACGGACGACGCGATGACTACGCCTACGAGTCCGGTCTCGCGGTGCTGCGTCTGTTGGACCTGGGCATCACTGCTCGCCAGATCATGACCAAGAAGGCCTTCGAAAATGCCATCGCCGTCGTGATGGCGCTCGGCGGTTCCACCAACGCGGTGTTGCACCTGCTCGCCATCGCCCACGAAGCGCGCGTTCCTTTGGAGCTCAGTGATTTCAACCGCATCGCCGCTCGTGTCCCGCACCTCGCCGACACGAAGCCCCACGGGAAATACCACATGACCGATTTGGACAACATCGGTGGGGTGCCCGTTGTTCTCCAGCACTTGTTGGATGCGGGTCTGTTGCACGGCGACGTCATGACCGTGACCGGTAAGACCATGGCCGAAAACCTCGCCGAGTATCACGCGCCGGCGCCCGATGGCGACGTCGTTCACCCCCTGAGTGACCCCATTCACGCGCAAGGTGGGATCGCTATCTTGACGGGCTCACTCGCCCCGAACGGCTCCGTCGTGAAGGTGGCGGGCATCGACACTCTCTTGTTCGACGGCACCGCTCGAGTCTTCGACGGCGAGGACGCCGCGATGACGGCGATCTTGGCCGACGAAATCACTCCCAACACCGTTGTCGTGATTCGTTACGAGGGGCCCAAGGCGGGACCGGGCATGCGTGAGATGTTGGCGGTGACCGGAGCCATGAAGGGGGCCGGACGCGGAGGCGACTGCGCGCTCGTCACGGACGGCCGTTTTTCGGGTGGTACTCACGGATTCTGTGTGGGACACGTGGCGCCCGAAGCCCTCAACGGCGGCCCGATTGGACTCGTTGAGGACGGCGACCGCATCGTGATCGACGTGGTGAATCACTCCATCGACCTGATGGTTGACGAGACAGAACTCGAGCGTCGTCGGGGACTCCTTGCTCCCTTCGAGCCGCGCTACACCACAGGGGTTCTCGAAAAGTTCGCTCGCTTGGCCCAAGGTGCGGAGAAGGGCGCGGTCACCTCGGCGTAACGCACGGGTGCCACGTGATCTTGCGTCGCGACGAATCCTGTGGCAGACTGCCCTTCGTGCGCAACCTTTCGTCAACGCTTCTCGTAGTAGGCACTAGCCGACGGTAGGCGCGACGCTGCACATACCGAAGGCCTCCCGAATCGGGAGGCCTTTTTTATTTCCCTCGATACCAAAGGACACACCGTGGAACTCACTGGAGCCCAAGCACTGATCAAGAGCCTGGAGCAGCAGGGCGTGGACGTGATGTTCGGGCTGCCCGGCGGAGCGATCCTGCCGGTCTACGACCCGCTCATCGATTCAACGATTCGTCACATCCTCGTGCGTCACGAGCAGGGTGCTGGTCACATGGCCGAGGGGTACGCGCTGGCGACGGGACGACCCGGTGTCGCCATGGTGACGAGCGGACCGGGCGCGACGAACATCGTGACGCCGATTGCGAATGCCCACATGGACTCGACGCCCCTCGTCGTCATCACTGGTCAGGTGGCGTCGGGATCGATCGGCACCGACGCGTTCCAGGAATGCGACATCACGGGCATCACCTCGGGCATCACCAAACACAATTTTCTGGTGTCCTCGGCGAGCGAGTTGCCGCGAATTATTGCCGCGGCCTTCCACCTCGCCACGACCGGACGACCGGGACCCGTCTTGGTGGACGTGCCCAAGGACATTGCCCAAAGCAAGATGGAATGGTGGTGGCCGAGCACCATTGAAGAACTCGATTTGCCCGGATACCGTCCGAACGTCGCCATCGACGAAGACGCCGTGGCGCGCGCGGCGGCGTTGATTGCCTCGGCCGAACGTCCCGTTCTCTACGTGGGTGGTGGAACACTGAAGTCCCGAGCGTCCGCCGAGCTACTGGCGTTCGCTGAACGCACGGGCATTCCCGTCGTGACGACATTGATGGCTCGTGGAGCATTTCCCGACTCGCACCCCCAGCACCTCGGCATGCCCGGCATGCACGGTTTCTATACCGCAGTGACCGCGATGCAGCGAAGCGATCTGCTGATTTCCCTCGGGGCTCGCTTTGACGACCGTGTGACAGGTCGTCTCGATGGATTTGCGCCGGACGCCAAGATCATTCACGTCGACATCGATAAGGCCGAAATCAACAAGGTCCGCCGTGCCGACGTGGCGCTCATCGGTGACGTGCGCGAGATCCTCACAGCGCTGGACGCGGCGACCGCGACTCCCACCTCGCTGGATGCGTGGTGGCGCCAGCTGCGCGCGTGGCAGGAGGAATTCCCTCTCACCTACGACGAACCCACCACTGATGGTCCCCTGCGTCCCCAGTCCGTGATTGAAGCCATCGCGCGCCAAGCGGCACCTGGAACCATCGTCGCGTCCGGCGTGGGGCAGCACCAAATGTGGGCGGCTCAGCACTGGAAATACGAAGAGCCGGGTACGTGGATTAACTCGGGTGGAGCGGGGACCATGGGATTCGGCGTGCCCGCCGCTATTGGCGCCAAGGTCGGCCGACCAGATCGCACGGTGTGGACAATTGACGGTGACGGGTGTTTTCAGATGACCGCCCAGGAGCTCGTGACGGCTCGCGCCGAAGGAATCCCCATCAAGGTCGCGATTTTGAACAATGCCTACCTGGGCATGGTGCGGCAGTGGCAGGAAATGTTCTACGACGAGCGCTACAGCGAGGTCTATCTCTCACCCGATCTGCCCGACTACGTGAAGTGGGCGGAGGCCATGGGGTGCGTCGGACTGCGGGCGACGAGTCACCAGGACGTGGACCGAGTGATCGCCGAAGCCAACAGCGTGCATGATGTCCCGGTCGTGATCGATTTTCGCACCGACGCGTCCGAAAAGGTCTTTCCCATGGTGCCCTCGGGTGCCACCAACGACGACATTGTCGTCCACCCCCGCCAGCGAGGAGGCAACGCGTGAGCGCAACACCCGAACCCTACGTCGGACCCACGAGTTCGTCGCCCGTGACGCACCACATCTTGTCGGTGCTCGTGGAGAACAAGGCCGGTGTCCTGGCCCGTATTGCGGGCCTGTTCGCTCGCCGTGGTTTCAACATCTACTCCCTGGCCGTCGCGCCGGCCGAAGGTCACGCACGCTTTTCTCGCATCACCATCGTGGTCGACGCCGAAACGACGCCGTTGGAGCAGATCGTCGGACAGCTGGACAAGTTGGTGAATGTGGTCGCCATTACGGACCTCGCTCCTCGAGATGCGGTGGAACGAGAGTTGCTTCTCGCCACCGTGAGCTACGAGAGTGAGACGCGTACTGCCGTTCTCGACGCCGTCGCCAGCGCGGGAGCGTCGATCGTGGACGTGGACGCTGGTGCCGTGACGATCATGCTCGCGGGAACGCCGGCGGCGTGCGATCAATTTGAACGGCGCCTCGAATCATTCGCGTCGGTGGAACTCCACCGCACGGGACGAGTCGCGCTTTCGCGACTCGGGTCACAAAAGAACTAGAAAAGACACTGGAAAAGGAGAATCATGACCACGATGTACTACGAGAAGGACGCCAACCCCGCGCTCCTGAAGGGCAAGAAGATTGCCGTTTTGGGCTACGGATCCCAGGGGCACGCCCACGCTCTCAACCTCAAGGATTCTGGTTACGACGTCATCGTGGGATTGCGCGCGGAGTCATCCTCGATTGCCAAGGCTGAAGACGCGGGTCTGACCGTGACGTCGATTGCCGACGCCGCGAAGGCCGCTGACATCATCATGATCCTGCTGCCGGACACGGAGCAAAAGCACATTTACGACACGGAAATTGCGCCGCAGCTGACCGCGGGCAAGGCGATCTTCTTCGCGCACGGCTTCAACATCCGTTTCAATCTCATCACCCCGCCGGACGACGTCGACGTGGCCATGGTGGCGCCCAAGGGACCGGGTCACCTCGTGCGCCGGACCTACGTGGAAGGCGGCGGCGTGCCCGCCCTTATCGCCGTGCACCAGGACGCCACCGGGCAGGCCAAGGACCTGGCCCTCGCCTACGCGCACGGCATTGGGGCGACGCGAGCCGGCGTTTTGGAGACCACGTTCACTGAGGAGACCGAGACGGACCTCTTCGGTGAGCAGGCCGTTCTCTGTGGCGGCGTGTCCGCCCTCGTGCGCGCCGGCTACGAGACTCTGGTGGAAGCCGGGTATCAGCCCGAGAGCGCGTATTTCGAATGCCTCCACGAGCTCAAATTGATTGTCGACCTCATGTACGAACAGGGCATCACCGGCATGCGCTTCTCGATCTCCGACACCGCGGAATACGGCGACTTGACGCGTGGCTCGCGCATTATCAACGACGCCGTCAAGGCGGAGATGAAAGAGGTCCTCACCGAAATTCAAGACGGCCGTTTCGCGGCTGAGTGGATTAAGGAAAACGAAATCGGTCGTCCGCGTTACCGTGAGCTGAAAGACGCCGGGCGACGCCACCCGATTGAAGAAGTGGGTGCGAAACTGCGCGACATGATGCCTTTCGTGACTGCCGGCAAGCAGAAGGTGGAAGACATTTCGGGCGGCGACACCGACTAAATCTGGCGATGAAGCCCCGTCACTGCCCCCGGGTGGTGGCGGGGCTTCGTGCGTGACGGACGACATCGAACGCGACGTCGTCGCGCGCTGTCACGGTCGATCTAGTCTGCGCGCATGCACAAGGATCTCCCGACCTACGACGAATTGTTGAGTCGACAGGACGCGCCTCCCGGCAGTTCCTGGGGGTTATGGGGACAAGGTGACGTCCTTGGTTGTCTCAATTTGATTGACCGCGCCGCCACCGCGCGCGGCGTGGCCTCGGTTCTCTCCCACGACGTCTTCGCTCTCAACCTCGCCATGGAGCAGCCCGATCCACCGCTGTTTTCTCGTCCTCGGATGACACACGAGGTGACCTGGCTCGATGGCGAGGCCGGACACGACGACGCTCTGCTCAATTGGAACACGCAGTCATCGATGGCGAGGCCGGACACGACGACGCTCTGCTCAATTGGAACACGCAGTCATCCAGTCAGTGGGACGGATTTCGCCATATTCGTCACCCGGTCCACGGCTTCTACAACGGCGTTGCCGACGACGACCACGGCATGCACCATTGGGCGCAGCGAGGCATCGCAACGCGAGCGGTGCTCTGTGACGTTGGTCGGTTCCTGGCCTCACGGGGTGAGTCCATTGCCTACGACACCGCACAATGGATCGAACCGTCCGTGATTTTCGACACCTTGGAAGAGCAAGGTTCGCAGGTGGCGCCGGGCGACGTCCTGCTGATTCGCACCGGCTGGCTCGAGTGGTACCTCGAACAAAACGAGGACGTTCGACGGGACCTCGCTGAGCGCACGCGTGCCCCGGGACTCGCTCCGGGTGCGCCGACGGCGCGAATCCTGTGGGACCTTCACGTCGCCGCCGTGGCGGCTGACAATCCCGCGGTGGAGGCGTATCCCTCCTCAGCGCATTTCTCGGGGGACCAGATCCGCGCTCTTGTCAGTGCCGGCCGTTTCGAAGAGTTTTTCGTCCACTTCGCCCTGCTGCCATTGCTCGGACTGCCCTTGGGCGAATTCTTTGCGCTGGGCGACTTCGCGGCGGCGTGCGCTCAGGATCGTCGCTACGAGGCACTCCTTACGTCGGCACCCCTCAACCTGCAATCCGGCGTGGCGTCGCCACCAAATGCCATAGTGATGCGATGAGCAACCTCGATATTCTCTCCCGAGCCGCCGCCGACTTTGAAACGCGACTCGTCGCGGTCGGTCCCGAACAGTGGGATGTGCCGACTCCCAATACGGAGTGGACGGTGCGCGACATGGTCGCCCACGTGGTGCGGGGCAACGAAATGGCCATTGCTCTGCTCAACGGCGCGACAACCGACGAAGCGCGCGATGCTCTCAACACGGAACGACCGCTCACTGATCCGCTCGCTGAGTTCCGCTCCTCAACCGCAGCGCAGGCCGCTGCGTTCGCGCGTCCCGACGCAGCGAGCATGACGTGCCATCACCCGCTGATGGACGTCTCCGGTGAGCAGCTCCTCGGCTTTCGCTTTATGGACTTGTCCTTGCACGCGTGGGACCTCGCGCGTGCGTTGGGGCTGGACGAGACGTTGGATCAGGACGTCGTCGCGGCGGTGTGGGAGAACATGTCGCCGCTCGCGCCGTTTATCGGCACGCTCGGTATTTTTGGTGAAGGTCCGAGCACGACCCTGTCCGAGGATGCGCCCCTCCAGGAGCGCCTCCTCGACTTGACGGGTCGCCGTCCCTAGTTCGACAGCGCGCCCACCACGAAGTCAATGGACTTCGTGAGTGCCGCAATGTCCTCGGGGTCGATGGCCGGGAACATGGCGATACGCAACTGATTGCGACCCA
>Ga0208872_1001525_pt1 | contig 14132 bp, 15 predicted proteins | sample CryBogCBH12Aug08_FD_185508 | JGI IMG/M metagenome (GOLD analysis project Ga0208872, IMG submission 185508) | Freshwater microbial communities from Crystal Bog, Wisconsin, USA - CBH12Aug08 (SPAdes) | ecosystem: Environmental > Aquatic > Freshwater > Lake | place: Crystal Bog, Wisconsin, USA...
TCACCTTGCCGTCCAGGTCCAGGACCATCACATGGGTGGAGCGCGGCACGTAGATGCGGCCGGCGGCGGGGTCGAGGCTCACGTAGTCCCAGCGCCCTTCGCCGCCCACCTTGAAGGTGCGGAGGAGGCCCGGGTCGCCGGCCTGGACCGCCAGGGCCGCCCCGAGGAGGGCTGCAAGAAGGAATGGGGTGGCTCGGGACATCGGACCCTCCTGGGTGCTCAACCAGAGTACACACGCATCGCAAGGCGAGGCCGACTCAGTCCTTGAAAAGAAGGGGACCCATGCTCGGATCCGACTCCCTCAAGATCGCGCCTTCTTGAGGGTGAATGGGTTGTGGCGGGGGTGCCCTGGGGGCCACTCCGGTGATGGGGTCTCGCCGTCATGAAAGGTCACCTTGCCCTGGAGGATGCAGCCCTTCATGCCGGGGCGGCAGATGGCCCCGTCCACCTTGAGACAGACGCCATTGACCTCGAACTGGCAGCTCCAACCGCTCAAGGGGCTCCTAAAGAACGATGCCTGGCAGCCAGGACAGGTCCGGGATCGAACCGTCGGGAGGGGCGGGGAGCCGCTCTTCGGCCTGGTGGAACCGGTTGCACCAGAGGACCCGCAGCCCGAACGACTTGGCGGAGTAGGCATCCCAGCTGTTGGAAGAGAGGAAGCAGATCTCGCCCGCCATGAGGCCCAGCCGGTCAGAAGGCAGCCGGTACACCGAGGGGTGAGGCTTGTAGACCCCCACCTCTTCCACCGAGTAGACCGCATCCAGCAGCTCTGCGATCCCGGCGTTCCGGACTGCGGACTCCAGCATCCTGGGCGTCCCGTTGGAGAGGACGGCCAGCTTCAGGCCACCCGCCCTGAGCCGGCGAAGGGTCTCTGGGACCTCGGGGAAGGCTTCCAGGCTGAGGTAGCGCTCCAGCAGGTGATCCCGAAGCTGCCGGTCCTCAACGTGCAGGGTCGCCATGGCGAAGTCCAGGGCATCTCCCGTGACCTGCCAGAAATCGGCATGGTGGCCTGACAGACCCCGAAGCCAGGTGTACTGGAGCTGCTTGGAACGCCAGAGGTCCGAGAACTGCTCCCACCGGTCACCCAGCGCCTCCTTGCAGCCCCGGGCGACACTGCTCACATCGAACAAGGTTCCGTAGGCATCGAAGACACAGGCCTTGATGCCCGACATGCGCTGGGAGTTCATCTGTACCTCTTAGGCTGATGGGAGTCCATTCTGCACTCATCAAGCCGGCAACGCCTTGAGGGGACTTTTGGGTGCGAGCTTGGCTGCAGCTGTGACGGTTTCAGGAAATTTCTCAAAACATATCCCATGTGAATACTTAAAGGGCCCTAGGGCAATCTCGCCATTGATTTTTTATTTTGTCACAATGCGCCTGGGGGTCGCACCGAAAGCATTAAGAACTGCACCACGGTCCCGCACAGGCTGCCCTGGCTCGTCTGGTTCGATTCATCAACGGGGCCGCCGTGCGGCTCCAGCTGCGGCCTCGTCCGCACGGAGGATTCATGTTCACGAAGCTGATCGGTGCCGCCACCCTCTTCGCTGCCGGGTCGCTGGTCGCCGGCACGTCCCACGCCATCGGCGCCACGGCTGTGGCGCCGTTTGCCGGAGAGTCAGCCCTCTCCCAGGCCGGTGACTGCTCGGCCAAGGAGACCAAGGAGGAGGGCAAGGCCCCCGCCAAGGCCAAGACGGACAAGGCCAAGGACGGCTCCTGCGGCAAGGGCTCCTGCGGGAGCAAGGACACCTCGAAGGGCAAGAAGGATGGCACCTGCGGCAAGGGCAAGAAGGAAGGCACCTGCGGCAAGGACAAGAAAGAAGGCTCCTGCGGCAAGGACAAGAAGTAGTCCACAGGGAGCGGTCATGACTCAGGACAGGTTTACGGGTGTGGGACTTGGCCTCCGCCGTCCGCATCTGGAGCAGGTGGCGGCCCTGGAGGGGCACGGGGTCCCCTTCTGGGAGACCTGTCCTGAGAACGTGATCGGGGATGGAGGGCGGTCTTACCGGCTGGCCTCGGCCATCCTCGACCGGGATCCGGTGCTCACCCATGGATTGACCATGTCCGCGGGAGGGTTCGATGCCTGGGATGAAGACTACCTGGAGGGCCTGGGTCGCTTCCTGGTCCAGACCGGAACCCCCTGGCACTCGGAGCACCTCTGTTTCACCTCGGTGGATGCCAGCTGTCTGCACGAGCTGCTCCCCCTCCCCTTCACGCGGGAAGCGGTCCGTCACACCGTGGCGCGTGCCCGCAGCCTCCAGGCTCGCCTCCCGGTCCCGCTCCTGCTGGAGAACATCACCTACTATGCCGAGCTGGGCGCTCCCGAGATGGACGAGGCCGACTTCATCACGGCCGTCCTCGAAGGCGCGGATGTGGGCTGGCTCCTGGATGTGAACAATGTCTACGTGAACGCCCTCAATTTCGGCTTCGACCCGAAAGCCTGGCTCTCACGCATGCCTCTGGACCGAGTGGCCCAGATCCACATTGCGGGGCACAAGCGGTTTGGCGACCTCACCATCGACACCCACGGTGCGGAGGTCATTGATTCTGTGATCGACCTGATGCAGTGGACCCTTCGGCGGCTGGGCCGACCCGTGCCGGTCCTCCTCGAGCGGGACAACCACATCCCGGATTTCCAGGCCCTGCTCGCCGAGCGGAACCGCCTGCAGCAGGCCTATGACGCGGCCCTGATGACCGCTGAGGCCCGCCATGACTGAGTCACGCACCCTTCGTCTGCAGAGAGCCATGGCCTCTCTGGTTCTGGATTGGGACGAGGCTTCGCTTGAGGCCGACGCCAGCCTTCCGGCCCGGCAGCAGGCCCTCTCCCTCGCGGATCAACAGTCCTTCCGGGATCAGGGGGCCGCGTTGCTGACCTACCGAGAGCTGGCCCGGATGAGCCTGGTCGAACCCCTGGAAGAGATGTTCCCGGTGCTGAAGGCCCTGCTCGACCGGGATGGGCTCTGGGACACCTGCGTCCAGGCCTTCCTCGAGGCCCGGGCCCTCCGGAGCGGGCACTACCGGGACATCGCTCCGTCCTTCCTGGGCTGGCTGGCTTCCTCTCACTGGGGCCAGGAGCGCTGGCCCTTCCTGCTCGAGCTGGCCCACGCGGAAATCCTGGAAGTCCTCGTGGCGCGGTTCCCGGATTCGGACCCTCCTGGGGGCCTGCATGCCGACCCCGGCCCACACGACGCCATCGTTCTGGATCCGGCGACCCAGGTCGTGACCTACGGCCATGCCGTGCACCGCACTCGGGAGACCGCTCCCGTCCCCGAAGCCGTTGAGACCCACCTCCTGGCCTATCGCGACCACCAGGGCCGGGCCCAACTGCTGGAGCTCACCCCCGGAACGGCCGCCTTTCTGGTGAGAGCCCAGAGTGAGCCTCTCGCTCAGGCGGCTCAGGCCCTGCACCTGGACGGGCTCACACCAGCACTCAACCTCTTGCGGGACCTGCACCGAGAGGGTGCCATCGCAGGGTTCCAATCTGCCACCTGATCTCTGAGGATTCCATGCGAAGCCACCTGCTGCTGACCACCCTGCTGTTAGCCTTGCCCCTGTCCGCCCAGACCAGAGTCTTCCGGGCCGACGAGAACCACACGGTCTTCGGCTTCAAGGCCTCCACGCTGCTGTTTGATGTGCCAGGCCGCTTCATGAAGTTCAAGGCGGAGATCCAGGGTGACCCGGCCACCCTCGAAGGAGGACGGGTCCGAATCGACATCGACCCGAAGTCCATCAACACCGCCATCCAGGGCAGGGACGAGCACCTCCGGTCGGCTGATTTCTTCGATACGGCCCGGTTCCCGAAGATCACCTTCACTTCGTCTGAGATCCGGAAGGTCGGGGACCGCATCCAGGTGCACGGAACCCTCTTGATGCACGGCGTCAGCAAAGACCTGGACCTCTCCTTCGAGCCCGCCGAGGGCTTGAACGGGGCCGGCACCCGCACCTGGTCCTATCGCACCACGCTGCCGCTCGATCGGCTTGATTTCGGGATCGGGGCGGAGAGCGTGGCCGCCAAGATCAGCCTGAAGCGCCAGGTGGAACTCAATCTGCTGCTGGTCGGGTTCTTCGAGGAGCCGCTGGCACCCAAAGGAAGTCCCTCCCGACCTCTAAAGAAGTAGCTCTTGTCTCTGTCCATGCCGCCGCCGACACTGGCAGCGGCATGACAGTCCCCTCCCTGAACGAATCCGAACTCATTCAACGGGCCGCAGCTGGCGACTCGGAGGCTTTTGGCGCCCTCGTGCAGCCTCACCTCGCCCTGTTCTTCAATGGGATCAATCGGATTCTCGGCAATGACGCGGATGCCCAGGACGCCCTCCAGGACGCTCTCATGAGCATTCACCGGGATCTCCCCAGGTTCGAGGGCCGGAGCCGATTCAGCAGCTGGGGCTACAAGGTCTGCCTGAACTCAGCGCTGATGACCCGGAGGAGCCGGGTCCGGATTAGGGACATGGAGAGGCCAGAGCCCCTGGCGCTGGGCCCCTTTGACGAGCGTGGGCACCACCTGGAACCGAACCACAGCCTCGAGTGGCAGGTGGAGGCTCAGGCCCACCACCTGATTGAGAAGCAGGAGATGCGTGAGTGCCTGCTGCAGGCGCTGGAGGAGCTGCCGGACAGTCATCGGCTCGTCTTCGTCCTGAAGGACCTGGAAGACTGGGAGACCGAGGCCATCGCTCAGCAGCTCCAGATTCCCCCAGGTACCGTCCGCCAGCGGCTGCACCGCGCCCGAGTGCTGCTTCAGGCGCGTCTCAAGACCTTCGTCCTGGGGGGGCACCAATGACCTTCATGCCTTCTTGCCATGAAGTCCAAACCGACCTCACGGAATACGCGGAGGGATCCCTGCCGCTGGCCCGCAGGGTTGGCATCTGGGTCCACCTGCTTCTCTGCAAGGCATGCGCTGGTTTCCTCCGGGGCCTGCAAGCCCTTCCCGGCATCGCCAGGCAATCCCTGAGGCCACCTGACCAGGCCCCCGAAACGGCCAGGAAGGCCCTGGCAGAGGCCATGGCTTCAATCAGGAAGCCGGGGTGATCGAGACCTTCACATCACCGAAGCACTTCTGCCCTTCCCACCTTCCCGTTTGCGCTTGGGTAGCGGAGCCTCCTCGGGCCGCCTCTTGCACCTGGATCTTCGGGTGTCTCCGCAGGACGGATCCGAGCTTCTCTCAGGTTAATGCGCCAACCCTGGCTGTGTGGGCAGGACGCGGGTCGAGGCAGTGATGTAGACATAACGGAGGGTGGTCTTGCCCGTGTTGAAGACATCGTGGCTGCGGTTGGTGGGGCAGTAGAGCGCAGTGCCCCCGACCAGAGGCAGGTTCTCCCCATCCAGGATGCGAAACTCGCCCGTTCCCTCCAGGACGACCAGAAGTTCCTCGTTGGCCCCGGTGCTGTGCTTGCCCACAGCCTTACCCGGCTCCAGGACGACCAGGCCCGACCGCATGGTCACGGTTTCCGGGGGACCGCTCAGGATGGCAAGGTGGCCCTTCCCTTGGGCGTCCAACTTGACCACTTTGGGGGCGGGTTCTGCCGCTGTCATCACGCTGCCTGAAAGCAGCAGGGCCAGGACCGATTTGGTTGGGAGCATGGCTTTTCTCCAGGGTTCCCCAGCTTAACCGGCTTCCTTTGAGGCCACGGGGTGGCCTGAGCGGCTGTGCGAGCTGTTACCCCTGCTCCTTGGAGACCAGGAACGCCAGCGTGGCCCCAACCAGCGCAGGCACAACCAGTGCGGCCTGGGCCGTCGTCTCGGCCAGGAACACCACCGGCACGAGCAGGGTGTTGTGCGTAGCTCCAGCGAAAGACGCGGCGCCCACCACGAGCAGGTAGCCGGGGCTGGCCAGGCCAAGGGCTCCCGCGAAGGCGGCACCCAGGCTGGCTCCCATCGCAAGGCTCGGCAGCCACATGCCCCCGACCCCGCCCCCGGCGAGGGTCAAGGCCGTTGCCGCCAGTTTCAGCGCAAGGAAGGCCAGAGCCCACCCCGCTGGGGTCGGTTCGGCCAGCAGGTGGATGATGAACTCCATCCCGCCACCCTGGGTCACGGGCAGTCCAGGGAAGAAGAAGTGGGCTGGCAGGCTGAGCAGCACGAGGCCGACCCCTGCGACCAGCCCCCTCCAGAGCAGTGGGATCCGGGTGAGATAACGGTGTGACCGGGCCCTGACCCACTGGAAGAGGTTGGCCCCCAGCCCGGCCAGCAGGCCAAGCACGATGGCGAAGCCGATCTCCCGGGCCCCCAGTGGCGGCAGGAGTGGCATCGGCAGGAGCGGCCTCAGCCCATTGGCGGAGGCGAAGGCCACATAGCCAGAGGCGGCGGAGACCAGACATGGCACCAGGGAGACCGGGTCGATCCTTCCGTGATATTCCACGGCCATCAGCGCCCCTGATAAGGGAGCCCGAAAGACCGAGGCGAGGGCGGCTCCCGCTCCGGCGCGGACCATGACGAGAGGAGGGATCTTCAGCCTTCTGAGGGGAGCCCACAGCCCGGACAGGAAGGTCAGGAGCCGATGAGCCTGGAGTCCCACGGCCGCCCCGAACCATTTTCCAGGGCCTTCGACGCCCACGCTGCCGCCAAAGCCGATGGTGAGGGCACAGGCAGCCACCTTTCCGAGAGAGACCAGGAAGGGGAAGACCTGGTACGGGTTCTTCTTGGCCAGATCCAGGTCCTTGAAGAGGGAGACCTCGCCGATCCCCGTGAAGTGGAGCAGGGCAGTGGCCAGGAACAGTCCGAGCGCGGGCAGCAGCAGCCCAAGATGCAGCGTCCCGCCCATGCGACCAATCCAGGGCTCGAAGGACCCCAGGGCCCTCAGGGCCGCCGCCACCAGCAGACCCATCCCAGCCCCGAGCGGCAGGATCACCAGCACCATCCGACGAGTGTGGGAGAGCATCCGCAGCCGGCGGGTCTTGGTGGGAATCAGTGGATGGGCGGGAGTGGACGGGTGCTGCATAGGGCATCTCTAGGCGGCATCATCTCACTGAAACCTGGTGCAGAGCTGGTCGCCGCGGCGCGTTTGCCGCCTCGGGTCCCCTGCCAAGCGCAGAGCGGCCCTGGACCTGGACGGGATTTGAACACGTGGGAGTGAGTTCACGCTGGCGGTGCAGGCTGCCTTCGCATGGAACTGGGGGTTAGACCGAAAGGATTCAAGCGAAAGCTGCAAGTAGACCAAAGAGAAGCAAGACTCCCCCAAGGGCGAAGGGAACGGAACCCGGTCTGTGTTGAGCCGAGGGTAAGGCCGACCAGTTCGAGACTTTATAACGGATATTCACTTCAGTGCATTGCAGCCCAAGCCCTGGCGAACAGGATCATGCTGAGCAAGATCCCCACCCAGGAAAGGGTAGACCTTCTATTTTTTACGACCCCAATGATGCCCAATAGGAAGCCCAGGGACACCATGGCCAGAACCGAGAAATTGGCAAGGCAACCACCAAGAGCCGCGTCGCCAGGCCCACCGCCTGTGCTGGGTTCCGTCTTGGAGAGCACCAACACGCCATACCCCAGGACACAGAGGCAGCAGCTTATGGCACCCAGAATCCAGTGAGCCGATTTCGGAGTTGCTTCTGGTGTGCCTGGATCTGGGTCTGCGTCATGGCTCATCGGGGGTTCCTGGGTCTAGTTCAATCTTCAAGATGCGTTGCCTCGCCGCCTCCAGGTCTGCCGGCGTGGGCCCACCCTTGGGGGCTTCCGAAGGCGGTTGCACCGTGCCGGGGAGTCTCTGAGTCGTAATCAAATCATAGACTTGAGACTGTTTCGTCCCAGGAAACTCAGGCAGAAGCAATACCGACTGGTCCATTTGGATCCTGCAATTAAAATGGCCTGCCTTCAAAATAAAAAAACAGTGGGGTGGCCATTAATAACAGTGAGCATTTCGTCGGTGGCGGGACCGAGTTGATGGTGTGGGTAGGCGCGGCGGTGCCCACCGGCGAAATGCGATGTTGAACAAGCCCGTAGCGGCGAGGGCCGAACTGACCGTTATGGGGAAATCGGGTCTGGCATAGCGGCGGGAGGAGCCTGAGCTGCTTGTCCGCTAGGCCCGTTCGTGGGTCTGGGGCGGGCAGGATGGCCCAGGCACTCCACCAGGTCCCAGTGCAGGCAGAGCTTCGCCGACCTGCCTTGATGCAAGGAATGGCGTGGGTAATGGTCTGCTGGGGGGCCTATATGCATGCGGCCTCCAGCGGCGGGGACCGGGCCATTGCGGTCAGCGGCAGGCGCAGGATCATGCCGCCGCACTGGGCACAGGTGCGCGGCGCATCGATGACGACGGGCGGGGGGTCCCTGTGAGGCTTTGGGACTGGGAGCAGTGCCCTTGCCCGTTCAAGGAGCCCGCCCGGCTGGGCGGAGGCGTGGAGGCCCGCATGCCGGATTTTATGGAAGCCGTCGGGAAGGATGTGCTGGACGAACCGACGCAGGAACTCAACCGGGTGCAGGGTTGCGGCCTGCTGGCCTTTGGTGCGGAAGGTGACATGCTCCGGGCCAACAGCCAGGATCCGCGAGTTGGCGATGCCCACGCGGTGGGTGTAGCGGCCCAAATACTGAAGAACGTGCTGGGAGCGGCGGAAGGGGGCCTTGGAATAGACGACCCAGGACTTGTGGGCCGCGAGGCTGACCATCAGGCGGTTGAAGGCCGCATCACTGAGCTCCGGGAAGGTCCCCTTTCGGTGGAGCTTCCGCAGGGCGTCCAGCATCTTCCCCCGCAGAAGTTGGCCCATCACTTTCACGGGAAACAGGAAGTCTTTGCGGACGTGGACGAACCGCTGCCCATCGAGCGAGAGGCCGCCCGCGGTGACGAGCACATGGATGTGCGGGTGGAAGTGCAGTTCCCGTGTCCAGGTGTGGAGCACCATCGTCAGGCCCAGCGTGGCATTGAGGCGCGTTCGCCCCAGTTCCTGGAGCAGTGCACTGACGGAACGGAACAGCGCGGTGTAGACCTCTACCGGGTGCCACCGCGCCAGGGAGCGCAGTTCCGACGGCGGCGCCGACACCACATGGAAGTGCCGCACGGGCAGGATCCGCTCGGCCCGTGCGTCGATCCACTTCTGCTGAGCCAGGGCCTGGCACTTGGGACAGTGGCGGTTCCGGCAGGAGTTGTAGACCGGGTGTTCCCGCCCGCAGCCGGTGCAGACCTCCAGGTGGCCGCCGAGGGCGGCGGTCCGGCAGCGGCTAATGGCCGTGAGGACGCGCTTCTGGGGCCTGGACAAACGCTGCTGCGCCTCCAGGCCCGGTCGGTGCTGCCTCACGATGTCCGCAATGTCGTAGACAGGGCGCGGGAAGCCCACCGCATCACATGGACAAGTCCTCCAGGGGGCTTCTCACGGCGGCGATCTGGCTCGGGGAAACCTGGGTGTAGATCGTCGTGGACCTGATGCTGCCGTGGCCCAGCACGACCTGGATCTTTCGCAGGTCCGTGCCGTGGTCGAGCAGATTGGTGGCGAAGCTATGCCGAAGCATATGGGGGGTGACCACCTTCCCGATGCCCGCCACGGCCGAGGCGCAGAGCAGGGCCCGACGCGCTGTCTCGTGGCAGAGAGGCTTCCCGGCCCTGCTCGTGAACAGCCAGGGCTGGGGCGGGCGCTCGTGCTTGTAGTAGGCCCTGAGCAACCCGTAGAGCTTCGAGTTCATGGGCACCAACCGCTCCCGGCCACCCTTCCCGTGCCGCACATGGATGACTTGCTGCATCGCGTCGATGTCTCGGGTCTCCAGCAGGCTGGCCTCCCGGATCCGCAGGCCCGTGGCGTAGATCAGGGCAAAGAAGATCCGATACTTGGCCACCAGGAACCCGTCGAGCACCCGCTGGATCTCGGCTGGGCTAAGGACCGTGGGCAGGGGGGCGTCCTTCCGCGGCATCGAGATGAAGGCCACCTTTTCTGGCTGGCCCAGCGTCCGCCCGTAGAGGAACTTCAGCGCCGAGTAGTGGCAGCGCAGCCGCTCTGGGCCGATGGGCTGGGTCTGGAGGTGGTCCACCCAGTGCCGGATTGCCTCCTGATTCGCCTCGCCCACCTCTGTACCGAGGAATTCCTCGAAGCGTCGGATCGACGCAAGGTATTGCTGGATGGTCCCTTTCGCGCGAGCTGCCATTTGCAGATCGCCCTCCAAGCGGGACAAAGATAGACTGAGTGCCTTCATGCAGTACCTCCTTGGTCATCTGGCGGTGCGCATACACCGCGATGACCAAGGAGCCTGCTTTTACCCTTCCGCGCTAGCTGTCTTTATCGACCGGGCTGCCTCGATGACCGTCCCCCGCCGCGCAGCGGCTTCGTTCAACAATGGCCCGGTCTGGTACTTGGAGGCTGCTGACGAAGGACACGGCTTTGCCAAGAAGGCCAATCGGGATATCCAGTCAGCCGCGACCGTTCTCTTTGTGAAGGATTATTTGCTCAAGTAGGGAAGCCACTGTTCTCTGCCATAAACCAAACCCCCTAACTTCAGGGGGCTTGGTGGTGGACCTGATCAGGATCGAACTGACGACCTCTGCATTGCGAAAGTAAATACTGTATTTATAACGACTTGTGCGAGATTGTGTTGAAGAATTCGAGCAGCTTTGTATGACTCTGTGTATGACACTGGCTCGCTGATTGCTCGGATCTCACTGTGTCAGAGCAGCACATCCAGAAGTAGGTCTATGCGGTTTGGGCTGGTTCCCAGAGTTCAAGGTTGGCCTTCCTCATGTCCTCGAGGCCCATTTCCACGTATCCCTCTGACGTTCTGATGTCCTTGTGCCGCAGGTTGTTCTTCACGATGAACGAATTTCCCTTAGTCGATTTAGCCAGAAGGGTGGCGTAGGTACCACGCAGACGGTGAGGACTCAATTTCACTCCGACCACAACACCAGCTCTTACGATTGCCTTCTTGGTGAACTGCTTCCTGTGTGGCCTTTCGTCCTCTGAAGGAAGAACCCAGATACTCTTCGTCTCTCTGGCATCGTTCTCGTCCTTAGCCTTCTGGAGCCAGGTCTTCATGTCAGAGCCGAACGTAAGAAGACCGTCCTCTTTGCCCTTTGTGCCTGTTCCTTCGCTTCCGACCATTCCGCCAGGGCAATAGGTGTTCTCCTTCCAATCCACATTCTCCCAGAGCATCTGTAGGGCTTCTGACTCACGAAGACCCATGTAGAGCATTGCTCTTACGGCCACTGATACGTGCAGGTTCCCGGTCCTATCTATTTCGGCCAGGAAGGTATTAGCCTTGTCTCTCGGGATAAACGGTTTTCTTCTCTTCTGGATCTTCTCCAACTTGATCTTGGGTGCTACTTCCATGTAGGTAGGAACAAGATTGCCGAGAACTGCTGATATCCAAGAGGCAAGGGTGTTATAGCCTCCAAGATTGTGCTTCTTGTTTGGATACTGCTTATTGTTGCCGTGAAGGTAGTCGTTCAAGACGACTTCTACAATATCGAAATTGAGAACATCACAACGAACATTACCAAGTTTTGGAACTACATGTATTTCCAACTGTCTCTTTGCTGTGTTTAAGTACATATCTGACTTCTTGCCTTGTCTGGATATGAACCAAAGGTTAACTGCTTCCTTGAAGGTTGGTACCTCTATTGGCTTCAAAATAATGCTATCTCTATTCGCATCGTCCTTTAACTCTCGAAGACGTAGCTTGGCATCAGATTTCTTGCTAAATCCCGTGGAACCGAAATATACCTTCTTTTTGCCCGAGATCTTATTCTTCACGGAGAAGCGGTAATACCAAACACCTCGCCAGAATGCTAAATTATTCTCGAAGTGTAGTTCATCCTTTACTTGTTCCATTTTGAGACCTTTACTTGCTTCTCTTGCTGGTTTTGATTGTAATTTGTGCTTTCCTGACTTAACATTCGCCGACATATTTTACTCTTTATACGTAGTGTATTAATATGGCACGTGCGCAGCGTGCTTACAATATATATCGGCCACTCCCTAAATATCTCCAGTATTTCTTTCTGCCAGATTGATTTTGTTCACAGCTAAAAAAACTATTCAATCTTTAATTCATAGCATGGATGACCTTTCCAGGGCTTTCATAAGGCCGCCAAAGCATTGAATATCTATGAGTGAACGGATGACACCTGGTGCCTATACATTTTTAATAACAAGTTCGTTATAGTCGCTTTTAAGCTATTATTAAAATGCAAAACGTTTGTAGTTAACAAATGGTGCTAAATAGGATGAAATACCTTAAGTTGTAAGCTATAAATCGGCGTGAATTTATTTATAAGATGCTTTGTGAAGAAGATAACTTTAATAATTATAGATAGATCATTGGCATTATATATTAATCATATTTTGTTGATTGTATGATGGTTTACGGCTATTTTGTTATCATATTAGATTGTAATACCTTCTCCCGCCCAGATCAGCTCAAAAAAATAGAGCGAAGGATCTGAACGGGAGAAGGAGTAATTATGGCTCATCATATTGAGTCGTAATAATAACCCACCAAGGTTCTAATGTTGAGGTAGGTTGTGCTGTACCTCTTAACTTGATGACCCCTGTTGGCCTCTCCTTGGCAGTTCATCACACCCAAGTACCCACCAACCACAGCGGCATCCCAGTATACGGTTATTAAAATTACTGGGTTCTAACATCATGGTCCGTATGATGCCTTGTATCCTGTCAATTGTAATCAGACGCCAATACAAGCTTTGTAAGTCCCTTCCCTTAGAATTGCCAGCTATCATTCCTCTGGATTACCTTGGTTCGACCCTTGTTTAAGACCTAAGGGATATTTCGCCCTCATATATACGTATCGAATAATCTATGCTTAATCTCTAACAAAATCGTCTTATATTATTAAAATAACATTAATAACAAAAAATACCATACTTCGTTATCCTAACAGGACTTCGAGCTTTTTCTTTACCGGTTCTTTTTTCTCGGGAAGGTAAGATAAATTGACATCTGTAAATCCGTCTATCAAATCATGTCTCGTCATTATTTCAACAATAATAAAGTTTAGAAGTTTTCTAATAACCAAATCGGGATCAACTTGGCCTTTTATGCTCAGCTCATTTGCTATTGCTAACCAGTTGATGTTGTAATGCTCGAATTCAAGATTGGTTTTGAGGCTTTCATCTACACATAATTTTACTTGCTTGGTAATAGCCTCGATTATGATATCAGTGAAAAGACGGTGATTAATAACGTCGCTTGCGAAAAAATCAATGAATTCTGATTTTGTGTTTATATTATATTCGGCATTTTCATTCATACAAGGTTCCTTTGCTGTGATATGGATGTAGTAATTATTATATTACGTAGATATCTACTTAGATTTTCACTCTTATTATGTGCTTCAACCTTTAATCTCATTACCTCTTCTGGCAATAGATAGACTTGAACTCTTTCAAAATGTGTTTGTTTCGGTAATCTTCCCATTTGGTTCCTCGGGTATACATTTAATTCTGATAATTTTAATACCAAGAGTTGTTTTATTTCAGAAACACAAGATTTTTTTATTTCTCTGCTTCTCTATGTCATTTTGTTTCCAAGTTTAATGGATATCCAGAATGTAAGAGTCCTTCACTGAGGCCGGGTAAATTTCGGACAAGAAAAATCTGGGGAAATTGAGCAAGATATCTTCTGAGATTAATAAAACATTATATTCGTTTACTTACGATTTTCGCTCAATCTTGCTGGCACCTATGGTGTATATCGCTCGAAGCGAGACAAGAACGAAGGCCTTTGTCTGGGATCTGAACCTTCCCGACTTGGATTTCTCGCCATGCCTAATACCTGAGGTTTCAGGGGCGTTACCGTGGTGTAAGTTCTGGGTATAGGCAGGCTGGGCATTCCCATTTTCATTGGCTTGCTAGATTTCATTGGCCTTTTCGTGTCAAGTCAGGGTCTTAATTTTTCATCTTGACATAATCCAATCTGGGTCTTAGACTAGGAGTTGACATATTGAAGGAGATCACCATGGCGAATGTCGGATACATCCGGGTCAGCTCCACGGGCCAGAATACGGAGCGCCAACTTGAAGGATTGGTCCTGGATGAGACCTTCACGGATAAGGTCAGCGGGAAGAGCTTGGACCGCCCCGCCCTTCAGGAACTCCTCCGGTATGTTCGGAAGGGCGATGAAGTGACCATGCATTCTATGGACCGTTTGGCCCGGAACCTGTCGGACTTACTCAAGCTAGTGACCGACCTCACCAGCAAGGGAGTCCGGGTAACG
>Ga0208872_1001526_pt1 | contig 14130 bp, 16 predicted proteins | sample CryBogCBH12Aug08_FD_185508 | JGI IMG/M metagenome (GOLD analysis project Ga0208872, IMG submission 185508) | Freshwater microbial communities from Crystal Bog, Wisconsin, USA - CBH12Aug08 (SPAdes) | ecosystem: Environmental > Aquatic > Freshwater > Lake | place: Crystal Bog, Wisconsin, USA...
TACCGGCATAGTTACCATCTTCACCAACTTTACCAGCTTCAACCCCATTATCCAATAATTTTGACCAGTGATAAGGTTGAAGCTCCTTACATTCCGGACAACGCCAGCCCCATGTATAACTGAGTCCGGTATCCTCTTTGGATAACTGGTCGCCCTCGATACCGGGGGTTGAGGCAATTATTATTTTTTTATTCTTACCGAAAGCCGTGGTTCTCAATTTAGCTTTCTTGATAACTCCCGCATCAAAGAGATGGGCTTCATCCATGATTAAAATTTGAATGGTGGGACCATGGAGAACGGACTCTTTGGCCGCAACACAACGGATGGGCATGAGGGGTAAAGTTATACCGCCTTTTTTCACCACTAGATTATTACTTGCCAACATGTCCCGAATAGGTTTACAATTGTCGAAAATAGGTCGGAGTCTTTTCTCGACGAGTTCATATGCGGCTTCATCGGTTTGGGCAAGTATCATGGTGGGTGAGGGACACTGCGTTATAACGTAGGGTAAATATATTTGAGATAGTAGACTCTTACCACTCTGGCTGGCTGCAATACAATTAATCTGGGAAACATCCGGATTAGTTAAATCGGCCATAGGTTGCCGCAGGTAATTAGATATACTAACATCAAATGACCCTTTCACGGCAAAGAACCCATTAGGTAAATCAATATTTTCCTTTGCCCATTCATCAACCGTTCCCGAAAATGGTGGGTCAAATTGGTCGACAAACAATGTTCGTAATTCTTCATGAAGTTCCAAACTTAGAGTTGCCATGTTTTTAATTCTTTCTCAATTACCTTAAAGATATCAATAAATTCTTCATGAATTATTTTTTCGTAACCCGTACACTTACTTTCCAATTGAAGTTTCTTTTGTTTGAGCGCAGCCGAGAGCAGAGCCGCTAGATTAGCTGTCCATTGACGAATGGCATCCGGTTCAATTACTTCTTTGCGTTTTTTCTGAATATCCAAGTCATAATCGATAAGTTCCCGAATTTTTTTATAGGAGGATAATTGGTCAGATTCCGTAGCTACACCTGACTCAATCTCTTGTTTATTTTTCTCATACCACGGACCAAATACATCCCAATCTATCCTGTTATGTTGGATGCCCGGAGCACCCACTTTCGCTGCCAATTGTAGACGTTTCTTGGGTATCCCTGTTCCTACTTCTGCCTCAGTATAGGAATAATAAGTAGTCTTATCTCCTTTGGGACGACCCCTTCGTTTTTTAGGAATGGGGTCAATTGAACCGGTTGGTTGACTGTCTAAATTTTGGAATTCATCGCTCATAATTTACGTTATCGATAATCATTGGGGTTTTCGTGTATCAAAAGTGGACAAAGCGTAAAAAGTCGGCGCATGACATCCGGCCCTTTTAGAGTTTGTATAATTTAATAGATTTCCTTTTTTTATTAGATATACTAAATATATATTAGTCATACAAATTATTTGTATCAAAATCACAGTGCCATCTTATCTGTGTGATAGGTATAATTAATTCACAACGAGTCTTGCTCCACTTATATAAAGCACCACAAATATCACAGGTGTTAAAGTAAGGTGCCGCATAGGTTGAGGCCGTGAACTGGATAGGTTGTTCCTTACCACAATGGGGGCACTTCATCACTCTTGTTATAATATTTTCATCCGACATAAAAAGGTTAATTTATGATGGCCACAATTTGTTGCTCGGTCGCCACTATATAAGTTATATCATCAACGATGATGGGTGTGCCGCCACAGATAATAACTTTACTATCCGTTGTTAGTTCCAATTGCTTGGGTATCTTACTACCAATCGCAACTACTTGGAGTTGTTGGGTATTCTTATCTTGATTGGTCTTGATGATGACACCACTTGGCATTATCTTTTCTTCATTAGCTTCAGGAGTGCGGAGCAGAACGGCATTAGTATTTGGTTTTATAGTCATAGGTAGTTTGTTAATATTAATAGTAGAGTTGGAATATATTCACAGAGAAAATTAATCATGGGTTGACACGCTCCAGCAGAAGTAAAGCCTCTTCACCATCTTTTATGGCTGCATCAGCCTTCCAATGTTTAATCAGTTGTTCCATGAGATGTCGCATGTCAACATCGGTTTCGTCCTTGAGTAATTTTGTTAAGATTTCTATTTTGTTTATATTTATTCTCATATTTTTATTTCTTCTTTCGGTTATATCTTTTATAGTATGCCGCTCGCTCTTCCTTATGTTCCTCATAGTAAGCCTTGGTTTGTGCCATAATCCTTTCCTTATTTTCTTGATAATACGTCCTATAAAAATCTTTGCGATATTCTTTATGGTCATCATTCCGCTGTTGGATTGCTTCAGGATGGTTCTTGAGGTACTTCATCCAATATCCTTTTATCTTCTCAGGATTATTCTTCCGCCAGAGAGTTTCTCGTTCTTTCTTACGGGCTAGTTGTTCAGGGGTATATTTTCGTTTCATACTAAAATATAAATATATTCCATTTATATCAAACAACGAAAAATCGTAAAATATTTTTAAAAACTTCATATAAGCCGATTTTACGAGTTGGAAGGTAGAATCCATCCGGTCAACTACCAAACATCGTTATAATTGATTACCTGATAGCAAGGAATGGGTTATAGGAAGAGGTTGGTTCCGACATACCAATCTGAGCCTCAATTACCTTTAACGTTATCTGACTTATTATAAATCTTGCTTGACTTATTATATTTCTTCGGTATACTCTCATCATTATGGAAAACAAAGAATACCAGTTAATCAAACAAGAACTCAACAGCAAAGTTACGAAAAAAGGCAACAAATATTGCTTCTCCCGTGAGATTTGGAACATACAAACCGGTGATATAACAGTCGAACATGTTGAAACGGAACAACTTATGGACGTTATTAAACATTTCCATATTACTTTATCGCATGTCTTCGATGAAAATCAGGTTATGAGACTGGAATATGCTTGGGCTTTAGAACATGATGTTACTCTGAAATATAACCAATATGGTGATAGAGAGGTTTATAACGGCAATAAGCTGGTTGGTGGAGAATGGATGGAGAACCATCAGTCTGGCTTGGAATTCTGGGATGAAGAGGGTAAGCGGATTAAGTTTGTGTCTCAAAAGTAGACAGTCGGTTTCATCACCAATACTTCTATACCTATATCCTCTATACAGCATATAGGTATAGAAGTAGTATAAAAATCAATTCGTACCAATTGTTCGTAGGATGCCGTAGGATGATATTCGTCATCTTACAGTCATAAACCCATTGTAAACATTGTGCCAAATGAACTTTTTCGTAACTTCGTAGGATAAACTTGATTATTCTCTACACGCTATACATAGCTATACGCTATACACACACCTGTATATATATAATATATATAATATATAATATAGTAATATATCCTACGAAGTTACGAGAAAGTGGGTTGAACCCTAGTAAACATTGGGTGAAAGTCATCGTAAGATGAGCGAAATCATCCTACGAAGATAAGGATGGCCGTTGATATATCCTCTGCGAAGCAGCCGCAAAGTGAAAAATAATCGTTTTTTTTTTAAAATAAATTGATGTTTTCTCAAACTCTGATATAGTTATAGTTGTAATGCAAAACCAATTTAACAATTCCACCGATAAACTGCACATCGATTGCATTACACTTCAACCTGCATTTATCGGTGGATATTGTTATACTCAACAACACAATACAAACTACAATGATAACATACAACAAAGAACAACAGCTGGCTATTCGTTACTTCAATCAATCCCAGAATAATTCAAAAGAAATATATTCTGTATCGGGTGCTGCGGGAACAGGAAAATCAACAGTCATCGGCGGTATCGTAGATATAATCTGCGCCACAAAACCTAATAAAAAACTCGTTTGGTTCACTGACAAAACTACTGGAGAACCTAGCTCGTTTGAGGTTGCTTCATCGTTTTTAATATTAACTCCAACTGGTATTGCCGCTCAAAACGTCAAATCCAAATTACCTGCTGAGTTCGATATTAATATTATGACGCTCCATAAGCTACTCCATCTAACCTTTACTCAGTTATTGAAATTAATTCCCGAAGATGCTACGGAAACTCAATTACAAGATGCTTTGGCCGAAGCATATAAATTAACCTTTAATACCTATAAGTTTAAACATATCAACCATATTTTGGTTGACGAAGTATCGATGGTTCATCGCTTATACTTAGAGATGTTAATCTATATTTGCCGTTTTCATAATATTAAACTATCCCTCTTCGGCGACTTTTATCAGTTGCCTCCGGTTCCCTTAACCTTGGACGAAATTGTCGATGAGGATAATGATATTTTTGAGGATGAGAAAACCTATCACTCTACTACTAGTGATTTTATCAGTATTATCAATAAGTTTCCCCACTATAATATTCAGTTGACTCAAGTTATGCGAACGGACGAATTCGATTTTACTTCGGCTCTCTCGGACTACCGTAATTTAAAATTTGCCAAGTTGCTTAACTTCAACTTTAATACAACTGAACAACCATATTTATTGGACGCCACTAATATTTTTTATAGTAATGCCGAAGTTAAATTTACTAATACAAAAATACAAAACATACTGTTCTCCGAGTCGGATAAATTACCAACTACTCGTCAGTTTATATTGTCCTTCGCTGGCACTACGGCTAATGCTACGTTATCCAAGTCTGACCAACTCATGATTGATAACTTGATAAAAGTATTCAACGTGATGCCCACTGCCCACAAAGGTTATAAGTATGTGGTTGACCCCGAATTAAAAAAGGTGATATCCGAAAATATGTTTAACGAACAATTTAGCTTGTTGCGGAAGCAGATGTCAGCCTTTGCTAAAAATATTGGTATGGGGATATCCCCCGTTAAATTTTATGATGATGAACGAGTTATGTGGCGAAAAAACTATGGCACTCCTATGGTTTTAGCCAATGGCGAAATTAAAAAATATGATGATATCAAGGACATTGTGATGACCGAGTTCATTATCTTTCAAAAAAAATATAAACTAATGGTCAACTTTACTCCGATTACTTTAGCCTATGCTTTCACTACTCACAAAACTCAAGGTATTGGTATATCCGGAAAATTGTATATTAATGTTGACTCCCTCGTAAAGTCTGGTCAAATATTTTATAATATGTTATATGTCGCACTTTCTCGTAAGAAGAATGATACCACGATATTTTTAAATCGACCTCTCCAACTTGATGATTTCAATAATATCGATAGGAACTCTATCACTGCCTTAAACAATTTTTTCTCAAAATAACATGAATACACAAGCACAAACACAAACTCAAACTATAACATTGGAAGATATTTATTACCTCCCGTCTAAATCAAAATATTTCAGAAAAATGGAAGATGGTCAATGGCGGGGGTTCTGTAAAGACGATACTAAACAATATTTAACTGTGAAGTATAATATATCCTGTAAGAAGGTTAGTGCGACTGGAGTATCTCCGGCTGACGAAGTCATTCAATCTATCCAAAAAGAACGTTGTATCGATGATACGGTCGCCCTAGCAGGTTATAGTGAAGGCATCCATATTTTTAATGGTCAAACTGTATTAGTGACAAAATCGCCCACCCTTATACCTCCAGTAAAGGGCGATTACACCCCTCTCCATGTCTTATTTACCCAAATGTTAGGAGATGAGCAACGAGACGTTTTTTATGGATGGTTAAAATATTCAATAAAGAACCTACGAGAGAAAAGTAGTTATCTTGGCCAAGCGATATTTTATGTGGGTGAAGGTGGTTCCTGCAAAAGTCTAATATTACAACTAACGACGGAACTATTAGGCGGAAGATATTGTGACCCCCACCAATATTTAACTGGTCAAACTTCGTTCAATGAACATATGTTCGAAGCGGAACATCTTACCATCGATGATAAACCCGGTCAAAATTGGGGTGAAAACCAAGAGTTTTCTATGTTATGTAAAAATGTAACGGCATCCGATACTCAGATGTTTCACCCGAAAGGGGGTAAGCCCAAACAATATTCTCCAAAATGGAGATTATCCGTAGCCCTCAACGATACGGAGTCTGGTATAAAGTCTATTCCGGTATTAGACCCATCAATGAGTGATAAAATCACTATCTTCAAAGTTTCCAAGCCCAATATGGATATCCCTCAGGCTATCATTGAGGATAGAGCCGCCTTATTTGTTTATTTTAAATCGCATATTCCGGCATTTTTATATTATATTATTAACGAACATGTGGTTAAAGAGTCTTTGCTTGACAAGAATTATCGTTTTGGAGTCGCTGCCTATCGTTCTCCTGCGGTTGTCTCGAAGTTGACTAACCCTTCTCATATCTCGTTATACATTGCTATAAGTAAACATCTCGGTAATGTTCATGTTCCCACTATTCTCTTTACGCCCTCTGCGCTATTGCGGCATTTTAAGTTGATGAATGTTCCCTTGGATAAATCCTATTCAAGTCCCATAACTTTAGGAAGAAGGCTTAATGAGATGTTGGAGTCATCGCTCTACAAGGATATTATGAAAGGTAATAATCATAATTATATGTTTGGTATAGGATTTAATGTGGTTGATTTGGACGAACTAATTGATACTTGTATTGCGGAATATAACTCTCAAGAACATTCGTCACGAACTTCTTATAATGCGGTATTCGCCAACCTAGTAAAACAACGTATCGCTTGCGACATATGAATATAACTTTACAAAAACCTATGGTTATCGATTATTCTAATCTTAATTTTGAGATTTTGTTTTCGGAATTTGCTAATTTTAATAGTCTACCCTTGCGAGGTTATTATGGAAACTGCCCCTGCGAAGAATGTCATTCGGAAAAATCCGGAAAGCATTTTTTTGTTTACCTTATGCCCGCCAAAGAAGATGGTCTCCGCTTAATCTGGGGAAAGTGTCTTCACCAAAGTTGTCGGGATGAATTGAAGAAATATTATCATAATATAAACCTTCAATGGGTAAAATATTTAAAAAATCATAAAGATATAAAATACACTTACGAGGATGTCTTTGCTGATATTATCCGACAAAAGGCACAGGCTGAACAGGCCGAAATTCTTCGGAAAGAGAATGAGCGACACGTCGAATTGTTTAATAAAATAAAACATAATATATTGCCCTTGGAACTGCCCCTTCCTATCTTCTCGACTCCTCAAGAAGATATGTTACATCACCTTAATATGTTCTCACCCCATAAGAATATTTTTATAGGAACTCGCTGGGATAGTGATGGACATTTATATAATTTGTTGGATGATGCCATTCCCTTTCCGCCTCCTGAATTTACCTCTACATTTTATTTCAAAGATAAATGTGGCCGACGTTCCGCTGATAATTGTGATGGTCGGGATTATGGCGTATTGGAGATGGATGACAAATCCTCTAAAGCCAGTCAATTTGCTTTATTAAAGGCCATCGAACAAACCTTGAATATTCCTTTGTTGATGGCTCTTGACTCCGGCGGAAAAAGCATTCATGGTTGGTTTCGCTGGACTGACCTTGAACCGTACTTATCCTTATTTAAATATATGAAATATGATTGGAATGTATTGACCAGTCGAAGTCAACCCGTCCGATTGGCGGGTGCGTGGCGCAAAGATAAAAAACAACATCAATCAATTATATATATAAAAAATAATTGAAAATAAATCCCGGTTTGAGAATTCTCTCATATATTTATAACCAAGAAGATTAATATTGACAACGAAAAAGAAAATATGATATCCTTCTTCAAACGTAAAAAACAAAGTAAAAAACAAATTATGAACAAAACAAAAGACCAAATGAACTTCGACCATTTCGAAAAATGTGTCAAGGAATTATATAACCACTATATCAACCACACCGATGAAACAATTAACCCCCTTCAGTTCGATGAGTGGTTTGACCTCAACGAAAAAACAATATGGAAATACGTCAATAACTAATTTAAAAATTTCTCAGCAATCACGTTGCGATTAAACAAAAAAACAAAGTAAAAAATAAAGTATATGATAAATATAAAATTAAAGAAAAACGATAACGAAAATAAAGAATGGCCAGTTTGTCCAGAATATACGGGCATTGCCAAAATAGTGGATGCCACGGAACTCAAGGTCTACCATAGTAAAGAATATGGCGACAAGGAAAAGTTCCGCCTCCTTATTGAGTTGAACGCAAAGGGAGATAATGATAAGAATTGGGTGGTTAGCACGATGCCCTTTACTCCGTCCGTTCATGAAAAATCGGCTCTCTTCGCCTTCGCCAAGAGCATTGGCCTCAATCCGGCTTCACCTGACTTTGACCTCGCTCAATTATCCGATTATTATCTGGAAGTCATTGTGAAGCATGTGACGGTTGAAGGTAAGACCTTTGCTAATATTGTCTTTGTATCCCCCGCCAAGAAGGATGCCGTCAAATTCAAATCAACCTACGTTGCTCGCACCCCCGCACCAGCAGCCCAATCCGAAGATGAACATTTCGGTGAATTGTTAAAAAAAGCCGGTAAGAAAACGTAAGTAACCCTTATCCGCTAACAATGGAAATTGCGAGCGGATAACCAGAAAAAATGACCCTCATCGAACTGGAAACCTGTATAAAATTATTAAATGCCGAACTGGATGTTGCCCTAACAAAATCGGATTATAAGAAATATCTGCGCTCGGCTCGTTGGAAAACTCGCAATGAACTATATAAAGAATTTACGGGGTGGCACTGCATGCGCTGTAAAAAAATGTATACAAAATATTTAAGCCTTCACCATCTCCGCTATAGTAACCTTGGTCGGGAACCTCTGGAAGATTTAATTTTGTTATGTCGGAAGTGCCACTACATAATTCATAATTTTTGAGCCGCCACTTCCTCCACCTCAACCAATTTCCAAACGCCCAAGCGTTTACTTCTTCGCTTTATAAGATTGCTCAAGCCGCTACTATCCAAATTTAACCGCTTCATTATTTCGACACGAAGCCCCGTTTCTCTCACTCCCGTTTTTAAATTTTCCAATGTTACCTTCCATGTCTTTCGTGGGTTATACTTCACCCGATAATTGGAGGTAATGGCCTTCAACTGTATCGTCCCCTCATTCTTATATTCGTTAAATAATTTGTGATGGAGCATCCGCACTCGACCCAAAACGGCATTAAGTTGATGAGTGGTTTGACCAGACTCGGAACGAAACATCTCATAGACCTCTCGTTGGTCTGCATCTAAAGTCTTATCGCTCAACACTTTAAGGATACCCTCCAGACCCTTTCTCTCCTTCTCATTAACCACTAATTTATCAAAATTAAAGCGAATGAATTGAACGAAGAGACCAAGGTATTCGGTTATGTCAAGAGAATTATGAAGGCGGTCAACCGTAGCTAGTTCTTTTCGAATATCTGTTATTTCTTCGTTAGTTTCTTCGTTGGTTACGCTGAGGGGTTCCAACTTATCTAAGCGTTCCATCAGTATCATATTTTGTTGCTTATAAAATCGGTCAAGGCAGAAGGTAGCAAAGGTATAAAATCTACCTTTGGCTGGTTCATACTTATCAAACAATTCCAACAACTTTAAGTAGCCCTCTTGTTGCGCTTCGATATCCCCCGTATAATTTGCAAAGACGTTGCAGCGAGGAGCACACTTATGCCATATCGAACTTACCATTTTTTGGAAGGGTTCTCTCAACTTCTCCCAGATAACATTCTTAGCCTCTTTTGTTTCGGCTAAGATATATTCCTTAATATAGGTTTCCTGAACCTCTCCCCAGTAACCCACCGTCTTCGGTTTAACCTCTTTAGTGTGGCGAGCCGATGTTCGAGGATGAGCACACTTCCGACACTTGACATTATCTCGGCAAGCTTTGTTAAAATTCTGTTTCCGTGTATAGGTCAGAATATTGGGACAAGTTGGACAGGTTCGGCTATATATTGGTTCAGGCATATACCCAATATATAGTATAAACTTAGAGAAATCAATTTTTTATATTGGAGGGAGCAGAAAACCCATCAGACAACTCCAAAATATCAATTCACGAATTTTCATTTGTCATTCTTCTTTCGCTTCTCAAACAAATCCTTATATTGCTGGATTTGCAACTGGTCAAGTTTGGTTAAGTTCCGGTTGTGCCAAAAACTGTAAAGGCCAGCAGCGAGACCAACCAACAAAGTTATGAAGGTAAGGTAGGGTGTCAGCCAACCAATCCAATGAAGGATGGTAGCGGAGGCTCCCAGACTGAGTCCGGTTATGGGTTTGCTGGCGATAGCGGTTAGACCGTTAGTTATTGGCTCCATTGGATTTCTTTCGTTCATGTTGGTTTATCTCCATAACTTTAGTTTATTTTAAAAAGATTTAGATTGCCAAATGCTGGAGGTTGATAACTCATAATATTCCTTGTTGATTGCCCTGTCTCTGCAATTCATTAAAAATAGTCTGCATAGCATTGGCTAAATTCGAGTCTGTAGCTGATTTGTTAATAACATCATTAATATATAAATTAACATCAAGACCCGTAGCAATGGCTCCCGTTGTGGAATTGTAAGGAATTAACAGGGCGGTTACGGTAGCTTGAGTTGTCAGGGTTGGCGAGTCAATATGCAGTTTTCTGACCCAGTAAGCATCATAGGATTGACTGGGAGTGATTATTTGTCCGTTGGTTGGGGTTATCATGGTGTTGGTTGGTAGGGTGTTATATCAATATTAAAAAATATACCGGCAGCTTCCAAACTATTAAAATAATACCATCCATAAACGGGGTACTTATAAGTAGTCTGGTTCTCAATTAATAATTCATAATCTTTGTTATGGACGGAATTAGGCGCATATAATAATGTACCATTGTCATTTTTGTAAAATCCATTCTTCATAAGTATAAATAGTGTTTCATAATATTTATCATCCAACTATCGTCCAGCCCTTCCCAGTAGCAATCAGTCTTTCTCCCACCGATAAAAGTGATGCGCCATAATTACCACTGATAGTTATAGTCTGGCCAGATGTCGTTGGCAGATTGTTAAAGATATTAACCAGAGCCGCTTCTCCTAATTTACATCCGGCATATGAAACGGAGAATAGTGAGCCAGATAACGAACCAGTCTGTAATGAATAGCATTGATAAAAAGCATTGCTAAAGTTACCTGTAGTTACTTTGGAGGCATCGAGATTGGGAATAACTTCCAAGGCAGAACAGGCATAAAATAAATTTACGAAGTTACTGCCGCTGCTAAAGTTTAAGGCCGGTATGGTTTTTAAATTGCCACATTGTTGGAACATGGAAGACAAGTTGGTTCCTTTACTGGTATCAATAAATGGTATGGTTTTTAGTGACCAGCAACCGGCAAATATACCGGAAAAATTGGTTACGGCACTTGATGTAAAATAAGGTATGGATGGTAATGAGGAGCAACCATTAAATGTCCCATACATGGTAGTACAGGACGTAGACACGTTGAGGGGCGGCATCGATTGTAAACTGTAACATTGATAAAAGGTATTGTATAACGTAGTAGTCTTGCTATAATCTAATTGGGGGATAGAGACTAAACTGTTACAATTGTAAAATGTCTGTTGGAAGTCCGTTACTTTACTAGTATTAAGTTGTGGTATCGTTTTTAAATTATAACAACTAACAAACGTTCCATTTAAAGTTGATGCTGAAATTGTACTGAAGGATGAGGGCAACGACGTTAAATTACTACATCCTTGGAACATGCCCGATAAATTTGTTCCTTTACTTGTATCCAATACTGGAATAGTTGTTAGAGTTTCGCACCCCGTAAACATACTAGAAAAATTAGAACCAGATGAGGTATTTATTGATGGAATAGATTTCAGAGAATAACAATTATTAAACATATTATTAAAGGCAGTACCCTTACTGGTATCAATGGAGGGTATTGATAATATATTATAACAGTTATAGAACATGTTGGTAAAAGTTGTTCCGGCACTGGTATTTACGGATGGTATCGTTTTTAAATTATAACAATTCGAGAAAAAATTGGTAAAATCCGTTACTTTGGAAGTATCAAATAAAGGTATCTGTTGAATATTATAACATCCAAAGAACATACCTCCCATATTACTAACATTACTGGAACTCATGATACTACAGGTCTGTAAACTATAGCAGGTATTAAATAAGCTATTATAGGAAGTTAAGCTACTACTAATCTGACCGACCATAACATTTTCCAAATAGGGATATGAAATAGTGCCACCGCCCAGAGTAAGAGTAGTTAAATTGGGCGAGTTAATACTGATATCCAGAAAATCCACGGAATGAGCCGTTGATAATCCACTTTGACTATGATTATATTGTAAGTTCAATCCCGTTAAATTAGCACTACCGGATGGATAAACTTGAATGATGGCCTGACCCATCGGCAATCCACAACTATGCGTAAAATAATTAGATACATTGGCATATTGATATTGATGATAGGAAGTAGCTCCACCCGATGCTGATGTTATGGTGCCATCGCCCCAATTAACAATATAATTACCAGAGTTTACGGATGCATTAATCGCCACATAATTACCTTCGCTATTAAGCACTCCCACCAATCCATAAAATGCCTGATTACTTCCAGTATTTGTTGGTAAGGCTAACCAGTTAGGGTCTCTTAACCATGGGGTTGGAGCAAGGGGAGAGGTGGCATAGGTATATTGGATAATTTGACCCACATCAACTTGGTTACTCCCCAGAAATAATGTATAATTTGGCATATTTAATTAAATGATATAGTATTGAGTTGTGCTACTTACTACCGTTATACTACTCAGTGGATTTATCGTCCATGAATTAGAATTGTCTATTACCACTGAGGATGTCAATATACAATTAGCACTCCCTCCATTTTTTATGCTATACTGAGAACCAACTGATAAACTTGATGGTAGAGAAGCACTTAGAGTTGTTGACCCCGACATAATGATACAACAATCAGTCGGTTGTATCTGATAGTTATTGGTTTGAAGAGTAAAATTTGATTTTACTCCATTGGAATAAGATGAAGTGGATGCATTAATCGAATAACTAGCGGAGTAAGGTTGAGAAATATCATTGACAATATATAGGGTGGTCGGATTAGGAGTTCCCAAAGCTGCATAACTGGCTGACGTTATGGAAACGACATTGGTTATGCCGGAACCAATAACGGAACCGGATGAGTAACTTGAGGAGGTAGCATAACTTGAACTGTTCACTATTCCAGAAATATTGCTGGCCGTAATATAACTTGCCGAAATAGAATTATTACTCCAACTGGATGTTCCCGACAGAGATGCCGTTATTCCCGTTATTGAAATTTGGCTTGGTAATATTAAGGGAGCATAGGACGAACTCAATGCATAACTAGAACTGTTAATCAATGTGGTAGTTAATCCGGCTACATTTGAGGCCGTTATATAACTAGCAGTCTGTGCCGTGGTAATAAATACCGAAGCACTAACCCAACTTGAACTGATGGAACTTGATACTAGGGTTGGAGCAACATAGCCAATTAAATAACTCGAAGTCGCTGAATAACTTGAACTATTTACAGTGCCGACAATATTACTACTGGTAATGTAGGATGCCGATACTGATAATTTAACATAACTAGCCGTGGCAACGGTCATGGAACTCGTCTTAGAATTGGTTACATAGGAACTCGTGGCGTTTAATAATCCAGATACTTTAGCATCATTACTTGAAGTGTAATTATTAAAGGATGACGTAGTTACGTAGTTATCAATATCGGTTGGAAAAGGAGCATAACTAGCACTAACCGCATTATTCGGAATATACGTTGAACCATACTGTAATAGACTACCTGATAAATTTAAGTTACCATACACATCAATACCAGAATTACCAAAATCAAGATTAGGAATACCATTTCTGTCCATCAATAAATGGTCGTCATTAAAAGTAATGGACTGAACACCATTGGCAACATCATATAAAGTACTGCCAAGTATTATCAGTGGTTGTCCGTTATAATTTATGTCTCCGCTTAAGTTAATATCACCATTAACATCCAAAGCATAACTTGGACTGGTATTATGTATTCCAATCCTGTGATTAACCGTATCATCCGTTATATCCGGTAATTGTTTGGGCGAATAAGAAGCCGATATTGAACTACTGATAACACTACTCGTAGTTAAATACGAAG
>Ga0208872_1001529_pt1 | contig 14124 bp, 8 predicted proteins | sample CryBogCBH12Aug08_FD_185508 | JGI IMG/M metagenome (GOLD analysis project Ga0208872, IMG submission 185508) | Freshwater microbial communities from Crystal Bog, Wisconsin, USA - CBH12Aug08 (SPAdes) | ecosystem: Environmental > Aquatic > Freshwater > Lake | place: Crystal Bog, Wisconsin, USA...
TGGTCGAACTGCGCGCTGGCGCGACCTTTTGGTAAAAAAAATTACAGTGAAATTTAATATACCAATGCCGGTTCGAATGGAACGGAGCAAGTTCACTGGTTTCACTTTAATCGAACTATTGGTGGTTGTCGCCATCATCGCCATCTTGGCGGCGATGCTGTTGCCGGCACTATCGGCGGCCAAACGTAAAGCTTGGAATATTAGTTGCACCTCCAATATGCGGCAAGTTTGGCTAGGTGTTCAGATGTTTGCCGATGATAACAGTGATGTCTTACCCAACGGCCCGGATGGTGTTGCTAACCAACGTGGTCTTAGTGTTGGGGAATATGCGGGCTACTCCACCAGCTACTCGGGCTGGAATATCCCTAACAACCAAGCTTATAAAAATACTCGGCTGTCATATGTCCTATGGCCTTACGTTGGTATGCCGGCGCCCAGCGCTATCACTAACATCATGAAAATTATGTTTTGTCCGGCCAACGAACACTACAATTCCAAGGTTAACGCGGCCGTTACGATCGATCAGTTTGTCACTTATGACCTAGACAATGGAACTTTTTGTAAACTGACATTTGCGCCGTTTGGTTACAACGGCGCATCCGGTCCTGGCAAGGGCCAACCTCCGAACAAGATGAATGCGCTCTCGACCGTGGGCACTCCGCTCAACCAGATTTGGGCGATGGTGGACGCAGATCTACTGGGTGATTCGGCTTCCGGCGCGGCCCCGGATTATCCCGCCACCCCGTCTCACGGCAGCACGCGCAATTATCTTTGGTTTGACGGACATGTTGAACCCATGAAGGTTCCCCCTAACAAATATGCCTATCCCAACTAATGTCCGGTCATCAAGCTCCAGTTTCCACTGGTTGAATTCCTATTTCCAGCAACTCCCGCTCTAAAAAACTCTGCCGACAAAATCTCTTCATGCTAAATAAATATTCAATCCAACTGGTATTGGCTGTTGCCTTTGTTTGTTTCACCGCTGCCGCCGATTGTCTGGATACCGTTTTCTTTGGCAATAATGAATCCGAGCGGAGTCATCAATTAAGCCAGATTAGCAGCGAGGTTGTTCGCGGTGGGTTGGGCGAGCCAGCGCGGCAACTCCTGCCGCTGAATCCCGTCTCTTACAACGGCGGTTCGGTCAGCTTCACGCTCGCGGTGGATCCGGCGAATCAGAATTATTTCACCGTCAAGCTTTGGGGTTCGGACAAGGGCGAGGAACGCGGCCGCCTGCTGCTTTATCTTGCTGGCTTGCAGGTCGGCTACCGGCACGAAGGCGATCACGATGTGCTCAACCAATGCGATAACGAAGCCATTTTTCAGAATCGCTTTTTGTATCAGACCGTCACATTGCCGCTGATGTTGACGCGCGGAAAAACAAACGTGTCGTTGAAAATTGCCGGTCTCGGACCGATTTATTATTACGGTGGCACGTTCGACAAACAGCAAAAGCAACTGACGTCGCCGACGCGCGGCATCTACTGCGCTTATACGCACACCAATACTTTTTTTGAACCGGATGGAACAAAGAAGCAAGGGGTTTATGCGTCGCCCGAAATTCGTCCAGCCAGCCCCGGCGAGAAAATCATCGAGCAGATGCGCCAGACGGTAAACGAACGTCTGTTGCACCTGATGCAATCAAAAAAATTTAGTGGCGACCAGCGCACGGCTGAAGGCGAAATCCTTCTCCTTGCCGAGGCTTACAATACACCGTGGACCACAGCCCATCACGATCCGCGCGCCATCGCGGCGCTGGTTCGCGCCGGCGATTCTTTTCTGCGCCCGAACGTGATCGGCAACTCCTGGGTTGCCGCCGGCCCGCTCGGCGAAGCCATTATGCGTGTCGGCAGCGCGCCGCTGGAGAAATTTTTGGATGAAAAAATCGAGGTGCCGCAGAATTTCCCATTTCTTCCAGACTGGCGGCGGCGGGAGCCATTGGAAGAACCGAATATCAATAACGCAAACGCGGCTCCCAATAAAAAAGTGAAGATGAAACGCCGCGAAGCTTGGGCGAAAGTTTTGCGCGCGAGTGTGGATTGGAACCGCAAAAATGGCCGGCGTTTCTACACGAATCAATCCATGATCGCCGATCGCAACATTTACACGGCCAATCGCGGGTTGCGTTTACTTGACGAATCGCAAGCATTGCCCGAATCGCAAGCGATGCGCTATCTCTACGAAGCCGTCGGCCTTCAACCGTGGCTCGGCAACGACACCGACGACGGCGGCAGCGCCAAACCTTACGGCACAAATTATCTTCAGATCACGCGCAAAGGACTCTCTCGCGAACTCGGCTACGTGGGCACTTATGGCGAGACGATTCTGAAATTCATGCGCGACATGGTTGATCTGACCGGCGACAAAAAAATCCGCCAGCAACTCATCCATGTCGAAACCGCGCGGGCGAACTTCCGTTATCCGAGCCTTGATGCCGATGGCTATCAACAAATGAAACTCGTCTCGGAAATCGACGCGCGCACGGCGCATTTTCCCGTATCCTTCGGCGCGTATTCCATTCCGAACATCCGCGAAGCTTGGTGGCTGGAGCTGCCGGCGTTTTTGAAAGATCCGGTCTCCGTCGGCGTCGCCCAGCAATGTCTCGAGGAGAACCAGTATTTTTTCCGCCTCGCCTCGCGCACCAACGATCCCGACACGCTCGGTATGATGCGCAACGCGGACGAATACGCGGCGGTGAAAAATTTGCCAAAGTCCAGTTTTCGCCTGCCGATGAGCGACGGTCAGGCGGATTACGTTTTTTCCGATGAAGAAAATGCCGTCGTCGCTTTGAAGCACGGCGGTGAACGGCTCTTTTTGAATTTTTATTTCCGGCAGGAGTTCGGTGTTAGTGGCGTGGTGCGCATCCTCGACCTCAACTCAAACCTCATGCGCATAGCGAGCGTGAAATCGCAGTTTGAAGTCAATCCCAGCGGTGAAACCTGGACGCGGCCGGACATCATCGACTTCGAGCGCAGCGGCGGAATGCCGCCACCCGGCGAGAAAATTCATCAAGCCTGGCGTGGCGAAAAACTGCCGATCGCCAAACGGCCGGACGACGCGACGCGCCCGAAATACGGCACCTGGGGCCCGTTCGTCGGCAAGGCGGATTTCTACAAGCTGCGCTACGGCGATTATCTGTTCGCAATCAACACGACGACAGACAAAACCTTTGAACTGAAAACCCCGCCGGAATTTTCCGAGGCGCAGGAACTCGTTACCAAAAAAGTTCTGCAGCTTTCTGGCAAACTGAAAGTCGCGCCGCTCACAACGGTCGTTTTGTATCTCGGCAAATGATCCGGCACGAATTCATCGCGATTGACGAGGGACATGCCACATTGCTGCACATCAACGAGCGCGACCAGTCCAAGAACTGGCTCGTGCCCATCGGTCAACCGGCGGCGCGCGATATGCAGTTAATCGGCGACGGGAAAATTCTTATTGGCCATCACCATGGCTACAGCGAGTTCGATATCACGTTTGGACGGCTGACGAAGGAATTCAAATCGCTGGTCGGCGTCACTGCCGTGCGCCGTCAGCCGAATGGCTACACCATTCTTGCCGGGGTGGACATTCCGGGCGCGAAAGGCGTGGCGGTGCTGGAACTCGACGCGAATGACCACGAGATTCACCGGGCAATTTTTCCCGGCGACTACGTCCGGCTCATCCGGCAGACCAACGACGGCACTTACTTGATGAGTTGCAACGACCGCATTCGCGAAGGCTCGCGCGACGGCAAATACCTGCGTCAGTTTCCGGTGGAAGGCTTCTATCACGCCTGGAAATCACTGCGGCTGCCCAATGGAAATCTGATTGTCACCGCCGGTTACGGCGCCTTTGTCGTCGAACTTGATCCCAGTGGAAAAATTGTGCGCCAGTTCGGCGGTAAAGAACAGGTGCCGGAAAAGGTGCGCCCGTTTTTCTACGCCATGTTTCAGTTGCTGCCGAACGGAAACATCGTGCTGGCCAACTGGCAGGGGCATGGGCCAGGCTTTGGCAATTCTGGCGTCCAGCTATTGGAATTCAACCCCGCCGGTGAAATCGTTTGGACCTGGAGCAGGCCGGAATGGATCTCCTCACTGCAAGGCGTGCTGGTTCTTGATGGACTCGACACCGCCAAACTGCATGACGAACGCGCAGGGCTGATGCAGCCAATTTAATCACTTTCACGATGCTTAAAGCCATCTTCAATCCGATATTGCCGGGCTTTTTTCCCGATCCGAGCATCTGCCGGGTCGGTGAGGATTACTACCTCGCTAATTCGAGCTTTGAGTGGTTTCCGGGCGTGCCGATTCATCACTCGCGCGACCTCGTGAACTGGCGGTTCATCGGTCACGCGCTCACGCGCCGCTCGCAGCTCGATTTGCGCGGTGTCGCCGATTCCGCCGGCGTCTGGGCACCCTCGTTGAGCTACGCAGACGGGCAATTCTGGTTGATCTACACGAATATCCGTTCCACCGGCATGGGCAAGCCGTTCAAAGATATTGGCATTTTTCTCACGACGGCGAAGGAAATTGTCGGTCCGTGGAGCGAACCGGTGGTTTTAAATTCTATCGGCTTTGATCCGTCGTTGTTTCACGACGACGACGGCCGCAAATGGCTGGTAAACATGCGCTGGGATTTTCGCAAGGGGAAACACCGGTTCGCCGGCATCGTGATTCAGGAATACGATCCGAAAACGCAAAAGCTCATCGGACCGATGACGCAGATTTTGGAAAAGACTGGAATCCTGACCGAAGGGCCAAATCTCTACCGGCACGACGGCTGGTATTATCTCATGCTCGCCGAAGGCGGCACCGGCTGGAACCATGGTATTTCGACGGCGCGGTCGAAAAACATTCTCGGCCCTTACGAACTTGATCCGCAGCCCAGCGTGCTGACCTCGCGCGATGACGCCACGCTGACGTTGCAAAAATCCGGTCATGGCGAAATTGTGGAAACGCTCGCCTGCGAATGGTATCTCGCGCATTTGGCGAGTCGCCCGCTTAAGACGAACGCCGGCGTCAATGCTGGTTCGCCCGATATAACCGCAGCGGCACAAGCCCACGTCGGCGACCGCTGCATGCTGGGTCGTGAAACCTGTCTGCAACGAGTCGAATGGCGCGATGGCTGGCTGCGACTGGCGACCGGTGGAACCAAACCGCAGGACTCGCTGCCGGTGCCGAAAGGCATGAAGCTTCATCCGTGGCCGGAAACGCCGGCGCGTGATGATTTTAATTCCGCTCAACTTGACGCACGCTGGAGTTGTTTGCGGCAGCCTGCCGATGAAAATTGGCTTTCGCTCACGGAACGTCCCGGCTGGCTACGGTTGCGCGGTGGTGATTCACTTTTTTCGCTCTTCCAGCAGAGCCTGATTGCGCGCCGGGTGCAGCATTTTCAATTCACCGCCGAGACGATTCTGGAATTTTCCCCAAGCCATTACACGCAGATGGCGGGGCTGATTTGCTACTACGACACGCGGCAACATTTTTACCTGCGCGTGACGCATGACGAAAAGCTGGGAAAAATTCTCGGTGTCGTGCTGACGGATGACGGCGCTTACGACGAACTTGCCGACTGCCAGATTACCATCAACGATTGGAAACAGATTTTCCTTCGCGCGGCGGTGGCCGGTGAACGGCTGCAATTCAGCGCGTCACCGGACGGCAAGTTTTGGCAAAATGTCGGGCCGGTTTTGGATTTTTCCAAGTTGTCCGATGACTACGGCAGCACGATGCGTTTCACCGGGGCGATGGTGGGCTTGTGCGCGCAGGACGTTGGCGGAACCAATGCCGTTGCGGACTTTGATTATTTTAACTACCAACCAACAAAGCCATGATCACTAAATTTGACTACATCAGCATCATCTTTTACTTCGTCTTTGTCGTCGTGGTCGGCGTGGTTTTTTCGCGGCGGAACAAAAACACGTCCGACTATTTTCGCGGTGGCGGCATCATGCCGTGGTGGATGGCCGGCGTGTCGGCGTGGATGGCGAGCTTCAGCGCGTGGACGTTCACCGGCGCGGCGGGGAAAATTTATCAGAACGGGCCATTTGTGCTGCTCCTGTATTATTCGAGCATCGCAGCGTATGTGATGATTCTGGTGTTCACCTGTTACCGGTTCCGGCGGATGCGGACGGTGACACCGATGGAGGCGATTCGCGCGCGGTATGGCGCAGCGACGCAGCAATTCGTCACCTGGCTGCGGCTGCCGTTCCTCATGCTCTTCGGCGGCGTGGCCTTGAACACGGTGGGCGTCTTCATGTCCGGTGCGTTCGGAGTGGAACTGCCTTACGTCATCATGGTTTTAGGTGGCATGGTGACGTTTGTGTCGCTGGTCGGCGGCGCATTCGGCGTGGCGGCGAGTGATTTTGTGCAGATGTTTTTGGTCGTAACCGTGACGCTGGTAATATCGGCGTTTGGCCTAATGCAGCCGGAAGTGGGCGGTTTGTCCGGACTGCTGCACAAGGCGCCGGATGTGCATTTTCATTGGGGGCAAATCGCGCGGCCGGAATTCATTACGCTGTGGTTTGTGGCGCTGATGTTCAACACGATTTTTGCGCAGAACTCGATGGAAATGTCCGCAAAATACCTGATGGCGCGCAGCGATGCGCACGCGCGGAAAATGGTTTTGTTTCCGCTGATCGGGACGATTGTCGGGCCGCTGCTGTGGATTGTGCCGCCGATGGTCGCCGCGGTGGTTCATCCCGAAGGCTTGGGAAAAATTCTTCCGATGTTAAGTCATCCGGAAGAAGGCGCGTTCTTGGTGACGGCGCACGATGTCTTGCCGGCGGGAATGCTGGGGCTGCTGATCGCCGGCATTTTCGGCGCGACGCTTTCAAGTCTGGACGCCAGCGTGAATCAGGGAGTGGGCATCTTGGTGCGGAATTTTTATCTGCCGGTGATCAATCCGCAGTGCTCAGAGAAAAAACTGCTGATCATCAGCAAGTGTTGCACGGCCGGTTTTGGTCTCATCATCATCAAGATGGGGCTGATTATCAGCCAGCAGCGGACGGCGGGGCTGTTTGATTTCCTAAATCAACTGGGCGTCGGCTTGTGGCTGCCGCTGGCGGTGCCTATGTGCCTCGGGCTTTTCTACAAACGCACGCCTCCCTGGTCCGGCTGGGGCACGGCCTTGGTGGGATTGCTCACCTCGTTTGCCATCATGTTTTTGGTGAAAACCCAAGCCGTGTTGGATTCGACCTCGAACAAGCTGGTGATCAAGACCCAGCTTTGGATTGAAACGCATCTCCATCTACATTTGCCGGCCGTCTCGGATTTGGTGAGTTGGATTCCGGGTATGTCCGCACCGCTCAAGCCGGAAGAGGTCACACAAACTTTTCTCATTGCCACGGCTTTTGGGGTGATTGCCGTTTCGACGATCTGGTTTTTCTTCACCTCGCTGTTCTATGAAAAATCATCGCCGGAATACCAAGCGAACGTGGAACGGTTTTTCAGCGAACAAAAACGCCCGATCGAAGACTTGACCGAGGAACAGGTGAAGGAAAATCACAAGGTCGTTGGTGCGATTGGCGGGTTGTGCATGACTTTCGGCGGGTTCGTCATGCTGCTGATGCTGGTGCCCAACGACGGCCTGAAGCGGCTGGCGTTTTTGTTCAGCGGCGGCTGCATCTTTGGCGTGGGCTGGCTGTTGCGGCGCATTTCCAAGCGGCATCAGGAAAATCCAGTTTGATGAATACACTGAATTCATTTCGCCCCGGCGAAACCTGGCTGGACAACAATGGCATCCACATCAATGCCCAGGGCGGTGGCGTGCTATTTCGCGACGGTGTTTATTATTGGTTTGGTGAACACAAAATTGAGGGTGAGGCAGGAAACAAAGCGCATGTCGGCGTCCACGTTTATTCCTCGCGCGATTTTTACAATTGGCGCGACGAAGGCATTACGCTCGCGGTAAGCGATGATCCCAAAAGTCCGATCACGCGCGGCTGCTGGTGGCAGATTCCAATTTTTGGCGCATGGGAGGAACTTGGCATTCGATTTCTTGGCATGACAAATGGGATTTGAGTTTTTTATGACAGGACAAACGACCAACTTAATTTAATTCTATGCCGCAAACATTTCTTTCCACTCACACGTTCGGCGATATGGTCGTCCGCTTTCCACAAGATCTGGCTTCCGGTCGCATTGGACTTGAAATCATTCCGACCTCGGCGCTGAACCGAGCCGTTCCGCGCCGCGAGTCATTGCGTGGGTTGCCATTCATTGACGCGATGCCCGGCAACAATCCGTGGCCGGCGTGCGTCGTGGAATCGCTCGTGCAGTTCAAGCTCGTTGGAGAACAATATCCCGGTGCGTTTGCGCAAGGCCACACGCTGCGGCAGTCCGGTTCGGTCGCGCAGTTCAAAGCCGTCGGGCAAAACATTTTGAAGGAGACGAACCGCGTTGTCATCGTCACCAAACTCATTCGCGCCGATGGTTGCTCGGTGGAACATCGCCTGGCGCATTGCGAAGGCGATAAGGCTTTGGAGATTACTAGCGCGTTCACCAACGGCTCGACCAAGCCCGTCACGCTCGAAATGTTGAGCAGTTTTTCGCTGGGCGGACTCACGCCGTTCGCGTGCGATGATGCGCCGGGGCGTTTACGCGTGCATCGTTTCCGTTCCGTCTGGAGCGCGGAAGGCCGCCTGGAAACACAGAGCATCGAGCAGCTTCATCTCGAACGTTCCTGGAGCGGCGCGGGCGCGTTCAGCGAACGCTTTGGCCAGCTCGGCACCATGCCCGTGCGCAAATGGTTTCCGTTTGTCGCGCTGGAAGACACGGCGGCGGGCGTTGTTTGGGGCGCGCAACTCGCATGGGCTGGTTCGTGGCAAATGGAAATTTTTCGCCAGCACGATGACGTGGCCTTGTCGGGCGGGCTGGCCGACCGTGAGTTCGGCCACTGGATGAAAACGATTCAACCCGGCGAAACGCTGGCCGCGCCGCCCGCCTTCATTTCCAGCGTGCAAGGTTCGCTCGACGACCTCTGCGACCGGCTCACTGCGATGCAGCAACACGCCGTGGAGACGCAGCCGGAAGTTGAGCAGGATTTGCCAATTGTGGTCAACGAATGGTGCACGACGTGGGGCGATCCGAGCCACGAAAATATTTCCGCCATCGCCGACCGGTTGCAAGGCTCGGAAGTTCGATACCTCGTGATTGACGCCGGTTGGTATAAAGGTGAAGCGAGTGACTGGAGCAGTGGCCACGGTGATTGGATTCCGAGCCAGAAACTCTTTCCACAAGGTCTGGAATTCACCGCGCAGGCGATTCGCAACCGAGGGTTGATTCCTGGACTTTGGTTTGAAATGGAAACTGTCGGCTCACAGTCCACGGCCTTTTCGTTGACCGATCATTTGCTCCGGCGCGATGGCATTCCCGTCACCGTTCGGGAGCGGCGGTTCTGGAATCTGAACGACCCGTGGGCGGTGGATTACTTAACGAAGAAGGTGATTAACCTACTCGACTATTGCGGCTTCGGCTATCTCAAGGTGGATTACAATGAAACCGCCGGGCTTGGTTTTGAAAACCAAGACTCGCTCGGCGAAGGCCTACGCCAGCAAATCGAAGGGCAATACCGCTTCTTTGAAAAAATCCGCAAACGGCTGCCGAATCTCGTCATCGAGAATTGTGCCTCTGGCGGCCATCGGCACGAACCTTCGATGATCGCACGCACCGCGATGTCGTCGTTTTCCGACGCGCACGAACTGGTGGAGATTCCGATCATCGCAGCGAACTTGCATCGGCTGATGCTGCCTCGCCAGTCGCAGGTTTGGGCGGTGCTACACCAAGCCGACAGCCGGCAACGCCTGGCTTACAGCTTAGCGGCGACGTTTCTCGGACGGATGTGTTTGTCCGGCGAAATTGCCGGGCTGGCCGACGGGCAGTGGCAGATGGTCAGGAGTGCGATGAAACTCTATCGCCAGGTTGCGCCGATTATCAAACACGGCACCACGCGTCGCTTTGGTGAACTGGGCGAGAGTTGGAGGCACCCGTGCGGATGGCAGGCGGTGGTTCGCCTCGGAGTTGGGGAACGCGAGGCGCTCGTGGTCACCCACACATTTGAGAATAGTCCCGCCCAAATCGAAGTTCCGTTGGCAGGGGACTGGAAAATCACCGCGCAGTTTGAAGGGGTGAAGGCGGTTGTAAGCCGACAGAAACTACAGTGGCCCGGCGCAGGAGATTATAATGCGGCCGTCTTGTTGCTCACACGATGACCCTCCCCGTTTGCCAGGTTGGACTACGCCACGGCGTGCCGCCGATTGCCTGTATGACGAATGAAGTTTAACTTTTTGACAAATGATATGAATAAGCAAAAACGCAGTCGTCCTTTCATCAGCATCTGGTTTGGAAATTTCTTCGAGCCGTTTTACTCAGACTACGAAGCCACGCGCCAGGGCATCGCCGAGGTCGCAAGGCTTGGTTTCAACAGCATCAACCTTGACTCCAAACCGTGGGAGGATTTCTTCGCGCGGTATCGCGGCGAGTCGGCCAGCCAGTATGTAGCAATGCACGAGTTCATGATGGCGGAGATGGCGAAGTATAACATTGATTACACGTGTCTCGCGCTTTATCTCTGCGGCGACAATCTTTATCCCAGCATCCGCAGCGTGCCACCGGTGCGCGGCGAAGAGCCGATGCGTCCGAATGGTCAGCCGATGGGCACTTACAAATATTGGTCGCCCAAAGCGCAGGCGACAATGGTCGAGCATGTGCGCGGTTTGCTGAAACTTTACGGCAAAGGGATGCGGCGCAACGCGGACGGAAAAATTATCATGCAGACGATGTTCGAGCCGATTCCAAAACCGAGCTTCGACGCGGAGGGAAAACAAAAATATCTCTCGTGGTTGGAAAAACGATACGGCGGCGATCTTGCCAAATTGAATTCGCGTTATGGGCTTCACGCAAAATCGTTTTCTGAACTCAGACCGGAGGAATACTGGCTGCGCCCCGAGGAATTGAACTGGGTTGGCTGCGCGCGGCCCAAGGCGGAGGATTTTGCGAAGCGCACGCCGGATTTCTACCGCTGGATTGATAACCAGACGCATCTGGCCGAAGTGCTGCAAGATTATCTTGCCACGATGAAAAAGCACTGGCGCGAACTGGAGCCGGATCTTTTCATCGAGCCGCTGCTGCATCAATGGGGCTATTTTTTCAATCCGCCGGGGCAAGTGGATTGGCAGACGGGCCAGCGCGCGTTGGATGTTTACCGCTGTGCCAGAGACGTTGACAGCGCGCTGTTCATCGCCGCGCCGCTGAACGCCGAGAACCGCGCGGATGCGATGGCGTTGAGCGTCGAGGGTTCGATCATGCGCAACGCCAATTCACATCGTCCGTTCACCGCCGGACTTTATCTTGGCCGGCATATCAATGGCGACATTTACCGCGTCGTGCCGCCGGCAGAGTGTATCGGCACGCACGTCGCGAACGGCGCGAAAGGATTACACATCTACGGTTACAGCGGACTCGATGACGGCGGTGTGATGTATCGCATGGATGAAATGTTCAAGGATTCGTTGCGTGCGGGAAACCGCTGGGCGGCAAAAGTCATGCCGTTGCTTGACGCGCCGCGTGCGAAGGAAGTCGCAATTTTGTTTCCCGCTGAAATGAGCCTTTACGAACCGCTGGAAGTGGACACCGAAGGCCGGCACCGCATGGATTTACTCGGCTGGTATCAGCAGTTCACCGACCTCGGCTGGCACGTGGACATCGTGCATCCGGCGCAGGTTGCGGCGGGCGCGCTGGCGGATTACAGATATCTCGTCGTGCCAACCAACTCGCTCTACGACCTCGGCGACAATGCGGCGCTCGAAGCAGCGGTGAAAAAATTCGTTGCCGGTGGTGGTGCGGTTTTCCACGGCCCCAATTGCGAATTGGCGAAACGCGCGCTCGGCATCAAGGAAGAAGCGATTTCCTTCGACTGTATCCAGTGGCGCGAGGAAATTATTCCGCACGGCTGGTCCACGGTTTCGTTTCGCGGCGGCGATGCGGTCGGCACCTACATTCAATCTGGCAAATCGGCCATCGCGCAGACGGAGTTGGGCAAAGGCAAAATCTTTTCGTTCGGCTTTCAATACGGCTACGCCTACTGTCGGCGGACGATGCCGATTGTGCCGCCGCAATACGGCAAACGCGAAATGCATCCGGTGGTGTTGCTCCAGGAAACTCCGGTGGCTGCACTTGCGGGGACTTCGCCGTTCCTGCCGCTGCCGCCGACAAAAGGTATCGAAGTTGCCCGCTTCGGAAAAAAACTGATCGTTGTAAACCATCGTTCTAGTCCGCTGGATATTCGTGGCATTTGCGCGAAAAACACGATTGAGCTGGTGGCTTCGGCTCCCGGCTGGTTGGCAGCTCACTCGGCGGCGTGTTTGGAACTTTGATCCCAGTTTAGTTGAGCCAGACGCGGACGAAGCCCGATTAAGTCCAGCAGGGTGCCGACGGTAGATTCCATTCCGTTCTGAATCCGGCGGCACCCTGCTGCCAGTTTAAGTAAACCGGCTGGCATAACCGCTGAACCTTGCGCCAAAGCTATAATTTATTGACTTCAACCATTCCAAAACCAAACATGATTTGCATGAACACAGCCGATCAATCTCTCGAGCATTGGCGGCGGCGTGATTTCTTGAAAGCCTCCGCCGCAACGGTTTTGGGTCTGGCTTTCTCCCAACTGCCGGCGATGGCCGGGCCGTTCACCCGCGAGGATTTTGACCACCTCGTTCCCGCCGACAAAAAACTTTCACCGGATTGGGTCAAATCGCTTTTCGCGCGCGGCACGCCGGAAGTGCTGCGTGGCGGCGAACTCAAATACGTCGGCATGCCGGTGGGCGGCATCGGCGCGGGTCAGCTTTACCTCGGTGGTGATGGCCGGCTCTGGCACTGGGATATTTTTAACGAAGTGATGAATAGCGGAACGCGCGGGCCGCACTATGCCCAGCCGCTTGTCCCGGCTTCGTCGCTGGCGCAAAAATTTTCGGTGAAGCTTGGCGAAAAAACGTTTTCGCTCGACCGTGACGGATTTTCGGACGTGAGTTTTCGCGGCGAATATCCGGTGGGCATCGTCGAATACGCCGCCACCGGTGTGCCGGTGGCAGTGAAGCTGGAAGCATTTTCGCCGTTCATTCCGCTGAATACGGATGACTCCAGCTTGCCCGCGACGATTCTGCAATTCACCGTGCGCAACACTTCCGCCGCGCTGGTCGAGGCGACGCTTTCCGGCGAGTTGGAAAATGGCGTTTGTTTGAAACATCGCCAGCTCAACGGCATTTTGCGCAACCGCATCGTGCGCGAGCCGGGCGTGACCGCGCTGCTCTTTTCAGCGGAAAATGGGGAAAGGGAATCCGCACCCGCAAACCACCGGCCGGCGGTGGTTTTTGAAGATTGGAACAAGGAAACTTACGAAGGCTGGAAAGTAGAAGGCACAGCGTTCGGCCGCGGGCCGATTAAGAAATCCGATATTCCCGCCTATCAAGGCAATGTCGGTGGCGACACGGCGCGCGTGGTCAATTCGCACGCCACCGCGCTCGGTGATTCACCGACGGCCAAAGACAACGCCACCGGCAAGCTTGTCAGCCGCGACTTCACCATTGAACGAAATTTCATCGCGTTCTGGATCGGCGGCGGCAAGGCCAAGAATAATTCCCGGCTCGGTTTGTCGCTGGTGGTGGATGGTCAGACGGTGCAAACGGCGACGGGCCAGGACAAGAACGAAATGGCGCTTCAGCATTTTGATGTCCGCGCTCACGCCGGAAAAACGGCGCATATTGAAATCATTGATGATGCCGTGGGTAGCTGGGGCAACGTCGGCGTCGGTAAAATTGTTTTCACCGACCAGCTTGGCCAACCGGTGACGTTTGAGGAATTGCCGGACAATGGCACGATGAGTCTGGCGTTGCTGGGCGAACCGGCGGATGAAGTCAGTGCCGACGCCACCGCGCCGTTCGCCCAAAAATTGTCCAGCGCGCTGGGGCGCAAACTCCAGCTCGCGCCCGGCGCGGCAGCCACGGTGACATTTGTGGTGGCGTGGCATTTCCCCAACCTCTCGCTCGGCGGCACGTTGCAAAAGGCGGGACGTTATTACGCGACCAAATTTTCTTCCGCGCACGCCGTCGTGCAATACGTCGCCGCGCAATTTGACCGGCTGGTGACACAGACG
>Ga0208872_1001532_pt1 | contig 14117 bp, 10 predicted proteins | sample CryBogCBH12Aug08_FD_185508 | JGI IMG/M metagenome (GOLD analysis project Ga0208872, IMG submission 185508) | Freshwater microbial communities from Crystal Bog, Wisconsin, USA - CBH12Aug08 (SPAdes) | ecosystem: Environmental > Aquatic > Freshwater > Lake | place: Crystal Bog, Wisconsin, USA...
CGTTTCCTGGTGCTGCTGCCGAACTCCGACCAGTCCGGCATCTCGCGCAAGATTGAGAACGTCGAGGAACGCAAGCGCCTCAAGAAAATTCTGCGCGAGCTGCACATCCCCGAGGGCATGGGCGTCATCATGCGCACCGCCGGCGAAGGCCAGCAGTTGCGCTATTTCGTCCGCGACCTCGCGCTGCTCGTCGAAGAGTGGAACAGCGTGCAGGAAAAGATCAAGAAGCAGCCGATGGCCACCTGCGTGTTTCAGGAGCCGGACTTGATCGAGCGCACCGTGCGCGACTTCCTCACGGAGGACGTCGAGCGCATCGTGGTGGACAACAACAAGGCCTACGAACGGATGCAAGAGATGATTTCCCGCATCTCCAAGCGCTCGGCGAGCAAGATCAAGTTCTACACCGAGGCGCAGCCCGTGTTCGACCGCTTCGGCGTCAGCAAGCAATTGGAAAACGCCTTCTCCCGCCAGGTCAACCTCAAGAGCGGCGGCGCCATCGTCATTGACGAAACCGAGGCGCTCGTGGCGATTGACGTGAACACCGGCCGGCACAAGGGCGGCAAGGATCAGGAAGCGGCCATCCTCCGCGTCAACCTCGAAGCCGCCGAGGAAATCACCCGCCAGTTGCGCCTCCGCAACATGGGCGGACTCATCGTGCTCGACTTCATTGACATGAAATCGGGCCGCGACCGCCAGCAGGTGCACAACCGGATGCGCGACGGCCTGCGCCGCGACAAGGCCAAGACGCACATCTTGCCGATTTCGCAGCTCGGCCTCATGGAAATGACGCGCCAGCGCCACAGCGAGTCCGTGCGCAGCGCGGTTTACGATGACTGTCCTTATTGCAAGGGCCGCGGCAAGGTGAAGAGCACCGTCACCATGAGCGTGGAGATTCAGCGCAAGCTGCAAGAGCTCCTCAAGAAACGCACCCGCGACGAGACGGACTTCCAGTTGCGCATCGTCGTCCATCCGACGGTGCTGGAACGCCTCCGCGTCGAGGACGAGAAACATCTCATCGAGATGGAGAAACGCTACTTCGGCAAGCTCTCCTTCCGGGCGGACACCGGCATGCACGCCGAGCAGTTCAAAATCGTGAACGTGGACACCAACGAAGAAATCGCCAGCGTCGGCGCGTAAGCCGAGGCCTTCAACCCCCAACGCCCCGCAGGCAACTGCGGGGCGTTGGCTTTTGTGCGCCCGCCGGACGAAGCCAGCGGCGCACCGGCGGCGTCCGGGCGGACGGAAGTGGACGCGGAATCTTCAAAAGCGGACGGCGCACTTGCGCCAGTGGCAGCGCGGTGGGTGCAAGCGGACTTGAGTTGTTCAAAAGTGGCCTTGGGACTTGCGCAACTGGCCTTGGTCTGCGCGCAGGAGGACTTGGAATATGCAAAAGCGGCCTTCAAGAATGCAAATTCCAAAACCAATTATTCGCATACCGACTCCTCTTTTGCATATTACCAAACCAGTTATTCGCGGAGCGAGTCCTACATTGCATAATACCAAACCAATTCTTTGCATACGGAGTCCGCTTTTGCATATGCCTAAACCAATTCTTCGCATACGGAGTCCGCTTTTGCATATTCCAACGCCTCTTTCACGCGCACCGACTCCACTTTCACCCAATCGTCATCGTCCTTTGCGCACGACGCGTCCACTTTTCCATAAGTGGACGCCTCCGGCCCGCGCCCGGAGTCCGCTTTCGCCAAATACCAAGCCTTTTCTTCGCAGATTGACCTTGCGCGGACGGGCGATTCGTCCAATGCTCGAGCCATGAGCGACTCCTGCCCGCAACCGATCTCCCCTTCCCCTGCTCCGCCGGCCACCGATTTGCCGGTGGCCGACCCGGTGGCGACGATGTTTGCCCTCGGCAGTCCCTTCCGCTGGCCCATCATCCAACTGCTGGCCGATGGCCGGGAACTGAGCATCGCCGAGGGCGCGGCCATTGCCGGTTGCACGCCGGTGAACTTCAGCAAGCATCTGGGCGTGATGCTCCGGGGCGGCGTGGTGGAGTGTTTTCAAGGCGAGGACCGGCGCAAGACGATGTTCCGCATCCCCGCCGCGTGCCGGCAAGTGCCGGGCGTGATTGACTACGGCATTTGCAAGCTGACGGTGAAGACGGGGTGATTTTTTTGCCACAGATGGACACCGATGAAACACAGATAAGGCAAAGACGAGAATGGAAGATGGAAGATTGAAGATGGAATCCGAACGGACACTTTGCCAGCTCTATCTTCCGCCTTCCATCTTCTATCCTCGGTGTGCATCGGTGGCTGAAAGTTTTTCGCCTTTGCGTTGAATTCTGTCCGCGTTTGCCGCATCTTTTGCGCCGCACAATTTCTATGGCTGAAAAACCGACACCTGTTTACGACGAGAGCAAAATTAAAACCCTCTCGTCGCTCGAACACATCCGCCTCCGCACCGGCATGTATATCGGCCGCATCGGCAGCGGCGCGCATCCCGACGACGGCTGCTACGTGCTGCTCAAAGAGGTCGTGGACAACGCGATTGATGAATACATCATGGGCCACGGCAAGGAGGTCCAGATCACGCTCGACGCGGGTCGCGTAAGTGTGCGCGACTTTGGGCGCGGCATTCCCCTCGGCAAGGTGGTTGATTGCGTCTCCAAGATTAACACTGGCGCGAAATACAATGACGAAGTCTTCCAGTTCAGCGTGGGCCTCAACGGCGTGGGCACGAAAGCCGTCAACGCGTTGTCGAAGAACTTTTTCGTGCGCAGCCATCGCGACGGCGAATATGCCGAAGCCAGTTTCAAGATTGGCAAGCTCAAGAAGGAGGACACGGGCAAGACGAAGGAACCGAACGGCACGCTCATCGAGTTCGAGCCTGACCCCGACATCTTCAAGGACAGCGCCTACAAGCTGGAGTTCATCGAGCGGCGGCTGCGGCATTACAGTTATCTGAACACGGGGTTGAAACTCGTGTTGAAGACGCCCGAACTGGCCGAGCCGAAGGTGTTTCAATCGCGCCACGGCCTCATGGATTTGGTGATGGAAGAGCTGGGCACGGACGGCAGCGAGCCGCTTTACGCCCCGCTGCACTATGCCGGCAAGACGCTCGAGTTCTGCTTCACGCACAGCCACTCGCGCTACGGCGAGACGTTCTATTCCTTCGTCAACGGCCAATACACCAGCGACGGCGGCACGCATTTAAGCGCGTTCCGCGAGGGATTGCTGAAAGCGGTGAACGAATATGCCAACGGCAAGTTCGAGGGCGACGATGTGCGCGAGGCGATGGTCGGCGCGGTGGCCATCCGCCTGAAAGAGCCGATGTTCGAGTCGCAGACGAAAAACAAATTGGGCAACACGGAAATCCGCACCGAGCTGGTGAACAACGTGCGCGAGGAACTGCTGCACTTTTTCCAGCGGAACAAAACCATCGCCGAGACGATCATCGCCAAGGTCAAGGATACGCAGGAGTTGCGGAAGGAATTGCAGAACGTCAAGAAGCTCGCGCGCGAGCGGGCGAAGTCCATCACGCTGCGGATTCCGCAGTTGAAGGACTGCAAGAATCATTTCGACAAGAAGAAGGAAAAGGGCAAAGGCACGATGGTCTTCATCTGCGAGGGACAGTCGGCGGCGGGTTCCATCACGAGCTGCCGCGACGTCAACAATCAGGCGGTGTTTGTCTTGAAGGGCAAACCGCTCAACGTCTGGGACCTCAAGCGCGACGTGATGTATAAGAACGACGAGATGTATAACCTGATGCAGTCGCTCAACGTGGAGGACAACACCGAAGGCTTGCGCTACGACAAGGTGATTCTCGCGACGGACGCGGACGTGGACGGTTTGCACATCCGCAACCTGATGATCACTTACTTCTTCAAGTTCTTCGAGCAGCTCGTTCATGACGGGCACGTCTTCATCTTGGAGACGCCGTTGTTCCGCGTGCGCAACAAGTCCGAGACGATTTATTGCTACAGCGAAGCCGAGCGCGACGCGGCGGTGACGAAGCTGGGCGGCAAGCCGGAGATTACGCGGTTCAAGGGACTCGGCGAAATCAGCCCCAAGGAGTTTCAGCAGTTCATCGGCAAGGAAATGCGGACAAGCAAAGTCGAATACGCGCCGCGCGCCGAGTCGGGCCAGATCTTCGATTTCTACATGGGCAAGAACACGCCCGAGCGCAAGGACTACATCATGGCCAGCCTGGTCGTGCCGGTCGAAGACTAAACGTTCACACTTTCAAAAATGTCAGCCAAACGTAAAAAAGAATCGGGCCAGCCCGAATTGCCGATTGAGAGCGCCCCACCGGCGCCCGCCGCCGCCGCGCCGGACAAACCCAAACCTGCCGACACCAACGGCAACGGCGCGAATCACGTCGTCGCCGAAACGGTGGAGACGCCCATCGTCCACAAACCGTTCGACCCGAAGCAGCTCGCGGTCGGCTTGCACACGCGCGTGGATCGCGGGTTTTTGGATTACGCGAGCTACGTCATCCGCGACCGCGCCATCCCGAATCTCGCGGACGGCTTGAAGCCGGTGCAGCGGCGCATTTTGTGGGCGTTGCACGAGAAGGACGACGGCCGGTTCATCAAGGTCGCGAACGTGGTCGGCCACACGATGCAATACCATCCGCACGGCGACGCTTCGATTGGCGACGCGCTGGTGGTGCTGGCCAACAAGCGATATTTGATCGAGGGACAGGGAAATTTCGGCAACATCTTCACGGGCGACCCCGCCGCCGCGTCGCGTTACATCGAGTGCCGGCTGACGGAGCTGGCGCGCACGGAAGTGTTCAACGACTCCATCACGGAGTTCATTCCCAGCTACGACGGCCGCAACAAGGAACCGGTGACGCTGCCGTGCAAACTGCCGCTCAACCTCATGCTCGGCACGGAAGGCATCGCCGTCGGCTTGAGCGCGCGCATCCTGCCGCATAATTTCCCCGAGCTGCTCGAAGCGCAGATTGCCATTCTCAAGAAGCAGCCGTTCAAGTGTCTGCCGGATTTCACCACCGGCGGCCTGATGGACGCGCGCGATTATCAGGACGGCAAAGGCTCGGTGAAAGTCCGCGCCAAACTCAAGGCGAAGGACGAGTCCACCGTGGTCATCAAGGAGATCCCGCCGACGACCACGACGGAATCTTTGATTGCGTCCATCGAAGACGCGGTGCAAAAGGGCAAGCTCAAGGTGAAGTCGATCAACGATTTCACGTCCGAAGAAGTGGAGATTGAAATCCGCTGTCCGCAGGGCGTGGACGCGGAGAAGTTGATTGATGCGCTTTACGCGTTCACCGACTGCGAAGTCACTATTTCGAGCCGCATCGTCGTCATCAAGGACAACCGGCCCGTCGAGTTGACGGTGTCGGAGATTTTGCGCGAGAACACGGAGCAACTCGTCGCCATCCTCAAGCGCGAGCTGGAACTGCGCGAGAAAAACCTGCTCGACGAACTGCATTACCGCACCCTGGAACGCATCTTCATCGAGGAGCGCATCTACAAGCTCATCGAGAAGTGCAAAACCAACGAGGCGGTTTTCGCCAGTGTTTACGAGGGCTTCAAGCCGTTCAAAAAGGAATTGATCCGCGACATCGTGGACGCGGACGTGGAAAAACTGTTGCAGGTTCGCATCCGCCGGATTTCGCTGTTCGACATCAACAAGCACCGCGAAGAAATGGAGAAGACGAAGGCCGAGTTGGACGAGACGCGCAAGAATTTGAAGGGGCTGACCAAATACGTCATCAACCACCTCGAAGCGTTGCTGGAAAAATACGGCAAGATTTATCCGCGCCTGACCACGAAATCGGCGCGCCACGAGGAAGTGGACGTGAAGGCCGTGGCGTTCAAGTCGTTCAAGGTCGCCTACGACCGCGAGACCGGCTACGTCGGCTACAAGGTTTCCGGCGAGGAGTTCAAGCTGGAATGCACGAAGTTCGACAAAATCCTGCTGGTGTTCAAGGACGGCACTTACAAGGTCAGCGAGCTGCCGGAGAAGCTCTTCGTCGGTCAGGAATTGTTTTACTGTGGTCTGCCGGAGCGCGAAAAAGTTTTCACCTGCGCCTACACGGATCGCAACGCGAGCTACCTCAAGCGGTTCACGTTCGGCGGCACGATTCTGAACAAGGCGTATTCGTGCATCCCGGAAAAGTCGCGCATCCTGTATTTCGCGCCGGACACGCCGAAGATTCTCTACATCCGCTACAAGCCCGCGCCGCACCAGAAAGTTTCGCAGCAGACGTGCGAGCCGGCGCAGGTGGAGGTGAAGAATCCGCGCACGCTGGGCCGGCAGCTTTCCATCAAGGACATCTCATCCGTCACCGCCGAGCCGACGCGCGGCTGGGACGAAAAGGAAACGACGACGAAGATTGTCTTCGCCTGACCGCTTATCTGAAAGCAAAACCGGCGTTCCCGCGAGAGCAGGAACGCCGGTTTGTTGTTAACCAATCAACCTTTCAGGATGGCCTCGTAGCCGTTGGCTTCGAGTTCCAGCGCGAGTTCCTTGCCGCCGGATTTCACGATGCGGCCGTCGGCCATGACGTGAACGAAATCGGGAATGATGTAGTTCAGCAAACGCTGGTAGTGCGTGATGACGAGCTGCGCGGAGTCGGGGCGCTTGAGCTTGTTCACGCCGCTGCTGACAATCTTGAGCGCATCAATGTCGAGGCCGGAATCCGTCTCGTCGAGGATGGCGAGCTTGGGTTCGAGCACGGCCATCTGGAAAATCTCGGCGCGCTTCTTTTCGCCGCCGGAGAAACCTTCGTTCACGGAGCGCTTGAGCAAATCCTCATTGAGGTCGAGCAGCTTGATCTTGTCCTTCACGAGATTGAGAAACTCAATCGCGTCAAGTTCCTGCAAGCCGTGGTGCTTGCGGATTTCGTTCAGCGCGGCCTTGAGGAAATAGGTGCTGTTCACACCGGGAATCTCGACCGGATACTGAAACGCGAGGAACAGCCCTTCGCGGGCGCGTTCTTCGGGATCGAGTTCGAGCAAATCTTTGCCGAAGTATTTCACGCTGCCTTCGGTGACTTCGTAGCCGTCGCGACCGGCGAGAATCGCGGCGAGCGTGCTTTTGCCGGAGCCGTTCAGTCCCATCAGCGCGTGGACTTCGCCCGCGTTGATGGTCAGGCTGAAGCCCTTGAGGATTTTTTTGTTCTCCACGCCGGCGTGGAGGTTGTTGATTTCAAGAATAGGTTGCTTGCTCATGTCAAAAAATATTAGACACGAATTGCACGAATTATCACCAATCAAATTCGTGTCAATTCGTGAAATTAGTGTCTAGCCGACGCTGCCTTCCAGGCTCACGCCCAAAAGTTTCTGCGCTTCGACGGCGAATTCCATCGGCAGTTCCTTGAACACTTCCTTGCAGAAGCCGTTCACAATCATGTTCACCGCGTCCTGCGTCTCGATGCCGCGCGCGTTGCAGTAAAAAATCTGGTCCTCGCCGATCTTCGAGGTCGAGGCTTCGTGCTCGACGCTCGCCGTCGTGTTCTTCACCTCGATATACGGGAACGTGTGCGCGCCGCATTTCGCGCCGATGAGCATCGAATCGCACTGCGAAAAGTTGCGGGCGTTCTCAGCGCTCTTGCGGATTTCCACGAGGCCGCGATAGCTGTTCTGCCCGCGACCGGCGGAAATTCCCTTAGAGACGATGGTGCTCGTGGTGTTCTTGCCGATGTGAATCATCTTCGTGCCGGTGTCGGCCTGCTGCATGTTGTTCACCACGGCGACGGAATAAAATTCGCCCTTCGAGCCTTCGCCGAGCAGCACGCAGCTCGGATATTTCCAGGTGATGGCCGAGCCGGTTTCCACCTGCGTCCAGGTGATGTGCGCGCCCTTGCCTTTGCACAGGCCGCGCTTGGTCACGAAATTGTAGATGCCGCCGACGCCGTTTTCGTCGCCGGGATACCAGTTCTGCACGGTGGAATATTTAATCTGCGCGTGGTCGAGCGCGACGAGTTCCACGACCGCCGCGTGGAGCTGGTTTTCATCGCGCATCGGCGCGGTGCAACCTTCGAGATAGCTCACGCTCGCGCCGTCGTCGGCCACGATGAGCGTGCGCTCGAACTGGCCGGACTTCGCGGCGTTGATGCGGAAATACGTCGAAAGCTCCATCGGACAGCGCACACCTTTCGGGATGTAGCAGAACGAACCATCCGTGAACACGGCGGAATTCAGCGCGGCGTAATAGTTGTCCGTGTAAGGCACGACCGAGCCGAGATATTTTTTGACGAGGTCGGGATGCTGATGCACCGCTTCGCTGAACGAGCAGAAAATGATTCCCTTTTTCGCCAGCTCCTCGCGATACGTCGTGCCAACGGACACGGAATCAAAAATCGCGTCCACCGCCACACCGGCGAGCCGGCTGCGTTCGCGCAATGGGATGCCAAGCTTCTCGTAAGTTTCGAGCAACTTCGGATCCACTTCATCGAGACTCTTCGGCGCGTTGGCGTTCGGCTTCGGCTGTGAAAAATAGCTGATGTCCTGGAAATCAATCGGCGGATATTTGACAAACTGCCACGTCGGCTCCGGCATCTTTTGCCAATATCGAAATGCCTTGATGCGCCAGTCAGTCAGCCAAGTCGGCTCGTTTTTCTTGGCGGAGATGAAACGGATGGTTTCCTCGCTCAAGCCCGGCGGCGTGGATTCGGATTCGACATCGGTGACAAAGCCGTATTTATATTCCTGTTTGACTAGGCTCTCAATGGTCTCGGTGGCGGTGCTCATCTTGAAAATTTATTTCTTCTTCGCGCAGTCGGCGCACAGGCCGTGGATCGTCACGTCAAAACCGTCCGCGCGAAAGCCGCGCGGCACGGCGACGCACGGGATTTCGTGCGGCAAATCCACATCGTAAATCAACCCGCAATCGCTGCAATGAAAATGGCCGTGCTCGTGCATGTTCGGGCAGAACCGCGTCGCGCCGCGCTCCAGTTGCACCTGCCGGGCGAGGCCGCTTTTCACGAGCGCGTCGAGGCAGTTATAAACCGTGGCGTGGGAAATCTCCGGCATCGCCTTCTTGGCGCGGATGAAAACCTCCTCCGCCGTCGGATGGTCGCGCTTGTGGAGCAGAACGTCATAGACCTGCTGGCGCTGCGGCGTGAGGCGCAGACCGGTCGTGCCCAACCGTTCGGTCAGGTGCTGTTCTTCGGCCGGATGGCTGCGCGGTTTCATTTGCGGGAAAAATTTAGCGCAGGATTCCGGCAAGTCAAGATTTAGAATAATTCTAAAGTGCTGGCGCACGGCCACCACGCGAAGGCAACGCAGCGGCAGGAAAATTATTTCTGGAAAACGTGGACGCGGGCGGGCGGAAAATTAAGCCAGATGATCTGCGAGGCGAGCAGCCGGAACTCGTCGCCGCCCCGGCAGCGGCTTTGGGTGATATGGTAGCTGTATTGCACCCAGCGGCCGCGCGGCTCCAGCACGGCGCGGATTTTTTGCGCGAGGGCATCGGCCTGCGCCTTGGGAAAATTCAGCAGCGGCAGGCTGGAGATGACCGCGCCGACAGATTCGATGGCCGGAATATGTTCGCGAAGCAGGGTGTCCATCTCCCACGCGTCGCCGGTGATGATGTGCGCGAGCGGAAAACGTTTGCGCAGGTGGCAGGCCAGCGCCGGGTTGTGCTCGATGGCGACCAGCCGGTCTTCGCGCAGGCCACGCTTGAGCAGCGCGTCGGTGACGGCACCGGTGCCGGGGCCCAGTTCAAGAACGTAGCTATCCGAATCACGCGGCAGCCAGCGCGCCATGGCCGAAGTCAACTTGGGCGAACTCGGCGCAACCGAGCCGGTGCGCTGCGGATTGGCTAGCCATTCGCGCAAAAACACCGTGGAGTCAGCCAGCGTAGCGATGATTTTTCGTGCCATTATTTTGATTCTTCCAGCGTCCCTATTCTAATGGATGCCATGACCGAAGCCATAGAAAACTTGTCACATTATGGTTTCAATCCAAAAGCCTTCTGCCCGTCAGCCTTGAGCGCCGCGCGGCGGGTGCTCCAATCCGACCAGTCCGCCTCCCGGTCTTCGCCCGTCAAATTGGTGCGGGCGGCGGGCCAGATCGCCTCCAGTTTTTTCAGGGCGTCCGCGAACGCCTCGGGTTGGTGCCATTTGAGTTGTGCCTCGGCCAAGTTAATTTGATTTTCGGGATAATCCGGCGCGAGGACGGCGGCGCGTTCCAGCCATTCGTGCGCCTTGCGTTTGCTGCCCACGCTCAACGGCCAGCCGGGGGCCTGAAAATAAAGTTCGCCAAGATTCCGCGCGGGTCCGGCATGATCAAAATTCACGTCCAGCTCTGTCGCCAGCTTGAACTCGCGCTCGACTTCATGCACCAGTTTGTAGGCCGCGATGGAGGGAGCCTCGGCCTGCGCTAGTTCGCCAAGATTCATGGCGAGGTAATAATGGCCGGCACCGGATTTCGGCTCGCGCGCCAGCCAAGTGCGGCAGACTTCGATGCCGCGCCGGGCAAATTCGGCACGCTGCGTTTCGTTGGTGGCCAGATCCGCCACATTGAAAGCGGCCCGAGCCAACTGGCTGGCGGCGGCGGAATTGGTGTCCGTCAGATAATTTTTTTGCGCCAATGCAACAGTCGTCTGCGCCCGCGCGAGGAAAAGAAGATTGGACGCCGTCTGTCCAAAAGCCGCAATGGCACACACCAGCCACACGCCGGCGGCAAAAATCGCTTGAATGCCTAGTTTGGACAACATGATACAGTCAATTAGAAGTTGCCATCGTGACGGAGTGATTTATACTTCGCAAGTGAGATTAAGCTGGAAATTACTGCGGCTGGCAATGCTATTGGCTTTGCCGGCAGCCATCACCGGTTGCGGCGGCATTGACGCCAGCCAGACCGTTTCTCCGGCCTCGTTTCTATTGCCCGGTCTTTTGAAAAATGATTGTTCCACAAACACACCGAACCTGAAGTCGGTGGTTTCCCCTGAAGTCGCCTCCGTTAATTAATTATGCGTTTCCCCTTCGCACTGTCGGCGAAAATCGCCGGTCACATCATCAAGCACAAGCTCAAGCGCACGCCAAAATTTGCGATGGTGCTCCAGCTTGAACCGCTGCACACCTGCAACCTCACCTGCACCGGCTGCGGCCGCATCCGCGAGTATTCGACGAATCTCAAGGATATGGTGCCGTTGGAAAAATGCCTCGCCGTCGCGCAAGAATGTGACGCGCCGATGGTGTCCATCTGCGGCGGCGAACCGCTGATTTACCCAAAGATCGAGGAGCTGGTCAACGGCCTGCTCGAACAGAAACGCGTGCTCTACATCTGCACGAACGGCGTTTTCATGCGCAAAAAAATGCGCGATTACTTGGCCGCGATTTACACGCCGGCCACCGAGCCGACGCTGGTTAAGCTGCTCGCGGAAAAATTGATTTCCGACAAGGAAGCCGAGGCGATTCGCAACGCGAACGACGCGGCGAAAAAGAAATGCGTCATCCGCCCGACGCAGTGGATGTATTGGAACGTCCATGTGGACGGTTTGGAATTCACCCACGATTTGATTGTCGAACGCGAAGGCGTTTTCAAAGAATGCGTCGAGGCCATCAAGATGGCGAAAATTTGCGGCTATCAAACCGCGACGAACACGACGGTCTATAAAGAAACCGACGTGCAAGAGCTTGAAGATATGTTCAAGTTTCTCTCGTCGCTCGAAGTGGATGGCCACACGATTTCGCCCGGCTACGAATACGACGCGGCCAAGAAGGACATGGTTTCCCGCCTCGGCAAACAGCCGGAAGATTTTTTCCTCACGCGCAAAATGACGCGCCAGAAATTCGCCAAGATTCAGGAGTGGGGCGAAAAATTCACCATTTTCGGCACGCCGGTTTATCAGGAATTTCTCGCCGGCAAACGCGAGCTGACCTGCACCGCGTGGGCGATTCCGACTTACAACATCAAGGGCTGGAAAGCTCCCTGTTATTTGATGACCGACGGCCATTACGACGGCTATCAGGAAATGTTGACGAAGGTGAACTGGGAAAAATACGGCGTCGTGGACGGCGTCGCCCGCGACCCGCGCTGCGAAAACTGCATGGTGCATTGCGGCTACGACCCCAGCGGCGCGCTCGGCACGAATTACCAGCGCGGCGACAACTGGAAAAATTTCAGCTACAACTTCGGCTCCAAGCCCAAGCCCTATCCCGCCTCGCCGGAGCTGGCCACGACGGCGTTCAACGGCATGACCATCGGCAAGGGCCATCTGTCCGAGGCCAAGGCCGCGCTCAATTCGCCCCGCGCCGCGATGAACGGCGCGCAGGCCGCGTTCTCCCGCAAGGACGAGGCCGCGCACAATCACGAGGATCACGTCGGCACCTTCTGTGGCAGCGAAGGCGACGTGGCAGCGGAGAAAAAGGGCTGACCCCGGCTGGCTTTAACTAAACCTGAACGGAGCGCGACACCGCGCTCCGTTTTTCTTGGTGGGGCGAGCGTCCCCGCGAGCCGGGCCTGATTTGTCTTTTGACCACGCGACGGATGGACTAATTTTTCCGCGTGCTAAACGAAACGCCGCGCCTCCTTATCGTGGACGACGATCCCGGCCAGCGCAGCCTGCTGGATTCCTTCCTGCGCGGCCAGGGCTTTGACACCGTCGTCGCCGAGTCCGGCGAACGCGCGCTGGAACTCCTGCCGACGCAAAAATTTTCCCTGATGATTTCCGACGTGCGGATGCCGGGCCTTTCCGGCTTGGAAACCTTGCAGCGCGCGCGGAAAGATTTTCCCGCGCTGCCCGTTTTGCTTGTCACCGCCTACACCGACATCCGCGAGGCCGTGGCCGCGATGCGCGATGGCGCGGTGAATTATCTCGCCAAGCCGATTGACCTCGACGAGCTGCTCGCCAACGTCCGCAACGCCACAGGCGTGGCCGCCGCGCAGAAAAATTTCGCGGCGGAAAAATCTTTGCCGCCGCACGTCGTCGCCAGAAGCCCGCTCACGGTGGAATTATTTCAACAGGTCGCGCTCATCGCGCCGTCGGAGGCCCGCGTGTTCATCACCGGCGAAAGCGGCACTGGCAAGGAAGTTGTCGCCGATGTGATTCACGCGTGGAGCGCGCGGGCGAACGGGCCGTTGATAAAAGTAAATTGCGCGGCGATTCCAGAAACGCTGTTGGAAAGCGAATTGTTCGGCCACGAAAAAGGCGCGTTCACCGGCGCGAGCGCCACGCGCATCGGCCGGTTTGAAGAGGCGGACGGCGGCACGATTTTTCTCGATGAGATTGCCGAGATGACCTCCGCGTTGCAGGCCAAGCTGCTGCGCGTGACGCAGGACGGCAAGTTCCAGCGCATCGGCTCCAACCGCGAGATCCGCACCAACGCGCGCCTCATCGCGGCCAGCAACCGCGACCTCGAAGCCGAGGTGAAGGCCGGGCGCTTCCGCGAAGATTTGTTCTACCGGCTCAATGTGGTGGAGCTGAACCTCCCGCCGCTGCGCGAGCGCCGCGAGGATATCCTGCCGCTCACGGAACTCTTCATCGCGCAGCTCGCGCGGAGCCGCGCGCGGCTGGCGGAGGCCACCGCCGACTGCCTGAAAAATTATCCGTGGCCCGGCAACATCCGCGAGCTGCGCAATGTCATCGAACGCGCCGTGCTGCTCGCGCAGAGCGAATTGATCCTGCCCGAGCATCTGCCGGCGAAATTGCGCGAGGCGGCCAAACACGCGGCCCCGGCGCTGACCCTGGATACGCAGACGATGGATGAAATCGAGCGGCACGCCATCATTGCGGCGTTGAAGCAGCACAAATCCAACCGCACGGAGACGGCGAAGGCGCTGGGCATCAGCCGGCGCGCGTTGCTCTACAAATTGCAGCGCCTCCGCCAGCAGGGCTTTCCGTTTGAGTGAACAAATTGAACGGTTTCCGTGCGAAAATGAAAATGCAATATGACTGTTAACCAATTGAAAAAAAACGGACTGCACGACGCATCTTAAATACTCTTTTAGACGTTTTCTACATCATCAATGAAATGAAAGACGTAAACACAATTAGTGAGGAACAGAAAAACCGATTCATTCAAGAATTAAAGAATTATGAGTTTGGTGGTTGGGCTGCGACGCACGGATTCAATCAGGGTTTCAAGTGTATTTATTGCGATAAAGATTTTTTATCATCTTACGACGCTTTTCATTCCTTTGAGCTTGATCACATCATTCCAGAGTGCCACGAAGGTGAGCA
>Ga0208872_1001539_pt1 | contig 14075 bp, 12 predicted proteins | sample CryBogCBH12Aug08_FD_185508 | JGI IMG/M metagenome (GOLD analysis project Ga0208872, IMG submission 185508) | Freshwater microbial communities from Crystal Bog, Wisconsin, USA - CBH12Aug08 (SPAdes) | ecosystem: Environmental > Aquatic > Freshwater > Lake | place: Crystal Bog, Wisconsin, USA...
CTTCTTGCCGAGTTTTCGCATCAGTACGTCCTTGTCTTCTACAACAATTAATTCGCCCTTGCTGATTACCCCGATGCGATCTGCCATGTCTTCAGCTTCCTCGATGTAGTGCGTAGTCAGAATGATGGTCGTGCCCTGTGCGCGCAGTTCTCGCACCATACGCCACATGTCATGGCGCAACTCCACATCAACACCCGCGCTGGGTTCGTCCAGGAACAATATCTTGGGTTCGTGCGCCAATGCCTTGGCGATCAGCACCCGGCGCTTCATGCCGCCTGACAGGGTCATGATTTTCGCATCGCGCTTGTCCCAGAGCGACAGATCGCGCAGCACTTTTTCCAAGTATGCTGCATCAGGTGCCTTGCCGAACAAACCTCTGCTGAAACTAATCGTAGCACAGACTGATTCAAAAGCGTCGGTGTGTAGTTCCTGTGGCACCAGCCCTATCATTGCCCGCGCCGCACGATAGTCACGCACGGTATCGTGACCATCAGCGCTAACCGTCCCCGACGTGGCATTGGTGATACCGCAGACGATACTGATCAAAGTCGTCTTACCCGCACCATTGGGCCCCAGCAAAGCGAAGATTTCACCGCGCTTGATGTCAAGGTTGATGTTTTTGAGCGCCCGGAAGCCGCTAGCGTAAGTCTTGTCGATGCCGCGCAGGCAGACGATGGGATCGGGCGTATCAAGAACCATGGCTGCGGACACTGATGGAATCTAGCGTGTGCGCTCTAGCCACGCTTTCACGCCTGAATGTTCGCCGACCTCCCGGTGCAGGCGCATCAGCTTCGGACAGTGATCAAACACGGTCTTGGGTACATGGTCGACCACTCCCGATGCGAACCAGCGCACGATCATATACAGCTTGAGATCAACAACGTGCAGCTTGTCGCCGCCGACGAATGGGTGGTTGCCGAGTTGTCGCTCAACGTTGGTACCCCACGTCGGCAAGTAGTTGTTGGCGAGTTCCTCGCGTGCAGCTCGTTTCTGCGCCTCGTCGGCAATGTGCATAGTCGGACCCACGTTGTGGCGCAGATCTTCGGCGTAGTTCATCAGCGCTTCGTGGCTCGCCGCTGCAAAGTCATCCTTTGGGTGCAGTCCATACAGCCGACCGATGTAAACGAGAATAGCGTTCGTCTGCGCAAGGGGAGGTTTACCTGGGAGTTCCAGGATAGGCAAGGAACCAAATGGAGTCTGGGGCTTTAGTGCTGGCCATTCAGCGCTCGGGACGCGCACGTCGTCGAAATCGATGCCTGCGAGATGCAGAGCGATGCGGCATTCTTCACCGCGGCTGCCAGCGAAGTCAAAATAAATCAGGCGGGGCTTGGACATATGGATAACTCCTTAATTGAATGGCAATCTGTACGAAGTCGGATCGTCGCGACCCTACAAGTCTTTTACGTGTTGTGCTGGTCATGGAACAACCTAGACACTCACAATCATAGCAAATCATTACGAATGAACGCTATTTGTTATTGCTATCCCAAGCTTGTTTCAAAGTAGCCTGCGCACTTTCGTATTTCTGTTTGGCTTCCAGATATTGCTCGGAAGCCTGCTTGTTTTCCAATTGCATTTTTTCCAACCGTTTATTGGCTTCGGCCAATTGCTTTTTTTGCTCTTCAACTACTCGTTGCTGACGAATGATAGATTGAGCAGTGGATTCGCGCTTGTTTTTCGCTTGTTCCATATTATCCTGCGCCAAAGCGAGTGCGGTTTGCAATGTGCTAATATCCCCTGCTTTTGCTATTGGAGAAAAAACGCAAAGAAAAGCCAACGTAAAAACAACTTGATAAATTCGAGGAAAATTCATAATTCCACTCCACCCAATTAATTTGAAATTAGTTTCAGGAGCAAATAATAACGACTTGCAGCAAAACTTGCCACACATGGATTGCTATCGTGTCGGATATAATTAGCCATAGCCTATTTTAGCGATATTAAATGCCGAACATTCAGCTCTTGCCCGATTTGCTAATCAACCAGATTGCCGCCGGCGAGGTCATTGATCGTCCCGCTTCTGCCGTAAAGGAGTTACTTGAAAATAGTCTCGATTCGGGAGCCACAGAAATTCTGGTGCAGATGGAAGGCGGGGGCATCAAATTATTGCGGGTCAGAGATAACGGTGGTGGTATCGCCCCCGATGAATTGTCTTACGCACTCATGCGCCACGCCACCAGCAAGATTGTCACGCTGGATGATTTACAGCGCGTCACCAGTATGGGATTTCGGGGCGAGGCTTTAGCGAGTATTTCCTCAGTTGCACAAGTGACTCTTACCAGTCGCAATCTGACTGCCGAACATGCCTGGCAAATCCAGTCGGTGGAGGGCGTACAGAGCGATGCGATCCCGGCAGCTCACGCCACCGGCACCAGTGTTGAAATGCGCGAACTGTATTTCAACACCCCGGCACGGCGCAAGTTTCTCAAGTCGGAAGGAACTGAATTCGCCTATTGTGAAGAAGCTTTTAAACGCATAGCACTTTCCCGGCCGGATGTTGCCTTCAGTCTGCAGCACAATGCCCGCATGGTATGGCAACTCCCCGAGCACTCTTTACACCAACGCATTGCAGCGCTGCTCGGCGAGGAATTCGCACACACTTCGGTCAATGTTAACCGTCAGGCAGCTGACCTGCACCTGTTTGGCATGGCATCACTTCCTGCCTATTCGCGGGCTACACGAGATGCACAGTATTTTTTCGTGAACGGGCGTTTCGTGCGCGACAAGGTGCTGGCACATGCCCTGCGTCAGGCTTATCAGGATATTCTGCACAATCAGCGTCATCCTGCCTTCGTACTGTTCCTCGACATGCCACCGGAAGCCTTGGACGTGAATGTACATCCGGCCAAAAGCGAGGTTCGCTTCCGCGAAAGCCAGTCGCTTCATCAATTCGTATTCCATACCTTACAGCAGGCACTGAGTGCTCCAATTGCGGATGGCTCAACGGAGGTTTTACCCTCCCCGCAAGAGACTGCACAACCTTATGCCGGAATCGTTTCGCCATCCTATTCCTACCAGCAAAAAATTCCCTTGGGTGCAGCACAGCAGCAGGCAGCCTATCGGCTTTGGGAATTACAGACGGGGCAGGACAATGAAGGAAGGGGTAAGGATGAAACCGTGGATACTTATGACGTTTCATCCACTTTATCTCTGGCAACTTTACCGCTCACTCAAGACGAGACTCCCCTTGGTTACGCCCTCGCCCAGCTTAACGGCATCTACATACTTGCCCAGAACGCTCAAGGTTTGATTGTGGTAGACATGCACGCTGCACACGAACGCATCATTTATGAAAAGCTCAAAACTGCATTTGATCAGCAGAAAATGCCGACGCAGCCACTTTTAATCCCGGTGAGTTTTACTACTGATGCAGTCGATGTCAGTACCGCAGAAGAAGAGCATGAAGCACTGGCACAGCTGGGCTTCGACATTGCCCCGCTCTCACCCACAACCTTGGCGGTCAGGGGTATGCCTGCAATGTTAAAGCCAACGCATGCCGAAGCTGCCGCGCGCGATGTGCTTCAAGAACTAAGAGAATACGGTGTGACTCGATCCTTGACCGAACGTCGTAACGAACTACTCGCCACACTTGCCTGCCATTCCGCCATCCGTGCGAATCAGCAACTGACTCTTGCTGAAATGAATGGAATCCTTCGTGAAATGGAACACACCGAGCGTTCCGGCCAGTGCAATCATGGCCGCCCGACCTGGTTCCAAATCTCGCTTGCCGAACTGGACTCAATGTTCATGCGCGGCAAATGATGCCTTCTATAACGCGCATTGCTTTTGCCAGCTTTATTGGCACGGCTATTGAATTTTACGACTTTTATATTTATGGCCTTGCCGTTGCGATGGTCATAGGCCCGATATTTTTCCCGGGAAACGATCCTTCGTCACAATCTCTCAACGCATTTCTCACGTTTGGGATTGCCTTCCTTGCTCGCCCGCTTGGAGCGTTACTATTCGGACATTTTGGCGACCGGATTGGCAGAAAAACCACGCTGGTTGCTTCATTGCTGGTGATGGGCATTTCCACAACGTTGATCGGCATTCTGCCGAGCCATGAACAGATCGGCTGGGCCGCTCCAGCCCTGCTCTGTCTGCTTCGTTTTGGTCAGGGAATCGGCTTGGGAGGAGAATGGGGCGGAGCCGCATTACTGGCAGCGGAATACGCTCCTGCCGGTAAACGCGGCTGGTTCGGCATGTTTCCCCAACTGGGCCCTCCTGTGGGGTTTCTCTTTGCAGTAGGTGGTTTTCTATTGCTTTCACATTTTCTTGAAGACGCACAATTTCGGGGATGGGGCTGGCGCATTCCTTTTCTTGCCAGCTCTATATTGGTAATCGTCGGTCTCTACGTCCGACTCAAACTGACTGAAACGCCGGTATTCTCTCAAACTTTGGCAACCCGGCAGCCCGCTAAACTGCCTTTGTCAGAAATGCTCTCTCATCACGCCGTGCCTTTGTTGCTGGGCGCATTGTCTATGGTCGTCTGTTACGCATTATTTTATATCTCAACCGTATTCTCACTTAGCTACGGCGTCACTCAGCTTGGCATCCCGCGTCCACAATTCTTGTCCATGCTGTGCGTGGCCGTGATTTTCATGGCAGCCGCCACGCCCATTGCCGCTTGGGCTGGTGACCGTTATGGACGCCGCCCGGTGCTGATGGTTGCCGGTTGCGCGGCATTTTTATCCGGCTTTCTGTTGTCTCCGATGCTGGGCAGTGGTTCATCATGGCAAATCATGACTTTCCTGAGTATTGAACTATTTTTGATGGGAGCCACCTTCGCCCCAATGGGGGCGCTCTTGCCGGAACTCTTCCCGACTCAGGTTCGCTATACAGGCGCAGGGACAGCTTATAATCTAGGGGGAATACTGGGGGCTTCGCTGGCGCCTTATCTGGCTCAACAACTGGTTTTATTCGGTGGGCTCACATGGGTGGGCTACTATGTTTCTGTTGCCGCAACAATCAGCCTGCTGTCAGTTTTCTGCATGCGCGAAACACGTGACAATCAACTGACATGAGCAATTACCCTCCTGCTCTCTTCCTCATGGGGCCCACCGCCAGCGGAAAGACCAGCGTTGCAGTTGAATTGGCTCAAAGCTTGCCAGTAGAAATCATCAGTGTGGATTCTGCTCTGGTTTTCCGTAACATGAACATTGGTACGGCCAAGCCGGATGCTGCCACCCTTAACCGTGCACCGCATCATCTGATCGACATTATTGAACCCACCGAAGCCTATTCCGCTGCCGCATTTCGCCACGATGCACTTAAGTTGATGCAGGAAATCACCCATCGAGGCAAAATCCCCTTGTTGGTTGGGGGCACCATGCTGTATTTCAAAGCTCTACTCGAAGGCCTCAGTGAACTCCCACAATCCAATCCGGAAGTTCGAGCTGCGATTGATGCCGAAATTGCTCAACATGGCATCCGGCACCTGCATCACGAACTCGCACAAGTCGATGCAGAAACGGCTGCACGCCTGCATTCCACCGACACGCAACGTATTCAGCGTGCACTGGAGGTATATCGAATTACGGGTCAACCTTTATCAGCATTGACGGGTAACAGGATTAAGGCCGAACTTCCGTACTGCATCACTTCGATTGCATTGATTCCTTCCAATCGTTCCGAGCTCCATGCGCGCATTTCTACCCGTTTCAAATCTATGCTTGAACAAGGTCTGGTTGAAGAGCTTCGCTCCCTGCGCACAAACTATTCGCTTAACCCGGACATGACTTCCATGCGCTGTGTGGGCTATCGTCAGGCATGGCAATTCATGGAAGGGGAAATAACTGAAACAGAATTAATGGAAACAGGCCTTGCTGCCACACGACAATTAGCCAAACGTCAACTTACCTGGTTGCGCTCTATGCATAATAATATTGAGATGGATTGTCTGAGTCACGACTTGACCTGCAGGGTATTTCAGCAATTCAGGTTAATTCAACCGGCGTGAGAACCTATCCATGAATCCTATTTAATTTCCCAACAGTCGTATTAATTGCAATACAAGCTAATTTGCTTGTGCGCTTCCTCAATACCTTGTTGGCGGGTGGTCGCATCTATGAGGGTTCGTTCGCCCTTTTCGTTGATTGTTTGTACAGGTTGGCTGCTTTCAAAGGTTCTCAAATTTAACTTGGCAGAGTCACAGTTTTTCTGTTTAGCAAGTAGCAGTTCCTGTTGCTGTGCGGCCTTCGCATCAGCCTCATCCTTTGCTTTTAAAGCCTTCTGTCGATCCATTTCACGTTCTGCAACTGTCTTTTGGGCAGGCACACCACTGACAGGTGAAGAAACAAGCAATGTCTGTGATTTCACGTTAGTAGGCGGCTGTTCGTCGGAATAGTAAATCTTGCCATCTGAGTCTACCCATCTATTGAGAACACCGTATGCATTGATACTTAAACTCACAAAACAAAGAAATAAAAATAATTTCATTGGATATTGGCCCTGGAAGTAATACTCTGCAAGTAACTAGCTATTTCAGCCGAACTCGTTAAACCATGATTGCATTATTTTACTGCTTCGGCAAATCACACCGCAATTAAAACAATTCAATTGAAAAAAAAGGGCACCAATAGGTGCCCTTTAAACTGAAGTTAAGGGGTAACTTCAGGGGAGGAGAGATTAGAGAATTGAAACAATAATACTAATATGTGAGTAATTATAAACATTAACATATTAGTAAGTCAAGCACTATTTTGTAAGTATTTTGTAAACCAACAGGTATAATAGGGGATATACACTATCCCGATTCAACACCCTACAATCTAACTGAAGCCAATTGGGCTGCTTTGCCATCATGAGGGTTGACTTAAAAATGTAAGCTCGGTAAACAAGATTCTTAATGGAGTATCACTTGAAGCCAATCATTACTTACCCAAATCTCCCACAACGTTTTCTAAAGGCACGTGACAGCTTGATGGAACATTTTCGCCACATTCTGAATCACTTTGGATTAACAGAACAGCAATGGAGAATATTGCGTGCCTTGGATGAACATAGTGAATTGGAGCCACGTGAAATATGTCAACTCGGCCAGTTTTCAAGCCCGAGCATGGCGGGTATGCTGGCCAGGCTAGAAGAAGCAGAGCTGGTTAAACGTGACCGGATAGAAGGGGATCAGCGCAGGGTTAAGGTTACTTTGTCGCCCAAAGGAATTATTCTTTTAAGCCAGCTCGGTCCGTTAATCGAGCTGCAGTATACCTATATTGAGGAAGCCTGCGGCAAGCAGATACTGGATGAATTATTCCACGTATTGGAAGAGTTCGCTGACTTAGCCAAGCGCCCCATGAAACATGTGATACTTCCTTAGCAGCAATATTATTCTTTCCACAAAAGCATGAAAGTCGGGTGCAGATTCAAACGACCAGGAAGATCAATCAATTTGTTATTGGGTATCGGCGGAATAAACATAAAGTTAATTTCATTCGGGTTCGCCAATGAAGTGTTCTTTTTCACACTACCCGTTACTTCCTGATTGTTTGCATCGACAGGACGATTTGAAATTGTTGCCTGTTTCACCAGCTGATCATCGGTCATTTGCCGATTCAGGAAGCTCCCTCCTCCACTTGCAATCGATTTAAACCGCTCTGATTCCCTGGCCTGATCAAGATACCACTCGCCATTTCTAACCGGCATAGTGATATTCTTTCGTTGTGAATGAGATTTTTTGTGTGGCACCTTTTTATCCTTGCTTTCGCAGAAACCAAGGCCAGGTAATAGCAAAATAGCCAGCATCAAAAGAAACGATATTCTGGACATACATTTATTCATTTTGATGCCGCATCAGAACGGTTTTGAAAACTAACCAAGTTGACTCGCTTCTCTATGGGCTCAAGAACCCCAAATCTGTCTGTGAGTAATTACCTATATTAGGCAAGACGCTGACCATATCAGTTGCAGATACGCCAAACCATTTAGCGAGTGTGGCCGCATATTGATCAACCGACAGGCTGGGTAATAAACGCCCTTGACCGACATCATCCACTCCGCCGTTGGCAATTACAGGTGGCGTACCCACAAAGGTTTGTCCGATGACACTATCTCCCATGACGAAGTGCATGCTTCCCCAGCCGTGATCGGAACCATCGTTGTTACTAACCAGTGTCCGCCCGAAATCCGAAGCGGTAAATGTGGTCACTTGGCTCGACACGCCTAAATCGACCGTTGCCTGATAAAATGCAGACATGGCTGTACCCACTTTTGTCATCAGGCCCGGATGGACAGCAAGCAGACTGTCGTGAGTGTCGAATCCGCTGATAGAAACAAAAAATACTTGGCGAGCAGCCCCAAGTGAACTGCGCGCACCGATCAGATGTGCCACCATTTTGAGTTGATCGGCCAAACTGTTACCGGTAGGAAAAACCGTGGTCAATGAAACATTTGCGAGAGCTGAACTAACTAGAGAATTGGCTTGAACCGAGCGACTCCCCACGCGGGCATATTCATTTTCGAAGAGTTGCACTCTGGGCGCTGTGATCAAACTCTGAAGAACGCCAGAGCAGGCAGATGATCCGAACACATTTGGGTTGACACCGGTAATGCCAATAATAGGAACTGAGCCGTTGGTGGAAACTTGATATTGTTCCACAACCTTGCCAGACAGAAACACAGCATTACCGGAGACTCCGATACAGGTAAAAGTAGAATTTCCATTTCCGGAAACGAATAAATCGCCCATACGTCCTCCCCAACCGGAAGCAGCGCCTTGTGTCGCAGATGCCTGCCAGAAGGATTGCTGATCTATGTGGGAAAAAAGTTTGGGCGGCAAGGGCACCGATTTTGCTACGTATTGAGTTTTAGTGGTCGGCTGCACCAGAGTGCCAACATTGAGGAGGACCGACATTTTTCCGGCATTGAAGATTGGTAACAATGTATCCAGACCGGGTGCCAAAGCATATTGGCGGCCATTGGGTAAGGCAATAGCCGGGTTGAGAAGTAGTGGTGTCAGGCTAGCATAATTAATGGCCAGATTGCCACGAAAGGTTTGTTGAAGGTTGTAGCTGGCGAGATCATAAGGAACCAGCGTATTTGCGTAATCGTTTCCTCCATACAAAAAGACACAGACCAGCGCTTTGTAGTCCGTTGCAGTACTGGCTGCAGCCTCGCCCATGGCGGCCAAACTCAGCGCCCAAGGTGTCGCACTTGCAGCCAGCGAAAGGGCAGCACTGCGTTTCAGGAATGCACGTCGCGAAGCATTATCCGGGGGAATATCCTGAAAAGAGCTCATTTGATTTCCCTATTTCTGAACAACATAATCGGGGGATGCAAGCACCAGAATAAGAGCGGCATGGATACGATTGAGCACTCCGGGTGGAGTACTTACAGAAATTGTATCAAGGGCGGTTTGCATTGCACTCAGTGTAGTTGCTGATATCTGACTGCTGGCTAACACTTGATTAATTTCTGCAAGCAAATTAGCCGAGTTTCCGGCCAGTGACTGCAAGCCGGTGTAGTCAGGTGTAAGATCTCCGGCACCTGAGCCGCTTATTACATGTTGCATGAAGTTGATATAACCGGCTACGGAAGACTCATTGGTAATTTGAAATTCGGGGCCAGTCAATCCTTGTGCTGAAAGGCTCGTATTGGGCGGCACATAACCCGGCTGGAAGAAGTTGAACACCGATCCGGAACGCATTGGGCTTTGACCCAAACGACTCGCCATATCAGAAAGGTCTCCAATTGCCCAGAGTCCCGATGGCGAGGTTGACGAGTAAGCCCTCGCCCAATTGAGAAATCGCACCACCGGTTCACGCAATTTTCCGAAACTCACACTGGCTGAAATAGTGTTGTCGCGTGCCTCGGTGTCAAGCAAAATAGCTTTAATAACTGCCTGCATATCGCCGCGAACACCCGAACCATTATTACTAAAAACTGTTGATACCCGCTGGATATAAGCAGGGCTAGGGTTACTGGTCACCAGGCGCTGGATTAACTGTTTTCCAATAAATGTAGGCAGGTTTGGATGATTAAAAAGCGTGTCCAGCGCAGTAGTCAAATTGCTTAAAGCAGGGGTGTTGGCAGGAATCGTCGTACCGAGAAAAGTCTTGTTACCCGTTTCGTAGTGACTTGTCACCGAAATCAACGGCCGTTGCTGGTAATCCGGCGGGTACGGACTCGTTAGTCCCGATGTATCGATATTCCAACCTGTAAACACCCTAGCTAACCCGCTAACGTCAGCTTGGGTATAGGTTTCTATTGCGACTCCATTTGCATCAGTCTGTACGCTACCATCTGTATTAAGAGCCAATAGTCCTATTGTGAACAGTTGCATCACTTCGCGTGCATAATTCTCATCAGGCTCGCTACCTGTTGCAGGATTAGCTTTCACACTACCGCTGTAGGTCAGATAGTAGCCCATAGCCGGGCTGAGAGAAATTTGTTGCAGTAAAGTGCGATAATTACCGAAAGCGTTGGATTCAAGAATATCCAGATAGTTGGCTATGGAAAATTGCCGCCATTGAGAATTAATCCCCAGCACTGAAACAACGCATATTTCGGACAAAGCAAGAACCACACGCTGCCGTAATAAATCCGGGGAAGAAATTAATTTACGCCAGATAGTATTGTCAACACCTGTAGTGCTATTGATATTAGCAGCGATGTCGTAACCATTTGCAACCAGCCAATCGTAATGCCCCTGTGATCTTGGTTGAGAGAATTGTAAGTCGATCCAATCAGAATAGGACATCGACTGCATTTTGGTAAGATCAGATCGGTTATAACCCAAAGTTGCTTGTGCCAAGAATCGTCCGGCGTCTCCAACCGAAGCAGGTAAGGTATTACCCGGTGATGAACCTGAAGAAGATGAACCTCCGCATCCCTCCAAACTCGACACTATTCCAACGCCCGCCATTGCCTTGGTTACATTCTCGACATCTGACAATGAGTTAGACAGAGAAAGATACTCGGCACTCAACGAATCAATTGACTGGGATGGACTTACTCGTTGCTCGAGATCGACTAAATTGTTTGTATCCAAACTTTCCGCCACTCATTATTTAATTAGTCTCTATTATAAATCAAATCAAGGATCATAATGTTTTCCTATTCCACGCCAATGCACCAAGCTTACTTTAACTGTATTCAGAATACCGGCATGTTGAATTAGCCTAAACAACAAAATTCAAATATAAAACTATATATCAAAAAATAAAGGTCAATAAGACATTCATAATCGACAGGTATAATTGGTGCTTAATGCTCAGTGAATATTATAAATAGCCTGAATTTTCATGCGACCGCGAAGGACTTGCGATGTAACTATGAGAGCTATTGGAATAGAAAGCAAATATGGAAAGTCATCTTGGACGTTATGAAATTATTGAGGAGTTGGGGCGAGGCGAGATGGGTGTCGTCTACAAAGCCTACGACCCTCTGATTGATCGCTTTGTCGCAGTCAAAACTATTGATCTTCAGAAACTAGGCGAGGAAGAAAAAGACGAGTACAAAGCGCGTTTCTATCAGGAAGCAAAAGCAGCTGGACGCTTGAATCACCCAAACATTATTACCATCTACGATCTGGGTAGAAAAGGTGATATAGCTTATATTGCCATGGAATTCATGGAGGGAAAAGAATTACAAAACATCGTTGCCGAGAATCAGCCTCTGACTATTAGCGAGAAACTGGATGTTGCATTTCAAGTCGCCGAAGGTTTGGCTTATGCACATGAGCACGGGATTATTCACCGGGACATCAAACCCTCAAACATCATGGTATTGAGAGGGCGGCATGTCAAAATAGCCGACTTTGGCATAGCTAGAATAAAGACCGCTTTGGAGCTTACCAAAACAAACAAAATTATTGGTTCGCCTTTATACATGTCACCTGAGCAAATCCAATCCCACCCGATTGATCCCCGTTCCGACATTTTCTCATTTGGTATCGTACTGTATCAAATGCTAACAGGGAAACTTCCGTTTAACGGCGATAATGTTAATTCGCTTATGTACAAAATCGTTAATGAAGAACCTCAGAAGCCGAGTGAGTTGAACCCTGAAATTTCGAAAACATTGGATCGAATTGTAACCAAATGCCTGGAAAAAAAAGCAGCAGATAGATATCAAAATGTCAATGAACTCACTCGGGATCTGCATTCATGCAGAATATTATTATCGCAAACCAAGACAAACGCAGCAAATCCTGGTTTCTATTTTCAAGATTCCGGGACTCCTGGTGTCACAAACATCAATACAGAGCAATTAATTCGAATCATAGTATTAACTGTGTTGCTTTCGCTTGGTGTCTTTGTACTGATTGATCGTTTACTCCACACGGCGTAGAGTGCGCATTGAAATAAATCTTTCACAAACTAACCCGGTATTGCCTTTCCCTTTTCCCGGCTAAGTTTTGCCTATCCAACACGTCGTACAGTTAATTTAGGATATGCTCAGCAAAAACAGACGATTAAAATTATCAGTCGTTGCACGGCCTAATTCCACCAAAGAAATATTTCTAAGTTTTGCAATTTCTTCAGCCACATGTTTTACATAACCAGGCTGATTCAATTTTCCACGATGCGGCACTGGAGCTAAATAGGGAGAATCCGTTTCAATCAATAAACGATCTAGTGGAACGTATTCGGCAACTTGTTTAACCTGGACCGCCTTTTTGAAAGTCACAATGCCGGATATCGAAATATAGAAATTCATTTTAATCGCCTCTTGGGCAACTTCAAGACTTTCGGTGAAACAGTGCATTACGCCCCCGATTGTGTCTGCACCTTCTTCAGCCATGATCCGTAAAGTATCCTCCGCCGCTTCTCGAGTATGGATTATGAGTGGCTTGCGACATTCTTTTGCGGCGCGAATGTGAATACGAAAACGTTCACGCTGCCATTCCAGATCTCCTTTCAAGCGAAAATAATCCAAGCCCGTTTCGCCGATGGCAATCACCTTGGGATGCTGTGCCAGGCGAACCAGCAATTCCTGCGTTGGTTCTGACTGCAGTTCATAATCCGGGTGAACGCCTAGTGAAGCATAGATTTGTTCATGCTGTTCTGCCAGCTGGAGAATTTGAGGAAAGTTTTCTAAATTCACACCTACGCACAGAGCATGAGTAACTTCGTTCTGCCTCATGTTGGACAAAACCTCAGGCAAATTTTGAGAGAGTTCCGGGAAGTTAATGTGGCAATGGGAGTCAATAAACATGAAGATACCTATCAGTCGCCAGTCAACATCATCTGCCGGTAAGACAACAAAAGGGATTCAAATAGCAACTTGGGATTTAAAGGATGCTGTGCTTCACGTCTGGCGGTCAGCAACTCTTTCTGGTAACGGATCAGTTCCAATATTGAAATACTTCCGGATAGAGTTTTAATTAAATCAGTTAGTTCTGAGTTATACCTGACGACTCCCGAGAGTTTCGCACTATTCAAATCGTAACACCATTGCTGCAACCAATGAATGATTTTCGCTGGTTCCGTCTTCTGAATTTTTTCCGCCAAGGCTATTACATCAAACTTGGCGGGTTGTCTGATTTGCTGTAAAAAGTAACTATATTCATCTGCCGAAGCACTTTCTTCAGCAATAAGCATGGCTTGAAGTGGCGCGAAACCAGCTTGCGCCAGGATTTCTTCAGGGTGAGATATTCCCTGCTGTGTAAGCCAATTCCTGCTCTCCTCGTGCGTCGGCATAGGAATGGCAAGTGTCATGCAGCGACTCAGAATAGTGGGTAATAATTGCTGCGGTTTGTGGCTGACCAAAATGATCAGCATTTTTTCCGAGGGTTCTTCCAGCGTTTTGAGCAGGGCATTGGCTGCGTTGGTATTCATCGCTTCAGCCGGATGAATCAAAACCACACGATGTCCCCCACGGTGCGAGGACAGGTTGGCAAAATTTGCTAATCCGCGTATTTGATCAACTGAAATCTGTTGGGAAGGCTTTTTCTTGCCCGCTTCGCGTTCCTCACCCTCCTCCAGATCAGACAAGGAATCCGGTTGCAGAAGGCGGAAATCCGGATGGGTTTCCTGCTGAAACCAAAGACATGAAGGGCAATTCTGACAAGCCAATCCATCCGTTAAAGGTTGCTCGCACAGCAAAGATTGGGCAAGATTTTTAGCGAAATCAAACTT
>Ga0208872_1001542_pt1 | contig 14070 bp, 7 predicted proteins | sample CryBogCBH12Aug08_FD_185508 | JGI IMG/M metagenome (GOLD analysis project Ga0208872, IMG submission 185508) | Freshwater microbial communities from Crystal Bog, Wisconsin, USA - CBH12Aug08 (SPAdes) | ecosystem: Environmental > Aquatic > Freshwater > Lake | place: Crystal Bog, Wisconsin, USA...
GGGCCTTATATTATCCAACAATTGGGCGGTGACTATCAGTGCTTCGACAAATACTCTTACGCTGGGTAATGCGGGCATCAATATGACCTACGCTACCAACAAACTGACGTTAGGTTCCGGGCTGGTTATCGCTTCCAATCAAAACTGGACCGTAAATGGCGGCTATGCGCTCATAGGCCCTTCTGTTGCTACTAATCTTTGCAGCGGGACTGGTAACATAAGCATGCTGCAGGCTGGAGCTGGTTTGGCGAGGGTTACTTTATCTAGCGGCAATGGGTCATGGGCGGGTTATTCCGGAAATTGGACAGTGGGCATAAATGTGGATTGTGCGAATCAAGGCTTAACAAATGGGGGCTGGGGCACGGGCTCGATAACCCTGGACGGTGGGACTATCTCTGAGAGTGGGACTTTCCTTGCTGTTTGTCCAAACAACATCTCTGTCACGGCCAATGGCGGCACGATTCAAAACGAGTCGACTAGCGGAACCCGCTATTGGATATTTCCTGGTGTGCTAACCGGTTCCGGGCCGTTGACCATTGGCGGAGCCACCAACGCTAGTGCCAGTTGGGGCTCGGGCGTGATTTTGTCTGGTTCAAATACCTACAGCGGGACGATCACGATATGCGGTGCCGTTACACAAGGTAATTTTACCTATACCAGTCCCGGGGCGCTGAGCATCGGTAGTGTGGTTGGCTTAGTAAACGGACAATGGAGCGGAACCACTGGGGCCGCATCAGACTTTGCCGGAAGGAACGGTTCGATTGATAACGTCACCTCAATTATTGACAATGGCAACTTTTACATTAATCGAACAAATGGTTACGGCTACAAGTTGCCGTTTGGTTTGGTAATTTCGGGCTCTGGCAATTTTATTGTAAATAACAATTGTGAGGCTACGATCAACTCCACGAATAATACTTTTAGCGGCACCACGGCGATTGGCGCCGGTGGCACTCTGACCGTCGCCACGCTCAACAGCGTCAGTGGTGGTGCTACGAGCAGTTCGCTGGGTGCGCCTTCGAACATCACAAACGGGATAATTAATATTGGCAGTCTAAGCACACTTATAATCACTGGCGTTGGCGAAATTAGTGACCGCGTAATCAATCTCGTTGGTGCTTCCGCTGGTTCCACGATCTCTCAGTCCGGCACGGGACTTGAGAAGTTTACCTCGGCATTCACAGTCACCGGCATTAGTAACCCGGCTTGTGTCCTAACTTTAACTGGCTCAACCACCGGCACCGGCGAAATTGCGAATACAATACCAGACGGACCTTCCGGCCTGGGGTATTATACATCTGTGCTCAAAACTGGCACTGGAACATGGACGCTTTCCGGTGCGAATACATACAGTGGAACGACCACCATCAGCAATGGCACATTGCTTGTGACCGGGGCTTTGGGCACCAATTCAGTGATGGCTGCTGGCGGCACTTTGGGAGGCACCGGAACCATTGGAGGCAGTGTAATTTATAATAGCGGAGCGAATGCCAATCTTTACAAAACAGCCGGCTCTCCCGATTCACCGCTGACCGTCTCCGGCAACCTGACGCTAAATAGCAATACCGTCAACGTTGGTTTGGGCGGCACGACGACGCTGAGTGCGGGTTCCTATAGGCTGATTAATTATGCCGGAACCTTGTCCGGTTCTTTCAATGCCACACCGGTCATTTTGAATGGTTCCCTCGCCAGCGGATATGCGGCAACCATAGATGTAAGCACACCCAATCAGGTGAATTTAATAGTGACTGTGTCGGGGCCCGGGACGTTCACAAATACGCCTGGTATCACCGGTTTCAACCTAAACGGATTAGACGTTGTGATCAACGGGACAAACGGACAGTCGGGTTGTGCTTATTACCTGCTGGATAGCACGAACGTGGCGCAGCCGCTGAGCCAGTGGAAGACGGTGGCGACCAACGTGCTGGGTGCCAATGGAAACTTTACGTTCACCGGCACCAATGCTGTCAACCCTAGTTACCAGCAACAGTTCTATATTTTGAGCAACACAAACTCAAATCACTAATAACGAACCACTAATCCCATATTTCCCAGATTAACTTTGCAAGCTGAAGTTATTGACCTACAATAAAGCCGCATAAACAAAGGCTTTCCTCTATGTTGAAACAACAAAAAACGGAAAAACCAGCGGGTGCAGGCAAAAAAGAGGCTCTGCGGGTGGTTTTTGATAGTCGTTTGAAGCTGGAGTTTCACGGTTCCAAGGTCACGTCGGATGCCGGGTTGTTGGCCTATCGGGAACTGGATGCGGCACTGGGTTTGACCGACTTGGGGGATGAGTTGCTGAACGATTGGCGGACTGGAAAGAACACGCAACACTCGATGGTGGCGCTAATGCGGCAGTCCATCTTCAGCCGATTGGCAGGCTACGAAGACACCAATGATGCGGAACGGCTCTCGGTTGATCCCACGATGCGGCATGTGGTCGGCGGGCGGGCCACGGAACACACGGCGGCTTCCACCAGCCAGATGGGACGGTTCGAGACCGAGGTGTTGACTCAACCGCGCAACCTTAAGGCATTGACGAAACTGTCGGGCAAATGGATTGACCGGCTGCGGGAACGCCAGCCGATGCGGGAACTAATCCTGGACATGGACAGTTCCGTGAGTGAGACCTACGGCGAACAGGAAGGGACTGCTTACAACGGACATTTCGCCTGCACTTGCTACCATCCACTGTTTTGCTTCAATCAGTTTGGCGATGTAGAGCAGTCCCTGCTGCGCGAGGGCAATGTGCATAGCGCCAAGGATTGGCGGGCGGTGCTGGAACCGGTGGTGGCCCGCTATCAGGGTCGGAACCTGCGGCGCTATTTTCGAGCGGATGCCGCCTTTGCCAACCCGGAGATATATGAGTATTTGGAAGCCGAGGGATTTGAGTATGCCATCCGCCTGCCAGCCAATGATGCGTTGTTGCGGGACATTGAGCCGCTGCTGACCCGACCGGTGGGGCGTCCTTCAAGCGTGCCTGTGGTTTGGTATGCAGGTTTTTTGTATCAGGCCAAAAGTTGGAATCAGGCCCGCCGCGTAGTGGCGAAGGTGGAATGGCACAGCGGCGAACTGTTCCCTCGTGTCGGATTCATCGTGACGAATCTAACCCGGCCAGCAAAACGGGTGGTGCGATTCTACAACCAGCGGGGCACGGCGGAGCAGTGGATCAAGGAAGGCAAGAACGCCGTCAATTGGACCCGCCTGTCCTGTCACGATTTTGTGGACAATCAGGTGCGGCTGCACCTGTTCGTGCTGGCCTACAATCTGGGCAACTTTCTGCGGCAATCGGTGCTGCCGCAATCGGTGCGTCACTGGACGTTGACGACGTTGCGGGAGAAGCTGATCAAGATCGGGGCGAAGGTGGTGCGCCATTCGCGGCAGGTGGTCTTCCAGATGGCGGAAGTGGCGGTGCCGCGGGAGTTGTTCCGAACCATTCTGACCGCCATTGACCGTTTGCGCCAACCAGTTCCGGCCTGTGGATGAATGAAAAGCGCATGAAAACATCAGTCAACACAGGTGAATTGTCTTCGCCTCCGGCTCACGGAGCGAGTTGGGGTGTAAAAGTCCGTGCCGAACACGCCTGCGGCTCTGAAAAACCTGCTTTGGGTGTTGAAAAATGGCTTGAAATGCCAGGGGACGAGAGGATAATCACGAAAACGACCGGTAAAGCTCAATTTGAATCATGAACATCAACTCAAATGGGAAATCCCGGGTCATAGCTTTTGTGCGAAAGTCATTTATATCGTCATGGCGTGGCGGGATTGTCGTCGCCACCTTTGGATTGTCGCTGTTTTTCGGTCTGATTTTTCAGGTCGGCGCAGCCGATAATGCGCGGCGCATCCGCATCAACACCACGCATTCCGCGCTGACGCTGCTGATTGGCGAAGACGGGCGCGTTTATGAACTTGGCTACGGCAGCGTGAACAAAAATGGTTTTTCCCACGAGCGCACACCCGCGCGCGAACAGGAATTTTATCCGCAAGCCGGCGACGGCTTCGTGCTCGAACCCGCGTTGGAAGCGACACACGCGGATGGAAATGTTTCCACCGACTTGATTTATGTCCGGCACGAAACGCGGGTCGTGGACACGAACATTTCGCTCACGCGCATCGAGCTGAAAGACCCGGCGTATCCGTTTTTTGTCACGCTTTGCCTCAAGACTTATGCGAACGAGGACGTCATCGAGCAATGGACTGAAATCCGCAATCAGGAAAACGGCGCGGTGACGCTCGACCGTTTTGTCTCGTCCGCGCCGCTGTTGCACGCGAAGGAATACTGGCTCACGCAATTTCAGGGCGACTATCGGCGCGAGGCGACGCTCTCGGAAGAAAAACTTACGCCGGGAACAAAAATTCTTGATTCCAAAATCGGCACGCGCGCGTCGCGGTATCGCATCGCATCATTTATTTTGTCGCTGAACGAACCGGCGCAGGAAGATTCGGGCGAAGTTTTTGGCGGTTCGCTTGAATGGCCGGGCAGTTTTCAAATGGCCTTCGACGTGGACTGGAATAATCATCTGCGCGCGCTGTGCGGCATCAATCCGTTTGGCGAGGAATACCATCTTAAGCCCGGCGAAACTTCCACCACGCCCGCGATGTTGTGGACGTGGAGTAATGAAGGCAAAGGGCAAGTGAGCCGCAATTTTCATCGCTGGGCGCGCAATTATGGAATCCGCGACGGCAACACGCCGCGCCCGGTTTTGTTGAATAATTGGGAGGCAACGGAATTTAATTTTGACGAAAAAATAATCGTCTCGCTTTTTGACGGCGCAAAAGAATTGGGCGCAGATTTATTTTTATTGGACGACGGTTGGTTTGGCAATCGTCACGCGCGCACCAATGACGCCGCCGGTCTCGGCGACTGGCAGGTGAACACAAATCGTCTGCCGCACGGACTTTCTTATCTCGCCGCGCAGGCGAACCAGCGCGGCATCCGCTTCGGCATCTGGCTCGAACCCGAAATGGTTGATCCGGCCAGCGACCTTTACGAATTGCATCCCGAATGGGCAATCGGCCAGCTACATCGCACGCCGGATTTGTTCCGCAACCAACTTGGCCTTGACTTGAGTCGTCCCGCCGTGCGCGATTTTGTGTGGCAGTCCATTGACGATACGCTTAAGCCAAATCCCGGCATCACTTATCTGAAATGGGACGCGAACCGCTACGTCACGCAACCGGGTTCAACGTATCTGCCCGCGGGCGAGCAATCGCACTTGATGATTGATTACAATTTTGCTTTGTTGAACATCATGTCCCGGCTCGCGAAAGATTTTCCGCAGGTCACCGCTATGCTTTGTTCCGGCGGCGGCGGACGCGTGGATTACGGCGCGCTGAAATACTTCCACACGTTCTGGCCGAGCGACAACACCGACCCGCGCGACCGCGTGTTTATTCAATGGGGTTTTAGCCATTTCTTCCCGGCCATCGCGATGTCCGACCACGTCACGAAGATGGGCAACCGTCCGCTCAAGTTCGCGCTCGACGTGGCGATGAGCGGCACGCTGGGCATGGATTTGGACGTGAGCAAACTAACTTCTGACGAGCGCGCAACGGTCGCGGCGGGCATCGCGCTTTACAAAAATGAGCTGCGCGACGTGACGTTGCGCGGCGACCTTTACCGGCTGGAATCGCCTTATGATCATCCGCGCGCCGCGCTGGATTTTGTCGCACCGGACAGTTCGCGCGCGGTGCTGTTCGTTTATCAGCTTCAGGACGCGGCGAACAAAACGGTGAAGCTGCGCGGGCTTGATCCGCAAATGCGATATCGCGTCCGTGAAGTGAACTTGCCCGCCGGCGAAAAATCAAAGCTTGCCGACGACGGCAAAACGATTGACGGTGCAACCTTGATGCGCGATGGTCTCTTGCCGCCCTGCCAGAAAAAATTTGAAAGTTCCGTCATCGAGCTGGCCGGCGAAAAATAAAAAATGCTTCCAGCCGCCAAAAATGCGCTCCGTTGTTTTTTTTCTTGGCGCAGCCTCTGCCTGATTATTTTCTTGGCGGTTCAAATTGGATTTTCGCAGACCGACAATATTTCCGTCATGGAGGCTGGCAAATGGCGCGTCGAATACAATCTGGCGAACGGCATGGCGGACATTTTTTGCGACGGGAAAATTCTCATTCCGCACGTCTATGCTGTAGTAAAAATGCCGGAAACGGTGACGAGCATGGACTATCGTTCGCGCACAATTTCGCAGCAAAAGATTTCCGACGGTTTCGGGAATGGTTTGGAATTCACCGTCGAATCCTCCAATGGCGACGAGAACAAAATGATTCAGACCTTCTGGCTGTATGACAAATTGGATTATATTTTGGCTGATGTAAAAATCCAACGGAAGTCCGGCGCGAGTTCCAATTTCATGTCGCCGATCACCTCGCAGTCGCCGGTGAATTTTCCGCCGGACGGCGACAATCGTGCGCTGGCCGTGCCGTTCGACAACGACAAATGGGTTCGCTACAACGCCGTTCCGTTCGGCACGAATGTCACGAGCCACGAAGTCGCCGCGTTTTACAACAACGCAAGCCGACAGGGATTGGTCATCGGCTCAATTGAACACGATGTTTGGAAAACAGGAATCAATTCGTCATCGGTTTCCAACGCCGTCGCCCGCCTGCAAATTTTTGGGGGGCTTGCTTCCGACGAGACACGCGACGTGCTGCCGCACGGAAAAATCAGTGGCGAAGTTATTAAGTCGCCAAAAGTTTTCATCGGCAGTTTTTCCGATTGGCGGAATGGGTTAGAAACATTTTCGCGCGCGAACGCGACGGTCACGCCCGCGCGCGTGTGGACGAACGGCGTGCCGTTCGGGTGGAACAGCTGGGGGAAATTGCAGCATAAGATTTCCTTCGACAAAGCGATTCAGGTCTCGGATTTCATCGCGAGAGAACTGCAAACGAATCATTTTGAAAACCACGGCGTAGTTTACGTCGGGCTGGATTCCGGCTGGACGCGGCTCAATGCGGCGCAGTTGAAGGCATTTGTGGATCACTGCCACACGAACGGGCAGGAGGCGGGAATTTATTTCACGCCTTTCGCCGCGTGGCATCAGGCAGATGACGCGGTGGTCGAGGGCACTGAATATAAATTTCGCGACCTCTACCTTTACGCGAATGGTCAGAAACAATTGCTCGACGGCGGCGTGGCGCTGGATCCAACGTATCCCGGAACGAAGCAGCACATCGAATATATTGCGGCTAAGTTCAAGCAGGCCGGTTTCAAATATGTGAAGCTGGATTTTTTGACGCACGGCGCGCTGGAAGCGGACAAACATTTCGACCCGCAGGTGACGACCGGCATTCAAGCTTACAACGCTGGGATGAAATTTGTCGTGCAGATGCTGGGTGAAGACATTTATTTGAATGAGGCAATTTCACCTTTGTTTCCGGGGCAATACGCCAACTCGCGCCGGATTTCCTGCGACACCTACGGCGGAATTGGCGAAACGGAATACACGCTCAACGCGCTAACCTACGGCTGGTGGCTCGACAATGTTTATGACTTCAACGATCCCGACCACGTCGTGCTGGACGGTTATGGCGAAGGTGAAAATCGCGCGCGCGTGACTTCCGCCGTCATCACAGGAATTTTTCTTTCGGGCGACGATTTCAGCGACGCTGGCAGCGTCAGCGGCAAGGCGCGGGCAAAATTATTTATGACGAACAAGGACGTAAACGCGCTGGCGAAAAATGGAAAATCTTTTCGACTCGTGGAAGGCGACACCGGCAGCACGGCGGCAAATATCTTTACGCAAAGCGGAGAAAGTGGATTTTATCTGGCAGCCATGAATTATTCCAAAATCACCAACAATGTGGTGGTGGATTTCAAGCGGATTGGCTTGTCACCAGGACAATCCTATCAGGTCAAAGAACTTTGGAGCGGCGCGATGTTCGACGCTTCCAACACTTTGGATTTATCTCTCAAACCAAGTGACGCGGCAGTCTATAAAATTTCTGCTTTTAGCCAAAAATAATTTCGAAGCAATAAAATTAACGGTTATTCGATTCTATTCACAACTTTTCAAATGATTAAAAACTGTTCTATTTCCAAGAATGGATTTCTGCCGGTATTCGTGCTGAGCATGGTTTTAATTGCAAAATCCGCTTGCGCCGCCGATACACCGGAAATTCGCACGCCGCCCGCGCCGCCGACACCGCGCATCAATGGCCCGGAAATTTTTGGTGTGCGACCCGATCATCCATTTCTTTATCACATTCCGGCGACTGGAAATCGTCCGATGGAATTTTCTGCCGACCATTTGCCCGACGGTTTGACGCTGGATGGTGCGACCGGAAACATCACCGGCACGCTGCACAAAAGGGGTGAATACAAAATTATTATTCACGCAAAAAATTCTCTCGGCACGAATGACAAGCAGTTCAAGATTGTCGTCGGCGAGACCATCGCGCTGACGCCGCCGATGGGTTGGAACAGTTGGAATCATTACGCCGGTCGCGTGACCAGCGACATCATTTTTCAGAACGCGAAGGCGCTGGCTGATTCCGGCCTCATCAACCACGGCTGGACTTACATGAACATTGACGACACCTGGCAGGGTTCGCGCGGCGGTGCGTTCAACGCCATTCAGGGCAATGAAAAATTTCCTGATATGAAAAAATTGTGCGACAACGTCCACGCGCTTGGCTTGAAGATTGGAATCTATTCGACGCCGTGGACGACTTCCTACGCCACGCACATTGGCGGCAGCGCGGAAAATCCCGAAGGCAATTGGACAAAACCAACTGGTAAAAAAGTGGTGAACAAAAAAGTTCTGCCGTGGGCGATTGGAAGATACTCATTCGCGTCGAACGACGCCGCGCAGTGGGCCGCTTGGGGCATTGACTATTTGAAGTATGACTGGAACCCGATTGAATTTCCCGAAACGAAAGAGATGGCCGATGCGCTGCGCCACAGCGGACGCGACATTGTTTTTAGTTTGTCGAACAACATGAACATAACGAATGGCGCGACCATCGGCAGGATTGCGAACTGTTGGCGCACGAGCGGCGACATCAAGGCAAACTGGAATTCCATGAGCAGCAAAGGTTTTGGCGAAGATAAATGGGCGACTTACGCAAGTCCTGGTCATTGGAACGATCCCGATATGTTGGAAATCGCGACGCAGGAAATAAATCAACCCGGCCTCACGCTGGATGAAGAATACACGCACATCACGCTTTGGTGTCTGGTTTCCGCGCCGCTGCTGCTGGGGAACGATTTTTCGGAGATGGATGCATTCACGAAAAATCTTTTGGAAAATGACGAGGTGCTGGCGGTGGATCAGGATGCGCTCGGCCAACAGGCAAAAACGATTTTCAGCGATGGCGACGCGCGGGTGTTAGCCAAGGATTTGGCGGACGGCTCGAAGATAGTTGGTTTGTTTAATACTGGCACGAATGGCGCCATCACTGTCACCGTCAAGTGGTCGGACTTGGAAATCTCCGGCGCGAAAAATGTCCGTGATTTATGGCGCCAAAACGATTTGGGCAAATTCAAAGATGAATTCTCCTTGTCCGTCGCACCGCACAGCGCGGAAATGGTCAAAATAAAATGACCGCTCATCACCACAAGGTTTTATGATGCCAATCGAAATTATTTTGCATTTATTTTCGCGATTGATGCTGGCGGCCGCGTTGCTGGTAGGCGCAAACCTGTTTGCGCAGGACGCGACAAATGTCTCTGCGCCGTCATTTTCCAAGACGCCGAATACCAACGCGCCGACGCCGGAGTTGCAGATGTGGAACGATGAGTTCGGCGCGACACACGAGAAGCGGATGCAATGGTGGCGCGCGGCGCGGTTCGGGATGTTCATCCATTGGGGAGTCTATTCTGTGCCTGCCGGAGTCTGGCACGGCACAAACATCACAAACAGCGGCGGTGAATGGATTATGAATCGCGGCCGCATTCCCGTGGCTGATTATCAAGCGTTCACGAAGCAGTTTAATCCGACAAGTTTTAACGCGGAGCAGTGGGTGAAAATCGCGAAGGACGCCGGCATGAAATACATCGTCATCACGGCGAAACATCATGACGGCTTCGCGATGTTTCATTCGCAGGCGAGCGCGTTCAACATTTACGATGCGACGCCGTGGCATCGCGATCCGCTGGCGGAACTCGCCGCTGCGTGCAAACAGGCTGGCATCAAACTCGGCTTTTACTATTCGCAGGCGCAGGATTGGAATCATCCGGGCGGCGCGGCGGCTGGCAGTAAGACCGGGCAACCCGCCGTAGACAAACAAAATCATTGGGATGTGGCGCAGGAAGGCAGCATGGACGAGTTCATTGATAAAGTTGATGTTCCGCAGATTAAGGAGCTGCTTTCCAATTACGGGCCGGTCGCGGAATTTTGGTTCGACACACCCGTGGGCATGAATACGGCGCGCGCGGAAAAAATTCTACCGTTGCTGAAATTGCAGCCGGACATGGTCGTGAACAACCGGCTCGATTCAAAAAAATCCACCGGCGATTTCGAGACGCCGGAGCAAAAAATTCCGCCGACGGGCATTCCGGGGAAAGATTGGGAGACGTGCATGACGATGAACCGCACTTGGGGTTTTCGTTCGTATGATAACAATTGGAAAAGTGCGGAGACGCTCGTGACGAACCTCGTGGACATCGCAAGCAAGGGCGGAAATTATCTGCTCAATGTCGGTCCGACGAGCGCTGGTGAAATTCCTGAACCGTCCATCGAACGGCTGCAAACGGTCGGTGCGTGGATGAAAATAAACGGCGAGGCGATTTACGACACGACGGCGAGCCCGTTCACCACGCAATTGCCGTGGGGGCGTTGCACGAAGAAAATTACGGACGCCGGTGCGACGCTTTATCTGCATGTATTCACAGGTTTTTGGCCCATTGATGGGAGATTGCTGGTGCCAGGATTGAGAAACAAAAAAACTTCGGCATTGCTGCTCGTGGGTGGAAAAGAACTGCAAACTTCCGCGACGGATGCAGGGCTTGTCGTGGCGATTCCGGCGACCGCGCCGGATAAAATTTCTTCGACCATTATTTTGAAAATTAAAGGCGCACTCGAAATCGAGCAGCCTTGAATCAAATGAAAATGAAACGAAATAAGTCGCTCGCCATCATGGTTTATGTCTGCTAATATCGGTTGGTTTATCGGTAATACTAATGAAATCGAAGGCCGGGACAGAGCACGCTGTCCCGGCTTTTTTCTAACTTATTCAGCCCATGCCTAATTCCAAATTGTTTTCGCTGACATTACTGCTGCTGGCTCAAACCGTCGCGTTTGCAGTCGCAGCGGACGCTCCCCGTGAACGGATTTCCCTGAACGCAGGCTGGCGCTTCACCAAAGGCGATTCCCCGGATGTCGGCACGAACCTCGAATATGCCTCCCTGCGGCCCTGGATTCTGCCGACTGGCAATGCGTTTAGCCCCAACGCCCCCACCATCCGTCCCGACGCGGAACCAACGGGAGCCATTGCCTACGCGCAGCCGGACTTCAACGACAGCCAATGGCGCCTGCTGAACCTGCCGCACGATTGGGGCATCGAAGGGCCGTTCAAGCAGGAATATCCCGGTGAAACCGGCAAGCTGCCGTGGTGGGGTGTCGCGTGGTATCGCCAGCATCTGGACATCCCGGCGGCTGACGCGGGCAAAGAAATTTACCTCGATGTGGATGGCGCGATGTCCTACGCGACGGTCTGGCTCAATGGCAAACTCGTCGGCGGTTGGCCTTACGGTTACGCGTCGTGGCGCGTGAACCTGACCCCGTATCTGAAATTTGGCGGCGAAAATGTTGTGGCCATCCGGCTTGATAATCCAATGGACTCGTCGCGCTGGTATCCGGGCGGCGGCATTTATCGTAACGTCTGGCTGGTCAAAACCGCGCCGGTCTGCATTGCGCACTGGGGCACTCACGTCACTACGCCGGCGGTGAATGAAACCTCGGCGATCGTGAAAATCAAAGTGGCGGTGGATAATTTCACTGGAATCAACGCCGACATAAGGTTGAAAAATGAAATCTTCGAACTTAAGCCGGACGGCAGTCGCGGCAGGTCAGTCGCCACTTTTGCCGCTGCTGTTTTGAAAATTCCGGCGAACCAATTTGTCACCATCGAAAGCCAGACGGTTGTCCCGTCACCCAAACTTTGGAGCCTGGAAAAACCGCAACGCTACGTCGTTGTGACCAAGGTGGAACAAAACGGCGGGGTCGTTGATCTTTATGAGACGCCGTTCGGCATCCGCACAGCTGAATTCACGGTGGGCAAGGGATTTTTCCTGAATGGCAAGCACGTCATGCTCAACGGGGTTTGTAACCACAGCGATCTCGGTGCGCTGGGCACGGTCGTCAATATCTGCGGGTTGGAGCGGCAATTGGAAATTATGCGCGAGATGGGCGTAAACGCTATCCGCACGAGTCATAATCCGCCCGCGCCGGAGCTTTTGGATTTGTGTGACCGCATGGGTTTCGTCGTGATGGACGAGGCGTTTGATTGCTGGTTACACGGCAAAAACAAGAATGATTATCATGTCCTATATCCTGACTGGCATGAGCCTGATTTGCGCGCGCTCGTGCGACGGGACCGGAATCATCCCTGCGTGATTTTGTGGAGCAGCGGTAACGAGGTTCCGGATCAGGACAAGCCGGAGGGCTCGGCGCTGGCCGAGGAGCACCGCTACATCATCCACTCTGAGGACAACACCCGGCCGGTGACGGCGGCGGTCAATTCCTACCCGGCCGGTTTCAGCGGCTTTGAAAAACACTTCGATGTGTTTGGCTGGAATTACAAGCCCAACAACTACGGTGAATTCCACGCTACAAACGTGGATATTCCAATATTTGGCAGCGAGACGGCCTCCGCCTTAAGTTCCCGCGGCGAGTATTTCTTCCCATTGGGCACCTTTCTGCCGAATAAATATACTCCGGAAGCATTGGGGAATGCCTTGGGTAATTTTCAAGTGAGTTCCTACGACTTGATCGGGCAAAACCAGCCCGACGCGGATTTAATGGCCGGGGAAAAATATCCCTTTGTCGCTGGTCAGTTTGTGTGGACCGGTTTTGACTATCTAGGCGAACCGACGCCTTACCGCGCTCGTGATTATGGCCGTGGGAAGACTCCATGCCCGGCGGATTGGACTAATTCGCTGAATCACGCCGGGTTGGCGGACCCGAAGAAAGTCGAACAGGAACTGACGGCAATCGCCAGTGTCAAAGTGCCCTCGCGCAGCTCCTACTTCGGCATCGTGGACCTGGCGGGCTTTAAGAAAGATCGTTTTTATCTTTATCAGTCCTATTGGCGTCCTGATTTCCCGATGGTGCACATCCTGCCACACTGGAATTGGCCCGAGCGCGTCGGTCAGGTGACGCCGGTTTACGTTTATACTTCTGGCGATTCCGCGGAATTATTTTTGAATGGAAAATCGCTCGGCATGAAGAATAAGGGCCTGTTTGAATATCGCCTGCACTGGGACGATGTGGTTTATCAGCCTGGCGAATTAAAAGTTGTCGCTTACAAAGATGGCAAGAAATGGGCGACTGACGAGGTTAAGACCACCGGCGCGGCTTCAAAGCTAACGCTGATGGCGGATCGTAACCAGATCACGGCGGATGGCAAAGACCTGGCCTTCATCACCGTCACGGTTGCGGATATGGATGGACTACAGGTGCCTCGCTCAAAGAACCACATCAAGTTTGAGATTGCGGGACCGGGTGAAATCGTTGCCACGGACAATGGCGATGCCACAAGCTTTGAATCATTCCAAGCGCCGGAACACAACGCCTACAACGGGCTTGCCCTCGTCATTGTCCGTGCCCAAGCCGGGCAGACCGGCACCATCGTTCTCAAAGCCACATCGCCCGATTTGAAACCGGCGGCTGTCAAAATTAAAACTCGATAAATAAAAAATATGAGCATCAAACTGTTTTCGGTTCTGGTTGCATGCAACTGTCTGACCGCCGCCACCCTGCGGGCCGAAATTAAACTCCCGGCCATCATCGGCGACCACATGGTTTCCCCTGTTGTGATATGACAAAGTAGAAAGATGAAGCGAAAGCTCCTTATTTTATTCTCGGGTGCCGTGCTCGCAGCGGAGTCACAAACCCTTACT
>Ga0208872_1001544_pt1 | contig 14067 bp, 8 predicted proteins | sample CryBogCBH12Aug08_FD_185508 | JGI IMG/M metagenome (GOLD analysis project Ga0208872, IMG submission 185508) | Freshwater microbial communities from Crystal Bog, Wisconsin, USA - CBH12Aug08 (SPAdes) | ecosystem: Environmental > Aquatic > Freshwater > Lake | place: Crystal Bog, Wisconsin, USA...
CAGGTGAAACCCATCACCCTGTTTTCCAGTTTCAAATCCGCCACCTACCGGCTGTGGGACGAGAAAAATAAAAAACTCGTCGGCTACCGCCACCTGCGCGAATTGCGCAAACAGCAAAAAGCCGCCTCGCGCTAAATTTTTCCGCCGCGAAACCAAAGGCACACGGAATTTTCCGTGTGCCTTTTTTGCCGCCGAGATTTCTGTCTGCAAATAAATTCTTTGCGTCTTTGCGTCTTTGCGTGAGAATTGTTTCATGAGCGCAGTTGCCAATTTGAATCTCCCCGACGCCACCGGCCATTTTGGCCCGTTCGGCGGTCGTTATGTGCCCGAGACCTTGATGCATCCGTTGCAGGAGCTGGAGGAAGAATATTTCCGCGCGCAACACGATCCCGAATTTCAAAAGGAACTGTCCTATTACCTCACTGAATTCGTCGGCCGCCCCACGCCGTTGTATTTTGCCGAACGCCTGACCAAGGAACTCGGCGGCGCGAAAATTTATCTCAAGCGCGAAGACCTTAACCACACCGGCGCGCACAAGATCAACAACGCGATGGGCCAAATCCTCCTCGCCAAGCGCATGGGCAAGACGCGCATCATCGCCGAGACCGGCGCGGGGCAGCACGGCGTGGCCACCGCGACCGTCAGCGCGATGTTTGGGATGAAGTGCATCATCTACATGGGCGCGGTGGATTGCGAACGCCAGATGCTCAATGTTTACCGCATGAAGATGCTCGGCGCGGAAGTCGTGCCCGTTCACGCCGGCCAAAAAACTTTGAAGGAAGCCGTCAACGAAGCCATGCGCGACTGGGTCACGAACATCCGCAGCACGCATTACATTCTCGGCACCGCTTACGGCGCGCATCCATATCCGGTGATGGTCCGCAATTTTCAGCGCGTCATCGGCGACGAAGCCCGCGCGCAAATATTGGAAAAGGAAGGGCGTTTGCCCGACCTGCTGTGCGCGTGCGTCGGCGGCGGCTCGAATGCCATCGGTTTGTTCTATCCGTTTCTCGACGACAAATCCGTGCGCATGATCGGTGTGGAAGCCGGCGGCTTTGGCATCATTCCGGAGAAACACGCAGCGCGATTCCACGGCGGATCGCTCGGCGTGTTGCAAGGCACACGCAGCTACATTTTGCAGGATGAAGTCGGGCAGATCCAATCCACCCACAGCGTCAGCGCCGGATTGGACTACGCCGCCGTCGGACCGGAACACGCGTTCTTGCACGACGCCCAGCGCGTGGAATACACCTACGCCACCGACGACAAGGCGCTCGCAGCGTTCATGAAACTCGCGCAGCTTGAAGGCATCATCCCCGCGCTGGAAAGCTCGCATGCCGTCGCCGAAGTCATCCAACGCGCGCCGACGATGAGCAAAGACCAGATCATCATCGTGAACCTCTCCGGCCGCGGCGACAAAGACGTGGCACAGGTGGCGGACAAGGTGGGCTTGCAGATGCCGAAGTAGATTTGGGCATTCGCAGCAACGTCCAAAGTTGAACCGCGAAAGACGCGAACCACGCGAACTTAAATCTCTGACGGCGCGGTTAATCTAGCGGCAGACCGAAAAACAAACGTAACCACGGTTCGAGTTCATCCAACTCAACCGCTTTGCCAGTTGAAATCAAAAACGACTTCATGTTTGTGGTGAAACCTTCACCGGCGAAAACGACGATGCCGGGAATCGGCCAAGCTTCGATGTCCTGAATGGTTGCAGGAATTTTCTCTTCCGCCGAACCGCCGCCACCTTGAAATTTGCATTCAATACCAAGCGTCTTGCGCGACTTCGGATCAATCAGGACGACATCAATATTTCGATTCGCGCCCCAAATTCTTCGCGCGACATGAAATTGTTCTTTTGTTTCGAGCCCGAGTGCGGTGGCAATTTTAATTACCTCTTTGACCAAATCGTCCCCGGCTTTAACTGCGTTTGCTTTCCCAGGCATAATTTTATTCGTTGGTTAAATTGGTCACGACGACTTCGTTGACGTGGCCGCGTTTCGAGCCGTCGCAGTTGATGGCGCGGCGGGCTTGCACGGTGTGGATTTGAAAGTCGCGGTAGAGTTTTCGGATGAAGGGCGTGTCAGAGTTGGAAAGCATCAGGCGCGCTTCGCGTCGGGCGGCTTCGGCAAAAACGGCGTGGAGTTCGCGCTGTTCGCCCTCGCCAAAATCTTCCTTGGCGTAGGAAGTGAAGCTGGCGGTGGCGGAGACTGGATAATACGGCGGGTCAACGTAGGCAAAGTCACCGCGCCGAGTCTGGTTGAGGGTCTCGCGGAAATCCTGCACGGCCAGATGCACGCCTTCGAGCGCGCGGCTCGCGGCCAAAATATTTTCCTCGTTGTAAAGGCCGGGATTTTTGTTGGAGCCAACAGGCACATTGAATTCGTCGCGGGCGTTGACGCGCCAGAGGCCGTTGAAGCAGGTCTTGTTGAGAAAAATCATGCGGGCGGCGCGTTCCACGATTTTCTTGTCGTCGCCAGTCAGGTGGTGCTGGGCGCGGACGAAGTAAAAATAATCGTCGCCTTTGGCTTTGAATTCAGCGGCGTGTTCGTCCAGCCGCCGCATGAGTTCATTGGGAAAATCGCGGACGGCAAGATAGGTGTTAATGAGTTCGGGGTTGATGTCGCGCAGGAAGGCGCGCATCCGGGGAAAGCGGTTTTTGAGATGGAAGAAAACTGCGCCACCACCTACGAACGGCTCGAAGTAGCGGGTGATTTCAGTGGGGAAAAATTCGTCGAACTGCGCGAGGAGCTGCGCCTTGCCGCCGACCCATTTCAAAAATGGCTGCGGCGTGACAGGCGCGGCGGCGGCCACCGTGCGGAGGGCAAGCTGTTCGTCGCTGACTTTTGCGAGGCGCGGAGATTTGGGAACATGCGGACGGACAATTTCAGCCAGCGAATAAGCCGGGTCGGGAATTTTCCGGCGGATTTTGTAGCCTGTAGGTTTTGGATCAGATCTCTGATCTGGCCGCTTGCTAATGACGGCCTTCGGTGAAGAACGCTTCCGCCGGGACTTTTCAGACATTCCTGTAGATCGATCCCGATCCACAAAGAAGGATCAAGTCTAAACATTAGATATGTCGAATGTTCGGCGCATTGAAAATCGAGTCTGCTGTTATGGATGGCTCATGCCGCCAAGCATCGGTTGATTGTGGGAAAGAACATCCGCGCCTGTCGGACCCACGCCGGTTTGACCTTGGAGCAATTGGCGGAAAAGGCGGATTTGAGCTGGCCCTACCTTTCTGAAATTGAGCGTGGCCGTGAAAATATTTCGCTGGATAAACTCGTCCGGTTGGCTCAAGCGCTGAAAGTCAAATTAACCAAGCTGGTTGAAGACGCCTGATTTCTTCACCACCTTCGCCCCGTCTGCGTTTCACCACTACCGTGCGACGAGCCAGCTGGAAAAAGATTTGCGCCTGTGCCTCGGCAATTGAACACTGGTCGAGATGAATCAAACCTTCGCCACTCGCATCGCCGCCGCGCTGGGTTTTCTCGCGGTGGTGCTCGGCGCGTTCGGCGCGCATGGGTTGAAGGTGTTGCTCGTACAGAACGGCACGACGGCCATCTGGGAAAAAGCGGTGTTCTATCATTTCATCCACGCGGTGATGTTGTTCGTGCTGGCGGGGCGCAAACCGTTGCCCGCGGTCGCGTGGTGGAGTTTTCTCATCGGCATCGGCATTTTCTCCGGCTCGCTGTATCTGCTGGCGGTGACGAATGTGCTCTGGCTCGGCGCGGTGACACCCATCGGCGGCGTGAGTTTCCTCATCGGCTGGGGCTGTCTGGCTTTCAAGTCGTCGCGCTCGGAATGAACGGCGGCGGCTTCGTTCAAAATAGAGATTGAACCGCCGCCAAACGTGTTTAAATTCATCGCGTGAAACGCACTTCCAGTGTGTGCCGCCAGCTAACCATGGCTCGCCGAGTCCCAAAGGAAATCGGGGTTGTGACCGCGACGCTATGAGTAACTACGATTCATTCCGCCGCCGCGAAATTCCGCAACCGGAGATTGTCTACGATATTTCCGATGCGGAGGAATTCATCAAACCGCTCACCAAATCCAAAGAGGTTCTCATTTTGGAGGACGACCTCGATTTCGCCGCAATGCTGAAGGACACGCTCCAGTTTGAAGGTTATCAAATCACCATCGTGACCAACGGCGCGGACGGATTGAAAAAAATCATGGCGAGCGAGTTCGACGTGATTCTTTGCGACATGGTGATGCAAAATTTTCCGGGCGATATGTTTTATCTCGCAGTGGAACGCATCCGCCCGCAGCAATGCCAGCGCTTCATCTTCATGACCGGCCACAAAGGCGATCAAAAAATCGAACAGTTCATCAAAAACATCAACGGGTTGATGCTCTGGAAACCGTTTGAGATGCATGAGCTGCACACGGCGATGCACGCCAAGCTGGGCAAGAACTAATCGTGATTTGCGCCGCCGCGCTGGGGCAAAATTTATAATAACTTCCGCAACACCGCGCCGAGCCGCGCAATGCCTTGGCGGATATTTTCTTCGCTCGCACTGCCGAAGCTGATGCGCATTTCATTATCGGGTTTTTTGCGTGAAGCATCGTCGGCGTAGCAGAGTTCGCCGGGAACGTAGAGCACATCGGCTTTCAATGCGGTTTGAAAAACTTTTGATTTCACGCCGGCGGAAATACCTTTTGGCAAACGCGCCCAGAAATAAAGTCCGCCGCCGGACTCCCAAATCTCCACGCTCGCCGGAAAATGTTCCGCGAGCGCGCGCTTCATCACCGCCGCTTTCTTTGCATAATTTTTCCGCACCTTCGCGACGTGTTTATCGTAAAGTCCCGACGCCAGCGCGGCGGCCAAAAGTTGTTGCAGCAAATTCGCCGAGCCGAAATCGTGATTGCCCTTGATGCGCTGGACAGCGGTGAAAATGGGTTCCGGCAAAATACCAAAACCGAGGCGCGCACCAGGCGCGTAAGGTTTGCTGTAAGTGCCGGTGTAAATCACCCGCTCCGCGCCGGGCAGCGTCAGTGCGGTCGGCACGTCGTCGCCGTGGTCAAAACGTAATTCGCGATACGCGGCATCTTCAAGCAGATACAGCGGGCGACCGGCGGCGCGATCATATTTTTTCAAGAGCTTCAGCGCGGCGGATTTCTTCGCGAGCGAAGTCGTCGCGCCGGTGGGATTTTGAAAATAGGTGACGAGGTAAAGCGCTTTGACGCGGTGCAGCTCGCCGGATTTTTTCAGCCGTTCCAAAACTTTTTCCAAATGCGCGAGATCAATGCCATCACGCTCCAATTTCACGCCGCGCGCCTTGATGCCGCGACTTTGCAGGATGCTCAAGAAAACGAAATACGTCGGATCTTCGACGAGCACGATGTCGCCTTCATCGCACAGCGCTTCGAGCGTCATGTAAAGCAACTGTTGCGAGCCGCCGGTGATGATGACGCGTTCCGGCGAATGCGCGCGGTCATGGCCGCCATCGAGTTTTTGGAGATGCGTCGCGGTAAGCTGGCGCAAATTTTCCGTGCCGGCAGTAACACCATATTGCAACGCGGGCTGACCGATTTTCGGCGCGCGCAAAATGTTATTGAGCAGCTTGCGCGAAAGTTTGACGGGCAAAGTGGCGTTATCCGTGAAGCCAGCCGCGAGCGAAATGAGTTTGGGGCGCGTAAGCGCGGTCTGCATCAGCCACGAGATGGGCGGCACGCCAGTGCGTTGACCCATTTTGGAAAGGACATTTTTCATTGGCACAGTCGACGGACGGTAGCAGAGCGGCGCGGCGCGGCGCAAGCGCTACGGACTGGAGAGGCGATAGAATTTCTGCGGCGAATTGGTCGCGAGCGCGTCGGAAAAATTCACGAGACCGTTCGTGTCGGCGTTGGTCGAAGCGAGTGGTAGCCAATTGATGGGCGACGCGAGATTCGTCGCCGACCATAGACTGTAAGGATTTCCCGGCACGCCGGTGGCCGCGAGGCTGAACGTGCCGCCGCCGAGATTGTTGGCGAACGCGCTGGGGTCCACGGAAAATTTATTTGCGGCGAAACCACTCACGCTGCTGCCGGTGGCGAGCGTCCAAGCATAATTGGTCTGGTTATTCCAACCCGCGAGCGCAGACGCGATGGGCTTGATAATAAATGGCGAACCGCTTGTGGCGGAAACGGTGAGCGTGCTGGTGGCGTAAACAAAATCGTTGTTAACGCCGGGCGAATCGGCAGTGCTGCCGAGGTCGCAAAGATATTTTCCGCCGGACGCGAGCGTGACCGCGCCAGTGACGCTCAACGCGCCAATGCTGTTGCCGGGCGAGAGAATTCCGTTCACGGTGAGCGCACCAATCAAAGCACCGCTGCCCTTCAAAGTTTGCGCCGCGCCGAGATTTAAATTTGCCGCCGAAGCGTCCAACACCGCACCACTGCCAATGGAAATTTGCGGCGTGTTGGGCAGCGTGATGCCGGAACCGAGAATGAGTTTGCCGCCGTTGAGCGTGGTGTTGCCGCCGTAAGTGTAAAGGCCGTTGAGCGCGGACGCGCCGGTTTTGGTGAACGTCTGCGTGCCGGACGCGAGTGTGAGCGAAATCGGCCCAATCACGCTGCCACCGAACGATTGCACGTTCGTCGCGCCATTATTCAAGTCGAGCGTAAGCGTGTTGGTCGCCGCGCCGGAATTGGTGACCCACGCGACGTTGGCTGCTGTGACGGAATTTTTCAGGCCGGAAAGCGTTTGATTAAACCCGTTCAAATCCAAAATGGTCGGCACAGTGGTGCTGCCGTTGCCGGCGAGATCCACGGCGGCGTTGGTGGCGAGACCGTTGTTCGCGCCGAGGCTGGTGGTCTGTGAGCGCGGCTGAATTTCAAAATAATTGCCGCCGCCGGAGAAGCGGACGTTGCCCGCGCGGATGATGAGAAAATTGGTCGCGCCGGATTTGATGGGGCCGGTGAAACTCAAGAGGCCGGTCGTGAACGGGCCGTAAAAATGCCCGCCGCTCGCGGCGTTGGTCAAAATGGTAATCGGGCCGCTGAACGTGGCGCTGGTGTTGTCGTTGACCATGATGAGTCCGGTGCTGACGCCGGGATTGACGGTGTTGGCGATGAAAGTATTAGTGACGGTAACGCCGTTGCCGAGAAGGATGCGCGCGTTATTCGCGCCGGAATCATTGGTGATGGTGCCAGTGCCGAACGCAACATTGCTATTCACCTGAATAATTCCCTGCGCGAGCAACGTGCCGCCGGTGTAGGCATTAGCGTTGCTGAATGTGAGCGTGCCGCTGCCGAGCTTCGCGACGTTGCCGCTGCCGCTGATGGTGATGGGCGCGACGACGGCGGCAGATGAATTAAAAATCAGCGTGCCGCTGTTCGCGACGTTGTTCGTGCCGAGCGTCCCGTTCGCGCCGCCGTTGCCGACTTGCAACGTGCCGCCACTGATGGTTGTCGTGCCGGAATAGGAATTATTTCCGAGCAGCGTTAATGTGCCCGTGCCGACCTTCGTAAGATAAACCGTGGCGCTGCCGTTGGTGAGCGCGCCGGAAAGCGTCGTGCTGCCAGCACCTTGAAACGTAAAGGTTCGCGTGCCGGTGGCGACGGAAGAAATGAGTCCGCTCAACGTCAACAAGCCGGCGTCGGACTGGATCCAATAATTTGCGCCGCCGACATTAATGGTTAGCGCGCCGGCGAGCGTGTTTGTGCCCGCCACATTTTCGATAGACACGACGGATGCGCTGCGACCATTGAGCGCGATGTCCTGTGCCACGGTGATATTTCCTGCAGCTCCATCGAGCTGCAACGTCGAGCTGCCGCTGTTGTTATCATTGATGTTGATGGGCGAAGTCACATTAGCGATGGCGGAAGGATGTGCCACGCGCACAGCGCCATCGCTGGTGGTAGTGCTGCCGGTGTCCACGTTAAGCGTGCCGGACAAAGAGTTATTCGTCGCTAGCACCAATGTGCCCGCGCCGCTTTTGGTAAAACCATTTATGCCCGCGAGCGGCACGAAATTGGTCACGGTATTTTGATTCACCACGATGGAAGCCGCCGTGCCGGCTCCGGTGTCGAGCGTTAACACGCTGCTGTTGGTCGCGGTCAGCGTCCAGTTTTGCGGGCCAGCGGTGTCACCAAATTTCAAGGTGCCGATACTGCGGGAACCATCGAGGATGACGGTGCGATTGAGGGAAATATTTACCGTGCTGAAATCAGCAGTATAGCCCGCGCCATTGGCAGGATTATTATTACTCCACTTGGTGGTGTCGTTCCAACTGCCGCTGGCGTCGGCGTTCCAAACGCCGTTGGTGAAAATGTTCGGCAAAATAATATTCACAAGAGCGAACGCGCTTGCACCTGCTGTGTCCGTCACGCGCACAGTGAACGAATGGGTGCCAACGTCATTGTAGCTCGGCGTGCCAGAGAGAACGCCGCTCGCGCTGACACTCAACCACGCGGGGCCGCTGACTTTGCTGAAGGTTTGCGTGTCGCCGGGATTCGGATCGCTGACAGTGCTACTGATATTACTGCTGTAAAGCGCGCCTTGCGCAGCGGTGCCGGCCCACATGAAATTGGTCGTGAACACCGGCGGCGAATTCGTCACCAACGCAGCGATTTGAGCGGCAGTGAAAGCGGTGTCGGCAATCTGCACTTCGTCCAGTCGGCCGCTGAACAATGGGTCGGCGGCGAACTGACTTTTGCCGAGATAATTTACACTCGGATTAAAATTGGAAGGCACAATGGTAAAAGCGGCTGACGACGCGGCGAGCACGCCGTTGGTGTAAAGTTTCGCGTTGCTGCCGCTCAAGGTGACGGCGACGTGGACCCAGGTGTTGGCGGCAAGTGTCGGCGCGTTGAGCGTTTGCTCGCCGCTGCCGTTGTTGATGGCAAAACGCAACGTGCTGCCGCCGGAATACGGCGAGAGAAAAAGATAGTGCGACGTGTCATCACCAAAATCAAAGATGCGTTGCCATTGGTTACCGCCATTCCAATAAACCCACGCCGCGAACGTGAAGCTCGCGCTGTTCGCCACGGTCGGCGGCAGTTGCAGATAACTATTTGTGCCATCGAGCATCACGGCTTGTCCGCTGTGGCCGGTCGTGTAACCGGGCACGCCGCGCGCGAAAGCATTGTTGCCGTAGCCGGAACTGTCTAGAGTGTTCGTTTCAAATTGAAATTGCACAACGCTGCGACTACCACTGGCCGGCAACGTTTGTGTGTAGGCCATGCTGGTTTGGGTGTCGCGATAAACTACGCCAGCGGGGGTGACCGTGACGCCATCGTCCAAAACCATTTCGCGATTGGTGGTTACCCAGTTGTAAATGGAATAGCGCTCCACAAACGCCGCGCCTTCGAGCACGCTGATGAATCCAGAAACCTCGGATGCTTCCTGTGCGGGCGTGGGCGGCACAGAACCGTTGACGCCGTCGCACCAATTCGCGCCGTAGTTGAATTCCGTAAGCCAAATCGGCTTGCCGGTCGCCGTATAAACGGCGGTGAGATAACTTAAAAGCTGCGCGGGTGTCTGACCGCATTTATACCAGTGGATGGGAATGAAATCCACGCGGTAGCCAAGATTGGTCGCCTGATTCATGAAGCTATAAATCCAGTCCAGCCCCGTGCCGGTCGTGCCAGAGTCAGACACCGCTGGTGCGCCCAGCCGCAAGCCCGATTGCATCAAGCTCGGCCAGTTAGCGATGGCCTGCGCCACCGTCAAGTTGGCCTGCACAGCGGAATCTGGTTCATTGAAGGCGAGCAGTTGGGTGGATTTTTGTTTACTGTTGATGCCGGTCGAATAGCCGCCGCCCCATTGCATCGGCGCGTATTCCGCATCCGTTGAGGAAGTCCGGCCATTGCCCCAATCGTAATACCAATAGGGTTTCATCAACGCGCCATCGCCGCTCAAACCGGCGGAGTCAGCCCAACCTTTTTTGGCCGTCCAGCGCCACGGAAACACGCGCACAAAACTGCATTGATGATCCAAGTTCGTCGGCATCACGCCGATTTCCAAATCACCGTCTTGCGCGATGAATACCTGACTCGCGCCCGTGCCATCGGCGTTTTGCGCGAATGTGCAGGAGTAACCGCGCTTCAACTTAAATGAACTGATGTTGTCCATCATGCCGCCCAGCGCCGCGGTGGTGTTGTAATAGGTGTAAAGCGCGAGCGCCGCGGTTGAGCCGAGAAAATTTTGTCCGCTGAAAACTTGCAGCGGCGTGTAGCTCGGGGATTGTGGGACGATGACCGAGCCCATCGCGTATTCGTCCAGCCGACAATTGCTGCCCGCCACGGCTGCGGAACCATTCACGAGCACTTGCGAAAGATAATAGGCCGAGACGACCGAGGGCCGGATGTTCGGCAGAAAAAACCACGCGTCCGGGGAAGTCAGATTGACCGTGCAACTTGGAATCGGATTCGTCGCGGCCGTAACGCGCAATTCACAGCGATTGCTCATCGTGATGGTGAAATTGGTCAGCGCGCCGTAAGTCTGCACGCCGTTCGTGATGACCAACGCCGTTTGCGCCGCCGCTGCCAGTGGCAGCAACGCCGCCACTGCCATAAGCCAACGCGCTGCGCGAAAACGGGGATTCATGGTCATCTCAAAGTATCACGGAATCAGGACTAGATAAAATGGGTTGTTGCGCGGTGTCGGATTGATTCAGGCGTTCACCAAGTAATGCGATTTTAATGCTGTAATTTCGCCATTTATTTCGCAGGCGATAGAATTAAGGGATGCGGATGGCGTAAAACCTCGCTGGCGTCGTGGCGGACAGGCTGTTGGTAACGATGAAATTACCGCTCGCGTCGCAAACACCAGAGCCCACCACCGGCCAATTCGTCACCGCCGTCGTTAGGTTGGTCGCCGCGACGATGGAAAAATAATATCCCGCCGCGCCGCCGCTGCCGCTGAACACGAGATTCGTTCCCGCCAGAAAAATTTGGCCGACCTGTGGTGTCACCGTGCCCAGCGCCACGGCGAGCGTGCCGCTAGTTGCGAGGCTGTTGGTGTTCCACAACAGATTCGTTCCCGGCGTTGCGGGAATGATGTTGGTAAAATAATTTTTGTAACTGCTCGCGTAAAAATTTTTGAAGCTGTTGCTGACCGTGATCGGGTCGCCGGACGGAACAAGTTGCAACGTGCCACTATAAGCGAGCGTGGTCACACCTCTGATGGTGTCGTTGGTCAGCGTAGCGCCGCTCCGGTTCAGGCGAATGGATAAAGTTCCGTAGTTCGTCAGTGTGTTGTTAATAGTCAGCGCGCCAAGGGAATTGTCGCCCGGCGATAGATTTCCGCCCGCTAAAATAGTCACCGGTCCGGCAATAGTTCCGCTGCCACCCAAAGTTCCACCGCTTATGGTCGTGGAGCCGGTGAAAGTGTTCACACCGTTCAAGAGCAGGGAACCTGCATTGCTTTTGACCAGACTGACGGCAAAAGAATTGGCGTTGCTGATGATTCCAGAAACGACGAAATTGCCAGCGCCCATAAACGTCAGCGTGCGGGCGTTGGGAACGGATGGCGCGCTCGACGGAATCAAGCCGGACAAATTCAGCGTGCCCGCATCAGAATCGAACCAGTAATTGCCGCCGCCAGATGTGAAAATAAATCCGCCCGCGAGGGTATTGCTGCCGGAAATATTTTGGATGGAGATGAAGCTGGCGTTGCGCCCAGCGAGATTCACCGCCTGCGGGATGAAAATATTTCCCTGCGTGCCGTCCAGTTGCAATGTCGAGTGGCCGGAGTTGTTGTCGAGGATGTTGATGGGCGAGGCGATGTTCGTGACGGCGAACGGATTTGCCACGCGCACAATGCCGTCGTTGTTGGCGGTATTGGCGGTGTCCACGTTGAACGTGCCGGCCAGAGAATTGCTGCCACTTAAAATCAGCGTGCCGGGCCCGCTCTTGGTGAAGCCCACAGTTCCGGCCAGCGGCGCAGAAATCGTCGCGGTGTTGGTGACGATAATTGCGGGGGCACTGGCTGAAAGTGTCAGCGCGTTGCTGTTGGTAGAATTGAGAATCCAATTTTGCGCGCCGGTGGCATCACCAAATTTCAGCGTGCCGATGGTATGCGCCGAATCCAAGGTGACCGTGCGGTCGGCGGCAATATTCACCGTGCTGAAATCTGCCGTCAAACCTGCGCCGTCCGCGACCGTCCCGCCGGCCCATTTTGCAATGTCATTCCAATTGCCGCTGGCATCGGCGCTCCACGTGCCGCTGCCGGTGAGCGCGGTGGTTAAAATATTTGTTGTGCCGGTCGAGCCGGGAAACGCCAGCGAGACGGTCGAACCGTTGGTCGTCCAAGAAATTTGACTCGCGAGTATCGCGGTCTGCGCGGCGTTCTTGCCGAGAAACCACACGGCGTAGCGCGGCCCCAACAACGATTGCGGCATGACGTGCAATAAATCCTGTGCGGCGTTCATCGTGCCGTCGTAAGCGGTGGCGGCTTTGTAACGAAAAAATCCGCCCGGTCCCGCGGCCATGCCGTGATGGCCGGAAATGCAAACCCAATTGTTCGTGATGTTGACCGTCGTGCCGGAAAAACTGGCGAGGTTCGTCGAGCCGCCAGTCCATTCAATCAGCCGCGTGTTGCCGGTGAGCGGATCATTTTGAATCCCATTCGTGAAACAGCCGGCGGTCGTGCCGTTGACGCCGGTGGCGGGCAACGGCACTTCTACAATGGCGACGGATTCGCCGATACTTTTGATGGCGATGCGCGTGGAACCATTGGCACCATTGACGACGAGCAGTTCCAGCGTGAAGCCGCTGGCGTTTGTGACGAGGCTCGTGAGCGACGCGCTGGTGGCTATGCCGAGCGGCCCGTGTCCGAAAATTCCACCAAGCATCGGCGTGCTGGCAAAAGTATTTGTGGGCAATGCGGGCGCGGTTGATTCGATGTAGCCCATGATGCGCGCGCCGTAACTGATGCCGACAAATCCATTTGTGCTGCGCTGCGTCAAAATTCCTACGTCGCTGAAATTACCAATCGCCGCGCCGGGCGCGCTGGACGTGCCGGTGGGATAATCTTCGAATTGATGATGCAGCCACGCGATGGCGGTGCGCCGCGCCTCGACGGCTTCGCGATAAAATCCGCCGGACAATGCGGCGCCGACGAATCGCCCATCACCGTTCACTTGCTGGCGATAAAGCACGAGTTGCGCGAGCCGCGCATCGGCGTAACGCGCCACGGGATCATTGAAATGCGTCGCCATCCACGCGAGATAAGAATTGTGTTCGTAGTCGTGCAGCGACCAGTCAACACTGGACGGATACGCGGTTTCGCCTGATTCCATCGTGACAAAACTCATGTTGTTCGACCACACGGCCAGAACATTGTGCTCGGCGAACGGCTGCAATTGCGCGGCGATGTTGGTGTTCGCCATACGCGCCATCAGCAACGAATCGCCGAGCGACATGCCTGCGACCATTTGATAAGTGGGATGATAGAAGCCGTGATTCTCCAGCGCGTAACTCGGAAATAATGTTGTTGTCGTGACCCACGACGCGAGTGAATCGCCGTTCGTGTTGGCGACGGTGTAACTGTTGGCAAGGTATTGCTTTGCCATGAACAGCCAGAGCGCGGCGTTGGCGTTGTTGGTCATCCACGCCGCGCCAAGCGAAAGAATGTTGCTGTCCCACGCATTTTCCTCCGCCTTCGTATCGCCGTCGGTGAGTGTGCGGGTGCAGGGCGCGATGCCGGCGCGATGATTTGCTTCCGACGCGACGACGGTCTGACAATCCGCAATCGTTTGTGCGGGCAAACTGGATTGCACTAGGACGCAAGCGAGCCCCAGCGAGCCGGACCATTCAGCGCTCTGCCAATCCGCACCGCTTTGCGACGTGCAACTCGCGAGCGTGCCGCTGCTCCAGCCCCAGTGACTGCCATCCACGCAAACTTTGCTGCCGCTGACGTGCGCTTGCGCGGCGTAATTCAGCGCCTTCGTGATGCGCGAAATGCGATTGGCATTGCGCGCGTCGCCCGGTTGCGCGACGACGAGCGTGGCATACATCACCGCGATGCCGGCCGAACCGCGAATGCCGCCGTTGCCGGTGCTGCCGCCATCGCCCCAGTAACCGGCGTTGGTCGGATAACTAGAACCGCTCGCGTTGACCCAGATGGTCTCCGCATAG
>Ga0208872_1001545_pt1 | contig 14057 bp, 8 predicted proteins | sample CryBogCBH12Aug08_FD_185508 | JGI IMG/M metagenome (GOLD analysis project Ga0208872, IMG submission 185508) | Freshwater microbial communities from Crystal Bog, Wisconsin, USA - CBH12Aug08 (SPAdes) | ecosystem: Environmental > Aquatic > Freshwater > Lake | place: Crystal Bog, Wisconsin, USA...
GGTTTGCTAAATGGAGACACCATCGGGGCCTTCACCGAAACGAGTCCGGGAACGGCGCAATCCGCCAGCGTTGCAGGAAGTCCGTACCCGATTCAGGTTAGTCCAGCAAGCGGCGGCACCTTCATTAATTCGAATTACAACATAAGCTATGCCATCGGTACGCTAAATGTTTTACCCCTGATTCAACAAACTTCATTCATCAGTTCCGCCGCTTCGGGTGCTGCAACACCTCAGACGAGTTCGCTTGCACCCGCCTGGATTTCAAGCATCGTAACAGGTGAACCTCCGGTCGAATTACTGACTATCCTGCCAACTTCGCTCACGCCTGACGTAACTGAATCTTTGCCCATTAGAGATCCCCTTTAGAGGATTTTTAACGCAAACTCATCCCGTTTAGCTGCGAAGAAAGTCCCGGAAAAGCACTCACCACGCCGGCACCAAATTTCTTTGCCAAACGGTCGGCAATTCCCTCGTGATTAGTAAAGTCGACAATATCCTCGGCTTTGATCACTTCCCGTGCAACAGTGTCCACACTGCCTATTTCGTCAGCCAAACCCATTTCTATACTTTTTTGCCCCGTCCAGAACAAACCGGTAAACGTTTCCGGTGTTTCTTTGAGTCGTTTGCCGCGTCCCTGTTTCACTACGTCAATAAACTGCTGATGAATTTCTGCCAGCATGGTCATGGCAAACTCTTTTTGTTTGGGGGACATGGGCGAGAAGGGATCAAGAAATCCTTTATTTTCCCCTGCTGTCAGCAAGCGACGCTCTACGCCGAATTTTTCCATGGTGCCGGTAAAACCAAACCCATCCATCAACACGCCGATCGAACCCACAATGCTGGCCTTATTCACATAAATCTTGTCTGCCGCTGCTGCCACGTAATAGCCGCCCGATGCACACATATCCTCAACCACCACATATAACGGGATTTTGGGATATTTAGCCCGCAACCGCCTGATTTCATCGTTAATATATCCGGCTTGTACCGGGCTACCACCCGGGCTATTAATGCGCAAAATAACACCTTCGGTATGCTTATCCTTAAACGCTTCCTGTAGGCCGTCGATGACATTATCCGCACTTGCGGGAGTGTCCGCAGCAATCACCCCGGTCAATTCCACCAAAGCGGTATGTTTGCCATTCGATGACTTTTCTGACCTGCCGCCCCCCGTCCAGCCCATGTACAACGCCAGCATAATAAAAAGAAAGGCAAAAGTCAGTGTCTTGAAAAAAATTCCCCAGTGCCGCGCACGGCGCTGTTCCTGAACCGCAGACATGGCCAGCTTTTCCAGAACGCCTTGTTCCCAATTATTGTTTTGCTCAGACATAAAAACCCCATAAATACATACGCTATCCACAAAGAGTGGAAATAGCAAAAATAACAACGATCAGTATATCAGGCGAAGCACCTGAACCACTCCCTCAATCCCGCAAAATCATCTATCAAAGCCAACGGCTGCAGCGCGCGTAACTGCTCTACCGGATGCGCACCATGTGTCATTCCCACCGCATCGACTCGGGCATTGATCGCCATTTGCAAATCGTGAGTAGTATCACCTACCATCAACGCTCGTGCAGGCTCCAACCCCAACTCTTCCATAAGCTCCAGCAACATTGCCGGATGCGGTTTGGAAAAGGTCTGATCCGCCGTTCGCGTGGCATGAAAATATTCGCTCATATTCGAAGATTGCAAGGCACGCTCCAATCCTATGCGGCTCTTGCCGGTGGCGATAGCAAGCAAATATCCATCGCGGCGAAGTTCGGCAATGGTCTCGCGTGCCCCTTCAAACAGCGGAATCGCCGCATCCTGTGCAAGAAAATGATATTTGTAACGTGCGACCAATGGTTCGTACATGTCTTCCGCTGCATCGGGAACCGCATAGCGTAATGCATCTGTTAACCCCATGCCGATCACATGACGAGATGCCTCATCACTTGGAACGGTCAAACTCAGATCACGGCATGCGGATTGAATCGAGCTCGCAATCACCGCAGTCGAGTCCATCACCGTGCCATCCCAATCGAAAACTATCAAGTCGTAACGCTTTGCCATCTTGCCCATTCAAAAAAATCAAGGCGCGGAGTTTACCATTTTTACATATTAGCATTGCCAACAAGTGCAACAACCCCTAGCATTGCGCGCCATGAGTACTATAACTCCACCAAACTGGCTACTTTATTGCCGTCCGGGCTTCGAGCGCGATTGCGCTCAGGAAACCCAAGCCAAACTGATCGAAGCCACTCCCGACAGTGGATTTGTCATCGTGCAAGGCAAGCCCCGCTTGGCCTATGCGCATCTTCCCTTCGCACGCCAATTGATCCGGCTGCATAGCGAAATCAAAGAATTGCCTGAGCGTGACCGCCTGACTCCGCTATTGGCTGCTCTGCCCAACGAGTTGGCACCATTTGGGATCTTGTGGCTGGAAACCCCGGATACCAATGATGGAAAAACACTTTCCGGCTTCACACGCCGCTTCCAGCCTCTGTTCGAAGAAAAATTACATGGTGAAAAATGGTTACTGGAGGACGCTAACTTACCTCGCCTACACCTATTTTTTCCGGACAAGTCGCGCGCGCTAATAGGCACCAGTGAACCCCACAATAGCGCAACGACCCATATGGGTATTCAACGCCTTAAAATACCGCACGATGCCCCCAGCCGTTCTTTCCTGAAACTGGCCGAAGCCTTCGAAATTTTTCTCACCAGGGAAGAACAAAAAAAATGGCTCAAACCGGGCATGCAAGCAGTCGACCTGGGTGCAGCTCCCGGAGGTTGGACATGGCAACTGGTGCAACGGGGTTTGAAAGTAATTGCCGTGGACAACGGCCCTCTCAAAGGCGTGACGGCGAATCATCCATCTATCAAACATTTACGGCAGGACGGATTCCGCTTTCGTCCGAAGCAAGCCGTAGACTGGCTGGTGTGTGACATGGTGGAACAACCCGCCAAGGTAGCAGCACTGATGGCAGACTGGGTCGCCACAGGCGCAACCGCCAAGGCTGTTTTTAACCTTAAGCTACCGATGAAAAAACGAGTTGAAGCCTTGGCGAATGCACTCGACGATATCCGTAAGGTACTCGACGCCAAAGGGATACGTTATAGACTTGATGCTAAACAGCTCTACCATGACCGCGAAGAAGTTACCGTTTTTCTGGCTCGGCTCATGAAATAGAATTCAAAAATTCGAATTTTAATGTCAGCTAAAATTGTTCAAGACCTCATCCTAGAAATCAAATATATGAATTTTTCAACGCATCTGAAATGGGCCGTCTGTTTTACGTTACTGCTGAATGCCGCAGCGATGTTTTCTCCCATTATCAATAGTGGCGATGCCATTACCTATGCGACCATCGCGCATCATATCGTTCAAAGCAACGAGTGGATGAGCTTGGTGCTGGATGGTCATGACTGGCTGGACAAGCCTCACCTGCCTTTCTGGATCACTGCACTATTTTTTAAGGTGGGTGGAGTCAGTGCCTTTACTTACATCTTGCCGGGTTTTATTTTTCATCTCATCGGCGCGTATTACACTTATCGGTTAGCCAGATTGCTATATGACAAGCAGACGGCCATGCTGTCCATTTTAATTTACGTGTCGATCTTCAATCTGATGGACGCGAGCATTGAGGTCAAAGCGGAAACCTACCTGATCGGACAAATCATGCCGGCCTGTTATTACTGGTTCCGTTATGATCTGAAATTCCGAATCAAATATCTGGTGCTGGCTGCGTTATTTACCGCCATGGCCATCATGACCAAAGGAATTTTCACGCTTTTTACCATTGCAAGCGGCCCGGTCTGTTTGTGGATATATCAAAAGCAATGGTCCAAGCTGTTCAGCTTCAAGTGGCTTGCTGCGATCGCTTTGTCTTTGATATTTGTCGCACCGGAACTGCTCGCTCTGCACTCGCAGTTTGGTCATCACACCACGGGAACAGAGCCGGGATCTCCGGTTTCCAGTTTCAAATTCTTTTTCTGGGATAGTCAGTTTGGACGCTTCTTTAACACCGGCCCGATTCAGAATCATAATGGGCATCCGTTTTATTTTGTGCTGGTATTTTTATGGGCGTTTTTACCCTGGACCCTTGTTTTCTTTAACGCAATGGTCCGTCATTTCAAGGCATACACCCGTTCCATACCTTCCGAGCGAAACGCCTTGATATTCTTGAGCAGCATGTTCATTTGCACCTTCCTGATGTTCAGCGCAACCAAGTTTCAACTGGATTATTACATCGATATCATTCTTCCTTTTGCCGCCATTCTTTGTGCCCGATTTATCAATAATTCCGCCCTTGGCAAAAAATTATTTATGACACAAATGGGCTTGATTGGCTTGCTCATATTTTTAGCCGTCGCACTGAGTATTTATGTGATGAATTCCACGCTGCTCTCCGCCATTTGCTTGTGCATGATCGGATTGCTTTATTACGTTTACCATACAAAAGAAGAATCTTTTAATTTCCGATCAACCCTTTACTCTGTTCTTGCCATTGATTTGCTTTACCTGTTTCTAACCTTATTGACCGCACTGGCTTTTGCCCAATATAGCATCCCGCATAATGCTGTTAAATTACTTGGCAAACACCCCGACCGACCTATTTATGTTTATCAAATGCCGGAAGTGGCCAGAGAATTGGCGCTCTACACGGATGCGCCTTGCTATGAAGTCGATTCACCTGAGACGCTAAACGGGATCAAGGGAAATTTTAATTTGATTACCAGACACGAACAGGCAAGGTCCATTCCGTTGCAACCAAACTCTGTCAAACAAATAGCTGAAATGGATCTGGTGGTTCACAAGACAGGAACTTTCAATAAATTATTGAAACTAGCCCAAGGTACCGGCCCTCTCGAAAAAATAGATTTTCTTGAATACGCCCCAGCAATAGTTTTCAAATCATTTTAAGTCTGCTAGTTGCTTATTGACTAAATTTCATCCAATCCAAGTCGATAATACAAATGTTAACAAAACAATGAGTCTTTATGAATACCCTAAAAGTATTTCAGTTAGATAAATTCATCGTTTCCAATTTTTCTATATTATAAAGCGAATTTTGTAATTTTCAGTTGTAGCTGACGAGTAGCAAGATAGAACACCAAGAAAAGCAGCAATCAAACTCAGAATCAAGAAGGTAAAAAAATGGCTAACTTTCAAAAAATCGGGAATCGACTTTATCTAGCCTTTGCTGTGTTGATCTTTCTTGAATTCATAACAGTTTTTATTGGCTTTCAGCAGTTCCAAACGATTCAGGTTTTATCGGCGAAAGTCGCCCACGATCAATGGCCCAAAACAGTAATCGCCAACAAGATTATTGACAACATCAATAGTAACGGCAGATCCGTGCTTGCCCTCATGTTTCTTGCCAACCCAGATGAAATGAAACAAGCCGTGGCACAAATGGCTGATGCTTCCAAGGAACTGACCGGACTTTACGAACAACTTGACAAAACAGTAACCGACGAAGCTGGTAAAAGTTTATTGGCTAAAATCAAAGAGGCACGAGTCAACTATGTTGGGAACCGCAAAAAAGCAGTCGAACTCGCGCTTAATGGAATGACAGAACCAGCCAAGCAGATACTCGTTAACGAAACAATCCCACTACAAAAGATTTATTTAAAAGCGATTCTAGACCTGATTGAAATGCAGGGTGGTGCTATGGATAGTGCCGTCACCAACATCGAACAGATCGTTTCCCGTTCCATCGTGGTATCCGTTGGAATCGGTATATTTTCGATGCTCGTCGCTATCATTATGGTGGTACCACTCACCCGCAGCATAACGCGACCACTTTCACATGCAGTAGAAATTGCCAAATCCGTCGCCAATGGAAAACTGGATAATCGGATAGAGATTACCTCCGGCGGTGAAACCGGAGACATGCTGAACACCTTGAAACATATGCAGAACAGACTCCATACTATCTTGAGCGAAGTTGAAGAATGTGGTCGTAATATGGGAAAGTCGGCTGATCAAGTGGCCATCATTTCAAATGAAATTTCCGATGCAAGTAAACAGCAAGGAAACCGCTCTGAAGAAGTCACCCGCGCTATGCAACAATTACACCAAATTTCATCCAATGTTCAGGATCAGGCAATCGAAGCTGCAAGCAAGTCAGGCCAGATTGAGAACATGGCACGTGAAGGCATTCAAAGCGTGCAACATAACATTAGTTCAATGGAAGAAACCACTCATCAGGTCAGCCGCGCTTCAAGCGAGATTCAAGAACTGGAGCAATCCGCGCAGCAAATCCATAACATCGTAAAAACCATTAAAGAAATTGCCGAACAGACCAATCTGCTGGCTCTGAATGCTGCAATTGAGGCTGCACGTGCGGGTGAGCAGGGGCGCGGCTTTGCCGTTGTGGCAGATGAAGTCAGAAAACTCGCCGAACGGACAACCAAGTCAGCTACTGAAGTCGGAAATATAATTGGGGAACTTTCAGGCAAGGTTCAACAAGTCGCTACCACTATGGATGTCGTGGTTCAAAAAGTGAATGTGACGCAGGAAGAAGCCAGAAAAACCGCTAGCACCATTGAGGGAATGGCTAGCAATACCGCTGAAACCGCACAGGCCAACGAAAGAATTTCGAGTGCAAGTAGCCAACAACTGGATCAGTTTGGCTTGCTTGAGTCAACACTCGAAACATTATTTTCAATTCTAAGGGAAAGCAGTACCAAAGTGGACACAACGGCCAATATAGGTCAAGACCTGCGTCTGGTTACCAATAAATTAAACAAAATCATGTCGGAATTTAAGTTCACCCGAGCTTAATATTGAGCGGTTAAGACTCATAGTCTGGCCCCCAGCTCTTCCGGCGTGAAATCATCCACCATGATGACTTTACGTCGTAGCGCGTAATCTCTCTCCAGAAGCTTAGCTTGGCCATCACTGATGATGCTTTTTTTACGTGCTTCCTCGATGCGATCTCTTTCTTCATGCGAACTGAGTTTTCCCGTCTTTCGTGCATTGTCTATCTTAGCCTGTAACCATTCGCATTTAAGCGTGCTGTCCAAAGCCTCCTCCAGTGCTCCAACGGCATCGTTTTCATCAGTCGGTATATACATACCTGCGGTAAGCCTATCCCTTGCCGGGCCGGGTTGCAGCAGAAGCGATGCGACTTCGTGACCTATTTTGTCAGAGGGTGGTGCAAGACATTTACCCACCGGAAAAATTAAAACGCGCAAGAGAAATGCTGCAATCCGGCTGGGAAAGTTTTGAAGAACACCATCCAAAGCAATTTGAATTTTATGCAGTGAATCTTGAATAGACCAATGAAGCAATGGTAAATCCTCGGCTTGGCGACCTTCATCTTCGAAACGTTTCAAGGTGGCGGAACATAAATATAACTGGCTCAATACATCGCCCAGCCGGGCTGAAATCTTTTCCTGCCGCTTTAAGCTTCCACCCAGTATCAACATGGACATATCTGCCAGCAATGCAAAAGCCGAAGAATAACGGGTTAATTGCTGGTAATAATGTCGGGTCGGCTGTTCTGTAGGTGCTGGAATACCATGTCCGCCCGACAACCCGAAGACCAGCGCCCGCGCTGAATTGCACATGCTGAAAGTGATGTGACCAATCAGCGCCGTATCGAAATTTTGTAATGCACGTTCGCTGTCAGTGTCAAATGCTGCATGAATTTCCCTGAGTACGTAAGGATGGGCACGCATCGCTCCCTGCCCGAAAATAATCATGCTGCGCGTCAATATATTCGCCCCCTCGACCGTAATGCCGATGGGAGTTTGCTGGTAAGCACGCGCAAGATAGTTGTTGGGCCCCATGCAAATACTCTTGCCACCATGTAAATCCATCGCATCATTGATCACAGAACGCCCGCGTTCGGTACAGTGATATTTGACAATGGCAGAGATCACTGAAGGTTTTTCACCCAAATCTACGAACTGCGCTGTCAGTTTTCTCGCAGCATCGATCATATAAGTATTGCCACCAATCCGAGTCAAGGCTTCTTCGACTCCCTCGAATTTGCCGATGGGCAACTTGAATTGCTTGCGCACGCGACCGTAGGCACCGCTGGTTCGTGCCGCCAATTTGCTCGTACCGGTCGCACTTGCAGGCAGCGAAATTGAACGTCCTGCTGCAAGACATTCCATCAACATGCGCCAGCCTTGCCCAATTCGCTCTTGGCCGCCAATGAGGTAATCCAGCGGGATAAACACATCTTTACCGGAAGTAGGCCCATTTTGGAACGAAGAATTGAGAGGAAGGTGGCGACGACCCACATTGACTCCCGGTGTGTCAGTAGGTATCAATGCTAGTGTAATTCCTCGCTCGGTTTCATCGCTCAACAGATGATCCGGATCCCTAAGTTTAAATGCGAGTCCGAGCAACGTGGCAATCGGAGCGAGAGTGATATAGCGTTTTTCCCAGGTGACACGCAAACCAAGTATATCCGTTTTGCCATCGAATTCACCCCGGCAGACAATACCATAGTCGGGTATCGCGCCCGCATCCGAACCTGCAAAGGGCCCGGTCAGCGCGAAGCAGGGAATTTCGTTGCCCAACGCCAGACTGCGCAAATATTTCTCTTTCTGATCCTGTGTTCCGTAATGCAGCAACAATTCAGCCGGTCCCAGCGAGTTAGGAACCATGACTGTTACAGCGCCTGAAGCACTTCGCGAAGCAATCTTGCTTACGACAGCAGAGTGCATTTGTGCAGAAAATTCCAGCCCACCGTATTTCTTAGGAATGATCATGCCGAAAAAACCTTTATCCTTGATAAATTTCCATACTTCCTGAGAAAGATCCAGGCGCAAATGGGTAATGTCCCAATCGTCAAGCATTGCACAAAGCGCTTCGGTTTCATTATCCAGAAAGGATTGTTCCTGGGTAGTTAGATTCGGCTTGGGATAAGCCAGCAACTTTCTCCAGTCAGGATTACCGCTAAATAACTCTCCGTCCCAACCTACTGTTCCTGCGTCCAACGCTTCCCGTTCAGTCTGAGAAATAGGGGGAAGTGTTTTCCGGAAAAAATTAAGTATAAACCTGGTCACCAGCAAGCGACGCAGCACAGGAATACCAAGTACTGGCACCACCAATGCCAAAACTACAATCACAATTTGAAATACATCCGCAGAAAGACGGCTTTGAATAGCAATAGTTGGAACAATGACTGATATCGCCAACAGCCAACTCCAGACGGAAGCACGAAAAAAAGCTAGCAGCAAAATTATAGCCAGCGCTCCAATCAGTATTAGAACTGTCATTAAGACTCTCCAAAATTATTTTATATGACAAACAGCCACACAGTCAGGTATGACTGTCCACGAAATTGTCTGTTGAAAGCAATTCGCAAGATTAAGCCATAGATTACTTTCTATTGATGTTGGATAATACCAAACTAATTAAATTCCAGAATTCAATTTATTACTGACCCCGCCATGCCACAAGTATTCCTCTACGACACCACTCTGCGTGACGGCACGCAACGAGAAGACATTTCTCTATCCATTGAAGACAAGCTTACAATCGCAAAGCGGCTCGCCGATTTTGGCATCCATTATATAGAAGGGGGTTGGCCGGGCTCCAATCCCAAAGATGCGGAATTCTTTTCGCGCGCGGCCAAGTTGAATCTGGGAACAGCAAAGCTTGCAGCCTTCGGAAGCACACGCCATAAACATACACAATGCGAGCAAGATACTAACCTGCAAGCCTTACTCGATGCCGCAACACCGGCAGTAACACTGGTAGGCAAAAGCTGGGATCTCCACGTGAGTCAAGTACTCAGCACCACACCCGAAGAAAATCTGGCAATGATCCGTGAAAGTATTGCCTACATAAAATCGAAAGGGCGCGAGGTTATTTTTGACGCCGAACATTTTTTTGACGGATTTATAGCCAATCCGGAATTTGCAATGGCAACTCTGGAGGCTGCTTCAAATGCCGGGGCTGACTGGCTAGTACTATGCGAGACCAACGGTGGAAGCTTGCCTTGGCAAGTTGAAGAAATTGTGAGTGCTGTCAAGCAACGTATACTCACCCCGCTTGGTGTCCATTGCCACAATGATAGTGGCTGCGCAGTAGCCAATTCTCTGGCTGCAGTACGCGGAGGATGCCAGCAAGTTCAGGGAACCATTAACGGCTACGGCGAGCGGGTGGGTAATGCCAACCTGATCACCATTCTCGCCAATTTGCAGCTCAAAATGGATTGTAATGTCGTCTCTCCGGATCGGTTGCGCGAACTAACGCAACTTTCCCGTTATGTAGCAGAAGTGGTCAATCTCAAACTTGATGAGCACACGCCTTATTGTGGCCACAGTGCCTTTGCCCATAAGGGGGGAATTCATGTAGCCGCCATGCTTAAGTCACGCGACAGCTATCAACATATTGACCCCGCACTGGTTGGAAATGAGATGCGCTCTGTGATCTCTGAACTTTCAGGTCGTGGAAACATTATTTTTCAGGCACAAGCCATGGGTATCGACCTCAATCGGGAAGATGCACAACGTGTGCTTAACCATATAAAACATCTTGAACACGAAGGTTTTACGTTTGAAGCTGCCGAGGCCAGTGTTGAATTGATGTTACATCGGCTACGTCCGAATTATATACATCCTTTCGAACTGATCGATTTCTTTGTTATCACAGAACGCCGTCAAAGCCGCGGACTATTATCTGAAGCTACCGTCAAAATTAAAGTGGGAGGAGAAGTCAAGTTTACTGCAGCGGAAGGCAAGGGACCTGTCAACGCACTGGCTAGTGCGTTGAACAAAGCATTGACCAGCGACTACCCTATTTTGGAAACAGTTCGACTCACCGATTACAAAGTTCGTATTTTAGATAGCACCACAGGAACGGCTTCCGCCACTCGTGTACTAATTGATTTCAAGAGCGGTACCGAATCCTGGACAACAGTCGGTGCCAGTCCGAATATCATCGAAGCAAGTTGGCGTGCTCTTTCAGACAGTATGGAATATGCTCTGGTCAGATTGGCGAAATCGAATGAATGAAGGAATCAGATTCTATTTTCTGAGTTGACCAACACTCATGCAGTCATAGATACCGGTTTGCACACATCAAATTGCACAGAGCAAAAACCCCCACCAATTCAGGAGGGGGGTTTTACTTTATAAGGAGTCTGACGATGACCTACTTTCACATACGAGGTGTACACTATCATCGGCGCGAAGTCGTTTCACTGTCCTGTTCGGGATGGGAAGGAGTGGGGCCAACTCGCTATGGTCGTCAGACATAACTGGCGGCTGACTGGTTTTCTCTTTTGGAGAGGATCAATCGGCCATAATTTGGAAGAAGTAAGGGGTTTTGATTGCCGCGATACGATTAACGCATCACCTGCACTACTTAATATTATAGGATCAAGCCTCACGGGCAATTAGTATCGGTTAGCTTAACGCATTACTGCGCTTCCACACCCGACCTATCAACGTGGTAGTCTTCCACGACCCTTCAGGGGGGTTGAACCCCCAGGGAAATCTCATCTCAAGGCGAGTTTCCCGCTTAGATGCTTTCAGCGGTTATCTCTTCCGTATATAGCTACCCGGCGATGCCACTGGCGTGACAACCGGTACACCAGAGATACGTCCACTCCGGTCCTCTCGTACTAGGAGCAGGTCCCTTCAAATTTCCAACGCCCAAGGCAGATAGGGACCAAACTGTCTCACGACGTTTTAAACCCAGCTCACGTACCACTTTAAATGGCGAACAGCCATACCCTTGGGACCGGCTACAGCCCCAGGATGTGATGAGCCGACATCGAGGTGCCAAACTCCCCCGTCGATATGAACTCTTGGGAGGAATCAGCCTGTTATCCCCAGCGTACCTTTTATCCGTTGAGCGATGGCCCTTCCATACAGAACCACCGGATCACTATGACCTGCTTTCGCACCTGCTCGACTTGTCAGTCTCGCAGTCAAGCATCCTTTTGCCATTGCACTATCAGTACGATGTCCGACCGTACCTAGGATACCTTCGTACTCCTCCGTTACTCTTTGGGAGGAGACCGCCCCAGTCAAACTGCCTACCATGCAATGTCCCCGATCCGGATTACGGACCTAGGTTAGAACCTCAAACACATCAGGGTGGTATTTCAAGGTTGGCTCCACGATGTCTGGCGACACCGCTTCAAAGCCTCCCACCTATCCTACACAGATCTGTTCAAAGTCCAATGCAAAGCTACAGTAAAGGTGCATGGGGTCTTTCCGTCTAGCCTCGGGTAGATTGCATCTTCACAAACATTTCAACTTCGCTGAGTCTCGGGTGGAGACAGTGTGGCCATCGTTACGCCATTCGTGCAGGTCGGAACTTACCCGACAAGGAATTTCGCTACCTTAGGACCGTTATAGTTACGGCCGCCGTTTACTGGGGCTTCGATCAAGAGCTTGCACCCCATCACTTAACCTTCCAGCACCGGGCAGGCGTCACACTCTATACGTCCACTTTCGTGTTTGCAGAGTGCTGTGTTTTTATTAAACAGTCGCAGCCACCATTTCACTGCAACCCCATCGCGCTTCGAGAGTAAATCTCTACACGCTAGCGGGGCGCACCTTTTCCCGAAGTTACGGTGCTAATTTGCCGAGTTCCTTCACCCGAGTTCTCTCAAGCGCCTTAGAATTCTCATCCTGCCCACCTGTGTCGGTTTGCGGTACGGTCTCAATACAACTGAAGCTTAGTGGCTTTTCTTGGAAGCTTGGTATCAGCAACTTCAGCACCTGAGTGCCTCGTTATCACGTCTCAGAATTAACCCTCCGGATTTGCCTAAAGGATCTCCCTACACGCTTGAACCAGGACGTCCAACACCTGGCTTGCTTAACCTTCTCCGTCCCCACATCGCATTGCATTGAGGTACAGGAATATTAACCTGTTTCCCATCGACTACGCATTTCTGCCTCGCCTTAGGGGCCGACTCACCCTGCGCCGATGAACGTTGCGCAGGAAACCTTGGGCTTTCGGCGAGGGAGCTTTTCACTCCCTTTATCGCTACTCATGTCAGCATTCGCACTTCTGATACCTCCAGCATCCGTCACCAGACACCTTCGCAGGCCTACAGAACGCTCTCCTACCATATGTACAAGTACATATCCGCGATTTCGGTGCATAGTTTGAGCCCCGTTACATCTTCCGCGCAGGACGACTCGATCAGTGAGCTATTACGCTTTCTTTAAATGATGGCTGCTTCTAAGCCAACATCCTGACTGTTTTAGCCTTCCCACTTCGTTTTCCACTTAACTATGTCTTGGGGACCTTAATCGGCGGTCTGGGTTGTTTCCCTTTCGACACCGGACGTTAGCACCCGATGTCTGTCTCCCATGCTCGCACTTCTCGGTATTCGGAGTTTGCAATGGTTTGGTAATCAGCAATAGACCCCTAGCCATGACAGTGCTCTACCCCCGAGAGTGATACATGAGGCACTACCTAAATAGTTTTCGGAGAGAACCAGCTATTTCCAAGTTTGTTTAGCCTTTCACCCCTATCCACAGCTCATCCCCTAATTTTTCAACATTAGTGGGTTCGGACCTCCAGTGAGTGTTACCCCACCTTCATCCTGGCCATGGATAGATCACTTGGTTTCGGGTCTACGCCCAGCAACTATCGCCCTTATCAGACTCGGTTTCCCTACGCCTCCCCTATTCGGTTAAGCTCGCTACTGAACGTAAGTCGCTGACCCATTATACAAAAGGTACGCAGTCACCGGACAAGCCGGCTCCCACTGTTTGTATGCATGCGGTTTCAGGTTCTATTTCACTCCCCTTCCGGGGTTCTTTTCGCCTTTCCCTCACGGTACTGGTTCACTATCGGTCGATTACGAGTATTTAGCCTTGGAGGATGGTCCCCCCATATTCAGACAGGATTTCTCGTGTCCCGCCCTACTTATTCCAAACCTATTTCCACAACTGAATTTTCGCGTACGGGACTATCACCCACTATGGTCAGACTTTCCAGACTGTTCCACTAATTCAATTGCTAAAGTTTGAAGGCTCCTCCGTGTTCGCTCGCCACTACTTACGGAATCTCGGTTGATTTCTTTTCCTCCAGGTACTTAGATGTTTCAGTTCCCTGGGTTCGCTCTACCCGAGCT
>Ga0208872_1001546_pt1 | contig 14050 bp, 13 predicted proteins | sample CryBogCBH12Aug08_FD_185508 | JGI IMG/M metagenome (GOLD analysis project Ga0208872, IMG submission 185508) | Freshwater microbial communities from Crystal Bog, Wisconsin, USA - CBH12Aug08 (SPAdes) | ecosystem: Environmental > Aquatic > Freshwater > Lake | place: Crystal Bog, Wisconsin, USA...
CAACGAGGCGGCGTTCTACGGACCGAAGATCGACGTGCAGGTGTGGAGCGCCATCGGCCGCGAATTCACCATCGCCACCAACCAGGTGGATTTCGCCGTGCCGGCCAAATTCGGCCTGACCTACCGCGACAAGGACAACTCGAACAAGACGCCGCTCTGCATCCATCGCGCGCCGCTCGGCACGCATGAGCGGTTCATCGGCTTTCTCATCGAGCATTACGCGGGCAACTTCCCGCTCTGGCTCGCGCCGGATCAGGTGCGCGTCATCACGCTCAACGACGACGCGGCTTTGATTGATTACGCGAAGGGCATCGTGAACGAACTCCGCGCCAATATGGTGCGCGTGGAATCGGATTTCAGCGCAACGCCGTTCAAAGCGAAAATTGCGGATGCTGAAAAAACCCGCGTTCACACGATGCTGGTCATCGGCGGCCGCGACATGGAAGCGGGACAAGTTTCCGTGCGACTCCACCATGGCGGTCCGCAAGGCGCGAAGCCGAAGGCGGAAGTCGTGGCGGATATTCTGGCGAGCATCAGGGAGCGAAAAGCATGAAAAAGATATTCGTCACTTTGCTATTGGTGACGCTGTCTGGCTGGCAGTTGCAGGCCGAAAATCAACCGGCGTCCAGCACGAATTATTTGCGCGACGTCGTGGTGCAGTTGTAGCAGCAATACCCCAAAAACCGCACGATAAATATCGTCTGCCACGGTCACAGTGTGCCGTCCGGCTATGCCAAGACGCCGCTGGTGGACACCTTTGCCGCCTATCCCGACCGGTTGCATCATGCGTTAAAGGAGCGTTTTCCCTACGCGGTCATCAACGTGATTGTCACCGGCATTGGCGGCGAAAATTCCGTGCGCGGCGAAAAGCGTTTCGCGGACGAGGTGTTGACGCACCGGCCGGACGTGGTGGTGATTGATTATGCGTTAAATGATCGCGGCATCGGTCTAAGCCCGCGCAATGTTAGATTAGGCGTTTATTCTTTATCAGACCTTAAGAGCTGCGAACGCAAAAATGATTGGGCGGGGCGTTCCAGAAAATGGTAGCTGCAGAAGGAAATAGGAAGTAGCACGGCAAAGAACAAAGGCAGCGCCCAAGGTGAACTAAAAAACGACGCAGAAATACCGAGCGAATATATAACAATCATAAATAGGATTTGCAGTGGAAAATGCAACAAGTAGGTCGAGTAGCTAAGGTCGCCCAGCATCGCTACCCGCCGTCCCAAAGTTCCCCGCCAGGTTTCCCAAGATGCAAGCGTAATGAGAGTAAGAGGGAAAAGAACAAGCTCATAAGAACCTTTGGAAAATCTCAAAATCACTCTACCAATAAAATCTGCGAATTTCATCTGGTCATGACCAAAAAAAGTCTGGTAGACCGAATAGAGATAGTTGTTTTCCGCCTCCAGCGGGATAAGCAACCAGAGAACCAAAGTTGCCGCCCCCAAAATTTTGCAATCCGAAGCGGAGACTTTTTTCCGATACAAAAATAAAAAACCCCCGAAAGAAAGTCCGCCAATGAAAAATGACAGCACGCCCCGCGCAATCAGAAGGCAATGCCCGTGATGAATAACCCAAAATTCCCCAATTAAGGTATAGGCGACCAGATGCCACCAACGGATGCAGTCGATCCGGCACACAAGAAAAAACATGGCATAAAGGATAATTTCGACAGAAACAGACCAAACTGGGCCATTAAATGAAACTTGAGAAATCCCCCACCAGCCGGAAGTAAAGAACAGCTGGCTGACGAAGTGAGTGACGTCATAATTCACACATCGTGTTCCAAATAACCGGCTCATTACCGGCAGGCCGACGGCGACCAGCAACAGGGTGGCCAGATGCAATGGGTAGAGCCGGGACAGCCTCAAGATGATGAACTCCCGGGCGGAGGTCTGGCGCGATAGGATTTTTTGGGAGTAAAGCCAGAAAAAGATAAAGCCCGAAAGACAAAAAAACAAATCCACCGCCCGCCACCCGTTTTTGTAAATTGGCTCCAGCAGAGAATTAAAAGGTCGCGGTGCTGGGTGCCCGACTAGGCTTGGATAACCGTCGAAGTTTGCCCAATGAACGATGACCACAGTCAGTGCGGCCAGTCCCCGTAAGGCATCCAATGAATAAAAACGTTGGGGCAGGTGGTTCATGCTATTTGATCTCAACGCGCCAAAAAACTTCCTTCACGGCGCGCGGTTAAGCACGCCCGTAAAAGGCAAAACGACCCGACTGGCAATTTCCGCCGGTGTGACCATGCGAACAAACTGGCAGAAACCACCGGCTTCAGCAAACCAACAATATCTTGGTCCGCCGGTCGGCTAACAAAAAGCTGTGCAGGCTTTGGTTCCCCCCCAGATGCAAACCCGGCGCAACGCTGCCGTGGCCAAGCTGGATGGATTATTCTGCCCCGATGGAGTTTTTAAAATTTAGCAGGGCGTCCAAAATAATGGGCGCTGGATCGGGGTTTTGAACCGGATGCAAACTGGCCGTTTGATCGGTCGCCATTTTGGGCAACCGGGGACAATAGAAAATCATTCCCGGATATTTTTGCCTGAACGCCTGGCACAGGGTTTCTCCGGCTCGCTTTGCCAGAGCGTATTCCACAAAATTACCGGGCATTTCATCAAGGAAGACCGTGGACGGGTAAAATACATGTCGCAGCCCAAGCCGTTGCAGGGATTCGACTACTCCCGCAAATCCATTTACAAAGTAATTACAAAAAGAATTAAACAGCACCGCTGAAAATTTTTTGTCGGACGCCGAAATCAAAGGGCTGGCGAAATAATAAAGATGCGTGGGCGCGGCAAGGCCAGACCAGTCCGGTTGCGGACGGAGAACATCCAACTCGCAAAGGCTGGCAAGTCCGCCGCCCGCCAGAATTTCATCAACGACCATCTGGGCCTCCATCTTGCCCACGTGATAGGTCAACTGCACCTGAGCGCCACCGGCGGCTAGAAGTTTGGCCGCTACCTCGCCCAACCCGCGCGAGCCGCCAACAATCAGCGCACGTTGACCGGCGAAGGCTCCAGCTCGCACCAGGTTTTTTAGGTCCAGGAATGAGGACTGGACTTGTGGCTGGGGGCGGAGGAACGCCTTGATGTTGCCGTTTAGTCCGGGCGCGACCACGGCCAGCAAGGCCAGACCATAGCGTTCGTCATATTCAGAAACCGCATATCTGATTTTTTCCAGATCGCCGGTATTGCCGGCCGTCAGTTTCAGCTCGGAAAAAATAGAATGCAGTCCCGGACACTTGACGCCAACCAGCCGAGTCATCCCCAAAAGGCTGGCAGACTGCACCGGGCAAAACCGCCGCGAAAGGTTCGGGAAAAGTCTGCGGGCGAGTTCGGGTTGCCAATGGAGATCCAAAAAGCCAGTGCAGGATTGAATCGTCTCCCGGTTCAGGAAATCGGGCGGAGATTGCTTGGGCGCGGTCGGCGAAACTGCCTCTACGGGAATAGACCAGCCGACCGACCATTCAAACATCATCCGGACTACGATTTCATCCTGTTTGAGCAGGTTAATCCGCACACGATTCTTCGCTTCGGAAACTAGGTTGAATCGCACTTCCCGATCCAGTCCAATCGGCTTCGAGAAGGCCACCTGAAGGTGTTGCAGCCGCACGGATTCGGAATGGCCTGCCAACCACTGATCCAACGCCCACATCAACGAATGCACCCCATGCACAATCGGCTGGCCAAACAAAGTCCGTCGTGCCACCACCGGATCCAAATGCAACGGATTGTTGTCGCCCGATAGTTCGGCGAAAGCGATTTGATCCGCGAGTGTAAAAATACGATGCTGCATCAGGTGCCTTGTTCGTTACGGCTTCAATACGCTTAACATCTCTTTTATCTGGTCAAACGTGCAGGCGAAAAAGATCAGGCTGGCGGCAAAATAGCAAAACGTCAGCAGCACGGCGGCGGCGCGAACCCAACGATTGTCGTTATATTTTTTGTAACCGTCGCGCCCCAGCCGTTTTTTCAGAAAAATGGTGTAATAGTGGACCACCACGACGCCCAAAGATTGCGCGGCCCCAAAGGCGACAAAGTTCCAACCGGCGCCGTGCCAGACGCCAACGAGCAGGAAGACAATGGTGATGGTGATTGCAATGGCGTGGTCGGCCAGTTGGATGCCCATTCTGCCGACGAGGAATTTCGAAAGCGGCGAGAAGACGACATCGCGCATCCACGTCGAGAGCGTGATGTGCCAGCGGTTCCAGAAATCCTTCATGTTACGCGCGGCGAAGGGATTGTCGAAATTCTCCGGCACGGGAATGCCGATCAGGCCGGCGGCACCGATGGCCATGTCGCAGAAGCCAGAAAAATTCAGATAGAGATAAAGGTAATAAAACAGCATTGCCACCGGCAGATCCATCCAACGATGCGGATGGTCATTCAGCAGCAGACCGGAATAGGTGAGCTGGTTGCAAAGATTGGCAAGGAATTCATATTTCACCGCACCGATGAGGATGCGCAGCGCCGCGCGGCCGGCGGGCACGTCGTATTTCTCCGTGAACCCCCGCCGGAAATTCTGGTAGGTGTTGATGGGGCCGACGGACATCGTAGGTAGGAAAAAGGCGAAATTTATATACTCGAGAAAGGTTGGCTGCTTCACCACGCCATTGCGGACTTCCAGCACCAGCCGGCTGCAACGGAACGCGAGATAGGAAATTCCAATCATCTGTGGCCCGCCGCGCCACGTTTTGCCGAGCGCGCGGCCGAGCGCCGCATACCATTCACCGGGCACATAGCGGACAACGATAAGTGCCGCGATGGGCGCGAGGAAGGCGACCCACGGCCACAACCCCCGCCGCGCGGCGAAAAGTAGCAGCGCCAGATACAGGCTTACGATGAGCACCAAGTAAATGCCAAAGCGCAAAACAAAATGCTCATTTCCGCCGTAAAACAGAAAGCAGAAAACCCCGGTCAGGTTCAGCGCGGCAAAAATAAATTCACGTATTACGCCGGACAGACAGCGCATAATCAAACGACCTACACAGACGTAGACCAGCAGCCCGCCAATTAGAGTGGTTGAGGACATGGTCAGAAGCCTTGGTAAACCGGATGATTGTTGAAAAACTCCACCGGGGTATTCAATACTAACCAGAGTGCGGTTAGGGCGAGTGCCACCACCAATAAGTAAATAAACAGGTCAATGGCTGATTTCATACAATTGCACGATCGCCGGGGTGATGAGCGGCGTGAAATAATCCATGCCGTTGGCGTTGAAATGGGCCGTATTGAAAAACAACCGGTGCCGTTCCTCGTTGGTCAGTCCACCAAACAGTTTTATCGCCGGAATACCGAGCAGATGGAAATCCGCTCCAAAAATCTGTGTCCAATCCGTGCGCTCCCGCAGGGCAGATTCATCCGCATCACTAATTACAGGCAGATGGAGCATGACCAGTCGGCAGCCGTTGGCGCGGGCCAGCTCCCCGAGTTTGCGGGCAAAATGCACCTGCCAGGCCGGCAACGGCGCTGAATCAATTTGAAAATGAGTTTTTCCAGCGGATGGCCAAATCTCCACATCTGCCGGCGTGACGCCGGTGGGGGGCGTGAACGGCGTAAACGCGGTGAAGTGGTCGCTCATCGGGTCGTAGTTGAAGCCAAGTTCCGAGCGAGTGCAGCCGCAGAGTTTTACGATGCTGGTCGAGCCGTAATGCTGTTCCCAGTAATTTTGCGGCACGGTGACCAGTGGCGCCGGCAGGTTTGGACGGAGTCGCGCCAGCAGATTTTTTGGCAGGCCCAGAAGCGCGGCGCAATAATAGACGGCTTGGTCAGATGCCGGTAGCCCGGTAAGAACACCGGCATCATCGGCATAGCGGAAAAACGCTGAAATCTGAGCGTTACGAGCCATCTGCGGGTTCTCATCGTAAATCACCAGCATCCGCACCCGCCGGTGTTTCAGCAAATCCTTAGCGATTAAATAAAGTGCGTCGTAGCCCGCCCCGCCCCAACCGACCGTCCGCGCGACCGCCGGGCGCCCCAGTTGTTTACCCAATTCCGCCTGCACATACGGCGTGTCCACTGCGTGCAGGATGTGGGACGATCCCATGAAGGCGATGTCAATCGCGTTGGTCTCCTGAAAAATCTGGTTTTGAATCCAGGGATACGGCCCAGAACCCCAGCTTTTGCTCGCATATATCTGTTCGCGTGGCGGCAGTAAATTTTTTCCAATCACAAGCGGCGCCAAGAGCAACACCATAAGCAACGCGGTAAAGGCCGCTGCCTGCGCAATCGAACTGAACGCCGGACGCATCACGGTTCCAATTGGCGCTTGAGGATTAAATCGGCGAACTCGCCAATGTTCTTGGTATTCTCCACCTCGCCCACGCGAAACCGCACGCCGAAAGATTTTTCCACTGCCACCATGAGCGAAATATGTGTGAGTGAATCCCATTCCGGAACGTCCTTCGCGCTGATGGCCGGGGTTAACACAACCGGCTCTAGAAACAGGTTGTCGAAAATAGTTTGTAGTTTGGCAATTACTTCAGCTTGATTCATAGGCGTGGCGGACAATTTTTATTTTTGCCGGGATGGGCTGAAATATTTTCAGCCGAAGTTCAAATTCTTTCTTTTCTTCGGATTCGTTCGTCAGAGTAAAGCCCATCTTGCCGTAAAAATCACGCACCATCTCGTTCTTGGGCGTCGGCAGGTAAGTCCCCAGCAGGGACTGGCAATTCTTCCATTTGGCCAGGCGGACGAGTTCGTTCAAAACAATTTCCTCCACGCCGCGCTTCAATACGCGGCAGCTCATCAGCCAGGTGTCTATCTTCATCGTGTCACCGGCCTTTTCGCCGATGACGATGGAAATCAAACCGTGGTCGCCGAACCGGTCCTTGAGCCGCACGGAATAGCCGATAAAATTCGGGTCGTGCATCACGGCGGTGACTTCGGCCTCGCTGCGACGGCGCGTGGTGAGGTTGAACTGATTGCTCTTGTTGATGAGCTGCGACAGGCGCGGCACGTCCACCGGCGTGAACTCGCTGATGCCCGCCTCCATCTGCAGCGATTCCAGATACGCGCCCATGTCCGTGACGGACGACTCCAGCGCCTTGCGCTGCGCGTCGGAACGATACTGGCTGGTGCGCTCGGCGTCCTCGGCGGTGATGTTGCGTGGCTCGAACAAACGTGAGTCCGCCAACTGTCCGACGTATTCCGATGGATCGGGGCCGAGCAAAATCGTCGTCACCGCCGGCACGAACTGCCGGACGATTTCGATTTCCGCCGGGTTGTCGTCCACGAATACAAAGCTGTCAAGGCCAAGATTCAGCTCCGGTGCCATCGCGCGGATGTTTTCCGATTTCGGTTCCCAGTTGGCCTTGAAGGAAACAATGTCCTCCATTTTCAAAACCATGTCGGGATGTTTTTCAAACGGCTCGGCGGCTTTGGCAAAATCATTTTTGCTGCACACGGCCAGCAGCACGCCGCGCTGCTTGAGCGAGGCGATGTATTTCTGGAACGCCTTAAACGCCTCGCCGCGCGGCGACGTGTCGCCCAGCTCGATGCCTTCCAAACCGTCGTCCGCCACCACGCCGCCCCAAAGCGTGTTGTCGAGATCCAGCACGAGCACTTTTTTCGGCGCGCGTTTGAACGAGAGAATCAAATGCGCCACTTCGCGCGCGAGTTCCACCAGCAACGCCGACGAGCACGGCTGCTTGCTCTCGAACCAAGCCCGCTCGTCGCGCGCCGCGAGACCACCAAGGCGGTTAGCGATGAATGCCCAATCGCAGATGTGCAAATACGCCGGGGCCGCGAGGCCGAGTTCGAGATTGACCCACTGGCGGAAGGCCCAGTCCGAGCCGAGCGTGCGCGAGCGGAACGCGCCAAGGTCGTGCCGCGCGGGGAGCATGAAATTGGTGGTGGTGATTTCCGCGCCGGTCTTTTCGTTCACCTTGCGGGCAAGCTCCAGCAGCGAATCTACGGTGCGCTGCGCCTCGGCTTGCACAAGCTCGCGCGGGTCGGTGAGCTTGCCGGTGTAAACGCAGCGGCGCTCCGCCGGTAGCATGAAAACGACCTGCGGCTTGAACGCATACAGCTCGCTGTCGTCGTCCATGACCTCGGAAATGTAATTATCGTAGTCGCCGAGCCAAAGCTCAATGGGCGTGCTCTGGATTTCGCAAAAATGTTCGAGTAATTCGTGCAGCGGATAGAGGCTGTAGCCGCCGACCAGCGCCAGTCGGGTTTTTATTGGTGCGGCGACCGGTGGAGACATTTTTCGGGCGTGCGCTTTTTTTCGCAGCGACGAGAGAAAAAGCAGTTCGTCAAAAGCCGCCGCCTGTCGGGTGAGGGCAAGCAAATGCTCCCAAAATCTCGGGTCCCCGTTCAAGAGCAAGGTTTTTAACTCACTGAAGTCCATGTGGTGAACATTTCTACTTCATATTGCCGCCAGCGGAATGGTTGGACTGGAGATATTTTGCCGCCAGTTCCCAACCTTTCGATAATCCGCGCCGGTGGGCTTTTTGGATTGCTTGCTGTTCGTGGGGAATGTGATGGGTTAAGCGGTGAACCAGCCAGCGCAAGGAATCAATCCAAGTTGGTGGTCTAGGTTGCTGGATTGGCAGGCCGCGAAGGGCGCGAAACACCAGCAGTGAGGCGGCATCGCCCTCGGCGTGACGCACAAAATAATCTAGCGTCAGTCGACCGGCAGGAATCAAATGCGTTAGCCGCAGGCGGGTGGATTTGCCGGTGCCCAGACCCAGATCAAGTGCGCAGTGGGCCAGATCCGCATCTTCATAAGCGCTTAGGGCGGATCCTTTCCGCCCCAAAGCCCGGGCCCCTTCATTTTGACAGCGCGCCAGAAATTTTTGACAGACCTCCTTGCGGACGCACATTCCCGCTCCTGGCGGTATGGTGGTGAAGCCTTCGCGCAGATTGCTCCAGATATCTTCTTTGACTTCTTGAACCGTCAACCGCCACACTTCGTCGCCAACCCAATCTGGAAGTTTTGTTTCATATTCAGGGAGACAACTGCCGCCCCAGATGCCGACGAAAGGCCATTCGGTGCCAACTGTCAGTGCCTGTTCCAGATAATCTGGTGCCAGCACCGTGTCATCATCCACAAAAACCAGAATGGCTCCACTCGCTTCGCGGATGCCGCGCAAACGCGCCGGGGTCAAACCCAGTTCTTCCTCGCGGACATGGCGGGCGTTGGGGTGCCAGGAAAGATCAAAGCGGCCGGCCAACGGGGCGGCCGACGCATTGTCCACCAGCAGCAATTCCCATTGATGGAGCGGCAGAGTTTGGGCGCGCAACCCGGCCAGCACCCGCCGCAGATAATCTTTACGCGGATTGTGGGAGCAGACGATGACGGAGATGTTTTTCATTGAACCATTATTTCTTCATTCCTTAAGGGCGCTCCCCAAACTGCTTGTGCCAGCGGAAGGTTTGATACCACATACAAATTCTGTCACCACATGCGTCTCGAAATTTAATGACTTTAACACATCAATTGCTTCGTCAGTTTTTATGAATTCTTCATGCACTTCGACTGCAATCCGCCGCACTTTGTCTTTGAGAAACATCTTAAAGCGGGGATCCCTCAGCAAACCAGCTTCCGCACCTTCAATGTCCATTTTCAGCAAGTCCACCTTGTCGAATCCGGTTTTCTCGAACAACTCCCATATTTCGATGGCGTCGACCTGCTGCGAATTTTCCACGTCGTTTTCGCTAGGCTGATCCTCAACAAAACGAGATCCCCACTCTTTACCGTCCCTAAACTCTCTCGAAAGCTTTAGTTTACCCGGCTGGGTGAACAACGCGCTGCGGAAACACCTGATTTTTTCATGAACGTTCAGCTTCAGGTTCAATTGCAGCCGGGCAAAATTGCTTGCTTCAGGCTCCAGACAGAAAACATCCGCCGCCGGAAACCTAGCGGACAGGAACAGCGCCGTGCATCCAATGTTGGCTCCCACATCCATGATGGTGGTGATCTTCTCCCCGGGAAGGATGGTGGAAAACCACTCCAGAACCTGGAGATATTCTTTCCTGATGAAAATCTGCTCAAATACCTGGGCGTCGCTGGAATCACAGAACGGAACTCGGAGCGCCACTTCCACCTGTCCGGCATCTGGCAAAGATTCACGATAGGCCACCCTGAATTCTTGATCGCCAATCACCAGCACTTTTACCGAACGCTCTTGAGCCAGTGTCTGAAAAAACTTCCAGCGCTGCATGGCTCTGGCCGAGAACCCGCCCGGCTTCAATCCGGCCTTGCCCGCTAGGATTGAAAACAGCAATTGGCCGACTTTCCCCCAGCCCACGAAGCCACGATAATCATTCAGCAGCTTGAGATAGTGGGGAACATCGGCGGTCATATTTGTGGCGGAATTCATTCGCTCGGATTTAAGCGGTGTTTCAGATCAAATAAACTGGGATTTTCTTTTCAACACAACGCGCTTGATTGAACAGCTTTGACATTTAATTTTTCTCTGCGATGGCCGCGATGGTGATGTAAAAAGGGGCGGTGACGATGCCATCAACTGCCTTGACAATTTTTTCATCCGGCCAAAATTTGTCACAAGTGCGATAAATCAACGGGAACAGCTTGCTGTAAGCAGTGCGCAAAGCCTTGAATAAAAATCTTGGGGCTCGCGGCTCAGGTGCGCGGGCGGCAAAATAGGTCCGGGTAAAAAGGAACACCAGAGCCCGGAAGCCGCAGGTAAGTTTGTAGATGGACAACTGTTTGAAACCAGCGGCCATCAAATCGCGCCGGATGCCTTGTTCAGTCCATCGCTGAAAATCATGAGGCACGCCGTGTTCTTCCCAGATGCCGGGCGTGGTCAAAACTAATTTTCCGCCGGGCTTCAGCAGGCGGAAACATTCTTTAAAATAACCACCCGGATTGACAAGGTGTTCGGCTACTTGCGTGGAAAGAACGATGTCAAAAGTGGCATCGGCCTCGGGCACGGTGGAGTCCGCCCTGATCAGATAATGCAGTCCTGGGATTTCGATGACATCGGCCTTGCGATAATCCGCGTTGGAAAAATAGACCTGATAAGGTGAAGAGCCGGCGCCGAAGTCCAGCACGGTGAGTTTTTCCGACGAGGCGTTCTGTTGGAGGAAGGTATTGATATCAGCAAAGTGAAAACAGTCCATATCGGTAAAGCGTGGATTGATCCGCAAGCGGACATGTTCGGGATTTTTCCAGGAACTTTGGATCCTCGCAGTGATGTCGGTTTGGTTCATGCGTAAATAAATGCGATGGTCACAGTGCTGATCGCGGCAGCCGGCAGCCAGCTTGGCAAATTCTTTTTGCCGCCAGACGCGGTCGCAAAAAACAAGGTTTCACCGGCCAAACCCGGGAAGCTGCCATGAATCACTGATCGCCAGAGAATCATTCGCCGGCATCTGCCCAAAAGAAAAACGACGGGACCTTCGACGGTTTTAGCAGCCTGACTTTTGCTCACAAGTTAGTTTCCCCCCGGATTATTGTCCAACTGGCTGGCAAGTGGACGGGGCCAATAAATTTCGGTGCAGGCGCGTTCAGGGGTGTCTTGGCTGTCATAAATTCAAACGTCAGGGCGTTGTCTTCCTGATCAATGGGAGACCAACTATCGTTTAACCATACGGAAATTTTATAACGCCCTGGCCAGAGCGGCAAGTTTTCAAAAAAAACCGTGGCTTCGCCTTCCAGCGCATTGTCGGGCCGGGCCGCCGGCGGGTGATACAACGTATTCGAGCCGAAAATCGGGCTGCCCGCCTCGGTAAAGATGACCACGCCGAAGGTAGGAGTGATTACATTTCCGGAAAAACAGTAGCCAATCTTGATGATGAGTTTGTCCTGGCGCAAGGCGTCTTCGTCAATGGAAACAGATCGCAGGCAGCGCCCGGGGCGGTCAGGTATAAATTTCCCCGTTGGTGCCGTCCTTGTAAGATAGACGCGCGTGACCTCTTCAACGTCTCCAGCCGTTTCAACTTTGCCCGCATTCAGCAAAATCGCTTTGCTGCAAAGCTTGGAGATCATGTCCATGTTGTGGCTGACAAACAGCACCGTCCGCCCCCCCTGACCGGTGACACTTTCCATCTTGCCGATGCACTTTTTTTGAAAATCCATATCACCGACCGCCAGCACCTCGTCCACGATCAGAATCTCCGGTTCCAGATGCGCCGCCACCGCGAATGCCAGTCGCACATACATGCCGCTGGAATAGCGTTTCACCGGCGTGTCCAGAAATTTTTCCACCTCGGCGAACGCCACGATCTCGTCGAACTTGCTCCGGATCTCCGCCCGGTGCATGCCCAAAACGGCGCCGTTGAGAAAAATATTCTCGCGCCCGGTCAGCTCGGGATGAAAGCCGGTGCCGACTTCCAACAGGCTGGCAACGCGCCCGCGTAGGCGGATTTCACCGGTGCTCGGCTCGGTGATGCGGCTCAACAGCTTCAGCAGCGTGCTTTTGCCCGCGCCGTTGCGGCCGATGATGCCCATGACTTCGCCCGGTTTGATTTCAAAGGAGACATCCTTCAGCGCCCAAAATTCCTCAACCGATTTCCGGTTGCCGGTTGCCGATTTTTGACCACCGAAAAGGGCTTTGGCCTTTTCGGTCAGCACGTCGCGCAGCGCCGTATAGCGGCGACCGGTGGCCTGGTGCTGGAGCAGATATTTTTTGCCCAAGCCTTCGACTTTGATGGCGAAATCGTCCATGGCTCAAATGATGTCGGCAAAGGCTTTTTCCGTGGCGCGAAAATATTTCAGGCCGGAGAACAACAGCCCCAGCGTAACGAGCACGGACAGCAGTAGGGCCGTCGGGTCAAACGGCGCATTGCTGCCGAGCGCCCAGCGGAAGGCATTGATCACGCCCACCATCGGGTTCAGCGCGTAGAGCTGGCCGGCAAGGTCGCCGCATTTTTCGCGGACGGTGGCGCTGCTGAAGCCCACCGGCGAGACATACAGGCCGAACTGCACGATGAAAGGGATGATGTAGCGGAAGTCGCGGTATTTCACGTTCAGCGCCGCCAGCCAAAGACTGATGCCAAACGAAGCCAGAAACGCCAGCGCCGTGAACAGCGGCAGCCACAGCATCCGCCCCGTTGGCCAGACGTGATACCATGCCAGCAGGCCGGCGAGAATCACGGTGGAAATCAAAAAATCGACGAAACACACAATGACCGCGCTGGCCGGGATGACCAGGCGCGGAAAATAAATTTTGGAAATCATGTTGGCGTTGGCAATGAGACTGTTGCTGGCTTCCGCCAACGCCGAGGAAAAGAACTGCCACGGCAGCATAGCCACATAGACAAACACCGCATACGGCATGCCTTCCGACGGCAGCTTCGCCAGCTTGCCGAATACCACCGTGAACACCAGCATCGTCAGCAGCGGTTTAAGCACCGCCCACAAGACGCCGATGACCGTCTGTTTGTAGCGCACCAAAATGTCTCGCCAGGAAAGAAAAAAGAACAGCTCGCGAAACCGCCACAGGTCGGCCCAGTAGTGGCGCTCGGCCTTGCCGGCTTTGATGACCAGTTCGTTCATTTTAAGGCGGCGAATTCTGCCAACTCCTGGCGGGAAACGAAAGCGGAAACGGTATTTTGCCGCGCCGACCAGCTCCGGTGCGATAAAAAGATTTGTTTCGTAACCGGTCGGGCGCATAATGCGTCCGAAATCCCGTATCCAATGAAAACATTAAAAATCTACCGCCTAGTTTCCATTCTCACTGTTCTGCTTCTTGCCGCCACCACCGCCTCGGCCGCGCCGAAGAAGATTCTATTCTTCACCAAATCCAGCGGCTATGAGCATTCCGTCATTTCCTGGAAGAAAGGGCAGCCCAGCTTCGCCGAGAAAATCCTGCTCGACCTCGGCGCAAAAAACGGCTGGGTGTTCACCTTCTCCAAGGACGGCTCGAAGTTCAGCCCGGAATATCTGGCGCAATTTGACGCCGTGTTTTTCTACACCACCGGCGACTTATGCAGCGAAGGCACCGACAAGCAGCCGCCGATGACGCCCGCTGGCAAGCAGGCGCTGTTTGATTATGTGCGCGGCGGCAAAGGTTTTATCGGCACGCACGCCGCCACCGACACGTTTCACACCGCCAACGAATCGAAGAAAGGTCCGGATCGCT
>Ga0208872_1001548_pt1 | contig 14036 bp, 14 predicted proteins | sample CryBogCBH12Aug08_FD_185508 | JGI IMG/M metagenome (GOLD analysis project Ga0208872, IMG submission 185508) | Freshwater microbial communities from Crystal Bog, Wisconsin, USA - CBH12Aug08 (SPAdes) | ecosystem: Environmental > Aquatic > Freshwater > Lake | place: Crystal Bog, Wisconsin, USA...
CAGATGCAGACGTCGATGGAGCACACATTCGCTGTCTTTTGTTGACCTTGGTTTACCGTTATATGCGCCCGCTCATTGAAGATGGCCGTGTCTTTGCCGCTATTCCTCCACTTCATCGCATCGATGTCGTAGGTGGAAAGCGCGGTGAGGTTTACTACACCTACTCTGATGACGAGATGAAGAAAGTTTTGGCCGAACTCACTAAGGCTGGCAAACGTTGGAAAGAGCCTGTTCAGCGCTACAAGGGTCTTGGTGAAATGGATGCCGATCAGCTTCGTGAGACCACGATGGATCCAGAGAAGCGCACGCTACGTCGCGTCACGATGACGGATGCGAAAGCAGCAGAAGCAATCTTTGAATTGTTGATGGGTAATGAAGTTGCACCTCGTAAAGAATTTATTTCGACTGCAGAAATTGATCGCGATCGAATCGACGCTTAGTTTTAAGCAGCGCCGATTCGGGTACGGCGAGGTGTAGCAAAGTTCTTTGAGACCGCAGTTAGCTCGGTAGAGACCTGCGCCTTGATATTCGCCTCACTCGAGAGCAAGGTTTTCAAGGTTGCAATGGTCTCCTTCAAGGCTTTTTGTTCTGTCTCAAGTTCTAGCTTGCTCACCTTGGTGAGTCTGCGCAGTGGCATATCGAGAATGTACGTCGCTTGCTCATCGCTGAGTTTGAAGCCCTTCATCAGAGCTTCTTTAGCAATCGCGGCATCTTCAGAGCCACGAATAATCTTGATGACCTTATCGATATCGATAATCGCCTTGAGTAAGCCATCCACGAGGGTGAGTCGACCTTCAGCCTTCGCTTTGCGGAATTCAGAACGGCGGCGAACAACTTCGATACGGTGATCAATAAAGACCTCGAGAAGTTCCTTGAGTCCAAGGGTAAGTGGCTTGCCATTTACGAGGGCAACAGCGTTTACCGAGAATTGATCTTCCATCGGGGTGAGCTTGTAGAGCTTTTCGAGAATCTCCTCTGGTTCATAACCATTTTTGATCTCGATAACGACCTTGGTGCCTTGTTGGCCATCGGAGAGGTCGATGATGTCTGAAATTCCAAGGATCTTCTTCGCCTTCACCAGGTCGGCGATCTTCTCAACAACCTTCTCAGGGCCAATGTTGTAAGGAAATTCAGTAATGACGATGCCTTGCTTGCGAGAGGTCACCTTTTCGATGACGGCAGTTGCGCGGACCTTAAAAGAGCCTCGCCCTGTCGCATATGCATCAGCGACCCCGTCCAAACCAATGATTTCTCCACCTGTTGGGAAATCTGGTGCGGGCACGTACTTCATCAAAGACTTGAGGGTGGCCTTCGGGTTATCGATCAGGTGTTTTGCTGCAGCAACGACTTCACCGAGGTTGTGTGGAGGCATATTGGTAGCCATACCAACCGCGATACCGGTTGCTCCGTTAACCAAGAGGTTTGGAAATGCTGCAGGAAGGACGAGGGGTTCAAGGAGTTGTCCATCGTAGTTTCCGCCAAAATCGACTGTATCTTCATCTGCTTCATCGACCATCGCCATTGCAGCGGGCGCGAGGCGTGCTTCGGTGTAACGCATTGCAGCGGGGCCGGCATCGAGAGAACCGAAGTTTCCGTGGCCATCGATCAGGGGGAGTCGGGTGGTGAAAGGTTGGGCCAAACGCACTGCCGCGTCATAGATCGCGCCATCTCCGTGTGGGTGCAACTTACCCATGACCTCACCGACGACACGAGCGCACTTCACGTGACCCTTATCTGGACGAAGTCCCATATCGAACATCTGATGCAAGATGCGGCGCTGAACCGGCTTGAGGCCATCGCGGGCGTCAGGAAGTGCGCGTGAATAAATTACTGAGTAGGCATATTCGAGAAATGAATCCGACATCTCTTGCGAGACATCAATATCTACGATCTTGCCTGGGTTCTCGCCAGCTTTTGGGAGAACGGCTTTAGGTGTGCGTGCCATGGCGCGTATCTTGCCACGCCATATAGGGCAGGATGGGGATGTGGGCTTTGGACTGGCAGAACTGTCGCAATCGATCTTCTCATCCCTGGGGCTTCAAGGTCCTGTAAATAGCCTCAACCTTCCACCATCACGGAGAACGTGTCTCTTACTCGTTGATGGAATGGGATCTGTGTCACTCGAAAAATATTCCAGTGAATTTCCGATCTTTGCCGCGCTAAAAAATAAATATGAACTTACCTCACACTTTCCATCAACCACTGTCACGAATCTGACAAGTCTGGGAACTGGCGAGTTGCCTGGCGCGCATGGAATGTTGGGTTACACAGTGCGTGTTCCAAATTCCGGAAACCCTGGTCGATTACTCAATGCGCTGAAGTGGGATGATCGAGTCGACCCACTCTTCTGGCAGAAAATTCCAACTCTCTTTGAGCGCGCGGTTGAGCAAGGCATCACTGTCTCTAATGTTGCCGAGAAACGTTATGAGGGAAGTGCATTCACGCAGGCGGCGCTACGCGGCGCAAAATACGTTGGAGCAAATCGCATCGATGAGATGGTTCTTTCAGCCGCGGAGTCGCTAGCTGAGCCCAATTCTTTCGCTTATTTGTATATCAACGCACTAGATCACGCCGGGCACAACGATGGAGTGGGTAGCGAGAAATGGTTGCTCGCTCTCGGTCAGGTTGCAGAATTAATTTCGAAGTTAGTGGATCGACTTCCAAAGAACACAGATCTGTATGTCACCGCGGATCACGGAATGGTTAACGTGGGGGAGAAGATTGTTCTCGGCCAAGATAATGATTTGATGCGCAATATCTCTCTTGTCGGTGGAGAACCACGAGCTCGCCATATGTATGTCGAAGAGGGTGCGCTCGAAGATACTCTTGCCCAATGGCGCGAATTCTTAGGGGATCGTGCACGCGTGCTTGCTAAGGGCGAAGTGATAGAAGCTAGTTTATTTGGCGCATATACCTCACCAGAAAGTTTTGACCGGATGGGAGATTTCGTCGCGATAGCCGAATCAGATCTCATTCTTATCGATCCGACTCGGGTACCTCAAGAGTCATCGATGGTCGGACATCACGGCGGGGTTACCGAGATTGAGTCGGCTATTCCTCTTCTGAAGTTTCTTTAGGACCGCCGAACATAATGTCATCCCAAGAAGGGATCTTCAGGCGCTTAGTAATGCCATCGCGTTTTTGATCTTCGGTGAGATCGTTTGAGGTGCTCGGTCCAGTATTGATGATTGCATCCAAGCTAGAAATCTTGATTGGTTCTGGAAGATCTGAATCATCGCCCTTCTCGCGCACTGAAACTAAGCGAGGCGCAGGAGAAGTTGGATAAACAATTCCATGTGAAGGCGTTGGCTCTTGAACTTCTAATTCATCTCCAGCGATCCATGCTGCATCATCATCAAGGGCTTCTAGGCTGCGATTTTCAAGGTCGAAAGACCAATTAGCTTCATTGGTTCCACCATCTTTGGTTGGGTAGAGCAGCACGATGTTCCAAGAACCATCTGGCAAGCGCCAGGTATTCCATTCCACCAGAGTCATATCGACACCGCGAGGTGCAAGTTGAGAGATAGTTGCAGCCGAGAGCGTTGGAGAATGCTTCTCGCGACGAAGTTGCGCTGTAAGGGCTAAGCCAATGACATAAGCGCGTTCTTGCAAGATAGGTCCTGAAAACTTTTCAATCTTCTCGATTGACCAATCAGTTGTGCGCGAGATAGCAATCATCGATTCACCGGCGCGAAGACGAGCTTGAATTTCCTTTACGGTTACTGTTGTTTGCCCCTCATCTGGAACAACTGCGAGAAGCCGAGGTTGATTAACCACTGCCCTAAGTTGATCGGTAATACGAAGGGTGAGGATGGTTCCATCTTCGGATTGCAGTTCTAGTTCACTGCCATCTTCCGATCGTCCCATTAGCCGTAAGTCGCTCACGGGCAAAGAGTGCCACAAGAGTGAGGGCTAGGTGGGGAGGTGAAGGGGTTAAACCTGCTTAGTGATCTGAAATACGTCTCCAGGTTCGAAGGTAAGGGGCTGTCGCGACATTGGCCAAGAGCAGGCAAGCCATAGGAACGATGAATGCTTTGCTCGCTCCCTGCGAATCAATGATGTGACCAGTGAGCGTGCCGGGAAGTGAACCACCAAGTGAGAGGCCTGCAATAACCCAGGCCAAGGTTTCTGTGACTTTCTCTTCTGGAACTGATTTTTCAGCAACGCTGTAACCCGCAACGATGAGCGGAGCTACGCCCATCCCTGAGAGGAAGAGAGCGACTGCCAACATCCACATTGAGTGGATGAAGAAGAATGGTAGTGAGAGAACCAAGATTAAAACTAGGTTGATTCGAAAGCGCGAAGCATCTTTGAGCTTCCACTTAATCGAACCATTAAAGATTGCCGCCACACCACTTCCCGCTGCCCAGATTGCAAGAACAATTCCGGTGTATGAAGCATCGTGATGTTGTTGTGCATAGCCAACGACGGTCAAGTTAGTAGCAGAGAAAAATGCGCCAATGAAAATAAATGGGAAGAAAACGGCCTGGACAACTGACATGCGAAGTACAAACTCATGCTTCACATTTTCATCGATCTTATAAGGCGCTGGTTCGGTTGATCGTTGCGAGATAAAGAGTGTCGTTCCAACCGCCATGAACGTGAACCCCATGACCATGCCCGCAGCAGGTGAGATAAATGTGGCGGCAAATGAAGCGATCAGCGGTCCAACGATGAAGATAATTTCATCCATCAACGCTTCATAGGAGTACGCAGTATTGATCTGTGCGCGGTCCTCGCCCAATACCCAGAGCCAACGACGACGGGTTAGCCCACCAACATTTGGCAGAAAAATTTCAGCGATGAAAATTGCGCCCATCCAGATGAAAGTTGGCGCGTGATGGCTAATTGCGAAGAGAAAGATGAGATCGAAAGTGATGTAAAACGGGATGGTAAAGCGCAAGACTTTGCGTTGGCCTAGACGGTCTGCATAACGAGACCAGGTGGGGCTAAAGACTGTCGAGATTAATGCGGCGCCGGTCGAGACTGTTCCAGCCAAGGTATACGAGTGTTTTACATGCACGATCACAAAAGTGATCGAAAGCAAGGTCATCGAAATTGGAAGTCTGGCTATCGAGCCTGCAATTGAGAAGCGCAGGGCACCTGGCACCGCAAATAGTTTGCGATACGGTGAAAACATACCTAGATTCTATCCATGAAGCAGCAGACGAATTCTGACCTGGTGAATGAACTCTTAACACTCGCGCTTGGTATTGCCCAAAAAGCGGGGGAGTTACTTTCTAATCGCCCCGATACATTTGATATCAATCAGAAGAGTTCTGCTCGCGATTTTGCAACGCATATGGATCACGCCAGCGAGAAGTTAATTGTGAGTGAAATTCTTTCGGCTCGGCCAAACGATGGCATCATCGGCGAAGAGGGAGCTTCGAGGGAGTCCACATCTGGAATCACATGGGTGATTGACCCCATCGATGGAACCGTTAATTACTTCTACAACCTTCCCGGATGGAACATCAGCATCGCGGCTAAAGATGAAGAAGGCGTTCTAATCGGCATCGTCTATGCCCCAACACTCAACTCGCTGTGGCGGGCTACTCGAGGTGGGGGAGCATTCCTTAATGATCGAAAGATTCACGTCTCACTCGCGGACACCCTGAGCGATTCCCTCATTGCGACTGGATTTTCCTACGACTTGGCAGAGCGGGTCCGACAAGGCGAGAAGATCGCCTCCCTGATTCCGAGGGTTCGAGATATTCGTCGAAATGGGGCCGCGGCGGTGGACCTATGCCACGTGGCCAGCGGGGCGGTCGACGGGTACTTTGAGACTGGCCTCAAGGAGTGGGATTTGGCGGCTGGCGGGCTAATTGCCCGGGAGGCCGGCGCCCTGGTCACGGGTCGAAACGGCTCGGAGGCCGGGGAGGCGATGGTTATCGCGGCTGGAGCCCCGCTCCACGCCCTCCTGACCGCAGAAATTGGCTAGCCCTGCCCGTCTATGGCAGGATACGACCTTCAGTACGAAACTATTTAGCGGAGCCTGCCTTCAGGCCCCCACAAGCAAAGGATTACCCATGAACGTTTTGGATGCGGTTGATGCCGCCTCGCTCAAAAAGGGCATTATCAACTTCCGCTCTGGCGATGAGATCAAGGTCCACGTTCGTGTTATCGAAGGTTCCAAGAGCCGTATCCAGGTTTTCCAAGGCGTCGTAATCCGTCGTCAGGGTGCTGGCGTACGCGAGACCTTCACAATCCGCAAGCTCTCATACGGTGTCGGTGTTGAACGTACATTCCCAGTTCACACACCTGTGATCGAAAAGTTTGAAATGGTCCGCCGCGGTGATGTTCGTCGCGCGAAGCTTTACTACCTCCGCGATCTCCGCGGTAAGGCAGCAAAGATCAAGGAGCGCCGTGGCGCTAACAATGAGTTCATTGTTGAAGATGTCATTGTCGAGGAAGTTATCGAGCAAGAAGTCATTGCCGAAGTAGCTGTTGAAGAAGCAGTGGTTGAGACTCCAGTTGCAGTGGAAGAGACAGTTGCAGAAACTGTTGAAGCACCTGCTGCTGAAGCAACACCTGAAGCTGAACAAGCTTAATAATTTTTAAGATGCGCCTTCCAAAGAAGGGTTCGCTGCTTCGAGAAGTTCCGATCATCGTTGTATCGGCGCTTGTCGTTGCGGTAATTATCAAGACCTTCTTTATCCATTTCTTTTACGTCCCTTCGGGCTCTATGGAGAACACCCTTCGGGTTGGCGATCGCATCGCAGTAAATAAATTCGCGGCTATGTTTAGCGATATTCGTCGTGGCGAAGTTGTCGTATTTAAAGATCCCGCCAATTGGCTTGGCTCCGCTCCAACTCCAACCGGAAATGCGTTGACGCGCGATTTCAAGCGTGCACTGGTTGATGTGGGTGTCCTGCCTGATCCTGCTGAGCAATATCTTGTTAAGCGAGTTGTTGGTGTTGGGGGAGACCATGTTGTCTGTTGCGATGTTAAAGGCCATCTCCAAGTTAACGGCACTTCGATCAACGAGCCGTATCTCTATCCCGGCAATGCGCCAAGTGATTCAAAATTTGATGTAACAGTTCCCAAGGGATTCATCTGGGTGATGGGTGACCATCGTGGTGCGAGTGCAGATTCACGTTTCCACACCGATGATGTTCACAAGGGATTCGTTCCTTTGAGTGACGTTGTTGGTCGCGCCGAATTCGTGGTCTGGCCGCTTAACCACATGAAATTCCTCTCTGTAGCGCACGATCTTTCGAGAGTCCCAGTCAAGAAGTAGCCCCTATGGTGGGCATTGAAGCATCTCTCCGCGCAAGTGGAATCACTCGCATCGCTGGCGTCGATGAAGCTGGTCGCGGTCCCTGTGCAGGGCCATTAGTTGTAGCAGCGGTAATCCTGAAAGACCCGGATGCCCCTGTACTAGCGCGAGTACGGGATTCAAAAGCACTGACCGAGAAAGTTCGAGAAGAGCTCTTCGATGTCATTCAAAGCGAAGCGCTCTCATATTCCATCATCGAAATATCGCCAGAAGAGATCGATCGCATCGGTCTCCACAAATCAAATATCGAGGGAATGCGAAGGGCAATCCACTCGCTCTCCATGACTCCTGAATACGTGCTCACGGACGGCTATGCCATTGAAGGGTTAGCTATTGCCAACCTCGCTGTATGGAAGGGCGATCAAGTAGCCTTAAGCATCAGCGCCGCCTCCATTTTGGCAAAGGTCTACCGCGACCGCATCATGCGCGAGATGGACGCGAAGTACCCGGGATATGGTTTCGCTAGGCACAAGGGGTATATAACTGCGGCACACACTTCGGCCATCACTCGTTTAGGAGTTCTGGATATTCACCGAAAGAGTTTTGCAAATATCTCTGGGATGAATATCAACAACTAGAGTTTTCAACAGTTTAAGTTTTACGTTCTCAAGCCATCTTTGTTTCGAAGTAATTTTCTTGCATGTCGAGGCAGAGAAAAGAACTTGGAGCCGAAGGTGAAGTATTGGTCGCCTCTTACCTGGAAAAACTCGGCGCACAAATCGTTACACGAAATTGGCGAATCCGAGAGGGCGAGGTAGATCTCATCGCCCGTCACAACGGCGTTCTGCTCTTCGTAGAAGTAAAGAGTCGATCGAGTGATTCCTTCGGTCATCCACTTGAAGCTATCGATTCAGCAAAGGCTCATCGTCTGCAACGCTTAGCTCTTGCCTGGATTGCGATGCACGATCAGTGGGGAGCCGAATATCGAATTGATGCAGCGGCCGTGAATTTCCGCTCCGGTTTAAATCCAACCATTGAATATCGAGAAGGCGTTCTCTAGTGACTCTTGCTCGAGTGAGGAGCATTGCCCTGCATGGTTTAGCGGGGGAGTTGGTCGATGTAGAAGTTGATATTGCAGATGGACTTCCCGGGTATGTCTTATTGGGGCTTCCAGATTCTGCTCTGATGGAGTCGCGAGATCGCGTTCGCTCTGCACTTCAAAATTCAGGATGTCCCTGGCCAAATAAACGCGTGACGGTTTCACTTTCGCCTGCATGGCTTCAGAAGAGCGGCTCTGGTTTTGATCTTCCCATTGCGGTGGCTCTTTTGCTGGCTCAGGGAGTTGTAAGCGAAGAAGAGATCTCCCAGATAATCGTGATGGGCGAACTCTCTCTCGATGGGTCTATACGAGCAATTCGAGGTGTCTTGCCTGCACTCATTTCTGCGCAAGGGCAAGGAATTGGGCGCGCGATGATTCCTGCCGGCAATGCCCCTGAGGCAATTGCAATTGACGGCTTGAAAACCGTTCCCGTCTCTCACCTGCGTGAAGTTATTAACTATTTCAATTCTGGAGAGATACCGGAATTCGATGCACCAGCACTCAAGCCACAATCTTCGCCCTTGCTCGATCTTTCCGATGTCGTTGGCCAAAGAGAAGCAAAGAGCGCCCTCGAACTTGCAGCCATTGGTGGCCATCACCTCTTGCTTATAGGCCCACCTGGTACGGGAAAGACCATGCTCGCTGAGCGCCTGACTTCAATTTTGCCTCCGCTTTCAGCTGAGTTGGCTCTCGAGGTGGCTGCAGTGCACTCCGTTGCTGGGATCTTTGATGCAGAACACTTACGACTGCGCACTCCGCCCTACGCCGCACCTCATCACACGACGACTGCGACAGCGATGGTTGGAGGTGGCACCCAAGTTATTCGGCCGGGAGCTTGTTCAACAGCTCATGGTGGGGTGCTCTTTATCGACGAAGCACCTGAGTGCGCATCTGGAGTTCTCGATGCCCTTCGTCAACCTCTGGAATCTGGTTCAATCTCGATCTCTCGAGCGAAGGGAACCGTGCACTTCCCTGCAGATTTTCTCTTAGTGCTCGCCGCCAATCCGTGTCCTTGTGGCAGGTTCAATGGCCGTGGTCGAGGCTGTACATGCACCTCGGTTCAGATTCGAAGATATATGCAAAAACTTTCAGGACCGCTCCTCGATCGCATTGATATTAGAAGTTTTGTCGAAGCTCCCTCTAGAGCTGAGATGGCATCGAGTGAATTAGGGGAAAGTAGTGAAGCAGTTCGCAAGCGAGTCGTAGCCGCTCGCTCGATCTCGCAGGAGAGATTTCAAGGCGAGAGTTGGTTCTTAAATTCCAGAATTCCTTCGAGTCAACTCCGCCAACGCTTCAGAGCCGCCAGACCGGGAATGGCTTTCTTGCATGGTGAACTTGATAAAGAGAGATTGAGCGCACGTGGTTTTCACAAAGTCCTGAGATTGGCCTGGAGTATTGCTGATCGAGACGGCGCTCAAATCCCTGGCTTGCCGGAGGTCGAGTTGGCCTATCGGCTGCGAGAAGGTGCCGAAATATTATGAATAGAGATTCAAATAGCCGCCATTTAACGCTGCTTTCGCTCTTTGAAGGTGGAAATCCCTTCTGGAGTTCTGAGTATCTCCGCTATGGAAGCGCAGAATTGTTAGAACGAATTGCATCGGGTGAATATGCAGATCGAAAGAAAAGTGGAAAATCTCTTCAAGAAACTTTAATAGAGATCGATCCGAATCAATTTCTGGCTCAGTTAGATTCCATTGGGGCTTTTGTAATTTCAAGGGATGATCCCGATTGGCCAACTTCTCTTGACGATCTTGCTGCTCCGCCAATAGCTCTCATTGGAAGGGGAGTGAGATCGGCGCTCTCATCTTTCCAAGAATCGATTTCGATTGTTGGAACTCGCAATCCCACTGAATATGGTGTTCGAGTCGCAGGCGACTTCGCGGCCGGTGCAGTTGATCGAGGGTGGTCTGTAATTAGTGGAGGAGCCTTTGGAATTGATAGTGCAGCGCACAGAGGTGCACTTCTGGCGGAAGGGAAAACGATTGCCATTTTGGGTGGCGGCGTAAATTCAATTTTCCCAAGCGGCAACGAGCGTCTCTTTAGAGAGATCATGGAGAGTGGTCTCCTATTATCGGAAGTCTTGCCAAATGTGCACGCAATTCCAGCTCGATTCCTCATCCGAAACCGGTTGATTGCCGCGCTCTCAAGGGCAACGGTTGTGGTGGAAGCCGCATTTAGAAGCGGATCGCTTCGGACCGCTCGTGATGCATCAGAGATTTTCCGCCCGGTCTTTGCAGTGCCAGGGCCAATACACGCGCCAACTAGTGATGGGTGTCATCGACTGATCGGAGAACGCACGGCAGAAATCGTCACTTCCGTTGCAGACCTCATGGAGTTGGTAGGTCCTCTGACACTTTGATGGGAGACTATGCCCATGACAACAGAGCACCGCGCCGGATTCGTTGCGGTTATTGGACGCCCAAATGTAGGTAAGTCCACGCTCGTTAATGCTCTGGTCGGCAAGAAGATTGTTATTACCTCGGCCCATCCCAATACGACACGTAATCCGATCCGCGGAATCATCTCCCGCCCGGATTTTCAGATGATCTTGGTTGATACCCCTGGAATCCATAAGCCAAAGACTTTGCTTGGAACCCGCCTAAATGCGATGGTTCAAGAGAACCTGGAATCAGTAGATGCCGCCCTGCTCTGCCTTCCAGCGGATGAAGCGATTGGCGCCGGCGATGAATACATCGTCAAACAACTCGGCCATATCCGCCACCTCTACATTGCTGTGACCAAGGTCGACAACGCTAAGAACGATGATCTCATTTCAAAGTTGGTAGAAGTATCAAACTTCATCACCAAGACGGGCATCAGCGTGGATGAGATTGTTCCGATCTCAGCCAAGAACCTGGAGCAAACTGATCTGCTTCTGGACTTGCTCGTGAAGTCCCTTCCGAAATCACCTTCGCTCTATCCCGAAGATATTGATACCGATCAGGCGGCCGAACTCCACATTACAGAGTTAATTCGCGAAGCAGCGATCCAAGATTTATATGAAGAGCTTCCTCACTCGGTGATGGTCACTATCGATGAGATGAGCAAGCGCGAGGGTAAGAATTTCTACGATATCCACGCAACCATTCACGTTGAGCGTGACTCTCAGAAGTCCATCATCATTGGACCACAAGGAAGTCGCTTGAAAGATATTGGAATGCGCGCACGTGCGGGTATCGAAACATTCCTAGATGGAAAGAGTTACCTCGGACTCCACGTCAAGGTTTCGAAAGAGTGGCAGCGCGATCCGAAGGCGCTAGCTCGTTTGGGCTTTACCGAGTAACTGGTTTGCGGCTCGCGTAATACGAACCGATCAAAACCAATGGCAAGCCGACAATAATTCCCGTCGTAAGTTTTTCGTGCAAAACAATCACTCCAAGTAACACCGCGACTCCAGTGTTTACATAAGCGACAAGTGAGGCACGAGCGTTTCCGATATCAGCCAAAACCTTGAAGAAGAGCACGAAGCAGATTGCTGTTGGGAAGATTCCAAGCGCGATGACGGAGTAAATCGAATTCGGGCGAATGTGATGATGTGGCCATTGCGCGATAGCAAAAGGAAGATAAATAACCGCAGTTGTCGCCATCGCCAGTCCATTAACCGCCGCTCCATCGAGATGAGGAGCTTTGGTTCTGATGAGCGCTGGTGCGATGGAGTAACCAATTGCGGCTAGCAGCAGAAGCAAGATTGCAACCGTATTTACTTTGCCCTGCAGGCTTTCGATTCCGACAACCAGGCAGATTCCAACAAAACCAACGGCTAAGCCAATGAGGCGAGTTGAGTGCCAGACGGTTTTATCTCCGAGTGCTCCGTTAAGAAGGGTGGCCCAGATTGCGACGGTCGCGATCAAAAGGGCTGCAAGGCCTGAATTCACCTTGGTTTCGCCTTGGCTGATAAAGACCCACGGACCAACCATTTCGATGATTCCGTACAGCGCAATCCATTTGAAATCTTTGAATGCTGGCTTCAATACCCCACGCTTGGCAGCGTACGGAATGAGTAGCGCCGCACCGATCGCTACACGTGAAAAGACGACAAAGGCAGGGGTGAACTGCCCTGGTGCGACAGCGACTCTGATGAGTAGATAAGGAACTCCCCAAAGAATTCCGGTCAGGCCAAAGTAGATCCAACTGCTACGTTTCAATTAATCACCAATTCACTGTGGCATCGCGCAAGGTGCGATATTTTTCCAAGACGTGAGGCGTCGGTTGACTCTGCACGTGGTGCACCTTACCTAAATCCCATTGTGGAATTTCTCCCTTCAGCGCCCATGCCGCTTGGCGCGCAGCACCATTTGCGACGTATTCACCGGCAGGAGGTATGACGACTTCTCGACCGAAGAGTGATGATGCAATCTGGCCGACTGCAGGATTCTTTGCTGCGCCACCAACCAAGAAGATGCGATTGACGGAGACTCCAAGGTTTGTGAGTGACTGAACGGCGTCGGCAAGTCCAGACAACATTCCCTCGATCATGGCGCGCGCAATATTTTCAGGATTTGAGTTGCTGAGGTTCATTCCCGCGAAGACACCAGTTGCATCAGGGCGATTAGGCGTACGTTCACCTTCAAAGTATGGAAGAAGCGTCAACCCATTTGCTCCGGCAGGTGCGCTGAGAGCAAGATCGGAGAGTCGATCAAAATCAACCCCGAGAATTCGTGCCGCCGCATCAAGGATTCGCGCGGCATTGAGAGTACAGACGAGCGGCAAGAAATTACCGGTCACATCTGCAAAACCTGCGACCTCGCCACTTCCATCATGCGTGGGAGTTGTTGATACCGAGAAAGCTGTGCCACTTGTGCCAAGCGAAACCACGACGTCGCCGGCAACCGCTTGCACTCCAAATGCTGCGCCAGCATTGTCGCCAGCGCCTGCACCAATTTTCACTCCGCCCGGTGTTTCGCCGCCGAACTCTGTGCTTGCAACAATGCGGGGAAGATAAATCTCACGATCACTTTTGATCGCTCGCGCAAAAATGTCGCGGCGATATGTGGAAGTCGTTGGGTCGAAGTACCCGGTGCCAGATGCATCGCTGCGATCAGTGAAGAGCTGCTCGAAATTGTTGGCTCCTTGTAGCTTCCAGGACAACCAATCATGGGGGAGAGCAACCGCCGCAACGCGACTGGCTAACTCTGGTTCGTTATCGGCAAGCCAACGGACTTTGCTAGCGGTGAATGAGGCAACCAGGACCGAACCCGTGGCATCAGCAATCGCTTGATTTCCACCAACCTCTTCATTCAAATCTGCCGCCGTTCCCGCTGAGCGGGTGTCATTCCAGAGCAGGGCCGGGCGGATTACCTCGCCCTTTTCATCCAGTGCGACCATGCCATGTTGCTGGCCGCCGACCGAGATGGCTGCGACATCATCCAGACCGCCGGCCTCACCAATCGCTTGATTGAGGGCGTCCCACCATTTCTCGGGATCGACCTCGGTTCCATCGGGGTGGCTTGCCCGTCCTTCGCGGATTAGGGCTCCCGTATCAGCCTCTCGAATCACTACTTTGACTGACTGGGTCGATGAGTCCACGCCTGCAACAAGGGTCATGGCGCAAGGATAGACTGCGACAGTCAGCGTTGACCACAGCGGGAGCCTTTTCCCGCCTTATTCCAGATTTATCCTCACTACGGGAGTTAGAGATGCGTTTTGGTGTTCTTACAGGTGGCGGAGATTGCCCAGGCCTTAATGGAGTTATTCGTGCGGTAGTCCGCAAGGGTGTCA
>Ga0208872_1001549_pt1 | contig 14030 bp, 11 predicted proteins | sample CryBogCBH12Aug08_FD_185508 | JGI IMG/M metagenome (GOLD analysis project Ga0208872, IMG submission 185508) | Freshwater microbial communities from Crystal Bog, Wisconsin, USA - CBH12Aug08 (SPAdes) | ecosystem: Environmental > Aquatic > Freshwater > Lake | place: Crystal Bog, Wisconsin, USA...
GAGCAAATCTTCCGTCGTGTGCGCGTAAGCGTAGGGATTTTTTTCATCCGTTGGAAAAATAAAAACGCGCTGCCGCGTGTCGTGCGCGATGAGCAATCCCAGAACGCCGCCACCAATCAAAATGGCGGTGCGCACGGAAAGTTTTCCGCTGGTGAACCAAAGCCGTTCCACAGCGAAACCCATCAGCAATGCGATCGGCAACCAGAAGTTGAGCGCGAGCCACGGAGTTTTGTAAGGGATGACGCAATAGATTCCGTAAATCAGAAGGGCGTAGATTGCCAATGCCAGCTTGGCGAATGAGCGTGTGGCAAAAAAGGCACCGGCCAATGCAAGGCCGAGCAGCAAGCTGCCCGACCAGCCGCCGGCGAGCAGAACGAGGTAATACCAGAATGGTTTTTCGTGGCCTTCGCCGCTGGCGCGCGCGGCGAGATGCGGCACAGCGCGGAACAAATCCGCAAGCGCGGACCAGTTTTGTCCAAACCAGGTGAACAATAAAATTCCGGCGATAAGAAATGAAGTTACGGCGGTAATAAAAATTTTGAGCGGCGGAATTTTTTCAGGGGAGCGCAGACGCCAGCCGATGGCGGCGGCGGTAGCGAGCGCGAAGAAATGGAGCGCGGCAGTTTCTTTGCACGCGAGCATCAGCGCGGCGCACAGTCCGGCGAGCGTGGCGGCGATAAGTGAGTTTTTAAGCAGTGCGCGCGCGCCGGACAAAATCAAACCGAGCGTGGCGGCGACAAATAAGGTTTCATGGATAAAATAGCGGCTGTAATAAACGGGCAGGGGAGCGAAGGCGAACAGCAACGCGGCGACGAGGCACGGAATGAAGCCAAAAATTTCTACCGCGCAACCGAAAAGCAAAATCGTCGCACTGCCAATTAGAACGGGAGCGAGACGAAGTTCAGTTTCAGTGAGGTTGGGATATTTCTTTACGCCTTCAATTTTGATGAGCGGCAACGTGAATTCCGCAAGCGCGGGGCCGTGGCGATCAATCGGGTCGTATTGATATTTTTCACCAGCGAGCGACTGGCCGGTGATGAAGGCGTTGATGGCTTCGTCCGTGTGCATCGGCCGCACGCCAAGTTGCGGCAGGCGGACGGCGAGGGCGAGCAGCGCGATGACGGCGAAAATCGCCCAGCGAATTTTGAATGGCGGCGGCGTGGTCGTAATCTTAATCCTGTTCTTAATCTTAAGCGTCCGCAATGCGGATTAAGATTACGCGACGATCAAGATTAGGAAAAACTTTTACGCAGCGGGTTTGCCGAACACTTCAACCTCGATGTAGTGGTTGAGTTTGTTCGTCGTGTTGCCGTTGCTGTAAAGGCGGACGTAGCGGCCTTTGACACCCTTCGCGTCAATTATCTTGCCGTAAAAACTTTCGAGATAAGGCCGATCTTTGCCGGCGGCGGAATTGTCGTAAATCGTCATCACGTCTTTGCTGAACGTCGGGTCGTCAGAAATCTGCACCACGACATCGCGATAGACGCGGGACTGATTGTGAAAATGCCAGACGATGAGCGCGTAAATGTTCGCGTCTTTTTCGAGATCAATCTGCACCCATTGTTTGCCGGGCGCGAGTTCGACCCAGGAACCTTCATCGCCTTCCTTGTCGCCATCGGTGACGAGGTCAAGCGTGCCGACGACCGGTTCGCTGTCGCTGGCAGTGACCTTTTTACCTTTCGCGAGATTAACCGAGCCCGCGGGCACGGAAAATTCCGGCCACTTGGTCAACTTGGGTTCGAGGTTGGGAACGTCGATTTGCACCGGCGTGCCGACGAACAGCGGCTTGGGCAAATCGGTCTTGAGCGGAACCATGTCATCCGCAAAAACAAAATTGGTGGTAAGCAACGTGGTGCTGGCAATGAGCGTGAACAATTTCTTCATAAAATAATTTAAGCTTTGGTTTCTTCGGCGGTGATTTCGATTGTCTTGCGCGCGGCAATCGCCTCGTTGGCTTTGTGAATGACGTATTCACTGCTGAACGCTTCGTCCGCCGGGCAGTTCAATTTTACTTTGGCATCGCGGATGGCGTTGAAAAAATTCTCCAAGTGTGGTTGGTGAATCTTTTTGTTGAACGTCACCGGAATATCGTATTGCAACAGCGGCGCGGTTTCGCGGACGTCCACTTTGTCCGCATCGCTCGGCGGCGCGGCGGTGGCGCTGGCGCGGAGATAATTTTTCGCGACCAAGTCATCCCACGCAGGCGCACGATCTTCGCGATAAAGTTTGGTGACGTTGGGATTCTCGGACATTTTGATCGTGCCCTCGTCGCCCATGAAGGTTTCGGAGTAGCCGCCGCCCGCACTGGTCGTGGTCAGCACTTCATAGAAGGCGCGCGCCATGCCGGTCGGCAACGGATATTCATAAACCACCATCGCGTTGTCATACCACTCGTGGTTTTTGTAATAATCCACACCGCCGCTGGCCATGACGGAAGTGGGCGTGACGCCAAACCACCAATTGAAGATATCAATCTGATGCGCGCCCAAATCCGAGAGCGGGCCGCCGCCGAGACCTTTGAACCAACGCCAATTCCGGAATTGATGCATGTCCTTGTAGCCATACTGCGCCAGTTTTTCCGGCGAGATGACGAATTTTTTGGGATAACCAAAATCATCCGTGACCGCGCGATTCCACTGCGCGTTGGCAGCGGTGAGCCGACCACAAATCTTCGCGTCGCGCACCAGCCGGTTCAGCGCAAACATATAACGCGGATTACTGCGACGTTGATGGCCGATCTGCAACAGTTTTCCCGTTTCACGCATCGTCTGCACCATGGAGCGCGCGCCTTCGATGGTATTGCTCATCATCTTTTCGCAATACACATGCAGCCCCGCTTTCAAACAGGCGTTGGTGATGGGCGCGTGCCAAAAATCCGGCGTCGCCACGATGACCGCCTGCAAATCTTTTTCGTTCGCCAGCAAATCTTCGTAATTTTCGTAGCTCTTCACTTCCACGCCCTGCGCTTTGAGGCGGCGAACACTGCTGTCGCGGTTGTAATTCCAGATGTCCACGATGGCCACCAGATGAATACCTTCAATGACGAGCAGCGATTCGAGCAACACCTGACCTTCCGCGCCGCAACCGATGAGCGCGATGTTCAGTTTGCTCAATGCGCCGCCTTTGGTCGCCGAAGTTTTGGCGCCGTTGTCCGGACTGCACGAGGCCAGCAACAGACCCGCGCTAGCCACAGCCGTCGTGCCGATGAAATCGCGGCGCGTGATGGATTCTTTTACCATTTTTTGAGAAGCGCGAGCTTGTTGTATTTTGCCAGCACCAGCGCGAACGCCACCAGCGCGACGTGAATGCCCAACCAGGAAACGCCGTCATCCTGCTTGATCAAAATCAATCCCACCGTCAGCGCGCAATAAATCAAACCTTGCACGAAGAGCGAGATGCGCGTGCCGAGACCGAGCAACAACATCACGCCGGACAAAATGAACGCCGGTCCCAGCGCGTAGTTGAACGCGTTCAGCGCGAAATGCGGCAGCAACGCTTCATTCGCAAACTTGCTCTGCAACGCGGCGGGAACGCCGTTGTAATTGGCGAAAGCATAAAATTTCACTTTGATGTCCACGACCGTGTTCGGATCGGCCTGACCGGTGGTCGGGTCGATCAGTGGTTGCTGGATGGTTTTGTAAGCGCCGAATTTTTCGATGCCGGTGAGAATCGCGCGCACCGCCAGCCACAAGCGGAGCACGAGGAAGGCGAGCGAGTAATCGCAGTGACCGCAGGTTTTTTTTTCACCGGAGCAATTGGGTTTCGTATCAGTCGAGTCGTTCATGAGCTGTCAGTTTTTGAAAATGATTGGGCGTTTGTTCGCGTTAAAATGATTGGCTTTTAGTTTGTCAACAATACTCAAAATACCTGCGTCGCCAATCACATTTTTATGTTTGTTCCCATAGGGACGAGCCGTAACGCGCGGCGGTTTCAAAAAGTTTTCGCGGATGCCGCCGTGGCGTTTGCATACGAAAACTGACTTTCCCGTTGTTTGATAAAATTTTCACAAACCTGGCACCCGCGCTTAATGATTCCTTCGGTGTCTGTTCTCCGGGCAAACCGCTTACTTGCTGAGAAAAAACGCCTGAAACTGTGTTTTTAATGCATTTATTCTTGCGCTTACTGAATTCCACTGGTAAAAATCATCCCAAATATGGTTTCTATAAAGAGTCGGATTAATCAATGCAGCTTATCTAACTCAAAACGCATTTTTAAAATATATGAAAAACCCCTTGAAGCAATTATCCGTCATCCTTGCATTATTATCCTGCGGCATCGCAGCTGGTCAGGCTCAGGGTTCGGTCACCTATGATGCTGCCTACTCGATTTCTGCGGATAGTTATCAAATCTTAACTTTCAACCAATTTGATCCCTCGCTCGGCACCTTGACCGGGATTTCTTTTCAGCTCACCGATGTGCTGAAGGGCAGTTTTATCGTCTATAATTCAGCTGGCTCCACCGCAACGGTTCGCAACTCTTCTGATTATGGTCAATTCATCTTCTCTGGTGCCGGTGCGCAGGGCACGCTGAACACTTCCATGCTGAGTCCCGTTCCGACTACGCCGGCAACTGATTTTTCCGGAACAGCTATACCTCCAACTTCCTCGCAGACTTTTAATATCACTACGACCAGCTTGACGACGCTCAACTCCGATTTGTCGGCTTCGGCTTCGTATTTTACCGGCACCGGCACCGTCAGCGGCTACGTGGTGGATAATTTCAACGTCACCGTTTCCGGCGGAAGTTATAGTGTGGATTCAGTTTTGACGACTGCGAGCGGGTTGGGCTCAGTCACCTATTACTACAGCGTCACTCCCGCTCCCGAACCTTCCACACTGGCCTTGGCTGGTTTGGGCGGCGTTGGCATCTGGTGGCAATTACGCCGCCGGAATTAAAATTTGTGTTTGTAGCGAAGATCCCCGCCAGAACCCCAATCTGGCGGGGATTTTTTCCATAATGCGCCGTGCCTTTGCAGACATAAAAAGACCGCAAGAACAAAATGATTTACTCCCGCGGTTGGTAGGGCAGTGCTCCTGTGTCGTGCCGTTAAAATGGGCAAAGCCGCTTGACCTCGCCGCCGCGATTGGCAAGATGAACGGACAAAATCATTTTACTTATGTCACGCGCTGTCACTCTCTTCACCGGTCAATGGGCGGATCTGCCGCTCGCCAAACTTCTGCCGCTGGTCAAAAAAATGGGCTATGACGGCGTGGAACTCGCCTGTTGGGGCGACCACTTCGAAGTGGATCGCGCGCTCGTCGAAAAGGATTACGTCAAAAAGAAATGGGCGCTGCTCGCCCAGCACGGTCTGAAATGTTTCGCCATCTCCTCGCATCTGGTCGGGCAGGCGGTGTGCGATCTGATTGATGAACGGCATCAGGCAATTCTCCCCGCCGATGTTTGGGGCGACGGCAAACCGGAAGGCGTCCGCCAACGCGCCGCCGAAAAAATGAAAGCTACCGCGAAGGCTGCCCGCAAATTCTTCGACGCCAAACCGGGTGCCAAGAAAAGTGAAGTCGCCGTGGTGAATGGTTTCACCGGTTCCAGCATCTGGCACGCGCTGTATGCGTTCCCGCCGACGAGTCAGGATTTTCTCAACAAAGGTTTTGCGGATTTCGCCAAACGCTGGACGCCGATTCTTGATGTGTTTGAAAAAGAAAACGTCAACTTCGCGCTCGAAGTGCATCCGACGGAAATCGCTTTCGACATCGCTTCGGCCAAACGCGCGCTGGCGGCGGTAAAAAATCATTCGCGCTTCGGTTTCAATTACGATCCGTCGCACCTCGGTTATCAGGGCGTGGATTATGTGAAGTTCATCCGCGAATTTCCTGACCGCATTTTTCACGCGCACATGAAAGATGTCTGGTGGGGTCACGGCGACGGCACAGTGGGCGTGTTTGGCGGTCACACGGATTTCACCGATGCACGCCGCTTCTGGGATTTTCGTTCGCTCAGCCATGGCGATATCAAATTTGAAGACATCATCGTCGCGCTGAACGACGTCGGTTATCGCGGGCCGTTGTCCGTGGAATGGGAAGACGGCCGTATGGACCGCTTGCACGGCGCGAAAGAAAGTTGCGCCTTCGTTCGCAAATTAGATTTTACGCCAAACGCTGCCGCGTTCGACGCGGCGTTTTCAAAAAAGAAATAATTCATCATGCCAGCCGCCAAGACTCGTCTGAAAACTATTCTCGTAATCGACGTGGGCGGCACGCATCTCAAGATTTGCACCACGGGTCGCCGCCAGATCATCAAGATTCCTTCCGGTCCCACGATGACCGCCGCACAGATGGCCGCTGCTGTGCGCAAGGCCGTTGTCGGTGTGAAATACGACGCCGTATCCATCGGTTTTCCCGGTCCTGTGGTGGAGAATCATCCGCTGCTCGAACCACACAATCTTGGCAAAGGTTGGGTGAAGTTTGATTATCAACACGCCTTTGGTCGTCCGGTCAAAATGATCAACGACGCCGCGATGCAAGCCTTGGGCGATCATCTAGGCGGACGCACTTTATTCCTCGGTCTCGGCACTGGACTCGGTTCGGCGTTGGTGGTGGACGGAAACGTTTTGCCGCTGGAACTCGCGCATCTGCCTTACAAGAAAGGCCGCAGCTACGAAGAATTTCTTGGCACGGCCAGTCTGAAACGCGTCGGCAAAAAGAAATGGCGGCGTTACGTCGCCGATGTGGTTGGCTTGCTCAAAGCCGCGTTCATCGCGGACAGCGTGGTGCTGGGCGGTGGTAATGTGCGGCTCATCGAAAAATTTCCGCCGCACGTTCGCGCCGGTAAGAATGCCAACGCCATTCGCGGCGGCTACCGTTTGTGGCATCACCAATAAACCGGCGGCTTCGGTAAATTTTCCACTGCGGCGAAAACCGTTTTTACTTCAGACCGTTACTTGCTTAGCTGGGCGCTGCTTGAAAATCAGGATGCAGGCCACGATGAAAATCAACAGCACCAGCGAGGCAGAATAACGACTCAAGTTCAATCCGCCGTTGGCAATCGGTTTGTCGCAGAAATCTCCCAGCACCGCGCCGAGCGGTCGCGTCAGAACGAAGGCGGCCCAGAATAAAGCCGTGCGCGAAATTTTAGTGAACAGATACAGCGCGGCAATCACCGCGAGCAAGCCGCCAAACAGCGCGGTGGAATTCAGATAGCCAAAGCCTTCCGTGTCCGCTGTCCAATCGCCGAGCGCCGTGCCCAAGGTTTGTGAGAACATGATGGTGACCCAATAAAATATTTCCGACTTGGGCGAGCTGACCGTGTTGATGGACACCGACCCCATCGTTTTATACCAGAGCGCTAGCGAACCGATGAGCAGCACCAGCAACAACGACGAGCCGCCCGCGTAACCGATGTGCAAGGAACGGTCGCAAAAATCCGCGAGCGTGGTGCCGACGGTGGTCGTGGCAATGATCGTCGCCCAATACAGAAAGGGATGAAACTTTTCCGCCTTGATCTGCCAGCCAACAAACCCAAAAAACAAGATGGCGAAGATGGCTGTGCTCACAAGATACCCGAGATTCATCGACATCGACACGGCGTCACCGCCCGTTTCACCCAAAGTCGTCGCGGCAATCTTGATGAGCCAGAAGACAAACGTGACTTCTGGAACTTTGCTAAAAAGTTTTTCGGTTTTGGTGTCCATGCAAAAAGTTTTGTCTTAACGAATTTATTTTCCCGCTTTCACCGTCCCACGAACAGCACGTTCAGCCACGCTGGACCCGTGTAACGTTTGCCGCGCGGCGGATTGCCTGCGGGCGCTGGCGCGCTCGGCGCGTTCGTGCCCGTTTGCGGCGGACGGTCAGTGCAGATCAAAACGATGTGATTGTTTTTCGTGTCCAAGGACGACGTGCGGCAGCCGGCTTTCGTTTGCAAATTTTGCGTTACCACAAAATTCGTTGGGCTGATTTCTTTGATGATGGTCAACGTGCCATCGCGTTGCGAACTGAATGCTTCCATCGTGTTCGGATTAAACCCGCCGCCGTCCGTGCCGTTGCCGATGGGCAATGTCGCGAGCACTTTGCCGGAATCCGTGTTGACGACCACGCACACATTCGGGTCTGCGCACATCGCAAACACGAGATGATTCTTTACATCTAAGCCCATGCCCGCCGGTTCACCCGCGCTCTCGCCGAGATCAATCTTGTTCAGCACCTTCATCGCTTTGACATCAATCACCGCAATCTTTTTCTCGTCCTCCACATCCGCGAACACTTTGCCCTGACCATCGCTGCGCGCTTCTTCCATCGCGCCGCCGACCTCAATGGTGCCGACGATGTTGCCATCTTTCGGGTCAATCACCGTGATGCTCGGGCTGGCGTGGCTGAAAATATAAATCTTGTCCGTGAACGGTTCGAGCAGGATGCCATCCGGCCGGCTCGCCACGGGAATGCTTTTTATTTTTTGCAACGTCACCGTGTCGAACATCCCGACTTGCGGGCCGCTGACAAAACCATGGTGCGATTGCGTGTCCACCGCCACGCCGTGACCGCCGACGTTCGTGATCGCGCCGAGGTATTGATGATTGTCCAAATCAAACACCAATGTGTTCGTGCCACGCGGCACATACACACGCCGACCGTCATTGTCGGCGAAGACATAATCCGTGCCGCCACTGCCCATCAGCCGCGTCGTGTCCAAAACTTTGTAAGGCGCGTCCGTTTGCGCATGGAGCGAGCCCGCGAACAAGCCGAGACCGAGCCAGACACTGGCGAATGATTTTAACGATTTCATGATAAAAATAATTTCTGCTCGGGCAGACGCCCCAACGATGCGCAGGGTTTCAACTGCGAGATTTACGAACGCAAAGGCTTCCTTAATTCATCCGCCAAGTCCAATCAAAACCCGAAGCCCTGGGATGAAGTTCCAGCTACCAAGCAGCAAAACGCGATGAACGTGCTGGAGGCAACATTCATCGCGGACAATGTGACGGCGAAACCGTGGTTGGGCGGCAACTTATTGGTTGGTCACCACGCCCGAACTGCCGTGGTTATTAAAATCACCCGAACCGTGCCACGGACTGTTCGTGTTCATGTTGCCGGAACCATGCCACACGCCGTTGTTGTTAAAATTCCCCGAGCCATGCCAGTTCTTGGCATCGTTATTCGCGCCGTTGTTCGGCGGGGTTTCCGGAGTGGATTTGAAATTGCCATTGCCCGCTTGATTACCGGGCGGATTGCCCGGCGCGCCGACCGGAGGATTCGCCGGTGCGCCCACGGGCGGTTGACCGGGAACGCTGACGGGTGGATTTCCCGCCGCGTGGCCCGCCGCCCCGTTACCGGGTTGCAATTGCGCCAACGCGAACAGCGAAGCGCCGCCCAGAATGGTTAAGAGGGTAAGTTTGGTTTTCATAAAAATGAGTTTGTCTGGAAACGAATCTAGCTACGCCACCCGGTGTATGCCATGGGGTGAAAACCTGACCTGCCAAAGGTAAAATGCATTGGCGTTTCAACCGAATTTATATTTTAAACCTGCAGGTTTTGCGTGTAGATTTATTAGGTATTAGGGAAAGCTATTTGAGGCCAACGGATGAACCCGCCATCAATTCAAATTAAAAACCGGTTTCGACGGTTCAGTCGATGCTGGCTCTTTGGGTTATGCTTTGTCCTCACCCTGACTTCTACGGCATTCGCTAGAACTACACTTGATGTCAGCAATCCCGTCGGATTTTTCAGCACCGTTGCCGATAAATTACTTAGTAATACTTTTAGTTTTGGTATCACCAATATTCCGGTCAGCACGAATGGCGTTTTGATTTATGCACCTTCCGTCCAAAGATTGCTGCAACTCTCCGCCAACATCTACGATGCAGCTAACACCAATTTTTATCCGACCGTATTCCGCCCGATGTTTTTCAACGACGGTGCCGGAAATATTTACATCACGGGTTATCGTCAGGTTTCCAGCGTAAGCGGAGCAGGGGACGCCCAGTTTGCCGCACCCATTGATATTTCCGCTGTGCCGGTCGGCAGCAGCACCAACCTCAACGTGTATGGCGTGCCGTGGATCATCGGTGCCAAGAAAGGACTACCCAACTTTAACGAATTTTTCATGCGCAACATGGTGCAATTGACTCGTAAACTACAAGTCACCCGCGTGAATGCGAGTCTGCCCGGAGTAACGGCCACGAATGAGATGTTCATTATGAGCATCACCAACCGCTTGGGCTTCTCGTTCTGGAATTCTTACAACACAAACTATGCTGGTGGCACCAATCTCACCGTGTTTGCCAGTGACACGATACGGATGATTTTGACGAATGGTGTCGCTACTTGGATTGCAGCCACGAATGTTGCTTTCAACTTCAATCTTTCTTCGTGGCCGGGTGCAGGATTATCTGTGGATGGATTTTCTTCGCCGGAATCACAATCCGCCGCCACACAATCTTTTGTCACCGCCACGGTTGATTTCCCCTTTCTGCCGCAATCCACGTATGTATTTTCCACGGCTTCGTTCAATCCGATTTCACAGGGTGGTCAATGGGAACTAAACATTCCTTCGCCGCCGGTTTTTCCACAATTTGGTTTGATGACCACAAATTGGCTGCAAGCGTTCATCCTCGATGGCACGCATATCGTGGACTATGTGCAATTCAGCGGCCCCAATAGTTCGCGGAATTTGAATAACGAAATCAACGACCCATCTACTGGCAATCCTCAATACTATATGTGGAGCACCAACGCTTATGGTTTGAATAATCCCAACAACACGCCCACATGGGGCGTGGCAAATCAGATTACGGTCTCTCGAAACCCGTCGCTGATTTCTGGAATTACTTGGGCCACCACCCCAGACATGCCAGGGATGTTCAATACTGTCTCTTTGCAAGCCCAGTATTTTAGCGCCTTCTTTTCGGGTGGCCCAGTGATTATTGCCGGAAAAACTTATCACAACACCAATTTGGTCATGCAAGTGCCTTACACGCCTACGCGCACGATTTGGGAGTTTACTCATTGGCAAGCCAACGACCCTTTGGTGCATTATCTGGCTAGTGATTTGAGTTTTGCGAATCAATTCACCGGATTAAATCGCAGCGATAATTTAACTTTGAATCCCATGCCTGAAGTGGCCGTTGCGGATATTAATTCTTTTGAAAATCGCTACCAACCTTGGGGACGCTCTCAGCAAATGGCCGGGTTTGGTATTTTCTCGGTGGCAACCAACGGCTTTGATTCCCGTTTTCGCGACCCGCTCGTATGGAATTCCGATGCTTGGCATTTTCCAACCGGACAAGGTTTGTCGCTCACCAATCTCGGACGCATCCATCGCGGCACGCCGTGGCAGACCGTCTATCTAAAACAGCGCGACGTCTTGCTGGAATATTTTGATTCGTATTCTGGAATATTCAGCATCGGCACAAATACGTGGATGCAATGGACCGGAGATTTAGACCCCAATGACGCCGTGCTGACCGCGCCCATTCGAGACGCGCAATTGCTGGATGTTTTGCTGCCGCTATTAAACACCAACGACCCGACCCAGTTAGTTTCCGTCAACGACACCAGTTTTAATGATTGGAGCAATCTGCTGAATGGGGTCAACGTGCTTACCAATTCCACTGCTATTCCTGTCAGCAGCGTTATTCCAGAATTGGATTCTATCATCATGGCTGGCGGCTCGTCGCAAGCGGCAACCATCTTTGATGGCATCATCCAAACCAAAACCAATCAGCCCGGACAAATGTTTTCCTCCCTCGGCCAGATTTTACAGACCGCTGCTTTGAGTGAACAATCACCATGGCTGAATGTAATCGATTTCGATCAAAAGAAATACGGCATCACCGACGAAGCTTACGAAGCGATTCCGTCACAATTATTGCCGCTGCTGCGAACCGATTCCTTTGGCGCGGTGGTTCAAACTAACGGTGGTTGGAACCTGCAATTTTCCGGCGCGGACGGTTATGATTATGCCCTCCAAACCTCCACTGATTTGGTTCACTGGAACTTTGTCAGCACCAATTGTCCAGTGCAGGGGACATTTACCATCCCCGTTGCATCACCATCGGATAACCAAAACCGGTGTTTCTACCGTTCCGTTTTGCTTCCCTAATTAGGTTTTGGCTCAAAAAGGGCAATTTTCATCAAAAAGCAGGGTTTTTCGTCAAAAATGAGACTGATTGGCTCATTCATCTAGTTAGTTGGGGAACTAATCAAGCTTGATTGCTTACTCAACAAGGTAGTTAAGGAACCAAATCAGTTAATTGGTCGCTTAACTAGCTTGATTGGTTACTCAATCAGTTAGTTTGGTAACGCAATCAGGTTGATTGGTAACCCAATCAGTTAGTTAAGGAACACAATCAGGTTGATTAGCGACTAATCAAGGTTGTTGAGTAAGCAATCAAGCTTGATTGGTTACCAATCAAGCTTGTTGAGGAACCCAACTAGCTTGCGAAGGAACCCAACTAGGTAGTTGAGGAACAGAACTACCTTGATGAGGAACGTAGCAAGGTAGAAAAATCAGCCATTCAGGTCGTTGGGAAACGGAATCCGTTGGAACGGTGAGGCAACTTGGGGGGTGGCCAAGCACTCAGGGTGGTGGTGGCGGCGGACAGGTTAAAAGTCGAGGTGGGAAAACAAAAACGCGGGCGGTTTCAGTTAGAAACCGCCCGCGTCGAGAAAATTGCTTGGGTCAGCGTGGAAAAATAAATTCTACTTCGGGTCGAGTTTGAGCGCGATGGTCTGGGTGGCGCGCAAGACCAAGTCGTCGCCGACCACAACGTTTTCGAGCGTGTAGGGCAGGGGAATCTTGAAGGTCTTCACGCGGTCGTTGGCGTATTTCAACGTCAGCAAACGGTAGCTGCGGTCCACGCCGATGACGCGTGCGCTCATGTCAATCGTCGTCACCATGACGCCTGCGGGATTGGCGCCCTTGGCCGCACCGTGAATCGCAATGCCGGTGGTCGTGCTCGGCATTTTTCCATTCTTAACGAGGAAGATGCCGATCTCTTCCGCCACTTTTATTTTGACGCCGTCGCCGACGTGAATCTTGTCGAAGTTGACGACTTCCGGTCCGGCGATGTTGGTGGAAGAATTGCCGTCGGCATATTTCAGCACAATCTGGCGTGACGTTTGGTCAATAGATTCCACCGTGGCTTCGGCCTTGCGCGTGTCCATGATAACGATGCTACCGGCAAAAGCGGGGTCGCCGGTGTTCGGTTGGATATCGTAAGCATTCGTCCAACACCCCGCGAGCAACAACATGACGGGCAAAAGGAACAACGGAGCCAGCTTCTGAATTTTAATTTTCATAAAAGTTTTGTGCGCGAACGCGTCCGGCAACTTGTCGCTGAAAAAAACTTGGCGGGCAAGTTTATTTAAGTAGCGAATCAGCAGGTCGGGCGCGCGACCAAATTATTTTTTTAAACCCAATGCCCATTCGATACCGCCGAGAACGTGTTGTTGATACGCTTTACTGATGGCCGTGTCGTTCTTGCGGTCTTTCATGGTCGGATCGCTATCAATCAGGTCTTCCCGATGGCCGAGCGACGTGTAAAAAACTTTGCCGTCGCCGTAAGGTTTGCACCACGAAACCGCGAAGTGTCCGGCCGCGCCCGTTTCCGGATGTTTGTCCATGATGAGCAGGTCGTGAACTTTCGTCGGGTCGTAACTCTTGAACTGATAAATCTCTTCCTGCTGAATCGTCCACGATTTACCGAGGTGCGCGTCGGCGGGATTGGCCGCGTCTTCATTCAAACATTCCACGCCAACCTGTTTGCCGTGTTTCATGAACTCGCCGCCGAGCATATCAATATATTCCGGCCAGCCATGAAACGTATCGCTCGCCGCATGAATGCCGATGAACGCGTGTCCGGCCTTGATCCAATCCAGAAAACCCTGCTTGTCCGGAATCGGCAAATCGCCCGTCGTGCTGGCGAAAACGACGCCGTCGTAATGCTTCAAATTCTCCGGCGAAAGTTTTTGCAACACGACCGCCAAGCTCGCGGTCCACGCGGCTTCGCTGTTGGTGAACGCCGTTTTCTCCGCGTCCGTTGCGTCCTTCTTCAATTTCGCCGGGAAACCAGTGGCGGGATG
>Ga0208872_1001550_pt1 | contig 14025 bp, 11 predicted proteins | sample CryBogCBH12Aug08_FD_185508 | JGI IMG/M metagenome (GOLD analysis project Ga0208872, IMG submission 185508) | Freshwater microbial communities from Crystal Bog, Wisconsin, USA - CBH12Aug08 (SPAdes) | ecosystem: Environmental > Aquatic > Freshwater > Lake | place: Crystal Bog, Wisconsin, USA...
GTGGTGAACGGGTTGAAGCGATTGCCAAACCTGAAGCGTATCTCCTTCACCCTAGTCAAGACGCATCCTGCCGAAACTGCGGACGAGTTTTGGAGCAACCAGCACGAAATTCATTAACCCTTACAACTTGGCCTTAGAGAATATTTTTCGCGGCGAAGAATATCATAATTAGCCCGTTGAGAGGGATGTAACGGACGTTGCTCCCAGGGAGGGTTCGGGGAAAATCCAATCAGACAAACTTTCCAGGGTTAAGTATATCCTTCGGGTCGAGGGCCGACTTAATTCTCCTGTGGAGATCCCGGACGCCATCGGAGGTGGCTTCACGCCACCAGCGTTTTTTAGCCAAGCCTATGCCGTGTTCCCCGGTAATGGCGCCCCCCCAAGCGATGACTTGATGGAAGAGGGAGTCAAGGGCTGCTTCGATTTGTCTGGGTTGCTTCGCCTGCTGTTCTGCGGACACCATGACATTTACATGGATATTTCCGTCGCCGGCATGACCGAAGCAGGCGACCTCGTAGCCGCTCTTTTTCTGCAGACGTTCGGCAAACGCAATGAGATCAACCAATCGACCGCGCGGGACTGCGATGTCCTCATTGAGTTTTATAAGGCCTGTGGCCTTGAGCGAGGCTGAGAATGCCCGACGTAGAGCCCACATCCGGTCGCAGCGCACGGGGGAAGTCGCAAGCTCGACTTCAAGGGCTGCATTCTTAGCGAGGAGCAGCTTAAGGGCTTTACCCTCACCTAATACGCTGGCCTTCTGACCATCAATTTCGATGAGTAGATGAGCGTTCCCAGGAGGAATAAAGGCTCCGGTTTGGTCGGAGTGAGCTTTGCGAGCCGCTTGAAGGGTAAAGCTGTCTGCCACTTCGACCGCGCATGGGAGAAATCCCGCCTTGAAGATCGCCTGTACGGCAGCCGAGGCCTCCTGCATGGATGCAAATCCTGCGGAGAGAGTGGCTCGAGCGGGAGGATGAGGAAGAAGGCGGAGCGTGGCTTCGGTGATTACTCCCAAAAGTCCTTCTGAACCGACAAATAGGCCGGTGAGGTCGAAACCAGTTTTGTTCTTATGAGTTCGTCCCCCGACACGGACGAGGGTGCCGTCTGCGAGAACCACTTCCAAACCAAGTACATAGGGGCGGGTTACGCCGTATTTCAGACATCGAGGCCCGCCGGCATTGGTTGCAATGTTTCCTCCAATCGAGCAGTCCTTGAGGCTGGCCGGATCGGGTGGATAAAAAAGACCCTTGTTACGCGCAGCTTCTTGAAGAACTCCGGTTATTACTGCGGACTGCACCACGGCTACAAAGTCCCGCTCGTTGATCTCCCTGATCTTATTGAGTCGGTGGGTGCTTAGCAGTATGCCGCCATTTACTGGGACACATCCGCCGACATAACCTTGGCCAGCTCCTCTAGCGGTGACAGGGATTCCATTCCTGTTCGCATAAGCTAAGAGCGATGCGACCTCTTTTGCGGTGCCGGGAGCTGCTGCGATCTCGGGCAATGCTGCAGCGAACCACTTGTCCCGTCCGAGTTCAGCAAGGCGATCAGGATCCGTGATCACTCCCTGGGAATGAGCGATAAATTTTCGAAGATCCCGTTCCAAGCCGGATCGGGCTGCTATCAGGGGATTATCTTTGCTACGGCGAGAAATCTTGTTTGAGGAAGATATCATTAGGGAGTGCCTCACATTCCCATGATCTCGTACCCGCCATCCACATAGATGACCTGACCGGTGATTCCACTTGCCCCGTCGCTTGCGAGGAAGACACCCGTCTGTCCGAGTTCCTCAGAGGTGCAACTACGCTTGAGGGGGGCATGCTCCTCATAATGCTTGATCATCATGCCGAGGCCGGAGACACCGCGTGCGGCAAGGGTGTTCATTGGTCCCGCACTGATGCAGTTCACGCGGATTTTTTTTTCTCCAAGATCGTAGGCGAGGTAGCGAGTACTCGCTTCCAATGAGGCCTTAGCCACACCCATCACGTTGTAATGGGGCACCACCTTGGCTGCGCCGTAGTAGCTCATGGCCAGTATACTTCCTCCATTGGCAAAGAGAGGGGTCGCTTCACGAGCCAAAGCCACCAAGGAGTATGCGCTGATATCATGGGCACGCAGGTAGGCCTCACGGGTTGTGGAGAGGAAGCTTCCTTCAAGAGCTTCCTTCGGGGCGAAGGCTACGGAGTGGAGAAGAAGGTCGATCCTTGGAGCAGTCTCGCGCACCTTGCCGAAGAATTCAGCGATCTGCCCGTCACTGGAGACATCACATGGTTGGAGGAAGGTGTCAGAGCCAAACTCGGAAACCAACTCCTCGACATTGTCCTTGAGGCGTTCGCCTTGGTAGTTGAAGAGGAGGCGCGCGCCTGCCTGCTTCCAAGCCAAGGCGATGGCCCATGCGATGCTGCGTTTGTTGGCGACGCCGAAAACGACGCCGGTTTTACCTGCTAATGGTCCGTTGCTCATCTACATAGGTAGCCTTCTTCAAGCCCTCCATGTCACGAAAAAAGACCTTAATTCTAACTGTTTTCGGATTCAGCCTCGCGGATGAAATTTGCGGTGAACTGACTTGAGTTGTCCCCGATCCACTTGGGTGTAGATCTGTGTGGTAGCGATGGATGAGTGACCAAGCATCTCCTGGATGATGCGGAGATCGGCTCCGCCGGCCAGAAGATGGGTGGCAAAGGAGTGGCGGAGTTGATGGGGATGAATGTCATCCTCGATTCCAGCACACTTAGCATAGCACCGTACTAGCTGCCAGATACGAGCGGGTGTGAGGGGGTGCCCCCGTACGGAGAGGAAAATGTTTGCACCTGAACGAGATGAGATGAGTTCAGGTCGTGCCGTGTTCAGGTAGTGCTTCAAGGCTTCCCGTGCCGCACGACCTACCGGAATTAAGCGTGTTTTGTTTCCCTTACCAGTAACACGCAGTACTCCTCCTTGCTCGTCGAAGTTTTCGAGGCGCACTGAACAGGCTTCGGCAATTCTCAGGCCGCAGGCATAGAGGAGTTCCAAGAGGGCGCGGTCGCGTATTTCCAGTGGGGTTTTGCCAACTGGAGCTGCCAAAAGTTTTTCCATATCAAGTTGCGAGAGAGGCTGAGGAAGGGTTTGGGGAAGGCGTGGGATTGGGAGTTTTTCCGCTGGATCCTCTGGGATAAGGCCTCGCGATGTCAGAAAACGGAAGAAGATCCGAAGAGCCACTGCTTCTAGCTTGATGGACGCAGAGGAGAGTCCGCGTTTCTTTTCGGAAATCAGGAACTCCGAGAGAAAGTGGGGGGAAATCTTATCCCCCGAAGTGACATCACGAGCTGAAACCCAGCCCAAAAAACGTTCCAGAGAAGTGCGAGTCGAGATTTGGTAATTGGTTGAGAGCCCGCGCTCGGTGGCTAGATGAAGAAGAAAGAGCTCAACATCCCCCTGCGTCATTTCAAAGTTAGGGTTCCTGAGGAGGGAGCGGCGAGGTCAGCCACAGAAAAGCCTCGTGATATTTTTTGGCGGTCCTCGCCACAATTTCAGCAGGAAGAGAAGGGGCTGGAGGTTGTTTATTCCACCCGCAGTTTTCAAGCCAGTCCCTGACAAATTGTTTGTCGAAACTTACTGGACTGACTCCAGGTTCATACTGATCGGCAGGCCAGAAACGGGATGAATCAGGGGTCATGCATTCGTCAATAAGAATGATTTCGCCGTCACACATGCCGAACTCGAACTTAGTATCAGCAATGATAATTCCTCGCGAGGCTGCGAATGCGCGCCCGTGACGGTAAAGTTCGAGGCTCATTTCACGTACACGCAAGGCGGTTTCATCCCCGAGGAGATGCCTGCATTCCGACCAACTCAGCGGTTCATCGTGTCCTTCATCTGCCTTTGTGCTGGGGGTAAAGAGATCCTTAGGGAGTCGCTCCGACTGTTTTAGACCAGGTGGAACGACGTGCCCTCCCACCGTTCCGTGACACTGATATTCTTTCCAACCAGAGCCGGCAATATAGCCACGCACAACACATTCGATTGGAAGTGGTGTCACCTTTTTGACGATCATGGAACGTCCTGCCAGAATGTCGGCATAGACTTTAAGTTCGGCGGGGAATGCTGAGACCTCTGTTTCGATCAGGTGGTTGGGAACAAAGTCGAGTCGGCGAAACCAAAAAGAGGAGAGAGTGTTAAGAACCTCTCCTTTCCCAGGAATTGCATTCGGAAGAATGCAGTCGAATGCTGAGATTCTGTCCGTGGCCACCAGCAGGAGATGTTTTCCCAGATCGAAGACTTCGCGAACTTTTCCGCTACGGAGTTTTTTGATGCCTGGAAGATCGCAGGTTAGAAGATCCATGGAATGAAGCATGAGCGTGTAAAATCAGGAGTGGAAAGATTATTTGGCGGAAAAAATTGGGCTAGCCTATGATGCGGACTCTCCCGCGCTTCACTTCAGAGCGCCGTCTTTTTTCCTCGACGAGCTTTCTTTTTTTTGCAGGAGAACGTCGGGCAAGCCGTCGACGAGCTTTGGAACCCTCGGCCCGGAGTTTTCGCAGGTGTTTTTCCTGCAGTAGGAGCAGTTTTTTTGTGAGACGCTTCCGGGCAAGAAGCCGATTAACGCCCTGACTGCGGGAGTCGGATGAGGTGACTGAGAGTCCGGTAGGAAGATGGGTTAAAGTGACCGCAGTCGAGACTTTGTTGACATGCTGTCCCCCAGGACCTGCGGAGCGCGAAAAAGTTTCTTTCAGATCCTTCTCCCGCATTTCTAGTGTGATTCCCGTCACGGGCGTGACAGTATATACAATTCTGCCTAGCCACAAGACGGGCTAAAAGCAGTTATCCACTGATGTCGACCCATTATTTAATGCTGGATTCCAGTTCAGGTCCTCTTGATCAATTGGAGGATCAAACACGCGGCCTACGCCTGATTATCTGTCGTTTAGGGGCCGAACCGGTAAGTCTGAAGTTGCGCGATGAAAGAGGGGGCTACCGTGGATTTTTTTGGAGGGACGGCGATGTAGAGAAACCGGTCTCGGGTTGGGGTAACCATGCCACAGTGATGGGATATTTCGTTCACCGCCTCTGGAAGCAGGAGTCGACATATGACGGTCATCCCATACGAGGAGGGACTCATGGGTTTGTGCGACATCATCACTTTTCTGCTCCGGTCGTCGACACAGCGGCGGGTTCCCTGACCTATCGTCTTGAGCCTTCGGAGATTCCCACCGATGCCTATCCTTACAAAGTGGTGATGAAGCTCACCTACACTCTGAGAAACGGTGTTCTTCAGGTGAGATTTGAATTTGATAATCAGGAAGATCATCCCGTACTGCTGAGCTTCGGATGGCATCCCGGCTTTGCAGTCGGATCTATTGAAAAGGCCAGGCTTTTTCTCCCTGCCGGCCTCTACCGCAGAGAGATGGCCCCAGGCGACTTTCTTGATGGAGCTATTCAGGAGATCCTTTTTCCAGGAGGTGAAATGCCTTTTGCTAAAAAGGATCTCCCAGGTTCCTACCTGCTTGGGCTTGCAGGAGTTTCCGAGCGACGTTTTGTTCTGGAGGCACCAGACCTAGGCCACCGCATCGAGTGCGATTATGCTCAGGCCCCCTACCTGACCCTCTGGAGCAACGGCGATCCATTTATTTGTGTAGAGCCCTGTTGGGGATTGCCTGACAGTAATCCTCCAGTTGCCTTTGAAAAAAAGAGAGGCATTCAAACCATCAGGTCGGGGGGGGTGCTTTCTGCCTCGTTGCACATCACTCCTTCATTCCTCAAAAACGGAGTTGATATTGCGAAAGGCTTCACAAGCTGATATTCATTTTACCCCTTGAAAACCCAGAAAGATCTCTTACCGAAGGAAAAACAGTCATGGCTCAAGGCGGTCAGTGCTCTTGAGCTAAAGAATTATCCCTATGCGATACAACTCTGCCAGGGACTTCTGAAGGGGTCCCCGGATTTTCTGGATGGCAGAAAACTTGCCCGCAAGGCTGCTGTAGAGAAGTCGAAGAACGCAAAGAAAGGTATTTTTTCGGGATTTAGCGGCGGCTCATCTATGTCCTTAATGAAGGCTTCTGGTCTGCTGAAAAAAAATGATCTTCCTTCCCTGCTGATGATGCTGGAGGAGATTCTGGATGATGACCCTTACAATCTCCAGGCCAACACACTACTCCAACAGGTTGCGATGAAATGGAGTCCCCCGATGCAGGAACTCGCCATGTTTGCTTTTGAAACCATCCTCGAAGGCAATCCCAACGACAAGGAGCAGATCGAACGCTTTGCCTCTTTCTGTCTGGAAAGGGATGAGGAGGGGCGTCCGCGCGATCCTTCGCGTGCCGTGGAGCTCTATAACCGCCTCCTGGCAATCAATCCCAACGACATGACGGCCATCAAAGGAAGCAAGGATGCCGCAGCGGCCCAGTCAGTACAGGCGGGAGGATGGGAGGTTGCAGAGAGCTATCGTGACCTCATCAAGGATAAGGAGCAGGCTGTTTCTTTGGAGCAGCAGAGCAGGGTGGTCAAAAGTGAGGAGATGATCGACCAACAGATTGCAGAGCTTTGCGCTTCCGTGGAGCAAAATCCCCAGAGCGTGGACTATTCTCGTCGTGTGGCGGAGCTATACGAACAAAAGGAGGATTTTGACAACGCCCTAGAATGGTATCGCTATGTTCTTGGGCTCTCAGGGGGGGCGGATTCCACCATTGCTCGAAAGATCAGCAATCTGCAACTCAAGCAGATCGACGCCGCTCTCACCGCATGGGAGGAGTATCTTGCCGCCGCGCCAGATGGTCCGGAGGCCCCACGCTGCCACGAAGAGATTGAACAGCTAAAAAAACAACGCTCAGCTTTCATTCTGAATGAGGCTCGGGAGCGTGTTGAAAGAAATCCGACAGATCTACTGGCGCATTTCGATCTTGGAGTTGCTCTAATGGATGCTGGAGAACACCAAGAAGCCATCGGCCACTTCCAACGAGCCCGGATGAATCCGAGTGTCCGACTCAAGGCCATGGGAAAACTTGGTCAGTGTTATGTGTCCCGCAATATGAAAGATCTTGCAGCCAAGACCTTTTCAGATGCCATTGAGGAACTCCCTGCAATGGATGCGGTCAAGAAGGATCTGCTATACAATCTCGGACTCCTTTACGAGGGCATGGGCCAGTCGGAAAAGGGGATCGATTGCCTGAAGCAGATATACGAGGTGGATTACGGTTATCGTGATGTTGCCGGTCGAGTAGAGGCTTCCTACGGAAAAAACACTTAAAGAATACAGCCGTTACAAAAAGGAAGGGATTCTAATCAGATTGGAAAAGCGGGGAAATGATCGATGCGTCGTGCAGTTAGTAGATTGTTTCCCCTTTTCCGCACCCCGCTGATTTTAGGCACGACGAGAGGAGGAATGATCTGAATTCACTCGATTCAGTTCAGTGAAGGATCATCCGGCTCTTCTGCAAGAAGACGGTACCATGATCCAAGCTCTCTCATGATAGAGAGCCATTGATTGATTCCTTCTTCAAAGGTCGTTACACACTTGAGCAATGGTGCGCTTGGAGGTAGAATCAACCACGACTTCTCAGCGATTTCGTATTCCAGCTGGCCGCGGCTCCATCCGGCATAGCCGATGAAGGCCCTCAGACCAGCACTTGTAGATTCCGTTTTTTCCGGAAGGGTGGTGGAATCAAGAGCTTCTTTCCCGATGGATTGAAATCGAACACCGCCTTCAACCCAGTGAAGGAGAGTAAGAAGAAGATGTCGTTTTTCCACGGGACCACCTTCAAAAACGGGAACTCGCCTCAACCTTTCGTGCGAAACATCATAATTCTCAAGCATTTGTCCGTTTGGACGATTGAGGATGAATCCAGTCGACCCTTCATCCGAATCATGATGTGAAAGAAACAGGATCGTGCGACTGAAGTTTGGATCCCGAAGGGTTGGCATCGCTACCAGTAGGGATCCCGTATGGTTTGAACATTCCTCCTCTTTTTTGAGCAGTCGCATGAGATTCCTTTTAGCTCTTCTTTTTCCTCATTCAAAGTGATCCTGTCAAAGGGAGTAAAAATTTACCTGAGGCGTGATGCTTAAAAAATTAAGAATCCTCTTGCCCTGATTTTCATAACCAGCTTTTATTAACACCCTTTTTCGCCGGAAACGGCGCAGGACCTCTTTACAAAAGATTAAACATTGCCCCTTTTCCCAATCGACCAATGGCCAAAGAAATAACAGGACAGATCAAACTCCAAATTCCGGCTGGGCAGGCTAACCCCGCGCCTCCGGTTGGCCCTGCGCTCGGACAGCAGGGAGTCAATATTATGGCTTTCTGCAAGGAGTTCAACGCCGCCACTCAGAAACAGGCCGGTGACATCCTCCCCGTGGTTATCACTGTCTACAAAGACAAGAGCTTTACCTTTATCACCAAATCCCCACCGGCGGGTGTGCTTCTCAAGAAAGCTGCTGGCATTGCCTCCGGTTCCAAAGAACCAAACAAGATCAAAGTTGCAAAACTTACCAAGAAGCAGGTTCTGGATATCGTAAAGATCAAAATTAAGGACATGAATGCGCGAAGCGAGGAGGCGGCTTTCCGTACTCTTGCTGGCACCGCCCGACAGATGGGTATCGAAATCGAAGGATAATTTTCCCTCCCTAATCTCAACAACAAACAACCGCAGGAGGTCTTCCGACCGTTCGTACTGCAACACCATATGGCCAACAACCGCAGTAAACGCTATCGCTCCGCTCGTGAGCTCGTGGAGCAGGGACGTAAATATCCGCTGAGTGACGCACTCGTCGTCCTCAAGAAAATGCCTCCCACAAAATTTGATCAGACGGTCACTATTTCGATCCGACTCGGAGTAGATCCCAAGCAGAGCGACCAGATGGTCCGAGGCACCTGCCCTCTCCCTCACGGAAGCGGAAAAAATGTCCGGGTTCTTGTTTTTGCGACAGGAGCAGCCGCTACTGCCGCCCAGCAGGCAGGCGCAGAATTTGTAGGATTTGAAGACCTGATGAAAAAAGTACAGGGCGGCTTCTCCGACTTCGATGTTGCAATTGCCACCCCGGCGGCCATGAGCGAGGTTCGAAAGCTCGGAAAAGTCCTTGGACCAAGGGGACTTATGCCTAATCCCAAGACCGGTACGGTCAGCGACGACACCGCCAAGGCGGTCCAAGAAGTCAAGGCGGGTCGTGTTGAGTTCAAGCTTGATAAGAATGCCAATGTTGCTGTTCCCGTCGGCAAGTTTTCCTTCAGCCAAGAACAGCTTTTGGACAACGGAAAGGCTGTTATTGAGGCCATTGTGAAGGCCCGTCCTGCAACGGCGAAGGGAGCTTTCGTCGAGTCGGTGACTCTCGCTGCGACCATGCTTCCCGGCATTCCTGTGGATGCAGCACCTTTTCTCAAAAACTAGAGCAAGAAACTGACCAGGAGAAACTACCATGCGCCCCGAGAAACCCACGATCGTAGAGGATTTAAAGAAACGCCTCGCTGACTCGCCATTCCTCATCATCGTCGAGTACGGCGGTATGAACGTCGATCATTTCGCCGAACTTCGCACCCGCCTTGGTGGAGCAGGCGCGAAAATCACAGTTGTCAAGAACACCTTCCTCCGCCGCTCCATCAAGGATGCGGGTCTTCCTCACCTCGATCAGTATCTTTCCGGTCAGACGGCATTTGTGGTGGGAGAAAAGGATATTTGCGCCTCCGCGAAGATCCTAAAGACATTTGCCTCGGAGTTTGAGAAGCCGAAGATTCGAGCTGGAATCCTCGATAATCAGGTTCTTGAAACAGCTCAGGTGATGGTGCTGGCCGACCTTCCATCGAAAGAAATTCTTCAGGCCCAGCTCCTTGGCCTCCTTCTCATGCCGGCTACCAGACTGGTTCGCACCCTTAATGAGCCTGCTGCAAGCCTTGCTAGGATCCTCCAGGCTAAGGTCAAGGGAGCAGAGGCGTAAGCCGAACGATCCACTCTTACTTATAATCTAACAATTTAACCCAAAATAGAATTTCTCCCGGCGTACGAAGCCACGACGGGTGAAGGAACAACAACACGACGACTAGTCGGGCCGGCGGCTGCCGGTCTCAAATGTCCTGAGGCTTCGGGACGCGACGTCATCAAAATCCAAACACCAACATGTCCGACAACCAAGCCCTCGTAGATCAACTCAGCAGCCTGACGGTACTTCAGATTGCCGAACTCGTTAAGTCCCTTGAAGAGAAGTGGGGCGTGAGCGCTGCTGCTCCCGTCGCTGTAGCCGCCGCACCAGGAGCTGGTGGAGCTGCCGCTCCCGCTGCTGAGGAGAAGACATCCTTTGATGTCATCCTGAAGGAAGCCGGAGCCAACAAGATTGGCGTCATCAAGGAAGTCCGCGCTGCAGTCCCGGGACTCGGTCTCGCAGAGGCCAAGGCCTTGGTCGAGAGCGCCCCGAAGCCGATTAAGGAAGGAGCGACCAAGGAAGAGGCGGAACAGATCAAAAAGAAGATCGAAGCCGCTGGAGCCAAGGTCGAGATCAAGTAACACACGATCCTTCCATATTGCGCATTTCATACCGGTCATCGGTCAGTTCGGAATAACCCTATTGACACGATGACTGGAAACGCATAAAAGAAAAAGTTCCACCTGCCCCGTCCTCTGTATACTGGTTCCACGCACTTCTTACTTTCTGATGACTGTGGCCACCCGTGCGAATTCCGCGAGGAATTCAGCAACAGGAGGCCGTTTTTCCATTCGATTTTTCTGCCTCGCCCCGGAGGCAACAACCCTATCCCTTCCTTTCCGGCACTAGCCTGATTGGAAGAGACCGCCACCCCGGCGATCCCAAGCGACAACCACGCGACACAACCGATACCGCACCATGTCTGACCGCATCTCATTTGGCAAACTGTACGAGGCCATCCAGCCACCGAATCTCATTGAACTACAGATCAAGTCCTATGAGGAATTTTTCCAAACAGGAGTAGATCCCTCCAAGCGCAAGAATGTCGGACTTCAAGCGGTTTTTCGCGAATTTTTCCCGATCTATGGCTTTGAGGAAAAGTCGAGCCTCGATTTTGTAAGCTACCAGTTGGAGGAACCAAAGATTGGCCCTCATGAATCACAAATCGACGGCCTGACCTACAGCGCACCCCTTTACGTAACCTTCCGGTACAAGGACGAAAAATCCACCAAGGAAGAGAAAGTGTACATGGGCGAAATTCCGCTCATGACCAAGCAGGGTACTTTTGTGGTCAACGGTGCAGAGCGAGTCGTTGTCAGCCAGTTGCATCGTTCCCCGGGCATTTGCTTCGAGAGCGATGTACACCTTAACGGAAAGTTGCTCCACGGTTTTCGCATCATTCCAGATCGAGGTTCATGGACGGAGGTGCAGTTTGACACGAACGATCTTCTCTATGTCTATCTGGATCGTCGCAAGCGCCGTCGTAAGTTTCTTGCAACAACCTTCCTTCGCGCCCTCGGTTTCCCCACCGACGAAGAAATTGCGGCTCTTTTTTACAAGATTGAGACGCTCAAGCTCTCCGACAAGCTGGACGAGGAAGAGATCAGCTCCAAGGTTCTACTGCAGGACGTGAGAGAAGGGGACGCCATCATTGCGCGTGCTTATGAACCGCTGACGCCGGCAGTCATCCGTGACCTGCTCCGCGCCGGACATTCTTCTGTCAAAGCGATCGACATCAAGGACGACGACACCATCGTGAAATCGCTTAAGCGTGATCCCGCTCACAGCGAGGAAGAGGCCTTGAAGGATATCTACCGGAAACTCCGCCCTGGCGATCCTCCAACCGTGCAGAATGCCCGAGGAATGCTCAAGCGGCTTTTCTTTGATGCAAAACGCTACGACCTTGGTCGCGTGGGCCGCCACAAGATCCAGCAAAAGCTGGGTCTCGATCCTAAAATAGACGATCGGATTCTCCGCAAGGAAGACATTGTCGAGTCGATGCGCTACCTCCTGAAGCTTCGCCGTGGAGACGGTATGACCGATGATATCGATCATCTCGGTAGTCGCCGTGTACGTACTGTTGGAGAACTTCTCGCCAATCAGTGTCGTGTCGGCCTTTCCCGCACTGAACGCCTTGTCCGTGAGCGCATGGCGCTTTACGACCCTTCTATTGACCACATTACCCCGCAAAAGCTCATCAACCCTAAATCGTTGAGCGCCGTGGTTCGTGATTTCTTTGGCCGTTCGCAGCTAAGCCAGTTCATGGATCAGACGAACCCGCTCTCAGAGCTGACCCACAAGAGGCGCCTCTCGGCCCTTGGACCAGGAGGTCTTTCTCGAGAGCGAGCTGGTTTCGAGGTTCGCGATGTGCATCCGTCGCACTACGGGCGCATCTGCCCGATCGAGACTCCGGAAGGTCCGAACATCGGGTTGATCAGCTCCCTGAGCACCTATGCGCGCGTCAACGACTTCGGTTTTATCGAGACTCCATATCGCAAAGTCGTCAACAACCGTGTAAGCGACGAGATCGAGTATCTTACCGGGGATCGTGATGAGAACTTTTATATCGCGCAGGCGAACTCCACCGTTGATGCCAAGGGAAAATTCCTCAGCGAGACGGTCTCCTGCCGTTACCGCGGCGACTTCGTTGAAATCGAACCCGAGAAAGTTCAGTATATGGATGTTTCGCCAAAGCAACTTGTATCTGTTGCCGCGGGTCTTATCCCTTTCCTCGAACACGACGATGCCAATCGAGCTCTGATGGGCTCAAACATGCAGCGCCAAGGCGTTCCTCTGCTCATCTCAGAAGCGCCGATTGTTGGCACGGGACTGGAAGGTCGTGTTGCCCGCGATTCACGCGCGGTGATAATTTCGGAATCGAATGGTAAGATTGCTTCCGTTGATTCACAGCGCATCATAGTCACCAAGGATGGAGAGCTTCCCGAAGGGAAGAAGAAGATCAAGAATGATCCTGATGCAGGTGTGTGGGTCTATGAACTGCGCAAATTCATGCGTTCCAATAGCAGTACGTGTATCAACCAGCACCCCATTGTTAAAAAGGGGCAGCCAATCAAGAAAGGCGATGTTCTTGCCGACGGCCCGAATACAGAGAACGGCGAGCTTGCACTTGGTCGGAATGTGTTGGTCGCCTTCATGCCTTGGAACGGGTACAATTTCGAGGATGCGATCCTAATTTCGGAACGTGTGGTCAAGGAGGACATCTACACGTCGATTCACATTGACGAGTTCGAGATCGGCGCACGCGACACCAAACTCGGTCCGGAGGAAATTACCCGCGACATACCCAATGTCAGTGAGGAAGCGCTTCAGAACCTTGGACCCGATGGTGTCATCCGTATCGGCGCAGAGGTGAAACCCGGAGATATTCTGGTCGGTAAAATCACTCCAAAAAGCGAGACTGAACTTGCACCTGAAGAACGCCTTCTTAGGGCTATTTTCGGAGAGAAGGCCGCAGACGTTAAGGACACATCACTCACTGTTCCGTCCGGTACCTACGGTATCGTTATGGACGTAAGAGTCTCATCCAAGGAGAAAGCCGCGAAGATAAAGATGACCCCGGCCGAATCGAGGCGTCAGCAGAAGATGATCATGGACGATCACAAAAAACGTAAGGACGATCTCTTCGAACAACTCACCGAGGCCCTTGCGAATGTGCTCCTCGGCGAGAAGATACCGCTCGATGTTGTTAACGGGGAATCTGGGGAAATAATTATTCCCGCAAACAGGAAGATTACAAAAATGCTGCTCCGCAAACTCGCGGATGTCTATAATGTTGTAGAAATTGACCCGAGCCCAATCCGGAACAAAATCCGTGAAATCATCGGTCAGTTCGAGCATCGTTTCGCCGATCTCGAGAACGAGAAGGAAGAGAATCTCGGTCGCGTCGAGAGTGGTGACGATGTTGATCCTGGCATTATCAAGCAGGTGAAGGTCTTCATTGCCAGCAAGCGAAAGCTCTCCGTTGGTGACAAGATGGCGGGAAGACACGGCAACAAGGGCGTGGTCGCCAAGATCGTTCCCGAAGAGGACATGCCATTCCTTCCGGACGGAACCCCTGTCGACATCGTACTCAATCCACTCGGAGTACCGAGTCGAATGAATGTCGGTCAGGTTCTCGAGACC
>Ga0208872_1001551_pt1 | contig 14021 bp, 19 predicted proteins | sample CryBogCBH12Aug08_FD_185508 | JGI IMG/M metagenome (GOLD analysis project Ga0208872, IMG submission 185508) | Freshwater microbial communities from Crystal Bog, Wisconsin, USA - CBH12Aug08 (SPAdes) | ecosystem: Environmental > Aquatic > Freshwater > Lake | place: Crystal Bog, Wisconsin, USA...
TCGGCGAACAAGTACATGTTCATAATATAATCGGTAGCGATATTCCAGAGTTCATGATCACGACCACGCTTACGAAAGAAGGAGAGAGTAATGACGTGCATTGCTTCATGAGCTAATACACCTGTAACTTGAGACTCAGTCAAATCTAAAGCATACTTAGGATTAATATAGATATTACCAAAATCATCTACAGCCATTGTATCAATATCAGTAGAGAAGCAAACTTTGAGTCTATTAAGAACATTACCAATAAAGATACTCTTTTTCATAAGAGCAAATTTACAACGCTGAATTTTTAATTCGAGTCTAGGCCAAATCTCAGGACTAATCTCATCACCCTGAACAATAGTATCAAGATCAAAATTCTCTAGAATAAAGGTTCTGTATAGATTAAAAAGTGTATGACTGTCTTTACCTATATACATTGTTAATTATTTATAGAAATAATGTATCTTTTGTATATTATTTCTTCTTAGGAGTAGCTCGAGCTTTAACTCCACAGCTTTCACGTAGATACTTCGCGTAGGACTTATTGTCTTTAGAGCTATAATTTCTAACTACTGTTGTTTTTGTCTTTTTGGTTGCCATATGGATACCATATTATAATATTATTTCATGGTATTCAAGTCTATAATCCGCGATTTATCAGGAGCTATCATGGCTATTTCCTTTATGCTTTGTTATCTCCCTCAGATTCTTAAGATTATTAAGACTCAATCTAGTTCCGATATATCACCGACAATGATTTTCCTTGGATTATCAGGATATATCTTCGGAATGATCTATATGTTCCTTAATGTATTCGGAACCTGGTGGTTCCTCAATTATCTAACTGGTATCATAAGTTCCTTGTTTCTCTTGTATTATTGGTACAAGCATCGATAGGAACCAGGAACCAAAGGGCTAGACGTGTATATGAACGAGGAACCATGCAATAAACCGCTAGTTTTAGGAACCAGGAACCTTTATTTAAAGGGTTCCGCGGAACTAATACAGAAAGGTTCCTAGGAACATAAATACTATTATGCTTAGAGACTCTAGACAAATTGCAGAAGCTTATATATCGGTTCCTTCGACTACGGGTCCTAGTGTACAAACAACACCAAATCCAATAGCTACAGCAGGTCAACCAGCAGGTCAAAGTAATGAGGAACCAAAGCCTGCTGTAAAAGATTGGCTTAGATTAGAAGCCGGTCTGTGTCCGATTGATACTGTACGTAAAGCCGATCATACAGCACATACTATTCTTCAATTCATTTATTCCATTTGCGCTAGTCCTGATGCCGTACATCGTGTCTTGAAGACTATTAATAAAGCTTATAAACAAGACCATAAGTAGGAGCTTGATACTTTAATATGTGGGCTTAAAATACCTACATAAACAAAGGATTAAATAATTATGGCAATGACAACCAGCAAAAAGCAAGGTCAGTCTCAAAAGATAGAAACTCGAATTTCTACATTTATTACGGCTGATATGGTATTAGATCTTTACGACAAAGCCAAAAAGTCAAAAGGTAAAGAAAAGAAAGATCTAATGGAAAGAGTTATCTTTCTTAGTCAGAATTTAAATCATTATACGCCGATTGTTCTGAGTCAGTATCTGGTATAATTTTCTTTTCAAATCTAGAAACAATTGTATCAATAATTCTTTTACGATTTTCATCAAATCGATATCCACGACAAGACTTACAAAATACAGTTTCATATAATGCTGGTGTCTCACATCCCTCGCACACCTTATACCAAAACCAAGTTGAATTAATTTCCTTTTTAATCTCTTTAATATCTACCTTCGGTTTTTTGATATTCATTTACTAAATAATATATATGGTTAAGGATATGTATGCAATCTATGAATCGTACATTCTTCAAAAAGAAGCGTGGAATGATTTGGATAGCATGTCCAGAAGTGGATTGAATAGCGGTGTAAATCAAACAGCAGCTATTAACGATAACATGACAAAAAATACTCTCTCTACTGGAGTAAAGCCTACAATAGATAATGGCATGACGTCTGGTGATCTTGGGCAGGATAATGAAGAAACTGGATTACCAAAAGATATTACAAAACTTTTGAATAGCATTTCTTCATGCGCACAAAAAGCAGATCATGGCGGTGTTATTGTTGACTGTAAACGCTTACGTAAAGTTTTATTAAATTATTTTTCAAAACGTAATTGATTCTTATAGCATTTATAATATAATGCTTAAATGGATACAGTCATTAAGAATTTGTCTTGGACGGATATTTTTTACGGGGTAACAAATCTCGAAGAACTTCTTAAGGAAGATAATTTTATACCAGATATTATTATTACAATTGGACGCGGTGGAATGATTCCAGGTACACTTTTAGCGTATAGGCTCAATGTTAAAATTGTACATAATTTTTCAGTTCAAACTTATAACGAAAAAAACGTTAAGTCAGGGTTTATTATTTCAATTCAAGAACCTGGTCATAGCCTAGCATTAAAACATCGTAATGACAAGGTACTTGTTGTCGATGATATATCAGATGGAGGTTCAACTCTTGAGTATATTAAGAATGAATTAGCAACTAATTACGGTCTCAACAATCTTCGGTTTGCCACTCTATATACTAAACCGCATACAACGTTTGTGCCAGATTATTACGTTACAGAATTTTCTAACGAGTCCTGGATTGTTTTTCCTTGGGAAGTAACTGATTAATCTTTTAAAATAGAAGAAAGAAGTTTACAGATTTTTTTTGCACTAGCTTTGTCTAGTTTTAATTGCACCTCATGTGGTAATAAATCGCCAGCTACATTACCGTCTTGATTTGGAAACGTGTGTTCCATATCACCCGTTGTTATTCCGATATTTGGGCCCGATTGAACGGCGTTCTGGCTCTTTGGTAAGATATTAAAATCTTCTAGTAGATCGACAAAATTCATAATTATTTTTTTGGTTTAGGGTATTTAGCTTTTACCTTTTTACAGGCTTTAATATATTTATTAATTTGCTTATGATCGTTCTTAACAACGCCATCAATATAATCGAAGATCGATGGATATTCACGAGCCCTTAAAACGTGATATGGTATTTCTGGTTGTTTTATTTCGACAATATTCCAAACTTGTTTATCTTCGTCAAATTGTAATACTTCACCGTCACGTGCTGGTCTTACAGGCTTTACTGTTGTTGCATGTGCAGGTATTAACCATCTACCAGGTACTTGAGGATCTGGATCTGCATCCTCTTCAAACGTATAGACTCTCGTATTAGCGTTATAATTATATACCTTCATTAGGTATATTATAGCTTAGTACTTAATACAGGCAAGAAGAGCTATGTTTGTTGGACGTGTTTCGGTACCGTAACGAGGTGTACCATTTGTAGCGTCAGCAATTGGGTCACCTGTATTCTGCGTTGTAACCTGTGCGTCAGTAAAGCCACCTGTATTAGGTGTCGTATATCCTGCACCGCCTCCTGCGACGGAATGAAGGTGACCTTGAAATTGGTCTAATTGAGTATCTCCAAACGCTCTTCCAGAGTCTGCTGTCGGAATCGTGGGGTTAGTGCCTGTATTGGTTGTATTGTTGTTACTAATACCGTCATTCCAACCACGAATAAATTGACCGCGAAGATCAGGAAGACGGAAATTTGTTGGACCGTCTCCAGCTACCCACCAAATTGTATTTCCATTACTTTGTTTTGGAAGTGAATTAAAAAGATTCTGATAACTTGCTATCGGTAATACAGCTCCATTTGCTTTAATCCATCCAGATGGAGCAGTTTGTGACGCGAAATAAGCAACACAACCTGTTGGTGTAGAGTTATTAATTTGATTATCTACGTAATTCTTCGTTGTTAATTCAGAAGAAATAGCAGGATTATTTGTAGTATAAAATCTTGTAGCGCTTAACGCACCAGTAGTTATACCACCTGAAAGAGCTAGGTAATTACCACCAACAAAAGATTGTAATGTGTCGACATAAGCTTTATTTGTAATTTCTGTCGATGAACTTGGTGTATTGGCATTAAAAACTCTACCAGTAAACGTACCACCACTTAATGGAATAAACTTACTGTCTGTATAAGCTTTATTAGTAACATCAAAACTAACAATAGGTGAGGCAAAGTTTTGAATACCGTTAGCACTTAATCCATTGAGAGCACTAATTGTACCGTTAATAGTTAAATTATTAGCTGAAAGTGTACCAGTAATACCAACATTAGATAAGAATTGAGCTGTACCATTAACTGCAAAATTACCAGGATTAGATAATGTACCGCCTGTCAATGTGAGATAATTAGTTGCCAAATAACCTGTACTAATTGAGCTCAACGCACTCAAAGCAAGAAGATTTACAACATCGTAAGGATTAACTGGTGTTACGTTTGTCACGAATCTACCACCATTAGCGTTTAAAGCGCTTATACCACCTGTAATTGCGCCACCGCTTAATGGTAAGAATGTCGGAATATTAAAGAGAATAGTATTCAGGTTAGAGCTAAGCGTTAAGCTGCCAGTAGCGGAAAGCGTCACGGCACCGAGTATCGCTCCGCTAGCGTTTGTGCGACCGAGAAATTGATTCTGATTAATAGCAATATCAGTTATAACATTCGAACCATTTGAAATCTTGACGCTATTTGCTCCCGTGGTATAATTAGCTAAGAAATTATTAGCAATACCACCTGCTTTAACGGTTAAGACGTTTCCGCTACCACCAGATAGAGTTGGTGATGTGGATGTTACAGATGAGTTAAGTTCATTAATACCGACACCATACCCTTGACCGTTTTGTCCGTTTTGTATGGTTAACTGCGATCCATTATAATAAAATTGATTGGCGTTAAATTGTGTTGTACTGTAGAGGTGTGAAAAATTCGATAGAATAGGCACTACAGTACTACCTATTGTAGTGGTACTTGATACCGACCAAATTGATGTTGTTGTTACGTCATAAACAAAATCACCAATATTGGCAGCACTGAGTAGAATAAAAGCAGATGACGCCATGTTTGTGTTAGTGGAGTTATATACATAACTTCCTGATAAAGCCGATACGACACCATAATTAATGACACCTACAGGTGTACCACCTGATGTAGTACCATCACCTATGAATAACCGCTTTGTGTCAGTACTATAACCTGGTTCGCCAAGCTGTAGCGTTACAGTTTGTCTAGAAGCATTAGTACCGCGTCGAAATAAGATTTTAGTAATGGCCATATACTATACTGAATTATTTATCCTTATTACATAAAATACCATATACTCATAAATATTATTATGGCTAAAATGTACTCAGCGGTCCTTGCAAATAAGAATACACTCTCAGTATTTGATATTGAAAAGGGTATAACAAGCTATAAAATTAACCTTGGAGACGTAGAAGTAGTTAATGGGCCAGTTGTTACAAAAGATAAAATGACTGTCGTTGTTAAGGACAGACAAGGAAGAATGACTGGTAAGGTATATTCTCTTCCAAAAGGTATTCTTTCATATTCCTTTCAGATTAAATAATCTGTATATTTAGTGTCTTATGCGTATCTCAATTAAACCAGCTGAAATTAATAAACTCAAGTCTGACGTTGAACATCTATATAAGACAGTATATCAAGGTAACGGTAAGCCATCAATTTTGAATCAAATTACTAGTATTGAGCATAGACTTGATTCTCTTGAGGAAAAACTCGATTCTAGCTTTAAATCAATGGAATCTGAAATGTCCTTAAAATTTGATAATATTACAGATATTGTTAATGAAAGATTCTCGCATATTTCATATCAAATATCTCATGAGTTCGAGAATAAGAAAGTAGCTGCAGCAGGTCAGCATCAATTAAAAGCCGGTTTAATTACTGCAATTATAGCAACTGTCACAACGTTTGGTGCTCTTCTAATAAATCATTTAATGAACGTCCACTAAATCAAAGTGGATAATAGTACAGCCTGTTGTATAATACAGGTATGACATTAGTAGACGTAAACAATACGCAAGAGCCATTAAATTTAGATAATTTTTCTATTATACCGGAAAGCAAATACCCGTATAGTATTATTGGCTTTCAATTAAAAAACTTATATGATCAACAGCGTATTAAGGTAAAATCAAAATATAATACAAAAGATATTATTCATGTCTTACCGACACCAAATTTAGAGGCAGTTTTCTTTAGAGGTATAAAGATTCATATTCGCGAAAAATATTTTCCTCTTATTGATCAACTTAAAAAGTTTAATACTATTCTATCGACAAATAATATTGACGTTAATGTTTATAAAAATTTACTTAAGGAGTATGAATTAACATGCGATGATTGCTATGCTTTCTTGAAAAAGGGTATCTACCCTATTGATGGTAGCTGTTTATCAGATATATCTAATATTGATATTACTCTAGACTCTCTATACGAAAACGCTTTTGATACAAAGAGCGTACCAGCGTTTCAATCGTTTAGTTGTTTTACTATCTTTATATTGTGTAACGAAACAATATATACATCTAATAAGTAATTATATGACCTTTCTTATAGAGAATACATTACTCTATAAGAAGTATATGGAAGAGAAAGAACATATATTAAGAAATAAATGGTATATGTCTGAGCGTGTAGGTAAAGATGTAGGGTACGAAAAAGCTTTATTAAATTGGTTAATTAATAAAAGTGAATACCTTAAACAAGACCAGTTGCAAGATATGTAACTGAGCTTGGGTCATCGGCTGTCTTTGTACCAGGGAAGTCATCATTCTCTAAAGCAGCTAAGCTACCCATGGCAATCTGACGTACAGCCATATGTGACCCTACTTCACCTTCATCATGACTATGGGTATGAGGTGCCATAACTAAAGCATCTGCATGAGAGCCGGTACCAAAGTTCATTACAGGGAACAACGGCGCACCACCACTAGTTGGTACGCTTGCAGCAGCAATTAATTTTGTTACTTCTGCTACTGGTAATCCACGAAGGGTAACTTGTGACGATATATCGTTTGGTGCAGGTGTAGCGATAGGTGACATTGGTGCTGTGTAGCCTGGAACTGCCTGTAGCGTTCCCGTCTTACCAATAGGGCCTGTTCCAGCAACACAAAATCCTGTTGGTGTTATAACAGCAATTGGTGCTGGGTTGGTTGAAAAGACGGGCGCACCTAAGTTACCCACACCAACAACAGTACATGTTCCTGGTGGAATGAAACCAACTACAGTACCTGTTGGTACAAATCCTGTATACCTACCTGGATCTGTATATCCCATAAAGACAGGAAGACCTAATCCATAAGATGGTTTTAGTTCTCTTGTAATGGGGTCAGCAACTATTCCACCCGTATCAATCGGTAAACCAACACCATTACACATATCGGCTGTAGCACTACCATGAACCGTGATAGAGTCTGTTTGGCGTTTGCGTTGTGGGGTATCAGTGGATTGAGCTGCGAGATTTCCTTCAATATAAACACCACCCTTAACAAAGAGTCTACCGGAGATACCGACGTCGCCGTCAAGTAATACTTGTTCGTTGTTACGTTGTTTAATATGAACAATATCTCCGGTTAATGATAAGCGCTTACCACCGTCGATATTAACCTCATTAGCACTACCTATATTAACCTGCTCACCAGCAATATTAGTCATAGCACCGGAAATATTTACTACACCATATGACTTAAGATTTAAACCGCCAGCACCTACCAATACATTATATCTATTACAGACATTAAGTGAATATGTACCACCTGGTAGGTCATCGACCTGAACTTGTTCAATAAGTGGTGATGGTTTACGTACAAGAAGAGTACCACCATGGTGAACTTGAACATAAGATGGCTCCATTTTACCTTTTGGATCTATTCTTATAGCGCCCCAATCATTCATTACTGTGCCAATTGTCTCAACTTTATGTTTTGTAATTTCAATAATTTCTGTACCACCTTGACCCATTTGTGCTTCAAGTTTTGCTAATTGTGGTATAGCTTGAACCATTAGATTAGGTAAATCGACAGTCTTCTTCGTTTCAGCCGCCCAAATGCCGTTAAACGAACTTGGACTTATTCCTGTACCACCGCAAGCAGGACACGTGTGACCAAGCGGATGACCAGGTCCGTTTTGTAATGATGACCCATCATGACCTGTGAGCAATGTATTGGCACCAATAGCTACTAACTTACTAGAATTGTAGTCAACTATACCAGAAATAAATCCACCAATAAATCCTGCTAAGACATTAAAGTTTGTGGGTATCACCCCCCTCACGACAGTTGGCGATAGACTAAAATTCTGTACACCTGTACCATCGCCTCCGGTTACACTAGTATCTGCTGCATTTGAAGATACACCATAACCGGGAGCGAAAGAATTGTTTATTGCTATTGTTGTAAATCCACCAGCGCAGACCGGACAGGGCTCAGGATTACCAGCCTTAGATTGACCAGTTCCATTAAGCTTTAATACAGAAGCAACACTTTCATGAATACCATCTGTTCTTCTAATATCAAACAATTGCTTAATGTCAGCAATTGGGTCCATAATAGCTTTCCATTGCTGGTAAAGGGCTGCATTTAGATCGCCTACCTTGCGATAATGATCTCCAGCAACAACACAATCAAAGTCACGTTGAGTAAATTCATTGCGTGTACCGCGAATTGTTTCAAACATGTCACCGAGAACTAATTTCTGATCATTGTTGGTAGCGAGTTCAATATTTGCTTGGTTATTAAATTCTTTAAACGATCCGGAGTAATGAGTTAACTTTAATAGTTCTCTATTATCTGTATTAACAAAAGCTAATGTACCGCCCTTCTGGTTAATAACATATTTGTTACGGTAGGTCTCAGCGTTTATAGTACCGGAATTCTTCGATGTATTTTCCCATTCACCAGGATAATCTAAACCAGGTTGGCCAACAGTAGCGTCGTATATACTATTCCATTCTGAAGCACCATGGGATACGCTAAAGATAACTGGCTTTAATGGATCACCAGCATTAAAGAATACCCAAACATGTGAACCAACATTAGGTACTGCAAACGAACCTTTACCACTATTGCTATAGCATTCTGGTGTATAGTTAAAACTTAGTTTATTAACATTATTGACGTTAGTAAGCTGAGGATTATTAAAAGCATCAGCTAAATTAACTGTAGCCATATCAAATATATGACCTGGTTTCTCAGCTATATTATCAGAGTTTTGAGAGTATGTTGTAGGAGACGATCCAAAGAGATAGTTAAAATTACTACCGTCACTAGTTGTAGCTTTCTTTGAAGAAGCATGATAACGACCTGCACTCGACTCACCAGTAATAGGGGAAGCAACTTCAGCCCATGGGAGAATTAATTTAAGGTCATCAATAATATTTGTTAAATCGCTTCCTACGTTGCTACCAATAAATTTAAATACACGATCGACAGCGGGTTTTTGATCGCTGTTCTCGATCCAATTTTTATAGACAGTCGGTGTAACGTGAGGTACAAAAACTTTAACTCGACCACGATACTGTGGATCGTTGTTTTGTACAACGATGCCCATATAATTGCCAAAATATTTTGGATAATCCATACTTGATATACTATTATTTACACATATAATTCATATATGCTAATTAAAGTATCACACGAATCTCCGATTTCTATACTTCAAACATCGACTCTTTACAATGATTTTGATTACGCTCTTGTACATCTCTTTGAATCACATCCAACATATTATAGGTTTTTTAAACATTCAAGAGAGATCTATAATAGAGAAGTACTTTTAGATAACTCTATCTTTGAACTTGGTCATGCTTTTGATAGTGAGAAGTTTCTTAAAGCAGCTATCGATCTCAAGCCTAATATGTTCATTGTACCGGATGTACTTGAGGATAGTGATCAGACAAGACGTAGCTTTGTTGATTGGATTTCTACTGGTAAAATTAATGAAGTAAAGCAGCATTGTATTACAAAAGCAATTGGCGCTGTTCAGGGTAAGACTTGGCAGGAATTAATTGATTGTTATAAGTTTATGTCCGATCATGCTGATATGATTGCTATTAGTTTTGATTTCTCGTATTATGAGACGACTGGTGAAGGGTATACAAAACTTGATAGGTGGTGTTCAGGTCGTCAGCGCTTTATTAGTCAGCTCATTGATAAGGGCATTTGGAATTGGGATAAACCTCATCACCTTCTTGGTTGTTCTTTAGCTAAAGAATTTAGGTATTATGTTAGTCATAATATTTTTAATATTGTAAGTTGTGATACTAGTAACCCTATCGTTGCCGCACTTCATAATATGAGATACGACGTTGAGTATGGTCTTCCTACTAAACCATCTACTAAGCTTGCTGACCTTATTGATCATCAGGTAACAAAAGATGAGATGGAAATTATTGATTATAATACTAAAATGTTTAAGAAGATCCTATGCAGATAAACAAGAATTGGATAGCTTTTTTTAGTCAGAGTGGTTCAGAGCTCAATAATATAATCTATCATACCGGAAAGATTCCTGCTGCAATTATTACTAATCGACAGAATGATGACGGTATTAATCCTTCACTTAAACAGGCTAAGGATGAAGGTAAGCTTAATTGGATTACGTTACCTAAGAATCCTGAATTAAAAGATTATAAAAATGCTTTAAAACCATTTAAGAACCCTCTTATCACTCTTCATGGTTATCTTAGAATTATTCCTAAAGAGATATGTAAAAAGTATAAAGAGATCTATAATTTACATCCTGGTCTTATTACCGAATATCCTGAATTAAAAGGTAAAGATCCGCAGATTAGAGCAGTACAAGCCGGTCATAAAATAGCTGGCGCGGTAATTCATAGAGTTATTTCGGAAGTTGATGCTGGTGAAGTTATTGCATCCTATCCAATATACATAGCAGGGCTAGATGAAGAGCAAGTGATTGACCGTCTACACTCTCTTGGTTCTATTATGTGGTATAGATTTTTTAATGATTATGAGCATAGATGAAATACAAAAAGCAATAGAAACCCAATACCCTGAAACGTGTGCTGAATTTAAAAAGATTCAACACGATCATTATCTTACTTTTTGTAAGAAGCAATTTGATTACGGTCCAGGCAACATCTCTCTTGGGTCTTCACTGGTGTCGCCAGATGAGAGAAAAGCATCAATCTCCGCTATTGTTGTTAGACTTAATGACAAGCTTCAACGGTTAATTAATCTAGTCTTGAGAAAGAATAGCCTTGAATCAGCTAATGAATCTGTTTTTGATGCGTTTCTTGATATTTCTGTTTATAGTATTATTGCTGAAATAGTAAATCGTGGCAAGTGGGCGAAGTAGTATCTATAATTAACGTATGCTAATTAGTTTTACAGGTGTACAGAGTTCAGGTAAGAGTACTCTTTTACAGAAATGTAAAGAGCTCTATAGCGATCGATTTGATTTTGTAGATGAGGTTACAAGATTAGTTCAACGTGATTATTCAGTACCTATTAATGAATCTGGTAACGATATTACTCAGCTATTGATTGTCAATAAACATATTGAGAATTCATTATATAGAACTGAGAAAGAAGGTTTAATTATGGATAGATGTATATTGGATGGGCTTTGTTATACTGCATATCTAACATTAGAAGGTCAGGTATCTAAATGGGTATTTGAGTATACAAAGAATGTTTATAAGAAAATTATTAAAGATATAGATTGTATATTCTATACTGATCCTTCTGACGTAGCGTTAGTTGATGATGGAGTGAGAAGTATTGATGACGGGTTTAGAAGCAAGATGATTGATATTTTTGAATTTGTTATGCTTAATGATTCTGATTTTTTAGAAAAAAGAATTGTAAGACTAAAAGGAACAGTTGAAGAACGAATGGAAGCTATTAAACTAATATTATGTCCACAAATTTAACAGATATTGCTTCTAAGACTCTCGGATCGTCAGCATCATATGCTATCTATACTGAGCAGTTTGATCCGTCACTTCTTAACCCTATGCCTAGAATTCTTGCTCGCGAAGGGTGGGGTATTAAGGGTGATGAGTTTGTAGGTTTTGATACTTGGCATTGTCACGAAGCTACATTCCTCTTGAATAATGGTGTACCTATTGCCGGTACTATTAAGTATGTCTACCCTGCTGATTCAGAGTTTATGGTAGAGTCAAAGTCAGCTAAACTTTACATGAACTCATTTGATATGTGTAAGATGGGCGACACTGTTGAAGAGGCTATTAAAAATTATGAGAAGCAAATTGCTTTGGATCTTACTAACGCTATTGGTAAAGAGGTAAAGGTCAAGTTCTTTAAGTCAGGCTCGTCAGGTCTCTTTCCTCTTAGTAATTATATTGATCTCTATGATATTGTAAATAAGACATCAAATATCGAGATTACTGATTATGACGCTAAGGAAAATCATCTTAGGTTCATTCATCGTCCTGATAATGGTACTCTTACCGATAACAAATACTTTACTAATGCCTTAAGGTCACGTTGCCGTCATACTAAGCAGAAAGATACAGGAGCTGCATATATTAATATTATTACAAAGGGTACAACTGTTGATCCTGTATCTCTCTTTAAACAGATTGTATCATTACGTGAGGTTAATGAGTTTCATGAATTCTGTGCTGAAAAACTTCTTACTAGTATTATGGAGCATAAAGAAGTAGTTGATTGTGTTGTTACTCTTCTATACTCTCGTCGTGGTTCATTGGATATTAATCCGTCACGTGCTACGAATCGTCATCTCCTTCCAGTATTGCTTAGTGATACAAATGTATATACGGAGAAGGCAATGGGCCAGTAATTTGGTTTGTTAGTTGTTGTTACAAAAAAAGCCCCGACATTAATGTCGGGGCTTTTTTCATTTATATATTAATTTATATTAACCAAGCGTTTGAACAAGTCTAGCTTGTCCGCTTGTTGTGCGTACATTTTGTGGTCCTGTATTGACAATATAAAAAGGATTATCTAGTGTCGATGTCTTTGTAGTATCTATAACAACGCTATTTGCTACACTACTAGCAGAGAGATATACAGCTGTTGTACGATAATTAACATCAGAAAAAGCGAGACCAAGTTGTGCTGATACCCCTGGACCAGGTAAGCTCGAGCTAATAACAGTACCGGAATATGTCTGTGTTAAAAGACTCGCTGAAGAGGAACTCAAAGCAAGTGTAATAGCACCGCCACCTGCTGAAGCACTAAGAGCACTGAGTGAAGCTGAAGCCGTATCTGTATTAAAGTTGAGCACAGCTACAAGGTCGGAGTACTGAGCTCCTAATGTTGTTGCACTTGTTTGAAGATAGATAGTACCATCAAAGCCACTAGCGTATGATAGAGTTGATGTAGCCTTACCAGCTGAGATTGCAGGTGTAATATTAAGGACGGATTCGTATGCCATATACTAATATTTATTCTACATCGATACTTTTTTTACAACAAATATAAAAGGGAAAACCCGGTCTTTCGACCGGGTTTTCTTTATTGATCTTGCGGATCGTGTTACACTTCTTAGAAGTAAACAGACTGAGTAGCAGGCGTGAATGCTGTACTGAGACCCTGAAGAACGATGACGTGGTAATAAAGATTCGCACCGAAGATGTTATCTACAACGCCGTAACGGGTTAATAGACCAACACGTGGTGAGAAATCGTTAGGACCGATGGTTCTCTGTACCATTACAGGGATGTAAGGGCAATAGATGATACCGGTGTCATAGAACTCAGGCCCCTTGTAACCAAGGAGGGCGTAGTCAAGGCGAGCTGTGCGAGTCTGGGTAGTGTAGTTGGGGTTAGATGGGAAACCACCTTTACCACCGAAGTTACCACCAGCATTAGCTTCGAACTGAGCCTCTGTACGCGTATCACGGTAAACATTGAAACGACCGGCCAATGAGCCTACTTTTGCAACACCGACGGGCTGAGTATTGACTGAACCCTGGACAGGTACCCACTGGAATTCAGGGAGCATCTCCAAGATAGCGCAAACGCGAGGCGTACCAACGATGAAGTTGGCAGAACCACGGCGGTTACGTACGGCAATACGATTAGCCTCAACGATGAGTCTCTGATAGAAGTCACGATTACG
>Ga0208872_1001557_pt1 | contig 14005 bp, 12 predicted proteins | sample CryBogCBH12Aug08_FD_185508 | JGI IMG/M metagenome (GOLD analysis project Ga0208872, IMG submission 185508) | Freshwater microbial communities from Crystal Bog, Wisconsin, USA - CBH12Aug08 (SPAdes) | ecosystem: Environmental > Aquatic > Freshwater > Lake | place: Crystal Bog, Wisconsin, USA...
CTGCGCTCGGCGTTCAAAGCCACCAACGCGCCGGTGACGAATGCGCCGGTGGCAAGAATTCCCATCAAAAAGTAATATGTCGCAATCCGACTTTAGGAAAATAGCCGACCAGTTTTATCCTTCTGAAACGGACGAAATAATGAAGCTGGCCGCGACAATGCCGGATTATTCAGACTTTTTGAAATTCAATAATGAAGGGTTTGAGCATTTGGCAACGCTCTATTTAAACAATTTGAAATCTTCGGCGATTTGGTGGGGTAAATGGACACTTAAGCGAGAAGCCAATATTTTTGTCAGACTTGGTGAAGAAAAAAAACAAGTTGGTTTCTTTGTCTGGCGTTCAAGAGGACAAAAATCCTTTGCTTGGTTTTCAAAAGGCCAAGCAAGGGATATAGCCCACCTTTCCCTATTGGGATACGAATGTATTTTTATTAACTGGAAAAAAGAGGGCACTATCGAATTGTTTCAAAACGAAACCCTTTGGGGACGGCTCCAAATGAAAGGCAGTCGTCATCTCATCGGAAAAGGCGAAGATGGATTTGAGTTCAATGTGAACTATTCGCTATTGGATTGGCAACCTGCAGAATGTTGTTGGAATAACGAAAAGGTTAAAATTCCAACGAACTGGCCCAATGTGGATGATTTCCCGGAAAACAGCGCATCTATCATCCTTCAATTGCCGGAGAATCGGCGAAATTTGGTGGTCTTCAGTCTTATATGGAGAAATTTAATTTATAATTGGTCTTCCTAAACCATCTACTTCTGGTTTTGCTTAAACCACTCGACGAACAGCGGAATGCCTTTTTCCGCCTTCACCTGCGGCTGGTAGCCGAGCATTTTTTCCGCCTTGGAAATATCCGCAAACGTGATCGGCACATCGCCGGGCTGCAACGGCTGGCGGTCAATCACCGCTTTTTTGCCGAGCGCGGCTTCGATGAGCGAAATCAATTTGTCCAGCCGGATGGTTTGCGATTCGCCGAGGTTGAAAATCTCAAAACCGAATTCCTTTTTCGTGCACGCTAAAATGCCGGCGAGAATGTCCGTGATGAATGTGTGATCGCGCGCCGTGCTGCCGTCGCCGAAAACCGGAATCGGTTGGCCGGCGGCAATCAGCTTCGTGAATTTGTGAATCGCCAAATCGGGCCGCTGGCGCGGGCCATACACCGTGAAGAAGCGCAGCATCGCCACGTCCATGCCGTAAAGGTGATGCCACGCGTGCCCGAGCGCCTCGCACGCGAGCTTGCTGACGGCATACGGCGACACGGCGGAAAAAATCGGATCGCTCTCCGCAAACGGCGTCTTGGCATTCACGCCGTAAACCGAGGACGACGACGCAATGGTGATTTTCTTCACGCCGGTTTTTCGCGCAGCTTCGAGGATGTTCACCGTGCCTTCCACGTTTACGCGCTGGTAAAGCGCCGGTTGCTCCAGGCTGGGCCGGACGCCGGCACGCGCGGCGAGGTGGATGACTTGATCGAATTTGACGGCGGCAAAAAGTCCGTTCACCGCCGCCACGTCGGTGAGATCGCCGGCGACAAATTCAAACGGTTTAGCAAGTAACTGGATTTCGCGGAGATTGCGCTGCTTGACCTGCGGATCGTAAAAATCGTTCAGGTCGTCAAACGCCCAGACGCGGTGGCCGTCGCGCAACAGCCGTTCGCAAACGTGCGAGCCGATGAAACCCGCGCCGCCGGTGACGAGAAAATTCATGACCGAAAGCTAACAACCGCCGCGCTCACTGTCGAGCGTCCGGCTTCGGCGGCAACTTGCGCATTTTATAACCGGTGGGGCGAGCGTCCCCGCGAGCCGCTTAAAACTCAAGGCTTGCGCCGGCTCGCGGGGACGCTTGCCCCACCCAAATAGGACGCCACCGCTTCCACCACCGGCACAGCGGAATTCCGCCCACAAAATCCCGCAAGAAAGCTTTTTCCGCCACCGCCACCGGCGTTATCCTTGCCGCGTGCCGATTTTTCTGGAATGTCAACGCTGCACGGCCTGCTGCCGCTGGCCGGGGCAGGTGCGCCTGACCGACGCGGAAATTACGCGGCTCGCGGCGTTTCACGGCGTGAGCGAGACCGATTTCATCCAGCGCTACACGCGCCTGCGCCACGACCGGCGCGGTCTGGCCTTGCAGGAAAAGCCGGACGGCGGCTGCATTTTTCTGGTGGGCGACGATTGTTCCGTGCAACCGGTGAAACCGCAGCAATGCCGCAATTTTCCGAACCTCTGGAATTTTCCCGGCTTCGAGCAAACCTGCCGCGCGATCCCGCGCGAAGTCAGCGCGGCGGAATACCACCGGCGCATCGAACTGATAAAATTGCGCGGCAACGACCAAATTTAAGCCGCTGAACAGCCGGGCAAGTGAATCATTGGTCAGGTTTCGCGCGACTCCTCAAAAACCCGCCACCACCGGTTGCCGGTGGTTTGCTTCTACGGCGCCGCGTCGCGCACTAGCACGGTCAAATCCCAGTTCTTGAACTTCACCAAATCCAAACCGTGGACGTGAATTAAATTGCCGTTGGTGGCGGTCAGCGTCGCCGCGTCGCGTGTCGGCAGCACCAGAATGAACGGCGGTGGATTGGTCAAAAAGTCCGCCGCTTGCGCCGCGCTGCCGAGCGTGATGGTATTGGTGGCGATGCTGCGAAATTTCCAGACGAGGCTCGGTTCGGTGTAGCCGAAGCAGCCGATTTTCGTTTCCGGCCGGACGTGCGGCTGGAGTTCGCGCCAGAGTTTTTCCGTGAGCAGATAATTTTTGAAAACGGCAAAGCCTGCCAGCGTCAGCACCAGCACAAAAACCGCCATCGCCAGCAACCGCCGGTGGAACCACACCAAATAATTTTGCTCGCGCCCCAACTGCAACGCCAGCCACAGCGCGAGGCACGGAAACGCCGGCAGCGTGTAATGCGGCAGCTTGGTTTTCACCAGCGAAAACACGGCGAACACCACCAGCGCCTGCACCAGCAAATACCAGCCGAGTTCGTCGCGCCGACGTTCCGGCCACCACCGGCGTAGCGCCACCGGCACGCGCGTGGACCACGGAAAAAAGCTGACGAAAAACGTCAAAAAATACAGCGGCAGCGTGACCACGGAACCCAAGACTCCCGCCAGTCCGTGGCCATCGTTCACACCGGTGGAGCGGTGCAAAACGTGTTCGCCCATGCCGACCTCGAAGTAAGCGCCATGCGTTTGCAGCAGCGCCGGAATGCCCCAGCACGCCGCCAGCGCCGCCGCCACCGCGATGCCGGTGGTGGTGGCCAGCAGCGGCAAGCGGAAAGAATTTTTGCGGAGCGCGCGACCCAAAATCATGCCGCCCAGCGGCAGCCACGCCACCGGCCCTTTCGCCAGAAAGCCGAGCGCGAGCGTGACGTAAAAAATCCACCACCAGATTTGGCGGCGCGGTTGCTCCGGTCGCGTCAGCTCCCAGCCGCTCCAGACGGCGAGCGTGGAAAAGAAAACCATCGCCATATCCGCCGTGGCCACGCGCCCGATGATGGCGACGTGCAATCCGGCGACAAACATCGCGCCGGCGGTGAAGGCGGTTTTGGCATCCGTAAATTTCCGGCCCCAGCGCACGAGCAGCAGCGCGGTGGCGGTGGTGAACAGCACGGACGGCAATCGCGCGGCGAACGGATTTTCGCCCAAACATTTGTAGCTGGCGATTTGGCACCAGTAAATCAGCACCGGTTTGTCGAAGCGCCACGCGCCGTTGAACCACGGCACGACGTAATCGCCGCGCTGGATCATTTCGCGCGAGGCTTCGGCGAAGCGCGCTTCGTCGCGGTCGGTGAGCGGCAAAATCCAGTTGCCGGCGAGCAGCAAACCGAGGCTCAGCAGCAAAATGGCGCGTTGCGGACGCGCGGCGAGTTGGTCCAGCCAGGATGACATCGGCGGGAGTTTAGTGTTTTCGGTTTTGATTTGCCAGCGCAACGCGGTAAAGTCGCCGCCGATGAATTCAGCGCCCGTTTTCCACCGCCGCTTCCAATTCTGGCTGCTCGCCGGCATTGTGACGGTGGCGGCGGCGTTTCCGCTCGACGACGCGGTGGACGGCGCGCTGGTGCTCGCCGGTGATTCGGCATGGAAAAATCTCGCGTGGTGGTGCTCCAAAATCGGCGAAGGCTGGGTGCCGGCGGCGGCGGGAATTTTTTTCGCCGTCATTTTTTTCTGGCGACGCCAACCGGTGGTGGCGGCGAAGATTTTTTTCGTGGTGTTGACGTGCGAAGTCACCGGTTTGGTGGCGACGATTCTGCGCCTAGCGTTTGGCCGCGCGCGGCCGTGCAACCACGCGGTGCCACCGGGTTTTTACGGCGTCTGGCATGACGGCCACTGGATCATCGGCAAATTCCAATTCAGCTCGTTTCCGTCCGGCCACACGGCGACGGCGGTGGGTTTGCTCGCGGCGGCGTGGCTGGTGAACCGGCGCTGGGGCGCGGTGGCGGTGGTTTACGCGGTGGCGGTGGCGTGGTCGCGCATCGCGCTGGAATGCCATCATTTTTCCGACGTGCTGGCGTCCACGGTGTTGAGCATCGCCGGTGCGGTGCTGATGAAAAAATATTACGCGCCGGTGAATGACCGGTGGTTCACGCGGTTCGCCAGCCGCCGGAAATAATTTTCCGCGTCAGGGCTGGTAGAGAAAATACGGCAGACCGGCGCGGAGTTTGGGCCACAGATGCATCTGGATGGCACTCGTGGGTAGCATTGACTCAGATAAATAGAAATTAGCGAATTGTTGAGAGAGCAAAAGCCTGCTTGGGGTAGGCCGCTGAAATTTCCGGCTATTGGCGGTTGCCGTTATGACAATTTTATTGCAGTGTCCGTGCGAACTTGGCGGCTTTCATTGGTTCAAGCGGGCAAGATGTCAGCCGGAAAAGAGGAGCGATATTTGTTGAGCGGGTGCTGCCAGACGCCGCACCGCTGATTCCAGTCGTTCCCGGACGGTAGTGTCGAGGCCAATGACCGCGAAGTCAGTAAATGCCTTGCTTCAGGTGGGACGTATGTTCGCCCTATGGCTGTGTAATTTTTCATTGCTTCACCGGACAAATCCTTTATCACTGGCGCACCATTTACAAACCGCACCCGCCATGTGAGCATGACTAAATTAAATGGACTAAGCGTATTGCTGGTGGAGGACGAGCCGTTGCTGCGACGTCAACTCGCCGCGCAATTGGAACGTCAGGGTGCGGATGTCACCACCGCCGATTCCCTCGCCGCCGCCCGGCAATGGCTGCGCGACGGCCAGTTTGATTTCGCCTTGCTCGATGTGAACCTGCCCGACGGCCTTGGTCCCGACCTGCTGCGGGAAAAAGTTTTTCCAGAAGCGACCTCGGTAATTGTGATGACCGCGCAAGGCGGCGTGGCCGGCGCCGTGGAAGCCATGCGGCTCGGCGCGGTGGATTATCTCACCAAGCCATTTGATCCGGAGGAACTGCCGCTGGTCATCGCGCGTGCCCGGCAAATGCGCAGCCGTGTTCGGCTCGATGAACAAAAAAATGGAGCCAACGCGCAGGCCGCCCGCGTTTTTGTTTTTGGCCGCGCGCTGGCGAACGTCGAAACGCAGTTGGAAAAGATCATTCAGGCGGACACGCGGATGCAGACGCAATTGTCGCCGGTGCTGATTCAAGGCGAAACCGGCACCGGCAAAACCACCGTTGCCCGCTGGCTGCACCAGCGCGGACCGCGCGCGGCGCAGCCGTTCGTGGAAGTAAATTGTTCCGCGCTGCCGGACACGCTCGCGGAATCGGAATTGTTCGGCCACGAACGTGGCGCGTTCACCGACGCGCGGACGGCGCGCATCGGTTTGTTTGAGGCGGCGAGTGGCGGCACGCTGTTTCTCGACGAGCTGCCGAGTTTGTCGCCGGCGTTGCAGGCGAAGGTGCTGAAGGCGATTGAGGAAAACCGCATCCGGCGGCTCGGCGGCTCGCGCGAAATTTCCGTGGACGCGCGCGTCGTCGCCGCGACCAATCGCGATTTGAAAGAGCTGATTGCTGCCGGCCAGTTCCGCGAGGATTTGTATCACCGGCTGGACTTGTATCGGATTCAAATCCCGCCGTTGCGCGAGCGCGGCGGGGACATCGTGACGCTGGCGGAAGTGCTGCTCGGCCAGTTGTGCAAAAAACACCGGCTGCCAGCGAAGCGGCTTTCGGCGGCAGGTAAACAGCGGCTGCTGGCCTGTCGCTGGCCCGGCAATGTCCGCGAACTGGAACATGAACTTGAACGAGCTATCGTGTTTGAAGGCGGCGCGGAGTTGAATCTCGAACAATTGCAGCCGCCGGTGGATCCGAATAAACCGGCAGCGCATACCGAGTGGTTGAATCCAAATTTCCAATTTCCGCCGGACGGATTTTCACTGGATGCGGCGACGGCGGTGCTGATTGGCCGGGCGTTGCAGCAAACGGGCAACAATGTGTCGGCGGCGGCGCGGTTGCTGGGCGTGTCGCGGGATTTTCTGCGTTACCGTCTGGGTGGTAATAAACCGGATTCTCCGGATGGGGAATAATCCCCAATTTCATGTCCGGACGGTCATAAGTGGTGGGTGAAAGCCCCCATATTTCCCTAGTGGTAAGAAAATGCCGATAGGAACCTTTTTTTCGTATTTATTTTAATATCAATAAGTTAATGAAAATGACCCAAATCTGGCATGGCGGTTGCAAAGGATAATTTCAGGTGAAGTCAAATTCGGTTGACTTTCATTAAACAAAACATAAAAACAACCAAGCAAATGATTATGAAAAAAATACGCAACTTGTTCATGGCAGGCATGACCGTGGCCGGTCTATGTGCTCCGCTCGTCGTCAAAGCTCAGTCCACAACCCCGCCAGCCACACCGCCGGTGGTGGTGCCGCACGACGGTCTCTTGGCCGGTCTGCCGGATAATGTCAAGGCACTGATTCAAAACTTTGAGACAACCCGGGACAATTATTTGGTGCAGCAGAAGGCGCTGATTGCCCAACTCAAAGGGGCCACCACGCCGGCGGAGCGCGAACAAATCCGTGCGGACTTACAGGCCAATCGGCAAGCGTTTATGGATGCACTGAAGGACTTCCGCGATCAACTCAAGGACGATTTGACCACCTTGAAAGGCAAGATCAGCCACGAGGAGTTCCAACGGATAGTTGACTTGGGCAAGGCCATCAGCAAGGAAGGTGGCGTAGAACATCATCGCGGACACTGATAATCCCGAGTAAACATTTGTTTCTTCATCGCTTAAAGTTTGAAATCAGCCGGGCGGCCTGTTTAGGTCGCCCGGTTTTATTTGCTGCGGCTGGCCAAAAAATTTGGCGTGGCCTTAACAGCGTTGCGCTGTCCAGAGCTAAAAACTTCGTTTTTTTGTTATTGGTCGCCGGGGTGCCGTTGGGGTTGCGGGCGGAAGATGTGACAGCGCTGGAAAAAGAGTTTTTGTCAAATGACGCATCGTTATGGACAGAATCCATGTTGTGGGACAGGGAGGTGGATGTGCGCACCGGTGTGGGCTACAAGGACAATGTCCTGTTAAGCCCTTTTACCCCGCACGGCAGCGGATTTTTCTCCAGCGGACTGGATCTTTCCCTGATTCGTTTGCCGTTGGACAGCTGGCAGGTGGTGTTGATGCTTTCGGGCGATGACCGGCGTTACTGGAATGATGCTGGAGCCAGTGGCGAGGATACGGCTTTGGTGAGTCTGTCGGTGGAGCGGCGGTTTGCCAACCATTGGCGGTTGGGAATGAAAACGCTTTACGTTTATGAAAACGAAGTGCTGGACATATCAACCCTTCAAGGCGGACCGCGCACCGCACTGGTTGAAGGACATGGCCTCACGGCGCAGCCGTCGCTTCGTTATGAAACCAGCGGTAGCTGGTTCTTTCAATTGGAAACCCCAGTTACACGTTGGTATTTCCGCAGTCCTTTGGATGACGATTGGGAATATGGTCCGGTCGTTTCCGCCGGTTTCGATTATGGCCGAGATTCCCGCATCAGTCTATTGGGCGGTGTCAACTATCAGTCGCATGATCAGAATACCGCGCTGGATACTTCCGGCAATCCTGTCGCCGGCAAGCTGGAAATGCTTCAGCAATGCAAGGTGGAGCTGGCTTGGAGGCATCACTGGGACAAGCCCAAACACTGGCGTTCCGTCACGCGTCTGACCTTTGAGGATGTCACCGACAACGACAGCGGCTATTTCAACTACCGCAAATATTGCGCCGCTGAAGAATTGCGCTGGCGTTCCGGTGGTTGGGAAATCAAGGGCACCGGTTCTGCCGCTTATTACGATTATCCAGTGCAAACGGTATCGCTGGGAACGGCCGGATCGCCGGACCTGCAACGGACATTGGTTGATGTTTCCATCCAGATCGAGCGGCGCTTGATTAAAGAATTGAAAAGCTACCTTCGTTTTGAATATGAACGAGCGCTTTCCAACCAAGACTCCAGCCGTTACGCCGCCAAGACGGTGGCCGGCGGCCTTGAGTGGTCATTTTAGTCAATCATCAACGCCCCATGAAAGCATTGCCTTCAGAAACTGAGCGGACGGTGGCGGGTCATTTGGCGCAGGTGATTGTCGTCGGTCTGGCGCTGGCGGTTCTGGCCGCCACGCTCGGGTGGGCGGCATTCAATCTGCGCCAGCGGGTGCGCACGCAGATTGCCGGGCGAGACAGCGAGATTATGGATGCCGTGGCCCAGATGCAACATCTGGACGACCGCAGTAGCGAAGAAACCGTCGCTGGGCTGCAGGACACTGGCGAACAATTTCAACTGGCGCTGAAAATTTCCCGACTTAACAATGTTCTGGGCGTGCGGCTGTTTTCGGCGGAGGGGAAATATGTCAATGCCTTTCCCGTCTATATCAGCGAAGCGGGGTTACCAGCGGCGGATTTGACGGCACTCAAACAACTCCGGGCCGTGAGCCATTTCCAATCGCAGGCGCGGCTGGCGGAGCAGGATTTACTGGCGCAAACCAACGCTGCTGCCGTGCCGCTGCTGCTGGTGGAGATTCCGTTGCGGGCGGACAGTCCCAACCACCAACTCGTCGGCATCGTGCAATTTCTCATGGACGGCACCAGCATTGCCCGGCAATACGCGGACTTGGACTGGAATCTCGCCCTGCGTTTTTCCATCGCGTTTGTCGTGGGGGCCATCATTCTTGCCGCCGGATTGGGTTGGGCCATGCGTCGGGTGCAGGCCACCAACCGGTTACTGGCGAACCGCACGCAAAATCTGCTTCATGCCAACCGTGAACTGGCTTTGGCGGCGCGGGTTTCTGCCGTGGGCGCAATCACGGCGCACCTGATTCATGGCTTGAAAAATCCGCTGGGTGGATTGGCCAACTTTGTTTCCAGCCAACGCACCGGGGGCGGCGATGACAACGACTGGCAGGCGGCGTTGAGCACGACGCAGCGGATGCAGGAAATGATCAACCGCGTCGTCCGTGTCTTGCAGGAACAACAAAGCGGGGTGGAATATGAGATTTCCGCCGGCGAACTGGCCGGTTTGCTCGAACAAAAAGTCCGGCCGGTGGCCGAGGTTGCCGGCGTGCGTTTGGAAGTCAGTTGCACGGCGGATGAAACCCTCTCCAACCATGAAGCGGATTTGATTTTGCTGGTATTGGAAAATTTGCTGCAGAACGGCATTGAGGCGACGCCGCGCGGCAAGCTTGTCCGTCTGGATATCATCGGCAGCCGGAATGGACTGGTGTTTGAGGTCGTGGATCAGGGATTTGGATTGCCGGCAAAAGTGGCGGCCAATTTGTTCACGCCGGGCGTTTCAACCAAGAAGGGCGGGGGTGGCATCGGCTTGGCCATCAGCAAGCAATTGACCCAGCACCTCGGCGCAACTTTGGAGCTAGTGAACACATCCACCGCCGGCAGCGTGTTCCGGTTCACGGTGCCAATTCAGAAAAACCGCCCCGGCGTTTCGGCGGCAAGGGTGGTTTGAAGACTTTCCCCGAAAATGATCGTGTGCTAATTTAGCGCCATGCAATTTGGAAACTGGCCGGCCATGGTTTTGGCGACGATGCTTGCCATGTCGGCGTCCGCCCAGAATCTTTCTTGGCACTGGGCCAATCCACAGCCGCATGGCAACGATATTGTAGACATGGTGTGCAATGGCACCCTTGCGGTGCAGGTGGCTGAACTGGGGCAGCTTTATACCAGCCCGGATTTTTCCAACTGGTATTCCCAAAATACCGGCACCACCAACGATCTTCAGGGCGTGACTTTTTTTGGCAATCGGATGGTCATCTGCGGGGCCAACGGGTTGGTCGGTTATTCGGATGATGGCGTCAACTTTACTTCCACCATTCCCTATGTCACTACCAACTGGCTGACCAGCGTGGCTGCGTCTTCCAATATGGTTGTCGCCGTGGGTGACAATGGCACCGTCTATACTAGCAGCAATGGTGCGAACTGGATTATCCGTTTCAACGGGACGACCACCAATTTGCCGGGTTATACCACCGCCAACGACAACTGGCTGACCAGCGTAGCCTATGGCACCAATGTTTTTGTGCTGGTGTCTGACGGAGGCAATAACGGCACATGTTATGTAGCCAATAGCGGCGATGGCATCCATTGGACGAATCAAAGCGCCTCCGGCATTTCCGGCAATCTCGAACGCATTGTCTATGTCAATTCCGCGAGTCCCACCAATAAATTTCCCTACCCGGGTTTCTGGACGGTCTCGGATGATGGCACGGCGTATTACAGCACTAACCGGGGAATTAACTGGAATAAGTTTAGTTCGCTTAGTAACAATGGCAATTCCACCAATGTTCTTTACGCCATCGCCACAGATACCGCAACTGGCCTGGTGGCGGGTGACAACGAGGCGCAGATTGGCCGAAATCCACTTGGCAATACCGTGACTTGGAATTCGCAAATCGGCACCAATGGCAGTCTGGGCGCTAGCTACCAGTTGGCTGCCTGGCCCTATTACGCGGCGCTTTGGAAAACCAATGGCTCCTATCAGCTGGCCGGCAGCGACGGTTTCATTGAACAAAGCGGCACCACCACCAACGGCGGTTATTATTGGACAAATCAATACAACTGCCCGCGCGACTGGCTCTGGCAAATGACTGTTGCCAATGGTCTTTATATTGCCGTGGGTGATAATGGCCGCATCATGACCAGTGACAATGGCGCAGATTGGAGCATTGAAGCATTCACTACCACCAATTCCATTCCGGCGACGAGCAGCAATGTTCTTTTCTGTGTCGGCGGCAATACCAATCTAATCGTTGCTGCCGGCAATCAAGGCAGCCTCTTGGTCAGCCCGAATTTCGCCCAGTCCGTTCTGGTTACCAATACTGCCGGCCTTGTGACGACCAATTCCGTTAGCACGCTCGGCGTGGCGTGGTATGCGTTGTCCGCGCCCGCCGCCACGACCAATGATTTGGCTGGCGTCGGTGTTTTCAGCAACAAGTTTTATCTGGTCGGTGGCAACGGGACGATTTTACGGCTCAACTTCACCAACTGGCCCGGCTTGAATAAAACCAATCTAAATGCCTCCCTCGGCGGCACCAACTGGACCAAGATGACTGCCGGCACCACTAATTATCTCTCCGGCATCACTGTCTTCACCAACGGCTTGGTGGTCGGCGGCGACCAGGGAAACCTGCTGACCAGCCCGGATGGTGTTAATTGGACAAAGCGGACCACCGGAACCACCAACTGGTTGTTTCGCGTTCATGCGATGACCACCAACCTCCTGCTGGCGGCGGGCGAAAACGGCGTGCTGTTCACCAGCACCAATTCCGTCAACTGGAGCCAGCGCACCAGCGGCACGACCAACTGGCTCAACGACGCCGTGATGGTCAGCAACACCTGTTACGTTGTGGGCAACAACGGCACCGTGTTGGCTAGCACCAATTTTACCAGTTGGACGAATGTTCCCACCATCACCACCCGTTCGCTTTATGCCGCTGCCGTGCAAAACGGACAACTCGTCGTGGCTGGAATACAGGGCACCATTCTTCAATCCCAAGTGGTGCCGATTACGACCCCGGTGAATTTTGTGAGCTACGCGCAATCCTCCGGGCTGAACGTTTTTTCAGTCGCTGGCGTCGTCAACCAGAAGTTCACACTTGATTCCCGGACCAATCTGATTTCCGGCTCCTGGACAACCGGCCCCACGTTGAATTTGATTTACGGTGACGGTAGCCTCTTGTTTTATCAGTCTGTGCCGACCAATACTCCGGCTCAATTCTATCGCTGCACCCTGTCATTTTGAAAACGCTCGGCTGGTAAAATTTTCGGTTGCGTTCAGTTCATTGTGAATTCAAGGTTGTTGATACATTTTCTATGTTCTGGCGAACGGTCATCAGGTTTTTGGGCGGAGTCAGTATTTATGGACGTTTAAAGTATAGCGAGAGGTGATGATCGACGAACGCCATGGATTATTGTCGGTCGCGCATCGCGCTGGAGTGCCATCATTTTTCCGACGTGCTGGCGTCAACGGTGTTGAGCATCGCCGGTGCGGTGCTGATGAAAAAATATTACGCGCCGGTGAATGACCGGTGGTTCACGCGGCTCGCCGACCGCCGAAATAATTTTCCGCGTCAGGGCTGGTAGAGAAAATACGGCAAACCGGCGCGGAGTTTTGGCGCGTCAATGCCGAGTTCCAGCTTAATGTCATGCGCCTTGCCGCTCTGGCCGAACAGCGAGAGAAAATTCGAGAGGTCGTAGCGCTCGCGGTATTCGATGAGATTTGAATCCTTGAGACCGGCGAGTTTTTCGGTGCGGCTCACGGCGTCGTCGAAATCGCCGAGCTCATCCACCAAGCCGAGTTGCAGCGCCTGTGCGCCGGAGAACACGCGGCCATCGGCAAAATTTTCCCAGTTGCTGGCGAGCGCCTTGCCTTCTTTTTTATTGAGATCGTGCGCCGCGCCCCGGCCTTCGGCGACGACGTCCTTGAATTTGGCATAAGTCTCGTCAATCAGCGCCTGCACCAGCGCGTGTTCTTCGGCGGGAATTTCGTTGGTGGCGCGTTCGCCGCTCAACATATCCTTGAACTTGCCGCTCTTGAACGTCATCGGCGCGATGCCGACTTTGTCCATCAGGCCGCGATAATTCCAGCCGTGCATGATGACACCGATGCTGCCGGTGAGCGTGAGTTCGTTGGCGACAATCCACCGGCAACCGGAGGAAATATAATAGCCGCCGGACGCCGCGAGGCTGCCCATCGAGCAAACCACCGGCTTCTTGGTGTCTTCCTGAAAGGCGCAAATCTGCTTGTAAATTTCATCGGACGCCAGCACTTCGCCGCCGGGCGAATCCACTTTCAAAATCACGGCTTTCACTTTTTTGTCGTCGCGGGCGCGGTCGAGTTGAGCGGCGATGACATCCACCAGATTGTTGCCGGTCTCGTCGAAATCGTGGCTGCTGATGATGCCGTCCACGGAGATGACGGCGATTTTATTTGGGGATTTATTATTTTCCAAAACCCACTCGTCCAGCTTCGGGCCGGCTTCGCGCGCGGAGCCGAAGGCTTCGGAATGAACGCCGCGATTAAAGGAAAACACACTGGTGACCAGTTGGGTGAAATTAAGAAACAAGCTGCCGATCAACGCCACGAGCAAAATGATGGCGGCGATCATCCAACCCCGGGGCTTGCGTGGCCGGGCCGGTGGCGGGGGCGCGATGACCGGTGGTGGGGGCAACGGCGGCGTGGCTTCGGGCGAAAATGGCGGTGTTTCCATAAGTCGGGCAACGTAGCGCAAAGCCAGCCGGGGAGCAAGTCGCCAGCCGGTGGTGACACCGATTTTCAGCGCGCAAAACCGGGTTAATTCGGAGTTAAATTTTTGTTGCCGGAAAAAAATTAAGTTGCGCAACCGGCGGCGTGCAGCTTAAAGAAGAGCGCAACGCATGGGCAAAGCACTCATCATCGCCGAGAAACCGTCCGTCGCCAGCGACATCAGCAAGGCGCTCGGAAAGTTTCAGAAACACGACGACTACTTCGAGAACGACGAGTATGTCGTCACCTCGGCGGTCGGTCATTTGCTGACCATTGTGCCGCCAGAAGGTGTCGAGGCGGCGCGCGGC
>Ga0208872_1001559_pt1 | contig 13999 bp, 7 predicted proteins | sample CryBogCBH12Aug08_FD_185508 | JGI IMG/M metagenome (GOLD analysis project Ga0208872, IMG submission 185508) | Freshwater microbial communities from Crystal Bog, Wisconsin, USA - CBH12Aug08 (SPAdes) | ecosystem: Environmental > Aquatic > Freshwater > Lake | place: Crystal Bog, Wisconsin, USA...
TTCACCTACACCACTGATTAACTGTCCTGCTGTATTCACATCCACAATATTAAACATTTGAGGCTTACCACTTAATATATAGCCCCAGGGACCATTTACTTCCGGTATTTTAATACCGGCATAGGAGGTATACGGATGATAAGGCATGGTTGTATTGTCAATACTTAAAGCACCTCCGGGTTCAAATACTTTAACGGTCATATTGGCCAGTAACATACCCGGAGCATCTTCACCGGCATCGAAAGATGGGTTTACAATAGCAGTACCTGTTGCACTCAGGCTGCCATCGAATATTGTTTTGGATAGTGGTGTAAAAGATGCAGCAGGATTATCAAAACTGTAATCCTTAAAACCATCAAACTTAGTTGTCTTTTTATACAACTGTACATCTACCCTGGCTTTTAAACTCTGTGCAGTGGCACCAAATAACCATTTTGCAGATAATATTCCATTGGTATTCGCCCCTTTGCCTAAGGCGGTCAGGCCGCCAAAATTCAAATCAATTTTTAAGCGGTTGGGCATTACGGTTTCAATCTTCAACCTTTTTTCAAAAACTGCACCGCCAAGCTTAACCCGGCAAATCCAGTTACCGGTAGGTGCTGCTGCATCTGTGGCAGTGCGGAATATATTAAAGCCATCTGCATTGTTTTTCACCACCATTCTTTTATACAATTGGCCCTTTGGTGAAATCAGCTGCATTTCCACCGGATGGTCAGGCGGTAATTTCTTATCCTTATCCTCAATAATACAACCCAGAAAAAGACTATCGCCCGGGCGCCATACACCTCTTTCCCCGAAAATATATCCTTTAATACCACTTTTAACATCCACCCCATCCACTTCAAAGCGGGATAAAGGCAATGAACTGCCATCATCCAGTTTCAGATAGCTTTTTTCATTCCCTTTTTTGGCTACCAATAGATAAGGCTTACGTTTCAGTTCAAGTAAAGCAGTACCATCACTACCTGTTTTGCCGGTACCAACAATTTGCTGCTGATAATCCAGCACCTGTAACTCTACATCAGCCAGGTTCTCTGTATTGATCAGGTTATTGGCAATAACCAGCAATTGGTTTTCATTTCCTTTTTTGGCAGTCAGTCCGATATTAGATGCCAGTATATTCCTGAATGCAAATTTTTCCCTGTTATAAAAAGATTTGGAACAGGGATCATTTCTTTTCTCCCAATTATATCCAAAAGGGTAATAACTATCATACCGTTGCCAGAAATCCTCAAAATCATCCAGTTTATGATCAGTTTGGTCATTATCATAATCGTCTTCCTCTTCTCCTTCTGTTTTAGCATTGGCAATACCCCCAGAACAGGGATATAAGGAATATTCAGGCCGGAATCCGATACTTACTCTGTAAATGGCGCCTGGTTCTGTTTTGATATACTGGTCCAGGTCCAGTGAAAACTTATTCCGCTTGTGCAGGTTGAGCGATTTATCGTCATCCAGTTTCAGGGTGGCCTGTACCATTGGCCGTGAAACACGTCTCAGTTCTTCCCCCCCATCCAGGTTATTGTATTGTAAAAACTGGGGAATATTGTTTTCATAAATCCTGATCACCGATACATCAATCGCTTTCAGGTTTACTGATTCAAAGGGCAGCACAATTTTACCTCCGCTTCCCGGTAATATCACTCCTCTGCCATGTATTTTAACTTCAGGCAGATTGTTTTCAAAAAACAAATTCCCTGTATATGATTTTTTGAGTTTATCGCCCCAGGTATTTTCAATTCCCTCATGTACAGCAATATTGAAGGCCCCATCCAGCTTGGTACCAGTATATACTTTTACTTCATTACCATTAATGGAATAACTGATATCTTCCTGGTTACTGACCGCAATCAATCCGTTTAATTGCTGATTGCTGGCAACAGGGTCACTGAACTGAACGGATATATATTGTGCGGGGTCCTGAACGGCACGCAGATCCAGCACTTTAAAATCTCCGATTGCAGGAATGAGCAGTTCTTTGCTATCCTTATTACTGATATGCAATGGGGCTCCATCCCATTCCAGTTTCAGCAAGCTTTCAGCATTTTTTCTTTGAATACCATCAATCACAAAACCATGTGTCCTGGCGGTTTCATTATGCTGCCATTTTATGGAAAGTATCGCATTGTTCAGGGAAGCTTTTAATATTTTTTCCACTTCACGGGAATCTTCCACATCTGCTGTTTTAATTTCACCGCTGAAAGACATGGTTTCTTTACCCGCACTTCTGATACCATTGTCTGTAACGAGGAAAGAGGGTTTGGCAGTGGCTACATTAAACGTAAAGGTTTTGAATTTAGCCGGTACATGGGTTACTTTATCCAGTTTAAAGGACACTTCATATAATTCATCCGGATGTAAATCCTTTTCCGGTTTAAACTCAATAGTCCTGGCATCCACCCAATAAGCTTTACCTTCCACAGAAGGAGAGAACGTAAATAAAGCTTCTTTAATATTTTCATTGACACTATGCATAGTGTTATCATCTGCTGCCAACTGTATCCGGATGGTATTTCTTTTGGAAATAACACCTGCAGTATATCCGTCTACATATTTACTGAATCCGGGGTCTACATAAATAATTCTTCTTTTGTGTTTACAGGAGGGGGCAATCATCAGTATTAACAGGATTAAACAGCTTACCCTGCTGAAAGTCCTGGAAAGAATCGATAGCATAGAGATTAGTTTAAAATTCCGGAGTTTGGATTTCTAAACTAAATATAGCAATTTAATTGTAATATGATCAGAAGCCTGAAAGGGATAATAGAAATTATCCCTTTTTTAACCTATCGATTGTCTGCAATTAACGATTACTTGCGTTGATTGGTTTCAATCAGTTTGAAAAAATGTGTCATATTGCTTTCATTATCATCATATAACAGTAGTTTTTTGTCTCTGGAATACAAGAAGATGGATGGGTACTTTCTGGGTGTAAATTTCTTAATAAATTCATCATTAACATCCTGCAGCATCAATACATTTCCAGACTTCATCAGATCAGGAGCATTGTCTTTCAGGAATGCATGTATTGTTTTTTCAGAATCCATTGAAATCAGATACACTGCCGTTTTATTCAATTCCTTACTATGAAGGTTTGCCTGTTGCAATGCATGTTTACAATGATCACAGGTAGCATCAAAAAAGATAAAAAATAATAATTTTCCTTTTACAAGTTGCTTATCAGTAAAAGCCTTTTTATTCAATTGATAGAATGTAAACTCTGGCACTTTCGGTGCAGGCACCTGTGCATTTGCAGACAAAACCGGGAAAAGGTTTATCAAAGTGATCAATATTAAAACTTTACGGATAAGCATCTTTCAGTTTATTTTTTCCAAATACTATTCAGGTTGTTCCATTCTAATTTATCTATTATATAACCTGCAGGTGTTTTTAGTTGAATATGGTTAAAGGGCTGATTGGGAAAAAAGATCTCAGTCATTGCAGTAAGTCCCTTATCAGCAAATAATTCAACCGAAGCCTTATCAAAAATCAGGGTAATATCCAGCCCGTCTTTTTCAGCAATCCTGGGAGCAATGGCTTTTCCTCCAAAACTTTTTTCAAAATCAGTTTTACCGTAATGGGTACGGTCTGTATAATACTGATGCTGGTCCTGGTCATAACCAATCACTACATTTTCCCCTGCATCATTAGATAAAATGATAGAAAAACTGGTTAATGTCTTAGCAGAGAATGATAACCTGCCGAGAGAAGAAAACCCGCCAATTTTTTGGTTCAGATCCAGCTGGTCAGCTTTTACATTTTCAAGAGCCAGTTTTTTATCATTCAATATTTCTAATTCTCTAACCGGCTTAGCTGTGAGATAATAGTCATTCTTTAGTTTCAGTATACTGATCTCTCTGGGAACAGTAGTGGCACCTCTCCAGTTTTCAGTAGGCACTACTCCTGCATATAGCCAGTTACTCATCCAGCCTAAAGAAATCACTCTTTTACCGGTATTGGACCAGGTTACCCCTGCATAATTATCCATGCCGTAATCCATCCACTTGGTAGATTTCTGGTCAGTAACAAACTGATGTCCATTAAATGTACCGGTAAAATATTGGGTACCTGACCCACCATTGGGAGCCCCCGGATTCATACTCACTGTTAACACCCAAATTGGTTTACCATTATATTCCAGTTGAAAAAGGTCCGGACATTCCCATACCCCGCCATGGCTACCCAATTCTTTTCCAAATTCAGATTCCTTTACCCATTCTTTCAGATTTTTTGAAGCATAAAATGTAACATGATCCTGTGTAGCCAATACCATGATCCACTTTTTCCCTGCTTCATACCAGGTTACTTTAGGGTCTCTGAAATCCCTTATTCCCGGGTTTTTCACTACCGGATTATTTGCATATTTTGTCCAAGTTTTTCCTTCATCCAGACTATAGGCAATACTTTGATTTTGGAAATCATTTCTCCCTGCCTGTTCTCCTTTTGCATTATGACTGGTAAATATAGCAACCAGTGGCACTTGTCCGTTTTTACCAAAACCGGATGTATTATGAATATCTGCAACTGCACTTCCTGAAAATATAAAACCCAAACTATCCGGATATAAAGCAATGGGTTTCTGATCCCAATGTACCAGATCCTTACTGATAGCATGGCCCCAATGCATCGGTCCCCAATGAGATGCACCCGGAAAATACTGATAAAATAAATGATAAACCCCTTTGTAATATACCATCCCGTTAGGATCATTCATCCAGTGGGCTAGAGGCGAAAAATGTACCTGTGGCCTGTAGGGTTCCTGATAAGTTGCCTGTGCTTTTAACCTCGTTACAAAAACACTTAATATCAGGATATTAATTAATAACGTCAAAAAAAACTTGTTCATATAAAATATTTATGAATTCTTCGAAGATTTTATATTAAAAATGAAACACTGAGCCCGGCCCTGTTAGATAAAAAAATATTTTATGTCAGGAATTGATATTTATTCAATAATAAGGATTTTTGTTACTGCAATTAAATTCTTAATTATTAATCATTCAATTTTACTTTAAGACAATAATATAGAAATTTTTCAAATTATGAAACATTTCACTTACCGCAACAGGCTTTTTATTAAACCTGTTAATTTAAAATTACTGATTGAAGAAGATCCGGTTGCCCCTTGTACATTCAGTAAATTATATTGATAATTAGGAAAAAATATGGCAGTCATAACTTTTTCACCATTGTTTACAAATATTTCTATGGAAGTTTTGTCAACCAGAATCTGGAAATTAGTCAACTGACCATTTTTAGGAATAAAAGGACAAAACATTTTTTGCTTAAACTGGCTGTTAAAATCTACTTTCCCCGAAGCAGACCTGTCAATTGTTATACCTCCCGCAGTCTTATCATAACTTACATTCAAAATTTCAGATGTATTACCCAAATTAAGTGACAGTGTGCCTGAATTAACTAAATCAGCCATAAAATCTATTTCAAAACTTCCGGTTTGGATGGTTTTATTAGAAGTTAATTGAACCGACCCAATTGAATTGGCAATTATTGTATCTGGACTGCTGTTTTTATATTTTGCTATTTCTGCAACCGGTTGAGATTTAAGAACATAATCAGAACCAATTAATGCCAAAGACAATACCCTTGGAACTGTCATTGTACTTCTCCAGGTAGTGGTGGGTACATTTTGAGCATAATTCCAATTACTCATCCAACCAATGAATAACCTTCTACCATCAATAGCGGGTATATTATTATAAGTAGCACCTGCATAATTATCAGTACCATAATCTATCCAGGAAGTATTTGCAGAACTGTTTGTAAAATTAATGCCGTCAAAGTCACCCACAAAATATTGTGTGGCAGTACCCCCGTTTGGCCCTCCGTTAAGGCTAACCATTAACACCCATTTTGAATTAGTTGTACCCTCAACAGGAAGCTGAAACAGATCCGGACATTCCCATACGCCACCATGTGCTCCAATACCCATACCAAAATCACTGGAAAAAACCCAATTCTTTAAATCAGAAGAAGAGTAAATTTTAACTCTGTCACCAGCAGCCATCACCATCATCCATTTTTTCCCCGGAGCATACCAAAACACTTTAGGGTCTCTGTAATCAGTTAAACCTGGATTTAATAATACAGGATTAGACCCATATTTACTCCAGTTCATTCCGGCATCATTACTATAAGCAATACTTTGTACTTGCTGAGCCCCGTTTTGAGTAAATACTGCCACCATTGGCAATTCACTCCCGGTTTTAAATCCGGTAGTATTATTAGAATCTACCACTGCACTTCCTGAAAAAATGGTACCAATATTATCCGGAACAAGGGCAATAGAAAAATCCTGCCAGTTAAAAAGATCTGAACTGGTTGCATGGCCCCAATTCATTGGTCCCCATACATTGCCATTGGGATTGTATTGATAAAATAAATGATAAGTCCCTTTATAATACACCAAACCATTGGGATCATTCATCCAGTTTCGAGAGGGTGAAAAATGAAATAAAGGGCGATAATCAGCTTCAGTAAGTAATACCAGATTATTGGTATCCTTATTAATTACCAATAAATTATTATTGGGGTTCCCGTTATCTTTTTTACAGGACATTTGCATAGCAACTGTCAAAAACAAAATACAAGTGATCCTGATCATTATAATCGTTATTAAGGTTTAAAAAACAGAATAAACTTTCCGGGTTTTGCCCGGAAAGTTTATGAATAACTATTTTGTTTTTAAATAGTCAATTGCATTTTTATATAGTTGCTGCACATTTGACTGATAAGGATTCACAACACCAGTCTGTTTCCACTCAATACCTCCAATTCCAATAAAAATTCCAGTTCCCTGAAAATCAGCTTTGGGTTGAAGTTCAAGAATGCCCGCCATAAAATAATCGCCAATTCCGTCCCACATACCCAGCCATACAGCATTATTATCTGTTGTAAACTTTGTATAAGCATCTTCACTATCGTTGGGTAAGCCACCATAATATTCCGGGATCCTAATAATCACAGCATTATGGTTCATTTTCCAGCCTGCACCAATTACCGGGAAAGTAATACGTCCGTCAGGCTGCTTAGTCATCGTAATCCCTTTATACAATGGATGTCCGCTTTGATCATGTTTCTGGTGAATATTCACACCTACACCCCAAACATCTGGATTAAAACCACCCGGACCTTCATCAAATTCCATAAAATAAGGATTGCTCATACGGCCTACAGTCCAGAAATACTGAATTGCATATTGATTTAACAACAGGTTTCCTCCGTTTTTATAAAAGCTTGTGAGGCTGCTTACTACTGTGGGGTCAGTTGCAATTGCTGGCATAATATGGCCTGTTACCAAATCATAATTCCACCAGATAACCCTGTATTGAGTTAAATCAATTGCTGCATTTTTTACCTGGTTAAATGAAATATACCGGGAAGTTGGATAGGTTGTAAATAGCCATTTTGCTGCTGCAACTTCTTCACTGCTCCCTGTATTTAATAAAGTGGTGGAATCACTGTACATGCCAAGATAACCCACTTTAGTGGCACCAACTTTAAAAGAGAGGTATACAGTATTAGAAATCTGGTTACTACTGTTGGTGGTAACAAAAGATATGGTATAACTCCCGATAGGAACATTATTAAACTGATACGATGTTTGAGTCGGTGCAACCGTTACTGTCTGGCCTCCAAATGTAATTTGAATACCTGATATAGAAGTTGCAGGATTTGTCCAGCTCAATAAAACACCATAATCATTTTGCATACCGCTTACATTGGTTTCAGGCGAAGCTCCAACCCTGGTAAACCGGATGGTTTGTCCCAAAGACAAATTCCCCTTTGTATCATTTAACTTTAATGTAAACCCATATGGTAAATTTGTCTGAACGATACCATATTTATAGGATGTTTTATTTAGTCCCAGAGTAGTGGAGGAAGAACCGTCATTAATATTAGGATATAATGAATCATATCCTTTTGGTAAAACCCAGGAAATAATAGCAGTATCTCCCTGTAGGGTATATGCCAGGTCTGTCACCGAAAGTACTTTGGTAGGTATTGTACTGATTTCCCTTTTCTGGCAGGCAAACTGCGAAAAGGACAAACTCAATAATAGAATTATTAAAATTTTATTTGTTTTCATTTGTGTTTATTTTATAAGTGATTTATAAAATCCAATTCCCCTAATTTGTATAACCCGGATTTTGAACATATAATCCATGACTGAACTTAATCTGGTTAAGTGGTATTGGTAAATATTCATCTCTGTTTTTAGTAAACAACCCATCTTTCAGATATTTACGTTTTGTTTTTTCAACCTGAAAATAGCTGTTCAGATAGGTATCTGCTATGCCCCATCTTACCAGGTCAAAAAAACGGTTGCCTTCCATTGCAAATTCCAAACGCCTTTCCCAACGCAATGCCTGACGGGCAAAATCCTGAGTCCAGTTACAATTAATGCCTGGCTGGTATATACCTATATTATAATTAGACTCTGGACTCCCGTTTGAAAATTTTAACAGTGAAGTACTGTTTTGTGCACGTGTACGAACCTGATTTATTAAAGACACTGCTTCATTTGCTCTGTTCAGTTCTATTAAAGCTTCAGCTTTCCAAAGTAATACATCAGCGTATCTGATCAAGATCCTATTTTTGGGACTGCCATAAAAAGGGCCGACCTGTATATAAGAATTTCTTTGTACATTTTCCTTTAATGAGGCAAAATAGCCATAAACATCAGGTGTCCTGTTCCAGCTGTTCTGATATAATTCGTTCTGATTATATTTCCAGTTATGACCGGGGATTGCAATGGTATGATCTATTCTTGGATCAACAGTATTTGCAGTAAGATCCAGATCACTTGCATTAAAGTTATTAAACATTGGGAGGCCGTTAGCATCTGTTTTAAAAGCATTTGCCAGATTCTGACTGGGTTTATGAAAATCACAACATCCAATACCCATAGGAGTAGCTAAAACATCCCCAAAATCTAATCTTCCAAACATTGTTCCATCATCTTTTGAATATTGTACTGCAAAAATGGATTCCCTGCCATTTTCATAGGCAGATCCCAATAAAAAATTATTGGCAAAATCTGGTTCCAACCCATAAGAAGAATTAAGTACCTGATCACATAAACTAACTACCTGATTTAATTTAGTTGCATTGATACCAGTAACATTATGTTTCTCGTCCTGCTCATAAGCCTGATACAATCTGGTTTTAGCCAGATAAGCATTGGCAGCAATATTATTTGGCCTGCCGATCTGCGGTTGAGAAACAGGAAGATTGTTTACAGCAAACTGAAAATCACCTGCTATCTTTTCCCATAAAGAATCATTACTCAGCGCCCTATTGCTAATTTTTGCATAATCATTCGTATTTACAGTTTCATCAATATAAGGTATATTCTTAAATAATATTTTCAATTGAAAATACCAGTGACCTCTCAAAAACCGCATTTCTGCCTGTCTTACTTTCTTAAGCGGGTAAGTGGTTTCAGAAACACTATTAAGGTTTGACAAAGCTGCGTTTACTCTTGAAATAGCTACATAATATTGAAACCATTGCCCATCAAGATTACCAAGATCACTTCTTTGATTTACAAATATTTCACCAAAATAGAATTCCTGAATATCAGATTCATCTCTTCCGCCTTTATAGGCATCACCTGACCTAACGCTTCCGTAATTCCATAAACTCCATGGCGTATAATAATGATCATTGCCCAGCGAAGAATAAGCCGCTGTTACTAATTGTTCTGTTCCGGCAGCTACCTGGGCCTGACTTAATTGGCCTTTAGGGGAAACATCCAGATAGCTTTTATTACAGGAAAATGCTGCCGCTATTAAGATAATTATAAATATTTTTTTCATGATTTATATTTTGAATATTTTAATGGATCTAGAATGTAATTTTAGCTCCCGCAGTTAACATGGTAGGAATAGGATATCCGTAAGTTGGTGTTTCAGGATCAACTCCGGTAAATCCTTTTGCCTTTACTGTAAACAGGTTTTGACCACTCACATATACATATAAATTATTGGCAAAAACTTTATTTGTAACATGTTTAGGTAAAGTATATCCTAACTGAAGGTTTCTAAGTTTCAGATAAGCACCATTTTCAATAAAATAGGTAGAAAACCTAGTTTCATTGTTCCTGTCAGTAAGTGTCAATGCTGGAATAGAAGATTTCTGATTCGTAGCAGACCATGCCTGTAATAAGCGGGTCCCTTTATTGGAACCGGTTTCATTGATGCTCCAGAAATCAGTCATAGATTTTACATCATATACATTAATATCAGTATGTCCGATACCCTGGAAAAAGAAAGTAAGATCAAACCCTTTATACTCAAAATTAAAGTTTAATCCATAAGTAAAATCTGGGGTTGGATTATAGATCCATGTCTGATCTTTTGAATCAATAACGCCATCTCCATTTATATCCCTGTATCTGATCCTGCCTAATCCTTTACCTAACTGATCTGCAGAATTAGCCACCTGATCCTGGGATGTAAATAACCCATCAGCAACATAACCATAACCAGATCCCCAGGGGTGTCCTAAAATATTGTCTGTGGTGCCATTTCCTCCGTAGTTATTTACTACTTCCTGAGGCAGGGAAGTTATTTTATTTCTGTAGGTTGCAATATTACCTGTAATATCAAAATTTACTTTTGAAGCAATTTTACCTTTATAGCCCAACAGCAATTCAATACCTTTATTTTGCATAGAGGCACCATTTACCCATCTGTTTCCACCTTCACCAATTACAGCAATATAAGCTGGTTGTACCAGCATATCTGAAGTGGTTTTAACAAAATAGTCTAAAGAACCATATATTTTCTGATTCAGGAAACCAAAATCCATACCGAAATTTGATTGTGTGGTAGCTTCCCATCTAACTGCATCATTACTCCTTTGTACCAACTGATATCCTGAAGGTAATGTTCCGGAGCCTGCACCAGATAAATCATAAGCAGTGCCATTTGGTGATGTCCAGGTAGGATCTCCACCTGTATAATTAGTCTGATAAAGTGTCTGATTAGCTGTTACACTAATATTATCCTGGTTCCCTGTTTTACCCCAACCATATCTTAACTTAAGGTCAGAAATAAATGAAAAATTATTTTTAATAAAATTTTCTTTATTCAACTTCCATCCTAAACTGAATGCTGGAAACAGACCAAAACGATTATTTACACCAAACCTTGAAGATCCGTCATAACGCATGGTTACAGAAGCAAGGTATTTCTGGTTATAAACATAGTTTAACTTTCCAAAATAAGATACCAGATGAACTTCACTGGCAGAACCTCCATTGTCACGCTGACCAGTGGCTGCATCCAGATACATGTAATTAGGATCCTGACTTGCAAAACCTTCGGCCTTTGCCCAGGTATTCATTGTATTAAACTTAATGGCTTCAGTTCCGGCAACCGCATCTAAAAAATGTTTACCTTTTTCATATTTATAATTAACTGTATTAGTCCATGTCAGTTCTGTAGAGGTCCAATGATTCATGGTAACATAATTATTGGGGTTATTCAGATAACCGGAAACATAGGCTAGTTGCATTACCCGCTGATCAAAAACCCCTTCATTCAATCCAATACTGGATTTAAGATGCAGGTTTTTAATCACTTCAAAATCTGCAAAAGCATTCCCAAATAATCTTATATAATTATAATGGTTCTGTTTATTATCCTCTAATAATCTTACCGGATTCTGACGATCATTCATACCACCAAAAGGCCCTCCCCATCCAATTCCATCTACTGTATGTACCGGAATTACTGGTAATGCCTGTAAAGCAGGATTAAGAACACCCGGATCCTGTACTTCCTGAGTAGTATTTGCTGTAAAATTTTCTCCAATCAGTAGTTTGTCGTTGATCAATCTGTAATCAGAATTCATACGTGCAGAAATTCTTTTAAATTCTGTTGTACGTACAATTCCTTTATTATCTGTATAATCAACAGAAAACATAGAACTACCCTTATCTGTTCCTTTGGAAACAGTAACATCATAATTCTGAGAATAAGCAAGTTGAGAGATTTCTTTAAACCAATTAGTATTGGCAGTTTTCATGGTCTGGGTAGTGGTATCCACATATTCAGGAAGTATAATTTTATTCAAAGCATAATTTCCATTTGCATCCACATTCCATTTGAATTTATAGATAAGATACTGATCGAGCGGTGCACCACCATATAAAACTGCATCATTTGCACTTGCCTGCCATACTGCATTACCGTAACCCTGTGCATCCAAAACACTCATTTTTGTGTTATAGTATGAATAGCTGTTCCGAGCATTGGCAGTTACCTGCATTACTCCTTTTTTGGCTTTTTTGGTAGTTATGATAATTACACCGTTAGATGCCCTTGATCCATATATAGAAGCTGCGGATGCATCTTTTAATACCTGAATAGTTTCAATATCATTAGGATTCAGTTCATGCATCCCTGCAGTGGTGGCAACACCATCAATAACATATAATGGGTTTGTACCGTTGATGGAACCAATACCCCGAATATTTACAGTGACATTTGAACCGCTTGGTGACCCGTCTGAATAAACAATCATACCTGGTACCCTACCCTGTAGGGCCTGTATAGGATTATTATTGGGCATTTTTTTCAGTTCCTTTACATCAACTACTGTAACCGCACCGGTCAGGTCGGCTTTCTTTTGAGTTTGATAACCTGTAACAACTACAGTATCCAGATTACTTATCATCTCATCCAGGGCAATCAAAAGATTCTGCGAAGCCGGAGTTATCTTCAGACTAACTGGTTGCATTCCCTGGAAAGAAAGTGTAATAACTTTACCATTATTGCCGGTAATGGCAAATTTTCCGTCCTTATCGGTAATACCAAGTTTAGAATCAGTACGTACACTTGCTCCAGCTAACGGAGCTTTTGTTAACGCATTAATGACTTTACCCGTAACTGTTACCTGTTGTGCATTAGCCAAGAAACACAACATTAAAAGCAGGGGTAGAATAAGCAGCTTTCTTTTCATAAAGGCATTTTTAGTTTTGAATAATGAATGTTTAAGTGATTAAGAAATAATTGAATTTTTACTAATTAATTTTAATATATCTTCAGCATTATAATCCGGACAGGCTCCATGATAACTGGCAATCAAAGCACCCAGTGCACTTGCAAATTCCAAAGCTTCTTCTTTTGGATGGTTCGATATCAACTTTGATAATAATGCTGCCAGGAATGAATCCCCGCTACCTACCGTATCCCCCACTTTTACAGGGTATCCCGGATGATGAAATACCCTGCCTTCACTGTTAAAGCTGGCACCATCCCCTCCCTTCGTTACCACGATATTGGCAATCTGGTATTTGTCCTGTAAATACTGTAACCGGTCTGTTTCTGTACTTACTGTTGAAAACCATCCTGTAATCAGTTCCAGCTCTGATGCATTCAGCTTCAACAGTCCAATCTTTTGCTGCAGTAACTGGTCGATGATTTTTTTATTATAATGGGGTGCACGCAGGTTAATATCCAGTACTTTAAAACTGGCTGCTTCCATCAACCGGAAAAGCGTGGTGCGGGATATTTCATTTCGCCCGGCCAGGCTACCAAATACAAAAAATACGGCCCGGGATACCAAATTCTCCAATGATGCTTCCCATCCTATCTGATCCCAGGCCACCGGCATCACAATATCATAGCTCACTTCATGATCCGGATTTATAAATGCATTTACGGTTCCTGTGGGTAACAATTCATCCATCTGAAAATAATCCGTACTTATATTACTCTTTTCCATTAAGGCAATCAGGGATTGGCCCAATGCGTCCCTGCCAATACGGGTAATCATAGCCGGCTCTATACCCAGCTTTTTCAGGTGATAGGCTACATTCATCGGGGCTCCTCCGGGTACAGTACCGGTGGGCAGTATATCCCATAATATTTCTCCAAAACAAACAACAGGGTAGGGTGTGTTAGTAAGCTGTGTCATAATGTTGCTTTTAATTTTTTTAAATCGCTTTTATTGTTCTGTAAGGCTTTGT
>Ga0208872_1001561_pt1 | contig 13977 bp, 11 predicted proteins | sample CryBogCBH12Aug08_FD_185508 | JGI IMG/M metagenome (GOLD analysis project Ga0208872, IMG submission 185508) | Freshwater microbial communities from Crystal Bog, Wisconsin, USA - CBH12Aug08 (SPAdes) | ecosystem: Environmental > Aquatic > Freshwater > Lake | place: Crystal Bog, Wisconsin, USA...
CAGCACGCCGCGCCGCGCCATCGCCGCGCACACGCGGAGGCCCGCGCGTGCGCGTAGCGCAAACGGTTCGCGCGTCCGCCAGTCCTTGACCAGTTCCACGCCCGCCACCAGCCCCACCTGCCGGATGTCGCCGACGTGCGGCAGCGCCCAGAGGGTTTGTAATTCGTCGTGCAGATGTTTCTGCAATTTTGCCCGCTGCAAAATGGAAGTTTTGGTCTGCAAAATATCCAGGCTCGCCCGCGCCGCCGCCGCGCCGAGCTGATTGCCGGTGAAACTGTGGCCGTGGAAAAAGGTTTTGAACTCTTCGTATTCACCGAGGAATGCGTCGAAGACTTTTTGCGTGGTCAGCGTGGCGGCCATCGGCAGGTAGCCGCCGGTCAGGCCTTTCGCCACGCAGAGAAAGTCCGGCGTGACGCCGACGCGTTGCGTGGCGAATAATTTCGTCGCCGCCGGATTTTTGGCAATGCTGGAAATGGTTTTATTATCCACATGGCAGGTGATGCCGGTGCGGCCAAAGCCAGTCATGACTTCATCCGCGATGAGCAGCGCGCCGCTGGCGCGGGCGATGTCGGTCACCTGCGTCAGCCAACCGCTCGGCTGCGGAATCATTCCCGCCGCGCCCTGCATCAACGGCTCGAAGACGAAACCGGCGTAGGGATTCCCTTTCTTTTTCTGCGTGGCAAATTTTTTTTCCACGAGGCCGACGCATTCCCAATTACATTTGCGATATTTCCGCGCATCGGCGCGTTCCGGCCGGGCGCGGTTGAAGGGACAGCGATAGCAATAGGGCGCCATTACTTGGTCGGTGGCAAAGAGCATTCCGCCGTAGGCCTTGTGAAACAGATCAATGTGACCGAGCGAAACCGCGCCAATGGTGTCGCCGTGATACGCGCCGGCAAGCGAAAGGAAGCGGGGCTTGGTCCGGGGGCCGCGCGTGCGCCGGGTATATTCGTAAGCGAGTTTGAGGGCGACTTCGAGGGCCGTGGAGCCGTCGTCGGAAAAGAAAACCTTTGCCAATTTACGATTTACGATATGCGATTTACGCGCGGTTTGGCCGTGCGGCGCGTCAATCGTAGATCGTGAATCGTAAATATGATTCGCCAGGCCAATGAGTTTGGCGGCGAGCAACGAAGCTGGCTCATTGGCCAAACCGAGCGCGGAGCTGTGGGAAATCTTTTTGAGCTGGCGGGTGAGGGCGGCGTTGATCTTCGGATGCTGATGGCCGTGGAGATTTGTCCAGATGGAGGAATTGGCGTCGAGATATTCCTTGCCGCGAACATCGCGCAACACCGCGCCCTTGCCGCTGGCAATGACAATTGGCTCGCGCCGCAGCCAGTCGCGCATCTGCGTGAACGGATGCCAGACGAAGCGTTGGTCAAGTTTAGCGAACTTGTTCATTTCCAATTTTCAATTTCCGATTGCCAATTTATTCAGCGCGCCAACGAGTTTGGCGACATCCGCCGCCGTGTGCGCGGCGCTGAACGTCACGCGCAGTCGCGCCGCGCCGCGCGCGACGGTGGGATAACGGATGGCAGGAACGAAAATGTTTTGTTCGCGCAAACTGGCGGCGGCGGCGAGGGTTTTGCTTTCGTTGCCGAGAATCAGCGGGACAATCGCGCTGGGCATTTGCAATTTGCCATTGCCAATTGCCAATTTGAATTCCGCCACGCGTTGCTGGAGTTGGGTGCGGAGCGTTTCGCCGGCGGCGGATTGAACCAAATTGATGGCGGCGGTCGCGGCGGCGGCGGTGGCGGGAACCGGCGCGGTGGAGAAAATAAAACTGCGGGCGCGGTTCACCAGAAAATCAATCAGCGCGCGGCTGCCGCAAATATAACCGCCGCTCGCGCCGAGCGCCTTGCCGAGTGTGCCCATTTGGATTTCGATTTGCCGACTGACGCCGAGCGCGTCGGCGAGGCCACGACCATTTTTGCCGAGGATGCCGGTGGCGTGCGCCTCGTCCACCATCAGCCGCGCGCCGTATTTTTCCTTGAGCGCGACGATTTCGCGCAGCGGCGCGGCATCGCCGTCCATCGAGAAGATGCTTTCGGTAATGATGAGGACGTGGGGTTGGAGTTCACGCTTCAGCGTGTTCGCGGACAAGCTGAAGCTTGAACTCCAGCGAAGTTTGTCTTCCAAATCATCGAGATCGTTGTGGGCGAAGACGCGGAGTTTCGCGCCGGACAATTTCGCGGCGTCCACGATGCAGGCGTGAACGAGCTTGTCGAGAATGATGATGTCGTCCTTGCCGCACAGCGCGGTGATGGTGCCGATGGCGGCGGCGTAGCCGGTGGAAAACGTGAGCGCGGCTTCGGTTTGTTTGAACGTGGCGAGCGCTTCTTCGAGTTCGTGAAACGGCGCAAGCGAGCCGCAAATGAGCCGCGACGCGCCCGCGCCAGTGCCAAATTTCTCAAGGGCGTTGATGGCGGCGGCTTTCAACGCGGGATGATTGGCGAGGCCGAGATAATCGTTGGCAGAAAAATTGAGAAACGATTGGCCGCCAATTTCAATGCGCGTGCCTTGCGCGGAATCCACGCGGCGCAGTTCGCGGAACAGGTTTTGTTCACGCAGCGCAGCGAGACGTTCATTCAAGGTTTCGGCAAAAGAATGCACCTGTAGAATTTACGATTTACGATTTACGATTTACGAGACAAAAGAAGTGCGGCGCGTCAATCGTAAATCGCAAATCAATTGGGCGGCACCGCCCAGCGTCCCTCGATCATGCTGGCGGCAACTTGGCCGGTGTGGGCGAGGACGGCTTCGTGCGCACGGGAGATTTTTCCGGCGAAGGGCAGGGCGATGAGGTCGGCGAAGCTGTTTTTGGAAAGTTCCCCGATTTTTCCGGCGAGGCCGAGGGCGCGCGCGCCGTTGACGGTGGCCATGCGCAAAATGGTTTCCGACGAGACTGATTTGTTGGCGGCGGCGAGCGCGCGCATTTCGGCGAACATATCCAGCTCCGGATTGTTTTTTCCAATTTTGCGCGTGGTGGCGAGGCTGTCGGTGCCGAGTGCGAGGTTCACGCCGGCGGCGACAAGGCGTTCTCGCTCGAATTTTGCGTGCCGGAAATAATCATGGCTGCGCGGGCAATGAACGACGTGCGTTTTGTTCTTGGCGAGCAAGCCGGCGTCGCCGCGCGCCAAATAGTTGACGTGGATGGCGAGGACATTTTCACCGAGCAATTGATTGCGCGCAAGGTGCGCGACGGGCGAGCCGTGACCGCAGTCGGAATTATCGCGGTCATTCCGCCGGAGCCATTCGTGCATCGGGCCGCGCGCGTCGTGAAACATTTCAAATTCCGGCGCGGACTCGGCGACGTGAATGCTAACCGGCCATTTGCGTTTTTGTGCCGTGCGGGCGGCGAGTCGCAGCAGTTCCGGTAAAGTGGAGTAGGGCGCGTGTGGCGAAAGCAGGGCGCGGTTGCGCGGATGCCGGAGCGAATCAATCATCTCGACGGCCTCGCGCAAGATTTCTTTCGGCGCGCGACGCGATTTGATGCCGGTCATTTCGAGGAAGGAAAAAATCCGCAGCGGCGTGGCGTCCCAGACTTCCGGCAGTAAATCCGGCATGACCTCGATGTCGGCGACGGTGGTGGTGCCGGTCTTCAAAAGCTGGTGCGCGCCGCGCAGCCAGGAGCGGGCGTAGTCGGAATAACTCCAGCCGCTCTTGTGCGCAATCATGGCGGCGATCCAGTCGGTGAAAGTTTTTGGCGGCGAAATCTCGCCGGCCATGTCGGTGTAGTCGAGATGGCAGTGGGCATTGACGAGGCCGGGCAGCAAAATGACTTCGCCGAGGTCGCGGACTTTTCCGCGCAGGTGCGGACGCAAATCTTTCCACGGCGTAACCGACTGAATTTTATTTCCGGCAATGAAAACCGCGCCGTCCTCGATGGGCGGCGCGGTGACGGGGAGAATGATTTTCGCCCGCAGAATCATTTAGTCGGCTTCCTGGCGCGTGCGTTTGGAGCGGGCGCCGACCTTGTGCTTGGTCGCCTTCACCTTGCTGTGGCGCTTGCGGATTTGCTGTTCGATTTTTTTGACGACGGCATCCATCGCGGCGTAGAGGTCGCTTTCAATGTCCTTGGCGAACAGGTCGGGGCCGCGGACGCCGAGTCGGATGGAGCAGGCGAACTGTTTTTCCGGCACGCGGGTGTGATCATGTTCCATTGTCACGCGGGCGTCCACGATGCGTTGATCCATGTTGTCCAGCTTTTCGAGCTTGGCGACGATGTGATCTTCGATGGCTTTGGTGAGGGTGACGTTGTGCGTGGAGAGAATCAGTTTCATAAAAAAAGGATGCGCCCTCGGCGCGGGAAAATCCAGTTTTTCCTTTTGGGAAAAACTGCACAGCGAGATTCATGCCAAAATCGCTTGAGATTCCATGCGTTTGAGTTATGTTGCCGCGCAGATGGGACTCGGATTACAACTTTCGCAAGGCTTAAGACAATCGCTGGTGCTGGCCCCGCAGCTCCAGCAGTCGCTGGCTTTGCTGCAGGCGCCCACGCTCGAGCTCAAGGCGCTGGTCGAACAGGAGCTTCAGCAAAATCCCGTGCTGGAAGAAGTGCCGGAGCAGGAGATTGACCTGCGCGAAAAATCCCCTGCCGGTGAAGAGGGTGAGACCAGTTCCGATTCCGTCGCGGATTTGGCCGAGCCGCCGGAGGATGTCAAATTTGATGAGGTCGCGGAGCGGACGGCGAACGAGCCGGTGGACGATTTTCAGGCGGAATTTGAAAAGCTCGTCCAGATGGATCAGGACTGGCGCGATCATTTTTCCCAGACCAACACCGTGAACCGCGCATCCGCCGAGGACGATGAAAAACGCGAGTTCATGTTCAACTCCATCACGGCGGAAGCTTCGTTGGCGCAGCATCTCCTGGAGCAGGTTCGCGACACGGACTTGAACGAGGAAGATCGCGGCATCGCGGAGTTGCTCATCGGCAGCCTCGATGATTATGGCTATCTCATGGCCACCGTGGAAGAGCTGGCGGCAACCACCAATCTGGCCGGTGAAAAGATTTTGCAGGTGTTGAAAGTGGTTCAAGGTTTTGAACCGGTGGGCGTCGGGGCGCGCGATTTGCGGGAGTGCCTGCTGTTGCAGCTTGAGCGCGCCGGCAAGGGCGAGACGCTGGAATATCGCATCATCCGCGACCACATGGAGGCGCTGGGCAAACGGAAAATTCCCGATATCGCGCGCGGCACTGGGCATTCGGTGGATGACGTGCAGGAAGCTTTGGCCCGCATCGGGCGGCTGGAACCGCGCCCCGGTCGCTCATTTCTGCCGGTCGTCGAGCAATATGTCGCGCCGGAAGTTTTTGTGGTGAAAAATGGCGATGACTTTGTCGTCACCACCAACGACGAGCAGATTCCGCACCTGCGTATCAGCAATGTTTATAAGGATTTGATGTCTGCCGGCGGCAATGACGCGGAGGTGAAGAATTACATCCGCGAAAAAATCCGCGCCGGAAAATTTCTCATCAAAAGCCTGCACCAGCGCCAGACCACGATTTGCAACATCGGCCGCGAGATCGTCAAGCGCCAGCGCGAGTTCATGGAGAAGGGCGTCGCGTTTCTCAAGCCGATGACCATGGCGCAGGTGGCCGACGTGGTGGGCGTGCATGAGACCACGGTCAGCCGCGCCGTTTCCGGCAAATACATCCAGACGCCCCAGGGTGTGTTTGAGATGAAATATTTTTTCACCGCCGGTCTTCAGAGTTCCAGCGGCGACGATGTTTCCAACACCAGCGTCAAGGACATGATTGCCGAGATTTTCAAAAACGAAAATTCCGCCAAGCCGTTGTCCGATCAGGAAGTCGTAAAGATGCTCACGGACAAGGGCATCAATATCGCCCGTCGCACCGTTGCCAAATACCGCGACGAACTGGGCATCCTGCCGTCCAACCTCCGCCGGGTTTACTGATTCTTGCCCGGCGCGCGCAAGATCTTGATTGCTTCCGGCAACTTGTAGTGCCGTTTCAAGCCCATCTCGTTGAGCAAGCCAGCGGGAACCCGCGCGATGAATTCGGGAAAGGATTTTTCCACGCGGTCTTTGAGCAGTTTCTGCCCGGCCTTCGACGCCCAAAAATCGTCCTCGGTTTTCGTGAGCGCCATCGCGGCCTCGTCGTTTGTGAGGTTTTCGCGCTTGGCCAACGACCAGGTCAGTTCCTTGTCGCCGGGCAGTGCGACGGGGAACGCCACGAATTTCAAAGTCACCTCCGGCTCGTCGCTGCCTTCCGGCGCGACCGGGCGCACGGGAATCTGTTTGTGAAACTGCGTGCCGTCCGGCAGCGAAACATCCACCAGCAACGATTTATTTTCCTCGTCGGCCACGATGTCCATGTCCGCGTCGCCGAAGCCGGCGGCGAAATGCTGTTTCACTTCCTCGATGGTTTTCGGATCCAAATCCGGCAGCTCGATGCGCTCGCAGAATTTCTCGAAGGAGTTCACCTGGTTCTTGGCGCGCAACTCCGCTTCGCAGGCTGAGTAAATCCGTTCGGCCAGTTCCGCGTCCGGCGCGACCTTCGGCAAAATGATGCGGAGCAAATTCAACAACTGTGCCTGTTCGTCCTGTTTCGATTTTTTTTCAGCCATAAAATGTGATCAATGTTTTTTGTTCAGTGCCGCCGTGAACCAGTCCACCGTGGCAGGTTTAGCCGGTTCGGCCGGGCGGTTAAAGCCGCCTGCCGGACGCGGCGTGTTCGGCGAGATGCGCGTGCCGGTGGTGCTGGGCCCGATTTGCGGCGCGGCTTTCATCGAGAGCGCGATGCGTTTGCGTGGGAGATCCACCTCGGTCACGGTGACCAAGACTTTCTGCGAGACCTTTACCACTTCCGCCGGGTTGGAAACGAAGCGGTCGGATAGTTGGCTGACATGGACGAGTCCGTCCTGATGCACGCCGATGTCCACAAACGCGCCGAACGCCGTGACGTTCGTCACGATGCCGGGCAACTTCATGCCGGGCTTGAGGTCTTCCATTTTCTCCACGCCGTTCTGGAAGGAAAACACTTCAAACTTCTGGCGCGGGTCGCGGCCCGGCTTCGCGAGTTCGCCGAGAATGTCGGTCAACGTCGGCAGCCCCACGGTTTCGGTGACGTATTTTGGCAACTGAATTTTCTGCCGTAATCCGGCGTCGCGCAGCAGATCGCTGACCGCGCAATTCAAATCCTTCGCCATGCGATCCACGAGTTCGTAGCGCTCGGGGTGAACCGCGCTCGCGTCGAGCGGATGCGCGCCGTCGCGGATGCGGAGGAAGCCGGCGGCCTGCTCAAACGCCTTCTCGCCGAGGCGCGGCACTTTCTTCAGCTCAGCGCGTGATTTGAACGGCCCGTTTTCATTGCGGTAATTGACAATGCTGCCGGCGAGCGCCGGGCCGAGGCCGGAAACGTAAGCCAGCAGTTGTTTGCTGGCGGTGTTGAGTTCCACGCCCACGCCATTCACGCAACTGACCACCACATCGTCGAGGCTGCGCTTGAGCGCGCCTTGTTCCACGTCGTGCTGATACTGGCCGACGCCGATGGACTTCGGATCGAGTTTCACCAGCTCCGCGAGCGGATCCATCAGGCGGCGGCCGATGGACACCGCGCCGCGCACGGTGAGATCGTGATTGGGAAATTCCTCGCGGGCCGCTTCCGACGCGGAATAAATCGAGGCACCGCTTTCGTTCACCATCACAATCGGGATTGTGAGCTTGAGCAGCTTTACGAACGTCTCCGTCTCGCGGCTCGCCGTGCCGTTGCCGATGGCGATGGCCTCGATCTGGTATTTCTTCACCATGCTCAACAAGGCTTCGGCGGCTTCGCGGATTTCCGCGTTGGAAGACGCCGTCGGATAAATTACGTCGTTGTGCAGTAACTTGCCCTGCCGATCCAGGCAAACAATTTTGCAGCCGGTGCGAAACCCTGGATCAATCGCCAGCACGTTCTTCCGGCCGAGCGGCGAGGCCAGCAGCAGTTCGCGCAGGTTTTCTGCGAAGACGCGAATCGCCTCCGTGTCCGCGCGCTTCTTGGTTTCCATGCGCAGTTCGACTTCGATGGCCGAACCCAGCAGGCGCTTGTAGCTATCCTGCACGGCGAGACGAATCTGGTCCGCCGCCGCGCCTTTGCCGGTGACGAACAGTGGTTCGATCTGCGCGAGCGCGGAATTTTCTTCCACCGCCACCCGCATCATCAAGAAACCTTCCGTCTCGCCGCGACGAATCGCGAGCAGACGATGACTGGGAATCTTCCCGACAGGTTCGCTCCAGTCAAAATAATCTTTGAACTTCGCGGCCGCTTCCTGTTTGTCGGCCAGCACCTTCGATTTGATGACGGCTTCGTTCCAGAAAAGCTCGCGCAGCTTGGCGCGGGCGGTGGCGTCGTCGCTGACGCGTTCGGCGATGATGTCCCGCGCGCCGGCCAGCGCGACATTCGCGTCGGACACGTTCTTTTCCGCGCTGATGAACTTAACCGCCTCGGCCTGGAGCAGGGGGGCGGCGGTGGATTGGTTTTGGAACAGCCAGTCAGCCAGCGGTTCCAGACCTTGTTCCTTGGCAATCATCGCGCGAGTGCGGCGCTTCGGGCGGAAGGGTTGGTAGATGTCTTCGAGCCGCGTGACGTTGTCGGCGGACGCAATGTCGGCCTTAAGTTTGTCCGTGAGCAGATTCCGTTCTTCCAGCGATTTGATGATGGAATCACGCCGTTGATCCAGTTCAGCCAGGCCGATAAGCCGTTCGCGGATGCCGGTGATGGCGACCTCGTCCAGCGAGCCGGTGGCTTCCTTGCGGTAGCGGGCGATAAAAGGCACGGTGGCACCTTCGGCAAATAGTTTGGCGGTGGCAAGCACCTGACGTGGCTGAACCTTGAGTTCGCCGGCAACCTTCAGAATGTGCGATTCATTCATCTCGAGGAGATTGATAAGAGCTTAGCTTCAACTGAATCAATTGTCAGACTGCCGAAATCGGAAGTCGGGAGAAATTTGGTCCAGGGCCACGGGACGCTTCGCATCTGCATGATGTCTGTCGTCAAATCCACTTGGTTGGTTGCTTTCAGGGTCGCCGACGGGTCAGTCTTTTCCAATTCATCCAGACAGGTCGCCAGCGCCTTGTTTTTGGTTTCAGAATCCGGCTGGGAGTTCACCCAATGGATGATTTGCTCCAGCGCGCGCGACCGGGCATCGGCGTCTGGCAACTGGCAAGCCCAGTTAATGGCTCCGGGCAAATCGGTCTGCATCCAATTGTCCAGCACGGCGAGTTGAAAGTAACTGTCAGAATCGTTCTGCCCCGCCTCGTTCACAATTTTCCCATCCAAGGCGCTGGCGTTGGTCATGGCGGACAGGGGATTCATCCAGCCCAGCCGGACCAGCAGCCACTTCTGAAAATGGCTGCGCTCCTGATCGTCCGCAATGACCACGGACGCCTTCAGCGCGTCGGTGATTTCTTCGCGGGGAATCCCGGCAGCCAGTTCATCAAGGCTGTGCCGCCGGTTTTCATCCGGCTCCGCGCCGCCAATAATCCCCAGCGTCTGCCGCATCTGGTTCCGGTCCAATCCGCCTGTCACCAGTTCCAACTTTCCAGTCGCGGCCGCCGCCGCTTGGGTCAGAGCTTGGCTGGCAAGCTTGCGTTGCCGCCAGGCCAGGCTCATGGCCACGCCGGCGGTCAGCAGGGACAACACGGCGAGGAGCGCGAAAATTCGGGCGAGCCGGCGGGCCCTGTGGGTTTTATTTTGCGCGGCTTGAATCTGGCTTTGAACATCCCGCGTCAGGTTTTGAATGGCCGCAACTTGGTTCTGCGCCTCGCGAACTTGCTCGCGGGCTTCTTCAAGCTGGCTCTGGGAGTGCTGCGCCAACTTCTGCGCTTCCAGAATTTGGTTTTGCGCTTCCTGAATCTGGTTCGGAACGGCTTGGGCGAGATTCTGCATTTCCAAAACTTGGTTCTCCGCCGCGCTGGCTTGCTGGCGGCTCGCCTCAAGTTGGTTGCGGGTTTCTTCAGTTTGCTGCCGCGCTTCCAAAACCTTGTTTTCGGCGGCGAGCGCCCGGTGACGGGCTGCCTCCAATTGCGTTTGCGTGTCCCGGACTTGGTTTTGAAATTCCTGAAGTTGCTTTTCCGCGGCGCGCGCTTGGTTCAGGGCTTCCTGCGCTTGGGTTTGCGCCGCCTGAATCTGCCCGTGGACATCGCGCGGCAGGTTTTGCCTTTCCAGCGCCTGGTCCTGGGCCGCGCGGGTTTGACGCTGGGCTTCCGCGACTTGATTCAGGGCTTCCCGGATTTGGTGCCGGGCTTCGGTCAAATCATAGAAGTGTTTTTTTTGTTCCCGCCACCACAAGCCATTGAAGCCCACGCCGAGCAGCAGGGCAATCAGTTGAATCTTGGCCATCTCCAGATCGGCCTCGGCGTGGCGATCATCGTTCGCCAGAATCTCTCGTTTCTCAATCCCATGCCGGGCGTCCACGAAAATGAACCGTCCCGCCCGCCGGCTCATATCCACAGATCCATCCGGCAGCACCGGGTGTCGCAGCGCGGGCACGAGACATTCCGCCGCCGGCAACCCGCCCGGTGGGTTTCGCTCGCTGACATTCGGTTCTCCGGCAATCACGATGGGCAAAATATTTTTGCCGCGACCGAGCTGCTTGAAATAACTCACCGCTTCATTCACCCGGCGGCTGTTCGCCGAATGCGGCGAGCAAATCACAATCAGGCAGGTGGATTGTTCCAACGCCTGACGACTCTCCGCATTCAGGCCGGCCTCATCGGACAAATCCGGCGCTTCGCGGAAGAGGGGATGAATCCGTTCAGGAATGATTTCCCCGCGCCCGTTGATCTGGCCGATGAATTCTTGGGGAATGGAAAAAGTCTTCAGGGCATCGTGCAGCCAGTCGCCCCAACTCCGGCGGCCCGCTGCCGGTGCGTCCGGGCGCGGTGCGGGATTGTCCTCGGGACTAAAGCAAAGGAACGCCCAATATTTATGTTCGTCAGCGGTCATTACAGAAAACGGGCCGATGATTTAACGAAGTGCGGGCGTCATGTAAAACAGAATAACGTTCGGATTCAGCAGGTCAGGCTTGACAGCCAGAAGTCTTTCCCGCTGACCATGCAAATACACGCGGCGGGATTGACGCAGAAAACTTTCGCCCACCAGCAAACGTGCAACGTGAAGTCCTCTCCTGGGGGAGAGGATTTAGGTGAGGGCGGACAACGCCACTAATCGGAAAACCAACCGCCGGGCCGCAGATTATTTCTTATCCAAATCCAATCCGTCCAAGAGGCTGGCCATCGGGTTCAACGGCGCGACGACCTTGGGATTGAGCATCTGCTTCAGGAACTCCACGCCGTCCTCCACCGTGCGCACGGTTTTGGGGAGAATGGCCCCGGCGGCGTTGGCGTGACCGCCGCCCTGGAATTTTTCCGCCACCTTCCGCGCCTCGCCATTGCGGCTGCGGAAACTGGCGAAGACCAAATTCGACCGGCGGAACAGCGTCACCAGCACGGTATGCTGGCTCGCGCCGCGATCCAGCAGTTGGTGGACAATCTGGTTCGTGTTGCCGACGATATTGTCCACAAAGCCGATGGTGGGCGAAATCTCCACAATGCCTTGCCGGCTCCATTCGTAGCCGATGGGATCTTCCACGCGGCGCTTCACGGCCATGACTTCGAGCAGGGGATGGTCGAGCAATTTTTCCAGCTCGCCGCCGACCAGCGCGTGCAGCGTCCAGAAGGAATAAATCTTCACCAGCCCGGCGTAGTCACCGGCCACCTCGAAATCCGGATCGTTCTCCAGAAACAAGTCTGACACGTTGTTCAGATGCGCGATGCGTTCCAGCGCGGGCGAACCCAAACCGTGCTCGCAGCACAGTTCGTAGGCGAGGAGGCCTGCTGATTTGTTGAGGTCATGACGGAGCGTGCAGTTTTTGGCCGGGGTGTCGGTGACGTGATGATCCACGACCAGCCAGCCCGGCTTGTCGAGGCGGGCTTCAAAGGTGAAATCCGTCACCCAGGCGGCTTTCTCGCGGAGATCGCGCTGCTTCCAGAAATTATAGTGATACGCCTGCAACGGCACGGTCTCGCCGCCGTGAAGTTTCTGCGCGAGCCGCTGCAAGAGCAGACCGGCGACAAATCCGTCGAGGTCGCTTTCGTGGGTGATAATGACTTCCGGCCGGGGCAACGTCAGCATCGGCGCAATTTAATGAACCGCGCGCCGCAAGGCGAGCGGTGAATTCAACGTCAGGGCGACCGAATTCAACGCCAAGACGCCAAGGCGCAAAGGGAGGACAGGGCAGACGGCAGTTAGGAGATGGCAGATGGGGAGAAAGCAAACTGCCATGTTTTCCACCATCTGCCATCGGCTATCCCCCAACTTCTCCTTTTGCGCCTCTGCGCCCTGGCGTTTAATTATCCTCCCTTCAACTGTCGCTTTTTGACCATCTTTCCGAAAAAAAGTGGGTTTTAACGTAAAAACCACCTCTTTCCGTCGTCCGGCCATGTCAGAACGGTTTTTTACAATGTTGTAAAATGGTTTTACAACATTGTTCCGGCCGGGAACAACATTGTTCCCCGGTTTTACAACATTGTAAATCGTCGGAACAATATTGTTCCTGCGTTTTACAACATTGTCATTCGTCGGAACAATATTGTTCCCGCGTCTTACAATATTGTCGCGGCCGGGAACAACATTGTCATCGGGCTGAACAACATTGTTTCCGGCCGCAGCCACATTGCTCCCGCCGCCAACAACATTGTTCCGGCCATTTACCATATTGTCCGGGCGCGCGACCACGTCATGTCCGCCCGCGACCATGACGTAAAACGGCCGGACCCTCACTTAAAACCGGGGAACGTGACGGGAAATTCGGATGAGGTGACGGTCATTGCCCGGGAAGGTGAGAAGCACGCCGTTGGACTCGACTTTATTTACGTTTTCAGTAAGGTGATTGTCTTAGAAGGGATAGTTCGTTTTGCCTGTAACATGGAGGGCAGCACCGATGTCTAGGTGGGAACGTTTTTCGATCAGAGTTTAATTGTGAGCCAACTGAAAATCATCGGTTACGGGGCATGCATGATCGCCGGCTACCCCTTGCCGGCGGAAAACGGCTTTCTGCACCTCGCTGTCCAGCACCTCCGGCAGCAAACCTCGGCCCAAGTGGCTTTGGATATTGTCGCCCTCGGCGGTTTCCCCGCGCCGCGCGCGCCGAAGCATTTTGCCCGGCGCGTCCTGGTTCACCGGCCCGACGTGGTGGTGCTGCAGTTCGGCTCCACCGATGCCAGCGCGCCGCTGCGCAACGCCATGGTCCTCCGCCGGCTTTTGAAGAAGGATCCGCACGTCCGGGAAAAAGTCACCCCGCTACCGCCCGCGCCGGTGGACGGTTGGAAATGGAAGCTGCGCAGTCTCGCCAGCGAACTTCTGCTGGTGCCGCCGCTCACGCCGCTCACGGATTATGCGGGTGCCATGCTGGACCTGGCGTGGCAGGCGCGGAGTGCCGGCTCGCAGGTGGTGGTGGTGTCGCCGTTCGTGATGGCCAGCGGCCGGAGCAACCGCTTTGCGCGGCACTACAGCCAGACGCTGCAACGCCGGCTGCCGGTGGACGGAAATACTCATTTCCTGGATGCCCACACCTTGCTGACCGCCGCCCCGCGCCGGGAAGTGCTCTTGCGCGACGGCTTTCACCTTTCGCCGTCAGCCCACCAAAAAGTCGGCGCGGCACTGGGTGAATTGCTTGTGCAGACTTGCCGGAAATAAAACCATCTGTGGCTAAAGCACCGTCTCGCTCACGCGCTGGATGCTCATGGCTTTGCCGCTGGCGTCATCAATGCGGATGAGCGCGCCGTTCAGCCGGACCTTGTTGCGGGCCACTTCAAATCGCTGCGGCATCCCGGTCAGGAATTTTTTCAGCACCGGCTCAATCTCGCGCCCCAGACAACCGTCGTGCGGCCCGGTGAAACCGGAGTCGCTCAGATACGCCGTGCCGTTGGGCAGAATCTGTTCGTCCGCCGTCTGCACATGGGTGTGCGTGCCCACCACCG
>Ga0208872_1001563_pt1 | contig 13946 bp, 13 predicted proteins | sample CryBogCBH12Aug08_FD_185508 | JGI IMG/M metagenome (GOLD analysis project Ga0208872, IMG submission 185508) | Freshwater microbial communities from Crystal Bog, Wisconsin, USA - CBH12Aug08 (SPAdes) | ecosystem: Environmental > Aquatic > Freshwater > Lake | place: Crystal Bog, Wisconsin, USA...
TCAAGGTCGTAGCGCTCATGTTCTTTTCGGGCAAGGTTGTGCTCACGGGCGCCAAGTCGCTCGCTGATATCGACGAGGGGTGGGAGGTCATCTTCGCGCTGGTTAAGTCCTACGTGGTCCGGCGGCAGTAGGAGTATATAACACAGAGGCAAATAAATATGATGATGTGGCGGTCTGTTTTGGTCCTATGTTTCTTGACTGCAGCGTATGCAGCGCACCGGCTGCCTGTGCTTTATCCTATGGACTTGTCCGACATTGCGCAGGAGTTTCTGTCGCCTTTGCATCTTTATTACTGCGGAAACGAGTGGTCGACAAACAGCTGCCATCTGCAGAATCGCAGCCTAAGATTGCGAGGAAACAGGACAGCCGTGCGGGAAAGACACGTCCTTTATTCGTTGTTATTCTGCACATCGCTCCAGAACAGCGTGCGAGCATCGGCGCCCAGCAGCTTGGTATCTTCTGGGATCTGAGTGAGCTCCACTAACATCCGCGCAGCGCCGCCTGCGCTAGCGTAGGCTGCGTTATGTAGATTGCAGGCATCAAGAACAGACGTGTAAACTTCCTGTGCCAGGTTGGCATCCGCTGTTGCGACATGCAGCTTGACATTGCTCGTGCCGCCAAAGTCAAAGGAAGTGACTACGTACATCATTCCATTAGCTGCACATGGCAGAATAAGATGTGGATAGATAATTTTTTTACGCCATCAATACGACCCGTAGCCCTCGTCATCCGAACGGGTGATGAAGACTTCGTCGCCCGAGGATTCCACCGCAGCGGGCACTCTGTCATCCATAAACTTTGCAACCCTGGTATCAAAATCCGCTTCCTGCACGATAGCCTGTCGCCAGCTCTTGCACACGAGCATGGCTTTTGCCACTGTCTCCATGGGCAAGTAGCGAAACACGTGGTCCATTACACCAGTGGATTCCAGCACAGATACGATCAGCGGCGTGACAAAGCCCGGCCCGTTTTTCCAGCCCTTTGAAAATGTCTGTGCGAAATTGGCCGACGGAGTGTAGTATTTCATCTCGCCGGTGTCTGACGGCCTGATACGATCCATGAGCTCTACGCGGAGCGTCCCGAAATAGCGCTCCCGTCTGTAGTGCACGGAAAGCTTGGACGGATCGTCGAAGCCCATGGCGCGAAATGCGGCTTGTTTCAGCTGTGCGCCTTTCTCTACGTGCACGGCGACGGTCCTCAGGCTGGAGTTCATTGGAACAATGACTGCTTTCAAATCATCGTTATTCCACGTGGCAGCTGCGTCGAAATCAAACTCCAGCCTGTCTCGCTGCTCGTCGAACGCCCGCTCCAACGCTGCTATGATAGCCGATTTTTCCCTTCGAAAGTGCTCAGGCATCGTGCTAGCGAATCCACCCATCCTGACTTCCTGCCATATCCGCACCGGATGCAGATTCAGACGCGACGCCGCCTTGTAGGCTGGATGCACCAGCTTTGACCTCCGATTTCCGTTTTCCACTACCCATCCCTCGAGCGACAGTAGAGGAACGGCCAGCAGCCGCCACAGATCCGTTGTCCGGCATTGGATCGAAGGAGCGCACAGCACGGCCCCGAGCCTCTTCGACAGAGCGGGGCGGTCCAAGGGCGCAGTGCTCAGGCCGTCGGGCGACCACGCGTCCAGAAACACCAGGCCCTCGAACGTGTAAGGAATAATGACCGTATTTTGAGCGTAAACCGCCTCGAACGCGTACGTCCACCCTTCCACAAACGCGTCCAGATGGGCGTGGTCGGCCAGCCACCGCTGCGCCCAGATCGCCTGCTCCGAATCGGTGCGACGGCGCGTGCACGCGCGGACGGCGTGGTTGTGGACGAACGCGATGATCAGCGTGCCGTCGAACTTGAACGACGCGTTGGCCCAGGTCTGGCGTTCCGTCACTACTTTTCGTGAATCCTCAAACGACTCAAACGCCGCAGCGACGAGCCGATCTCCGTCGAACACTATCCCTCGGCACGGTATGTGCCTGCCAGCGGGTCTGCGGTTGAAGATTTCGAGCCCGGAGGCCTCCACCGTCCGTTCGATCAGCGGATTGAGGCACTGCTCCTTGGAGAGCGTCCGGCGCACGATGCCGCTGAACGCGGGGGGTGTCACTGTGCTGCTGCCAACAACTTGCTTGGGTCCTTCCAGCATGGAGCCGAGGATGCATTTCAACCCGATGCGCTCGTTGCACCCGGAGGTCTTGTCCCATCGAATGGCGACGGGGTGCCATCCTTTCCACGGATTGTGCACGCATTCGTACACGAGGTCGTTGTCGCCGCGGATGTCGCAGGCCCGCTTTGGCTGCCACTTGTATGTCAGCAGCCCGTGTAGGACGTAGGGCATCGCGGTCGGGGTGAAGATCATGCCGTCGGACGGAAACAGGGCGAGAGTGTCAGGCAGAGAGTCGAAATGGCGCTTGGCAAGCACAGCGACTGCAGCATCCGAAGACGGCGCTCGCTGTCTGTGGAGGCCCCGGTGTACGAAGGGAGGCATTGTCTCGTCCGAAGGCAGTGTCTGCATCGCCGCCAGGCGCTCGGGCAGCGCGAGCCCCCAAATCCGCTTGCCTGCGAACGCGATTGCATCAAAGGCCAAAAAGCACCCGCTAGATGATCCCCACACGAGCTCTCCGTCCAGAATCGTCTTGTTCGGTAGCGGAGATGTTACAGGGAAGAAGTAGAAGAATCCTGCGCGGTTCTTGAAGCAGTGCTGCCCGTCTTCCGTGACAATCAGCAGGTATCTCGTCCCGTCGCACTTGTGCGAGACCTTGTACCGCCCTGGCACGGAGGTGACCCATTCTACGTCATCTTGGTTTCGGACCACTGCGTGAGGAACAGGAATCGGAAGCGGGCTCAGCCCTGCGATTTTTTCTGCTTCGTGGGTGAGCTTCTCCACCACCGTTCGATCCGTCACAAGACGCGGCGACACCATCCAGTCCACGCGCTGCAGCGCCAGCCCTTTGGGCAGCAGGGGGTCCAGAGGGCCTTCGATCGTCTCAGCCACAATGAGCGGCCGCATTGTGGTTGTGTTTTTCCTGCCCCAGACGCACGGGACAAGTGTGTAGAGCACGCCCATCGACGAAAAGAACTCAATCAGCAGCCCAGCATTCGCCTGCCACTTGGGAGTGCGCTCCGCCACCTTTCGCTCCGCGTTGCGCTGCCAGGAGTTGACACGCCGTTCGATTAGGAAGCCGATGCGTCCGTTCATCGTGGAGTTGGTTACCAGGACGACCTGCGCCAGTCTGGCCCCTTTCTTGCCAAGGATCTGCATCAGGGCGTACGCGTCGTTGATTTCTTTGACGAATTCAAGCACCAGAAGTCCGTCTCCCGACAGATTCCGTTCGAGCAGCGCTGCTGTTTCGGATTGCAAAGCGTCCTTGGAAGATTCCAGCAGACCCTTCTCCCGGATCCACTCGCCCGCGCTGAGAAACTTGCACCCGTGGTTGCGCGAGATGTAGCTGCCGAGAGTGGACTTGCCTGCGCCAGGGGCGCCGATGAGGAGGACGACGTTCATTGGATTGAAGTTGTTTTAATTTTACAATTTTTTTTAAATATTTTGACAGGTTCTACACACAGCAGATTTAATTTTTTTGACAAATTCTACAAGCAGTAATGTTTACAGCTGGGAATGTATATAAGTTAACACCAGCATCTCTCCTTTCAAGGCACCAACGATGTCCTCCTCCGATCGAATGAGCATATCCTACCTGTGCGCCTCCTCCGAACCGCCTGCGGATGATGCGATGACCATGGACACGCTTCGCAAAATGCAGGCGGAGTTTAATCGCAACAAGAGACGCTCCGTCAGGGAAAAATCCGTAGTGACGACAATTCTCAAGGATCGCGACAATTCGGATCCGAGCGACGACGAGGAATGCGAGCCGCGCAAAGCAGCGTATGTTTACGACGCAGTCGATCCTATTACTGGACACGTGCTGGTCAACGGCAAGTGGATGCCGTATGTCACTCTTCGTTGGAATTGCAGGGAACTTCGCGACAAGGACAAGCTGATCAGCAGTGTCAAGGCGTTGATGAAGGTGCCAATCACACCCGAGCAGGACGCTAAGGAACGCACTCCGGTCAACACCATTTGCTCCATCGTCCCTTGCCACGTGATTCCGAGGCTCGACGACGGGACGGCTGCGGGCAAGTACGTGCGGGTGGTGTATCGTCTGAAGGGCAGAAACATTCGGGGAATGACAACGCTCGAGGTTTTGAGCAAGGGATATGTGTCGAAGCCGCAGGAGCGGCTGAAGCTGAAGGAATTCGTCACTGCCGAGTTCGAAAAGATTGCAAAGGCGGGACGGAACCAGGCGCAGCTGATCAGTATCATGGGCCTCACTGTGCAGCACGATGATTTTATGCCGGTGAAGACGGGCTACAAATTCAAACACTTCAACTTTGGGAAGATTATGCAGTGCGTGGACACGGATCTCGAGACGGAGATTGCCCAATTCCTGGCGAACGTGAGCAAGGCCGACGATTTGATTCCCCCCCGTCCCGCTCCGGAAAGTGATGTGATGAACCGCACATCTGCTCTACTCGCTGCTGCTGAGATGTTGGCAGTCGAGTGCTCAGAGAAGGCGGATGCTACCAAGAAGGCTGCAAACGCCGGTGCTGCTGGCGAGAAGTCAGCTGTCAAGGCTTCGGATGCCGAAAGCATCGCCGAAAAAGCTGCGGGCAGGAAGAAACGCAAGGCCGAGAAAGTGCTGGTCATCCCGTCGCCGGTGCTGCTGTCGGACGACGAGGACGCTGTTGTGAAGAAGAAGCGTGTTAGCTGGGCCGTCTGACAGGCTGTCGCGAATCACGCCATTGTTGAATGAATGGCTTCATGAATTAGTGAGCATTGATTTTTGACGAGCGGAACGTGTAGAATTTTTGACCATTTATTTCATAAGCAAGACATAAAAAATTCGAAAATGTTCTAGATTTTTTTGACCATTTATTTCATAAACAGCACATAAAATTTTGAAAACGTTTGTGCACCGTTTACAGCTGCTTTCTCCATAAAACCCCTTTGTTCTCACCAAACCCCCACAAAAATGTCATCCAAGCATCAGCGCCTCGTCGTCGAAGCCCAGTCCAGCGACGCGTTCGACCTCCAAATCCGAACCCTGTATCCCCACAACGAAGCCGATATGCCCGGATGCATCGAGATCAATCCGCGCATCCGGTCGCAGACCAAGGACTACGGCTGCGTGTTGATTGTCCTTGCCGACGTGAGCGGCTCCATGGCCAACGACGAACGGATCCAGAAGCTCAGGGACGGCGTCGTGAGGCTTTCGGAGCTCTCTGGCCGCTTTGCCTCAATGAAAGTGGAGCTGGCGATTATCGAATTCAACGACAGCGCGAGGCTGGTGCTCCAGTCCGAGGCGATTCCACCGGCAGAGGAGCTCAAACCGATCTGTGATGCGCTCAGGCCCAGGGGCGGGACCAATATCGGCTCCGCCTTGTCGATGGCCATGCAAATTGCGTCGGACGACCAGAACGAAGGAAAGGCGATCCACGTGGCGCTCTTCACCGACGGCGAGGATGGGTATGGGCTCGAAGCCTCTATGAACAACCAGGGGTACATCCACACGATGGCGACGCATCCGATGCTGTGGGTGCATTGCATTGGGATCTGCAACGGCATTGACTGCAAGCTCCTGAGCACCATTTCCGAAACAGCGCGCAGGGGCACGTTTCAGTACATTATCGGCAACAACATCGCAAGGCTCATGGGGTCCATGTGGGGGCTGATGATCGAGGCCATCGACTGCACCTGCTTCGTCACGATTTCCATCGGGGCTGACAGCGTTCGCAGGGATGTGGTTCTGCGCGTGTGCGACCCGCCGATGCCGTGCTTTGTGACGATTCCGGTGGTGAGGAAGGGCACTCCGTGCATCACCGCAACGCTGACTGTCGGGTCCACGTCCAAGACGTGGATGCGCGACTTGGGCAAGGGCGACGGCCAGATCGACGAGGTGGTTGTCAGGGAGTTCATCGCCGATTGCCAGACCGCATGCAACCTCCGTGTCGCCGAGGCCCTGGGGCGCGATGATTTCGACGCGGCAGACGAGGCCAACACGAAAGCGTCCAAGGATATCGAGGCCCTTGCGGTGGAAACGCTGTCGGAGTCGACGGCCCAGTTTGTCAAGTCGGTGCTCTCCGACTTGCTTGCCCAGAGCCGCGGCATCAGCTACGCCCGCGTCAACGACCAGCTTGCGAGGGACCTCGAGGCGCGCACCATGAGCCGCACCTCGACGGCCCGCAATCAGGGGGTGTCGCTTGATCCCAACAGCCGCGCGCTGTCCGAGCTCCAGAGCCAGCTGAGCCTGTGATGCCGCAAACGGCATTGTGCCGTATATCTCAATGCCAGTAAAGAAAGCAAATGCGGTTGGCTGTGCTTAAATTCATGTTGCTGTTGACGTTTGCGGGCTCCGATTTAGTTTTGAACTCGGTTGTGCTGTCGGATCCCGCGTTGTTTTCCACTTTGCAGTTCGAAACAGTGCTGTCCACCTTTTCCGACTCGGCCAAGGTGCTGTCTGTCTCGTCGGATCTCATCACCGGAAGCATAGCCAGACGCTCCTACTTCCCTAACAACACCGACATACACTTTTTCCAGCTGGTGCACATCACACGTGTCCAGGCGCTGCTCCGAACGAGCAACGATGCCTACACATCCTCACAGCTCCACAGATCCCTCGGCCCAGCATGCCTGGCGGCTGGCATCGGCGCCGTGGCGATCGATTCCAACGCTGCCATTGTTTCTTCCCCTAATGTAGTGATGGACTGGATTGCAGGCATCCCGCCGCTCGCAGTGATTCTCATGGCGGCTGGGTGGTTTCTGACGGCTGCGTCGTGTGCGGTCTGCTGGCTTGTATACTGCTGCTGCAGGACGCACCGCGAGACGATTCCAGCAGCGGTGGTGGTGGCTCCTCCTCTTGTGGCACCGTCTTTAGAATCGCAGCAGCCAGACCTCCCTCTGTCCTTCCGACCAGGGACGCCGAGGCTCGTCATGCGACTGCCCGTTGAAATGACCCGGCCGCAATTCGCAGGTCAATACGGTCCGTGTGCAGGACCGACGAGTTTTGAAGGGCCCTCTGCAGCGCGCTCGGGGTCGTGGCACCAGGGTCCAGCGACAGCGCGGCCTTGACGCCTGCTGTCTGCAGGACCTCGGTGCAGTGCTTGCTGCAAAAGGTGTGCTTCTCGCGCTTGAGGCTGAAGTAGGACGACAGGGGCAGCGTGTACATTCCGACGGCGTCGAATGAGAACGACTGCGCGTACCTGTCCTGGCACAGCTTGTACGCCTTTTCGTAGTCCTGCTTGCTCACCCCAAGCGTAATGCGCGTGTAGCCGGGTTTTTTGAAACTCCGTTTTCTCCAGTAAATATTCTCGCCCTGATACAGCGACGACGCCATCCCGTCCTCAAACTGCACGTCGCAGTGCGCGTAGGGGGGGTCCCAGCGCGTGACAATGTGGTTGATGACGTGATCGGTCGCCGTGGGGGCGTAAAAGTACGCGTTGATCAGTGGCATGGATGCGCATGCAAATGGGGCGTTTATGTACAGGAATGGCGAATACGCGAATGCTACGAGCTCCAAACTGATCATAATTTACACAAAAATCCAGAATACCAAAAACAAAATCACGGCATTCATCCCTCCATCTCGTACCTACTCCGCAGCTCCTTGAGCTTTTCGATCCGCGTCTGCAAAAAATTTATGCGCTCCTCCCGCTCCGCGTTGGAACCGAGCGCGGTGTCCTCCCGCGCATCCGAGGACCGGGAGCGGTCCACCGACCGCGAGCGATCCATCGACGACCGCGGGCGGTCCATCTCGGCGCCGAGGGACACCGTCTTCTGCTTCCGCGCGTTCTGCTCCAGAACCTCGAGCTTGGAGTTGATCCTCGAAAGGATGCGCTCCTGCTCAGGGTCCGGCGCGAGCCTGGCTTCGAGTTCCGCAATCCGCGAGTGCAGGTCCGGCTTGACACGGGACTCCAGAGTCGCGACGCGGTCGTGAAGCCTCGAGTGCAGCTGGGCCTTGGACTCGAGCTCGGCCACTCGGTCGTGGAGCTGGACGGCCGACTGCAGCTTCGACTCCACCTGAGAAAACTTGGTGGCGATCTTGTTCATGAGCCCGTCGGCGTCCTTGTTGGCGTTGAGCTGGCTCTCGATCGCGGTAAACTTGGAGGCAATCCGGCCCATGAGGGCCTCCGCCTCCTTATTGTTGTTAAGCTGCCGCTCCAGGCCATCGAGCTTGACGCCTAGGTGCCGAAGATGGTTTTCGTGGATGTTCTCGAGGGACGAAAGCCGCGAATGCAGGTCCGTCGTCCCCTCGGCCTTGCGCACGGTGGCGCGTGCGGGGGCGGGGGAGGCGCTCTCGGGCGAGTTGGAGATCGTCGACTGCAGCTGGTCGAGCCTCTGCAGGATGTGGCTCACCGTCTCCTCCTGGCTCGCGGCAAGTGCGGCGTTGGTCGAAGAGGCGACAAACTCGTCCTTGAAATCGATGGTGCTGCTTGGCGCCTGGCCTTGGCTGGGTCTAGGATTCGATCGAATCGACATTCTGGACGGGAAATAGGCGCTTGCTTTTATACACTCTGCGTGTGTTTCGATGCATCTTAGGACCCCATGCACCACAGCCACACGGCCGCCATCACGACAGAGTACGCGGCGGTGAGCGCGAGGACCAGCAGGTTGTCTTGCATGTATGCACGCTGCGCGAGCGCTGCTTTGTACGGGCGCACGCCGAGTTACTGGCAGTAGCTCACGAGTATCATGGCGCTCATGCCGGACGTGTAGCAGAGCCGGCAGTTGCCGACCGTCCGCATGTCGGGCGCCGAGTCGAACGTGTGGCCTATCAGGACCAGCGCATCCATGATGAGCAGGCCGACGAAGAAGCCCCCGTGCCCGTGCCGCCTGACCGTGCTGTAGAGCATCAGAAACAGCAGGCCGCACAGCATCATGAGGATGTTTTCGCGCGAGCGGCCGCCCTGCACAAGCGGAAGCCGCGAGATCAGCATCAGCATCAGGGTGATGCCGGTCACGGAGAGCGCCAGGAAGTACCAGTCCAGCGGGGAGCACATAAACGTCACCAGGCACGCGTGCTGCATGATCATGGCCACCCAGAAGCACAGGTCCCACATCTGCAGCTCCTCCAGCGCCTCGATCGTGTAGTGCGTTTCGGAATCGAGCATCACTTTCCGCGTCGACAGCGCAAACAGGGCAGCTGCAGCGGAGGCCGTAAGGTACAGCACCGACGCGCTGAAGTCCTCCACGTCCACGTCCATCTCCTTGGTCGTTATGTTTCGCAGGTTTGTCGTGTACATGGCAAACAGCGGATCCCTGTAGTAGGCGATGAGGGTGAGCATCACTGGAAGCTGGACTATCGTGAATCCGCCGGCCATGGTCCCGAGCGCATCGTCGCGGGGCATTCGGGGGCCTCAGGGGCTGCGTATTTGTAGTTTCCACGGCGCCGATCCGTTTGGGACGCGCGTTTGGCGCGAGCAAGTATATATGGCCTCACTGATGGGCGCCAGCGACACGACAAATGTGTGACAACTTCCTCGACGAGTCGCTGGTCAACATTTCCATTGCGTGGCCGGGGGATTTCGAGGAGGCTCCCACGCCCGACGAGGAATGCATCCTTTGGCCCTTCGTATCGCTTATTTGCATGTCTTTTAAGCCAAACGGTATCCGTTCTCCAACGGAAGCCCTGTTCGAGCAAGCGGACACCTTCACTTCAGACTTGCTCATGATAGATTCCGACGTGCACGAGTGCTGCCCGACAAAGGTCGCGGACATGATGTCATTTCGTGATATGCCACTGTAACACGGACGGATGCGCCCTGTTTCTGCGGCGCTCTGTACAAATGGGCACGGGCGCGAATTGAATGAAGCCCTTTTTTCGAAAATACACATGCAGATTTGACTCCCTGATCCTGAGCGTCAGAGAGACCTACAGATCAACGGCCTTTCAGGTGCGCGTCGTGAGCAAACCGCACGGCGAGCTCTTCTCGCAGGCGCTCATCATTCGCCCGGGCACCCAGCTCAAGCTCTGCTCCGGGCGCAACAGCGTGCGCTTCATCACGGTGCGCGTCTTCATCCCGCGGGTGCAGTACGGCGGGCGCTTCATTGCGGGCGGGGTGATTGAGACTTAGACTTGTCTGCTGCTGCTCCCTTCTTCGGACCAGGCGGCTTCGAAAACACATTCCTGTTCCTCCTGTTCACCGCCTCCGGCAACGCACGCGGGGGTTTCACCGGCTTTGGAAACCGCTCCATCTCGGTTTGCGCCTCCGCAAACGTCTTGACGCGCTTCGTCCGAAGTTCGTCCCCCTCCACCGCCTCCATCATCTGAATGCGCGCGATCGCATCGCTGGCGTAATCGACTGCAATCGATGCAAACATTTTCATCGTGCCCGTGACGACGCGGCTCAGGCGAAACTTGCCGTGCTGTCTCCACTTTCGCATCTCGGCGGACTCGCATCGGCACACGATGAGCTCGGATTCCTTCAGGCCGTTCTTTTTGACGCTTTCGTTTTTCGACTTTTGGTGCTGGAGCCACTCTTCGCCAAACTCCTCCAGCATCACATGATGGAAGCATTTGCGCTCCTCCACGTCGCTCGTGTGGACATAGTGGCATTCGAACCGCGTCTCCGCTGAGTTGGGGCGGACGTGGATGATGTGGTCTGGGCACTTTTCGACGTAAATCTTCATGCACAGATCCGCTGCATCCATTCGAACGACGCACGCCCCGTGGCGCGCCGTGAGGCCTTGGGCGATGGCGGCTTTGACGGATTCCATATCGATATTTTAAAAATAAGGAAAAAACCCCTCTGACACGTGTCACCGCCCGTTTCCGAAATGCGCGCCGTCCTGCACCCGGAGCCGGTCACCGCCGTGGCTATTCTGCCGAACGAGTCTCCAAAGGCCTACCTGCTGAAATGCGAGCGCAACATCCGCGCAGAGATATGGGGCATGTACAGCAGCAGCACCGGCACGGCGACGCTCACGGTGCACGGTGGCGCCGAGCTGCTCGCCACGGGAGACGACGCAGCAGAGTTCGAATGGAATCTCCTGTCAATCGGTGGCTCCCTATTCCTCGCCCTGCCGTTTGGCGAGAGGAACACGGTCAGGCTGCTCCGAGGCAAGCGCTGCGGCCCGACCCCACAGGGACCGTCCAAGGCGCGCGTCATCGGATTCGTGCGGCCGTTTGTCAAGGACCTGGACGCCATCGCATCACTGCAGGCCTCGATGCCGCCCCTCTTGTCGCAGGTCGCTTCCCCTGCGTCGCGGACCCGGTTCGCCTTTAGTTCAGGGCGGTTTTCCGAGCGCGTGCCCAGCAACACGCACCAGCGCGCCGTCATTTCGGCCATGGCGACCTCGATCGAATGCATCCAGGGGCCGCCGGGCACCGGCAAGTCCACGACGATATTTCACATTCTCAGCACCGCCTTGCCCCCGTCGTTTGTCGCGATCGTGACGTGCGTGCAGAACAAGGCGGTCGACTCCGTTTCCGAGAAACTGCGAGGCAATATCGATTTTGTCGTCTTCGGCAACATGGACAGGCTCGGCGACAGCTCGGCGGCAAACACGCTCGAGGCGCTCGTCAGCCGGACGCCGTGCGTCTCCCGCCTGGACCGGCGCATCGCGGCCTGCCAGCGGATCGTGGACCTGCTGGGCGGACGGCTGAGCCTACACGAGGCCGCGCGCTTCGCTGAGGGCAGCCTGTGGCGCCGATGGTGGCGTCAATTCGTGCACGCAAAGCACGCGGGACTCGTGGCCGACATTGCCGACCATGGGGCTCGACTCGAGGCGGCGCGCTGCGAGCGGACGGCGCAGTCGGACCTGGCGGAGACACGCATCACCGAGGGCGCGAGGGCGTTCCTGTGCACCATGGACAGCCTGTCGCAGGTGCGCATCCCGCGAGGAAAGCGCTCCATCGCGGTCATCGACGAGGCGGGCACCGTGCCCGAGTACAAGCTGCCGCTGCTGGTGGCGCACGGGGTCCAGGCCATTGTGTCGATAGGGGACCAGAACCAGCTCACGCCGTTCACGCACAGCGGCCAGCAGGGCTTCTTCCAGCGAGCGACCAAGGTGCTGCACCCGGTCCCGATGCTGGTCGAGCAGTACCGCATGCACCCGGCGATATGCGCGTTTGTGTCGGACACGTTTTACCAGGGCGCGCTCGTGACCGCCCAGCACACCATCGACGCACGGCGCTCGGGCGGAGTCTGGTGGGTGGATTATGAGGCGTGCTCTGAGACGAGGACCAGGACCAAAGGCCTCTTTAATCAGCTGGAGCTGGACATGATGCGGCAGCACATGCGCTGCAACGTCCACGAGCTCCTCCGCAGGGGGAAGAGCGTCATGGTGATTACGTTTTACAGGGACCAGTTCCAGCGGCTCATGCAGATTGGCGAACAGGAGGGCCTGGTGGACGCCCTTCGATTCAAGCACCCGCTCTTTCGCATCTGCACCGTCGACTCCTCGCAGGGCAGCGAGGCGGACGTGGTCATCCTCAGCTGCGTGCGGAGCAACGGCACTGGAGCGGTCGGCTTCCTGTCGAATCGGAACAGGCTGTGCGTCGCTTTCAGCCGGGCGCGCGAGTGGCTCTGCGTGTTTGGCCACTCGGCGACCCTGCGCTCCAACGCGATCTGGCGCGGGCTGCACGAGGCGGCGAGGGGGGTGATGGTTTGAATTCACGCCGCCCCGACCTTCCCGATCTCCAGTGGCTCGTTGTCCAGCGTCCAGAGCTGCAGCTGCAGATGCTCCTCGTTCAGGAGGTCGGCCACCAGCTCCCTGTCTTCAGGGTAAAAATACGTCGTTTTGTGCTTGGAAAAGGTCTCCTTGTCAGGGTAGGCGGCCTTGAACGCGCCAATCACCCTCTTGCAGAGGGCGGCGACGTGATTCTCGGGCACGTCCAACCCCATTTCCTCGCACAGACCGTGCACGCTCACTCCATCGCATCGCGCGCGCTTCCTGTCGTTGGCAGTTCTTAGTTGCTGAAGTTCCTGCATCGGTTCGGCGAATGCTTCCAATTGCAGTGACAGTTCCGAGTTCTTTTCCTCTAGGGCTTTCACCTTTTCTCGCAATTCGAGTTCGGTTTGGATGTGCCGTGTCAAAAAGGCCTCGAACGCCTCCTCATCTCCGTTTTCGTTCTTGACGGTAGGGACAAACAGGAACTTGGATTCAGGAGGGGGGCAATCCCACTTGTTGTCGCCCATCTCGGCCAGAATTTCTTGGATCTCCCCGTCATCGTGCATGGAAATGTGCTGCTCTTGACCCGAAACCACGTCCATTAGGACATCCTGCACCTCTGTCCTGTACTCCTCATTCACCAGCTTGAGTTCCTCTCCCATGAAATGGTATAGGATCAGCAGACCCTCTGCCCCCAGGCAGACGTTCGGCTTCTCGTACGGCCCTGCAAATTGCACGGCTATGTTGTCCAGAATAGCATCTTCGTGCGACAGCTTTCCTATGGCGTACAGCCAGCACAGCATCGAGTCGTCAGGGCTCAGGGCTCTGTTCGCAGTTTGTCGGATAAAGTCCTTTATGCAGAACACAGTCTTGTGGTTGGCGGTCCTGTGCGCCCTGACTTGCAGTTTTTTGTCTTTTGACAGGAACAAAGTCAGCTCTGCGTATGAGGCAGACATACGGGCGGGTGGTCAGAGGCAGTGTGTGCTCAGTATGGAAGCCGATTTCGATTTTTTTGTAAAAAAGGAAGCACTTGAATATTTTTTTAAAAAAAACAAACACTTCTGGCTTACTAGTTCCCACGAAGTGTGTTATTTTTTCTGAAATCGCAACGTTTGGTTGTTTTATAATATTATAAACATTATAAACATTATAAAATCGAAAGTGCAGAATCTGCCTCCCCTGTTTTTCTGGTTTTTCCTGCCAAATACGGTCTGTGGGTTCGGGTTCATGAACCCAAGCAAAATGGTATGATTTCTCCCCCGTCTGGACACCCTCC
>Ga0208872_1001570_pt1 | contig 13926 bp, 11 predicted proteins | sample CryBogCBH12Aug08_FD_185508 | JGI IMG/M metagenome (GOLD analysis project Ga0208872, IMG submission 185508) | Freshwater microbial communities from Crystal Bog, Wisconsin, USA - CBH12Aug08 (SPAdes) | ecosystem: Environmental > Aquatic > Freshwater > Lake | place: Crystal Bog, Wisconsin, USA...
CCGCATCAATGTCCAGAACTTCGGTCAGTTTGAGAGAACACTTATCATCGCCGATGAGGGTGCCGAACTCACCTACATGGAGGGTTGCACAGCGCCGAAGTTCGAGACCGCCACGCTGCACAGCGCCGTTGTGGAACTTGTCGCCATGAAGGGTGCCAAGATCCAGTACATCACCGTTCAGAACTGGAGCTCCAACGTCTTTAATCTTGTCACCAAGCGCGGCATCGCCCACGAGGATGCCGAAGTGAAGTGGATCGATTGCAATATCGGCTCCCGGCTTACCATGAAGTATCCCGGCGTAGTCATGAAGGGGAAGGGGGCCCGAGGTGAGGTTGTCTCGATCGCCTTGGCCGGAGATGGTCAGCATCAGGACACTGGAGCCAAGATGATCCATGCGGCCGACAACACGACCAGCAACATCATCTCCAAGTCGATCAGTCTTGGATCGGGTCGCTCCACTTACCGTGGCATGGTCCATGTTCCGAAGCACCTGAAGGGGTGCAAGAACAACACCGAGTGCGACGCCCTGCTCATCAATAGCCACAGCCGCACCGACACCTACCCCGCAATCAGCGTGCGTGGGCAGGGAAATGCCGTCCAGCACGAGGCAAGCGTTAGCCAGATCAGTGCGGAGCAGATCTTCTACATGCAGCAGCGCGGTCTTAGTGAAGCAGCTGCCATGAGTCTTGCGGTGAACGGATTTGTGAACGATCTGGTCCAACAGTTCCCGATGGAATATTCCGTCGAGCTAAAGCGACTCATCGATCTCGAGATGGAGGGATCGGTCGGATGAGTATCTCCACCTCTTTTCCCGCCGAGATAGCAACTTCGAGCACCCCCAATCACTGGCCCGAATGGTTCCGCAAGGACCAGTATGAGGCTTGGGAGCTTTTTGAATCCCTGCGCCAGCCAAAGCGCACTGACGAACCGTGGCGTTTTGCTAATCTGAAGGCGATCGACCTTTCTGATTTCCATGCCGCCGTGCCCGTCTGGGATGCTGCGTCACTGATCACCCGTTCCTCGGCGCACACCAGTCTCGCCGCGAAGCTCATCTTCGCGAATGAAGTTCTCATCCACAACGATCAGGCAGAATTGCCTGCCGGAGTTCTACTCCTGCCTCTGGAGGAAGCCGCCAAGAATCATGAAGAACTCTTCCGTAAGAGCTTCATGACTTCCGAGGTGCGCCTCGGTTCCAAGAAATTCGCTGCTCTTCACCGTGCCCATCTGCGCTCTGGGGCTTTCGTCTATGTTCCTCAGGGAGTCGTTATCGAGAAACCGATCGAGATCTGGCATTGGGTCGAGGGGGAGAATGCCACCATCTTTCCCCACACCCTGATCGTCTTGGGTGAGGGTGCCTCTGCCACCGTGATTGATCACTTCGTCTCATCGCGGGATGAGCGTTCGCTGGCTATTGCCGTGAATGACCTCACGCTGGGAACGAATGCGAAGCTGCATTACGTCGGTGTCCAGCAGTGGAGTGACAAGGCAACTGCCTTCCATATTAATACCACCGAAGTGGAGAAGCAGGCTGTTTCGACCGCCCTGCAGATGAATCTCGGAGGAGCCTATATCCGTGGTGAAAGCGACAGCCACCTCCTTGGTGAGGAATCGCGTAGCGTCATGCTCTCGATCAATCCCGCAAGCGGCACCCGTGAGATTGACCAGCGGACTTTTCAGGATCATTTCGCTCCCCGTGCCACGAGTGATCTGCTCTATCACAATGCGCTCGCGGATTCCTCACGGACCATCTTCGCAGGCCTGATCAAGGTCGAGGAAGCTGCGCACGAAACCGACGCCTATCAGAAGGTCAGGAACCTGATGCTCAGTGATGAGGCCGAGGCGAACTCCATGCCCGGCTTGGAAATCCTTGCCGACAACGTCCGCTGCACGCACGGGGCGACCTCGGGAGAACTCAATGAGGACGAGCTCTTCTACATGATGGCCCGCGGCATTCCGCCCAAGCGGGCGGCGCAACTCATCGTTCGTGGCTTCTTCGGGACTGTGCTGGAGCGACTGGAGAATGAAGATCTCCAAGCCCATTTGGGAGAGATCCTCGACCGAAAGCTCGGCTTTTAATCATCTGAAAATCCTCGATCAAGCACCTTCAAGATCGAGGGTGGGTTCTTTTGGTGATAGTGTTGCGGAATAGACCTCTTTTCCTCTTGCTATTCAAAAAGAAAGACGTTCTTTAGGTCGAAATTATGTCCATTCGCAAACGACTCCCTAAGGTTGCCTTGTTGTTAACTCTACTCTTGGGAGTCATTTCCCCGATTTTCGGATCGTCAGCGGTTCGGGCGCAAAGCCTTCCATCCTTCTACGATCTTAACAGCGATGGGCTTCTTACTCCGGTTAAAAATCAAGGCAATTTGGGCGTTTGTTGGGCCTTTGCCAGTCTCACTGCCTTTGAGAGTGCCATGCTCAAGTCTGGGCTAGCCAATAACCCCACAGATCCATCACTCAACCTTTCGGAGTGGAACATGGCAGCTATGAATGGGAGAGGCCCTTCAACTGATTATGGAGTAAACGGATACGATGGTCTGGGCTCACAGGTTTTTGGTGCTAGCTTAGAAGCCCAAAGTTATTTAACTCGTGGCAGGGGGACTTGGAATATTATTAGTGCATTCGATCAGGGAATTCCTTGGGCCGGAGGAGGGCCCGTAATGACAACAAACAACATTCTCAACAATTATACGTCCGCTAATGCGGCTGCTCTGAATAAGGATAATCTCAGTTCCAATGTACCGCCACCTTCGCAGTCTCTTGCTCCAGTCATGCTATCCCAGTCGATAACCTACGCATGGAATGGGAATACCAATTCACTTGATGGCTTTCAGCAAACGCTGAAGGCAGCTGTCTTGAAATACGGAGCTCTAGTTACTGTTGTAAATTCTGAAAATAAAAATCCCTATGGTTTTCTAAATTATAATAATAGTCCCTCATCGCATGTAGTTACGCTGGTCGGCTGGAGTGATCAAGCTGCCTTGAATATCTTTGGAACAAATTACACAGGAGCTTGGATTATTCAAAATTCTTGGGGAACTGAATTCCAAGGAAACTCTGTAGGTATAGCAGATCCCGTGTCGAAAGAGTCTGGCTATTACTTAGCTCCATTTGCAGATATAAGCTCCAGTTTCGGTGCGAATATCAAGGTAGCAACTGCTTATGTTGTTACTAGTAATGTCTATTCTAATGCTAATAACAGTACTCAATACACTTATGCCCCGTCTGTGCTTCAGAATCAGATCTTTGCTCCACGTTTCTACGGCATAGGATTTAATGCTGGGGTAGAAAATATTGCAGCCGAGAAATTAGCAACCCCCGCTAATTCTTACATTGGAGCATTTGGGCTATGGCAACTTTATTCCAATACGACGGTGATCCTAAATGTTTATACGAATTTTAGTATCACTGATCCCAGCACTGGTACTGGTGGATTCATTGGCAATGCGATCGCCACCCAGACAAATACTCTCAATGCCTACGGTCCAGGTTACAATCTTATGAAATTGACGAATCCACTGAGCGTCAAAGCCGGTGGGGATATCTATGTCGAGGTCAACTATGGCACAAACAATGGAGGTTCAATTCCAGTAGACTTTGAGTCGTCACAGGTTATTCAAGGACTCTCGAATAATAATGCTGGAATTTCTATTTACTCTCCAAATGGAACAAATTGGCAAGATATTACATCCCAGCCAGGAGGTGGCATCTTCTTTTTGAAAGCTAATCGTCTCATTGTTCCTCTTGATAATGCTAATTCCAATACCCCGATTGATCCCAATTATTCCTTCACGGTCGACGGGCTGAACCAGACTGCTCTTTCCTCCAACACTATCAACGGGTTGAATTTTAACGACGGCGGTGTCCTGAACTTGAATGGGGATCTGACTGTCTCGAATGGTGCCTTTAATGTCATCGGTACCAATGTCTCAGGGGCCATCCCAGCAACGGGAATAATTCAAGGAAACAAAAGCCTGATCGTTCCCAACAATTTTACTGTCCAGGGCGGGGGAACACTGGTGGTCGATGCCTCAGTGAAGCCGGTCAATATTCCCGGCAAGCTTCAGATCACGGGATATTGGAGCGCTCTCACCGTAGCCAATACGATGAATGTCGGAAAAAGCCTCAATCTCGATCCCGGAACGATGCTCATGATTGCATCGACGGGGGTCGTGCAGGTTTCTCCTTTCTCATCGGATATCTCGAAATCAGACGGGGTGATCGTAAATGACGGTCTCCTGGTGGTCAAAAATCTAACCATTGGAAGCAATGGTTACTATGATGGCTCTGGAATTTTCCAAGGGAATCTGACGCAAAACGGTCAACTGCTCGCATCATCAACTCCTTCCACACTCGCGATTCGAGGTAACTTCGTTCTCGGTAAGGGTTCTGCTTTCGACCTCACGGTTGCAAGTGCCTCACTCCATGATCAGGTCAACGTGCAGGGAAGTGTCGTCCTGAACGGCACTCTGAATATCACTCCCGTGTCGGGGAGTTCCCTGCAGTTCGGTGAGAAGATCGCCTTTCTGACTGCAGATAGCATTAGCGGTACCTTTAGCTCCATTGTGGCTCCGGATGGATATCGTGGACGTGTCGTGATCGAAGGAGACCCAACGGCTTCGGTGATTATAGCTCCAGCGAGCTACACTCAGCTAGCTCAGGGAAGGAACCAACTCAACGTTGCAACTGCATTGAACAGCTTCATCCCTGCGACAAGCGGCGACCAACTGGTGGTCTCCACCTCCTTGGATAGCCTGACGGCCTCCCAGTACAACCAAGCCTTCAACGCCATCATGCCGACCTTCTACCAGCAGGTGGCAACGATCGCCTTCAACCAGGCCAATGCCCAGAACATGGAACTCAACCAACGCCTCTGGGGGGTGCGTGTGGCCGAGGGTGGGGGATTCACGATGAGCGGACTGGCCGACAACTACGCAATGCTTCAGGAAGGCATTGGAGATGGGCCTGAACATGGAGGCAAGAGTGTCCTCGACTCCAAGAAAGACATCCTGCGCCCCGGACTCGACAACCATTGGGGCATGTTCGTGGATGGCAATGGCATCTTCGCCCAAGCCAACAGCGCCAACATGCTACCCGGATACAACTCCGAGAGCGGAGGCGTCACCACCGGCCTCACCTACAAGTGGAACAAGAACGTCGCGAGCGGCATCTACGCCGGCTACCAAGGGACCTACACCAAGAGCGGATCTAACGGCTCAGGACTGGGAACTGGCAGCAGCCTGATCGACAACGCCGTCCGATTTGGAGTCTTTGGTACCTACGGACAAGAGAACGGCAAGGGATTCTACGCCAACGCCCTTGCCGGAGGCGCCTATCACAACCTCCAAGCCACCCGTGTCATCCAGTACACCGGAGTCAACCGTACAGCCAATAGTTCCCCTGGAGCAGGGGAACTCGATAGCATGCTTGCGACAGGATATGACCTCCAGAAGGGAAAGTTCACCTATGGACCGACAGCCTCACTCCAGTACACCTACCTGGGAGCCAACGGAGTGAATGAAACCGGAGCGCAGAGCCTGAACTTCAACTCCTCGGGCTGGAACAGCTCCAGCATGCTCTCGAGCGTGGGTGCCCACGCCGCCTACAACTGGATAGCCCATCATGGCAGTGGAGGCGACATCGTGGTGGTACCGCAGATCTCGCTCAACTGGCAGCATGAGTTCATGCAGAACCCGTATGCCATCAACGGCAACCTGGGAGGAACGAGTCCTAGCTTCAGCAACTGGAGCACGGCACCCATCAGGGACTTCCTCTACACGGGAGTCGGCTTCACAGTGGAGTTCGCGAAGAACTGGAATACCTCCTTCTTCTACAACGCCTCGGCAGGGAACAGCGATCTCGTCAGCCAGAACATCTTCTGGTCAGCTGGTGTTAAGTTCTAGTTTTCGAACTGGACCAAGGCCTACACCACGTTCCGGCGTACTCTCGGTGGCGTAATCCTTCCGGGACTCGAAGTGCTGTTTGCCGGTGTACTCATCAGGACCGTTGGGATCAACCTCATACAAAAAAAATCTTTTTCTCATCCTTGGTCTGATCCTGTTAATCCGGACAATCCTCTTTATCTAACTGGATGATCGTGATCGAAGGCATCCTCCCATGGAGAAGAACCTTCACATGGAGCAAAGTCTCCGTCTTCTCTAATGAGGTAAGAAAGGGCAAAGGCTGATACTCGATTAACAGGTCGCGCTAGAGGACTCCAATTCCCGGGCGTTGGTACTTGAAGCAGCCTAGGGTAGGTTCCGAGGGAAAGTCCTTCCCGAGGGCGATCGCCTTGAATTGGATCCCCATGGATCCCGGATTCAAGAGTGTTTGTAGGGCGCCCAGATCCCGCCTTGCAGCGTCTCCCTGATCTGTAAAATCGCCGAGCGACCGCAGCCATGGTTCAGCCGCTCCGACGAGAAAATGGTGCTGATCACTATAACCTAGGATGTCAAAAGCGACCTCGCGTGCTGATTGGGCTAGGGCTGTAAAATCGACTTGGGCTGTAATGTCCCTCAGTCCTGGCTCTGGAAGTGGGTCATTGAACCGCTCGTGCTTTTTGAATGCCAGTAGGGTGCCATCGGCACGATGTGGAGCATAGCGGTCTTCTCCCGCCTGACCATAGTCGACGGTCAGGATGACTCCGCGTTTGAGTTTGGCATGCAGAGTGGAGAGCCACGGTTGGATTCCCTGGTTGATCTCAATGCGGAATTCTTGGGGGAGATTCTTCGGGAGATTTTCTGCGGCAGCCAGGAGTTCTGGAGTAGTGATGGGACGTCTGCCCCAGCGTAGTTCTCCTGCTTCCTGTACAACGCACTCTTCTTCCCAAGCGGATCCATTCCAGCGAAGGGAGTCGACAGGAAAGGCATCCAGTAACTCGTTGGAGAGATGGATGCCTGTGAACTCCGTTAACTCTTCCAAGGAGGAAACCCAGGTGACGTTTGTGAATCCCGCCAACTTTTGTTTCTGGCGATCCCGATTCACCGGGAAAGGCTCCACGATGATGAGTCGCACGGACTGGTGAAAGGAGGACCCAGTTGCTGCGATCGCCTTGAGAATGTCGGCCGCCATGCTGGCGTCATTTGCACCCTGCTCGATGATTGTGAACTCAGTAGGTTTTCCCAAACGCTCCCAGACATCGCTGCAGACTGAGGCGAGTAGCCTCCCATAGATGCTCCCCAAGCTGACGCTGGTGAAGAAGTCTCCCTCCTTGCCGATTCGGGCCCTCCCGGAGGCATAGTAGCCATACTCCGGATGATAGAGCGCCATTTCCATGAAGCGGCGGAAGGGAATGGCACCGCCAGACGCAGCGATCTCTTTCAGAATCTCGTGATGAGGATCTGTTGATTCCATGTCTTCCTTTCGACCTGAAAGTCTAAAAAGTCTTCAGTCTAACAAGCTAAGAATCACTGCCCCCTCGTGATCTCGCGGGCGTAGATATTGATCTGGCCGTCATCGCCACGTTTCACCGAGGTGATCTGGAAGGGGCGAAGGTTATCTCTCAAAATCACATTGCCCTCACCAGGAGGGGTTGCGCCTGAAGGGAAATCAACGATCACGCGGACGCGTGCATTGGGCCCCAAAGGAACTCCTGCAATGGCTCCCTGTGGTCGGAATACGGCGCGTCCATTGCCCGAGGCCGTGACTGCAAAGCGCCCTTGAAGATAATGCCGCTCACCGCCGATTCCCTTCGAGGCCATGTTCTGGGCCTCGGAGGACTCCACCAGGCGACCGCGTGGCATTTTTCCAGGCTCGTAGACCGGCCATATTTCCGAAGGCCTTGCTGCCACGGGTTGGTTGGTGGCGGTCATACTGGCAGTGTTGGTCGGGAGGGCTGCTGCGGGTGATGGGCTCGGCTTGGGAGTGGGTGAGGGCGTTGCTTTAGCAGTCGCTGGAGTCGGAGGAGTTGGTAATGGGGTGGGGGTACTGATCGGAGTCGCGATGGGGGTAGGCGTCGGAATTGACGCGACCATAGGCAATGGCGTGCCCACAGGAATCGCCCGCGGAATAGCCGGTGTGTTTTCATTCCCGATCGGAGTGCTTACGGGAATGGCCGGCAGCACCGCGGGTTGATTCACCGGGATGGCTCGTGCGACTTGGGGCGATGTCTCAGCTCGAGATGCGGTCAATGCTTCGCGGGGAGTTGGAGGCTGATTGACCGGCAGTGCTTTAGCAACTTTCGGTTCCGGCGTGGGGGTGGCCATCTCCTCGGCTATCCGACTGAGGTGTCCCGATGTTTTTCCGGCATCGTTGCCCTCCGTGCCTTTGTCACCCGTGATCTTCCCTCCGGACAGGCGTGTAATTTCAGCGGTCGAAAGAATCGGGAGGCCAGCTTCGAGATTCAGCTCCTCCGGTGGTTCCAGAGAGAAGCTGGTTTCACCCTTGGCCGCACCATAGGTGCCGTAGAGCAGCGGCATTGTGGTCAGGAGGATTTTGTTTTCAGAGAGGCGCTCGATATGGATCACCGCCGAGAGATCCAGAGGTTTCTCAAGTTTGATCTGCTGGCCGGTCACCAGAGACCGTTTGAGGCCGGGAAGATCCTTGTCCTGGGCCGTAAAGGGTTGCTCCAGCAGGACCTCGGGTTGTTCCACGGCCTGAAGCAGGGCCACCAATCCCGGTCTGCAGAAGGTCTCGCTAGTCAGGGGCAAGGTCCCCAGCACCCGGTAAGTGCCGACAGCATAGGGAACAAGTTCGCGGTCCTGATGGTAGTTGCGGATAAATCGGCGTAGCAGATTGGAATTGGACCTGCGGATTTCTGAGGCGGTCATCGATCCGAATCTTTCGAGGAGTTGACCTGGCTTCAGGAATTCACCGCGTGGCGCCCCCGTGATCTCGAACCTGAGCGGAGGCTCGATCTTGTGCATTCTAATTAGGAGACGGTAGTTGGCGGCTTTTTCTGGATTCGCGAAGATATAGTAGCTTCCCATCCAGCAGAGGAAAACGAAGCCGATCAGAAGGAAAATGAAGACGGTCCATCCGAACAGACCATCTCTTGCTTCCGCGCCCCTGCGGTGCCCTGACTTTCCTTGATATCCGTAATAGCGCTTGCCTGACATGAATCCTTTAAGAAGAGCGAGGGGCTCGGTCAGAGGCAACCGAAAACGAGGGAACGCCGTCGGATATCACGATGGTTTTTCGTCGCGGGCCGGTTCGAAGGATGTGCCGCAACCGCAGCTCCGCGACGCATGGGGGTTGATGATCCGGAAGCCCGCCCCCGTGAGTTCGTCGACATAGTCGATGGTGCATCCGTCAAGATGTGCGCTGCTCTCGGGATCAATGGCCACCACGGCGCCATCGCGTTCCGTCACCTCATCACCGGGGAGCGGTCCACCGAGACTCATGGCGTATTGCAGGCCGGCGCACCCCCCTTTTTCCACGGCTAGTCGCAGTCCGGACGAGCCCTTTTCGATTGCTAGTCCCCGGAGATGCTTCGCGGCCGGGTCCGTGATTTGGATCATGAAATAACTCTACACGAGCGGCTTCATGTCGTCAAAATACCTTCCGGTATGGGAATTTCAGGGAAGAGTATAATGGTTAATGACTGCAGAATTTGTGGACGTAATCGTCCAAGCAGAGAAACCAAACTGTCCAACATATGCAGCAAGTTGGCGAGGGTCTGCAAAAGATGCTGGAAAATTAGAATCACATAATGCCGAAGGAACCGCATCTGGGCTGGGATATAAACCATCATTTGTTATTGTAACGCTAGTGCCATCCGCTTTCCATGTGCGGATTAATGTTTTGGTCCAATTCAAATTATATCCAGCTGCAGTAACAGAATTCAAGGAGGCATATAAAAACCCCGAGACGTTCATATCTTTGAACTTGATTTGACGAATTAAACTTCCATTGGGACTCAGCCAAAGCACGGCGCTATTGTTGTTGGCGTCTGTTGCTAATGCAGCAGTGATTCCGTTAGTTGAGGGATAGCAAATCACGCCATTCTGAATTGTAGTGAAGTTTACGCCGCTGTTGGTCCAATTATAGGTCCATGATTTAGTTTGAGCATTGGCGCCAATTGCTGTGAATAAAACTAGCCCACAAAATAATACGAATGTTTTCATACATGAGTCATTACAAAGTATCTTACTTTTGTCAAGTGTGATATGGTAGTGTTTTAAACGTCTTATTTCTGATCGGGAGTTTTTTGGAATCTAGAGCAGTGATTCGAATCATTAAAAAAAGGAGCTTTTTTCCCTTTTGGCTTGTCCGCTTCACCGAGAGGCCCGATTTTCCTTACCTCATGAAAGCCGTCGTTACCGTCATGCCGAAACCCGCAATTCTTGATCCAGCCGGAGTAGCCGCCGGCCGTGCCATGGAGCACCTTGGTCTCAAGGGAGTCCGCTCCGTCCGTATCGGAAAATCGATCGAGATCGAGGTCGATGGTGCCGACGAGAAACAGCTCCACGAGATCGCCCATGACCTGCTCTCCAATCCCGTGGTCGAGGATTACAAGCTCGAGATTCTCTCCTGACGATGGCGCCGATCATGAAGGTTGCCGTCATTCAGTTTCCCGGATCGAACTGCGACACCGACTGCCAGGCCGCACTCCTTTCCTTCCCCGGCGTTGAAGCCGAGATCGTCTGGCACAAGGAGACCTCTCTTGCCGGTTACGACGCCGTGGTTCTGCCCGGCGGCTTCTCCTATGGAGATTACCTCCGCTGCGGATCGATCGCCCGCTTCTCTCCGATCATGGGTGCCGTCCGGGCTGCGGCAGATGCAGGCGTCCTGGTGCTGGGTATCTGCAACGGCTTCCAGATCCTTTGCGAGGCGGGACTCCTGCCCGGCACGCTGCTTCGCAATAACGGACTTTTGTTCCGCTGTGAGCATCTCCATCTTCGCGTCGAGAATACCGACACTCCGTTCACCTCCGTGCTTCACAAGGGACAGGTGCTCGACATCCCGATCGCCCATGGCGAGGGAAATTATTTTGCCGATCCCGAGACTCTGGCTCAGATCGAGGCCAATGGGCAGGTGCTCGTCCGCTACTGCGATGCCTCGGGCAACGTCACCCCGGAGGCCAACCCTAATGGTTCGCTGGGGAATATCGCCGGTATCTGCAGTCATGGAAGGAATGTCTTCGGCCTCATGCCGCATCCCGAGCGTGTCTGCGATCCTCTTCTCGGGGGATCTGAAGGCCGGGGGATCTTCCAGTCGATGATCGAAGCGGTGGCTCAAGCCAAGGCAAAATAAGCAAGGGAGTACCGAGGACTCATCGCGTCAACCTTTTCACCTTCTAACTTTTTAACTCTTTCACTTTTCTCATGTCCAATCCCGCGATCACTCCCGAACTCATTGCCAAGCACGGACTCTCCCCTGAAGAGTACGAAAAGGTTCTTTCCATCCTCGGACGTGAACCCAGCTTTGAGGAATTGGGGGTCTTCTCCGTCATGTGGAGTGAGCATTGCTCCTACAAGAACTCCCGTCCTGAGCTCCGCAAGTTCCCCACCACCGGTCCCAGCGTCCTGGTCAAGGCGGGTGAGGAGAATGCCGGCGTCATCGATATCGGCGACGGCTGGGCGGTGGCATTCAAGATCGAGAGCCACAATCACCCGAGTGCTGTCGAGCCCTTCCAGGGAGCGGCCACGGGAGTCGGCGGTATCATCCGTGACATCTTCACCATGGGTGCGCGTCCCGTCTTTCTCATGGATTCCCTCCGCTTCGGTTCCATCGAGGGTGACAGCGAGCAGGCAAAGACAAACCGCCGCCTCTTCGCCGGCGTGGTGGCTGGCATCGCCCATTACGGTAACTGCATCGGTCTGCCGACGATTGCCGGTGAGGTCTATTTCGACGAGAGCTACAGCGGAAACCCGCTGGTAAATGCCTTTTGTCTCGGCATTCTCCGCCATGATCAGATCGCCCGTGGTGCTGCTGAAGGCATCGGTAATCCCGTCTTCTACGTCGGAGCCGAGACCGGTCGCGATGGACTCGCTGGTGCTGCTTTCGCGTCTCGCGAACTGACCGAGGAGTCGAAGGCCGATCGTCCCGCCGTTCAGGTGGGCGATCCTTTCCGTGAGAAGCTTTTGCTTGAGGCTTGCCTTGAGCTCCTTGCCACTGATGCCGTCGCTGGTATTCAGGACATGGGTGCAGCCGGACTCACCTGCTCCACCTGTGAGACCGCCAGCCGCGGTGGCACAGGGGTCGAGATCGATATCCAACTCGTTCCCCAGCGGGCCAAGGGACAGACCCCGTACGAGGTTCTCCTTAGTGAATCTCAGGAACGCATGCTCGTGATTGTGAAGAAGGGCCGCGAGGATGTTGTTAAGAGGATCTTCGAGAAGTGGGATCTCCCTTACGCCGAGATCGGCAAGGTCACTGATGACGGCATGATGCGCGTCCGCAAAGGCAATGATGTTGTGGTGAATGTTCCCGCCCGTTCCCTCGCTGATGATGGCCCGCTCTATTCTCGGGAAGCCGCTCCGTTCACTCCACCGGCTCAACTCGATTTAGACACGGTTCCTCAGGCAGATCCCGAGACTGCTCTGCCGAAGCTTCTCGCTCATCCCAGCATTGCGAGCAAGCGCTGGGTCTGGCGCCAGTACGACCACATGGTTCGCACCGGGACAGCCGTGCTTCCCGGTTCCGATGCCGCGGTCTTCATCGTCCGCGAGGCGAACAAGATCCTGGCCGCGGCCACCGACTGCAACGCCATCTATTGCAAACTCGATCCCTCGGTCGGTGCCCGCATTGCCGTCGCCGAGTGCGCCCGCAACCTTGCCTGCTCCGGTGCCGTTCCGATCGGCGTCACCGACAATCTCAACTTTGGTAACCCCCACAAGCCCGAAAACTTCTACCAACTCCGTGCCGCCGTGGAGGGGATCTCCGAGGGTTGCCGGGCCTTTGGCGTCCCGGTTACCGGTGGTAATGTCAGCCTCTACAACGAGAGTCCCGCCGGTGCGATCGACCCGACCCCGACCATCTCCATGGTTGGAACCATCGCTGATGCAGACCACATCACGACTCAGGCTTTCAAGGAGGCTGGGGATCAAATCTATCTTCTGGGTGAGATCGGTAGTGAACTCGGTGCCTCGCATTATCTCTTGGCCATTCATGGCCGTAAGGAAGGGGCTCCTCCTGTGCTCGACTTCGATAAGGAAATCGCCATCCACAACGCTCTTCTTGGGGTCATCCGCAAGGGACTCGTCCGTAGCGCCCACGATTGCTCGGAGGGTGGTATTGCCGTGGCGATTGCTGAATCCTGCTTCGGTAATTCCTTGGGCGCCTCGATCGAATTTGGTGCGACCAACGACCGTCCCGATGTGGTTCTCTTCAATGAGACCCAAGGACGCATCGTCATTTCCGTAAAGGCGTCGGATGCCGTTGCTCTTGAGAAGGAACTCTCCGCCACGGGCGTTCCCTTCCGCAAGATTGGTGAGGTCAAAGCAAAAGCCGAACTCTCCCTCAAGACAGGTACCAATTCCTACTCTTGGTCGGTTGCTTCCTTAAACGAGACCTTTGAGGAATCGATTCCGAAGTTAATGGAATCCTGATTCTGTATAGGGTCAGGAAAGTTCTTCGACGACCTTGGCGTAAGCTTCCCTTGGATTTTCAGCAGCGGTGATCGGGCGACCGATGACGAGCCAGTCAGAGCCTTCTTTCACGGTTTCTGCTGGTGTCATGACTCGTTTCTGATCCCCAGTCGCGGCCCATGTGGGGCGGACGCCCGGGGTTACAATGCGGAGATTGTTGCCAAGCGAGGTTCGAATTGCGTTTACCTCCAGCGGACTGCAGACAATGCCGTCGATGCCAGCGTCGGATGCGAGTCCGGCGAGTCGGAGAACCTGTTCCCTTGGCTCCACGCTGATACCGGTGGAGGATAACTGCGCGGCGTCCATACTGGTGAGCACGGTGACGGCGAGCAGTAGGAGTTCTGATCCCTCGGCGGCCTTCGCTGCCGCCTCCAGCATGACGGGACCTCCCGAGGCA
>Ga0208872_1001571_pt1 | contig 13914 bp, 15 predicted proteins | sample CryBogCBH12Aug08_FD_185508 | JGI IMG/M metagenome (GOLD analysis project Ga0208872, IMG submission 185508) | Freshwater microbial communities from Crystal Bog, Wisconsin, USA - CBH12Aug08 (SPAdes) | ecosystem: Environmental > Aquatic > Freshwater > Lake | place: Crystal Bog, Wisconsin, USA...
AAAGGGTTTTTAAACAAGGATAATTTGGTGCAAGCGTATCTTGATTCGGACTTTCTCGTTGCATCTACTACGTTTAGGGATGATGAAATACACCTTTTCCGCTATTCTTTAGCGACAAAAGTATCCGATTATCTCAGTGTGGGTCGTCCCATTATCTCCATTGGTCATGCTGACTGGGCAGTGCATGATTATGTGGAAACCCATGGTTGTGGTGTCAGCATAACAACGAATGAAATAAGTTGCATCAAAGAACAACTAGCTAAAACATTGTCCTTGCCTGTTGAAAAACGCGAGGAAATCGGGCGACGCAACCGTGACTTGTGGAAAACTGCCCATGATATTCGCGTAATGGGGCGCACAGCAAGGGAATGCTTAGGTTTAGGCGAAGTTCCCTCGCAACTCTAACTCACTAACACTTACCTAAGAGATGAAACCTATGAGCGGTTACACAATGACCCAACACCGCGTCATCACCAGAAGGGCAGTGATATGGCTTGGTCAAACTTGCAATTTGCGTTGCTACTTCTGTTATTTCCTGGATAAGATCAACACTAGATCCCACCCTGAACATGCCATGATGCCGCTGGACAAAGCCAAGTCCATGTGCAAGACCTTGGTCGAATTTTACGGCTGCAACTCCATCGATATCCAAGGCGGTGAACCCTTGGTTTGGAAAGATATTTATGAACTTATATCCTATTGCAGCGAAATCGGGCTAAAGCCTACCCTGATCACCAATGGCATCAAGCTTGCCAACATGGATGTTTGTAAGAAATTGAAAGAGTCTGGCGTTTATGATTTGCTGTTCAGTATCCATGGAATTGGAGAAACATATGATGAGATAGTGGGTATGCATGGAGGCAGCGATAGGCAATTGCGGGCTATCGATAATCTCCGTGAAGTTGGCATTCCTTTTCGTTTTAATTGCGTTTTGTCAAAACCAGTTGTGAGCCAACTCCCACAGCTTGCGGAAATCACCTTCTCCTCCGGTGCGCGGGCTATGAATTTTATTGCCTTCAACCCCTTTGTGGATCAAACCAGCGGTAAACGCAGCACCGAAACAGTAGCGGGCTACAGCGAAGTCATGCAGGTGTTGACCCCAATCCTGGATGAATTCGATAGACGGGGGGTTGAATGCAATGTGCGTTACTTTCCGTTTTGTGTATTTGAAGAGAGGCATAGGAAATTCTGCCAGAACTTTCAACAGATTGTATACGATCTTCATGAATGGGATGCCGCTTCTGAATATTGGACATCCCTAGCCAATCAAAGGCAGGCCGCATTGCCGTTGTCAGCGCCAGTGGCACTGGACGAATCCATCTGGATTAGACGCTTTCAGTGGCTTGACCGTGTTCTCGTCAGGTGGGGTAAAATCTACCCTGTCACCCGTCCCATACTCCATTTTGCTAGGTCAATTTGGCGTTCGAGTCGGCATACACTCTGCCAACGAAAAGCAAACAAGATACAGTCTGGTGGCGGCTCTTCCTGTTCAGCAGATCCTAGTCATGCTGTAACCCCCCTATTCCAAGTTCCGCCCGAATACTTCCATCCGTTATTGTCGCCGTTAGGCCGTAGAATTGAAGCCTTGTGCAAATTCGCACGGGAAAATCTCATTGGGGATATACGACTCTCCAAAGAGGAATATCTAAACAGACAAGCACGTCGTCTGATGCCACTGGCGGCGCATTCGTTTTTGAAATGCGATTCCTGCAAATTATGTGACCTGTCGCCTATCTGTGATGGTTTTCATGGCGATTATGGCGACTTGTTCACCTTTTCAGAAGCGCGTTCAATTAAGCTTGGTAAGCAAATTAACGATCCAAAGCATTACATCCAGCATCAGATGAAGGTGGTAGAGGAGCAAGAATATTATTGGGCCCTCAACAAGGAAAATCAATAATCAGAGATGCAGGGGTTAAGAGAAAAGCATGATTTAGTCCAGACAAGGCAAGCGCACTTTTTATGTGGTCAGTTTTTGCACTGAAAGGTGTAGTGATTTGGTCAACGTAGCGAGAAATATTAGCAGGTTGTTGAGGAATACAGAACGCATTAGATACCAAAGCCCCCCCCATTTATTGCGATAATTTGACATGGGATTTCCATATAAAAAAAAAGAAACTAGCAGGCGATCCTGTACGAAGTGAAGTGTCAAATCATCACACACAAACAGTGCAATCCAATCAGCCCTACACCTACGGCGGCAAACATTGAGGATATGGTGTACCCATGTGATTGCTTCTTTGCTTGAAAGTCCCTCCAATTTCCATATAGTTATCTTGTGAGAATTTCTGATCTTTGCGCACAGTATGTTTGACATTTGGGATATAGATGCTTCTAGGTTAATCAATGCATCCCATTCTTGGCGGATTGTATTAATATTGAAGGAGATAATGTGTTTCTCTGAAAAGCTCGCAGTTGTCGGTGAATCGGTTTGTCTTCCTAATCCCTGACTTCCTACTATGGTGACTCGATGGGAAAACAAAGTAGGGTTGCTTAAGATGTACCAAATAATAAGGTCACGGTTTTTTGAGAATTCAATTGAGTCGATGCAAACTGCGGCAAGCATCTTCATTCCTCACAATAATCAACTGTAGGAAGGGCGTTTAAGAAAGAATCGACTAAGGCACGCAGACCGTCAGGGTGGTGGAAGTAATGAGGATACCACCAATTGGTCAGAAACATAGCCAACAAAATACCTAATTTGCTTTTAGGGTTTTTGTGGAAAAAATCTTTCCATCCAGTTGCACACAATGGTGCCGCCAAACTTCTTCTAATCTGGCGTGAAAAGTTCCATTCCCAGAGCAGGGCCTGCGTATCTGGAGAGTCGTCTTCTAAAAAATGCCTCAATAATTCTGATCGCCAGGGAGACATGGCAGTTTCGCCAACCAAAAAAGTTGAGAAGCAATCGATCAATGATTCAACCCATAGCCGGTTTCGTGGAATCACCACATGTGATAAGATCCGACTGGCTAACCAAATCCTGCCGATAGTGTTTAAGCGGCAGAGCATAGCTTCATTGGTTAATTGTGGGATTATCGATGGATTGACAAAGCGAGAGATAAAACCATCGCATATGCGCCGTCGATATTCGTTTTCTGAAAATGGAAAAATAGGTTTATATTCCCCAAGTGCAAAAAATCTTAGGGGTGGCCTAAATTTCTGCTGTTTAGCTGCAATGCCTGCCCGGTAAACCAATGGAGGACACAGTGCATCCCGTGCAATTATGTTCTGAGTTACAGAATAGGTGTTGACTCGCATTGGTATTCCATGTTCTTGGAAGGCGCGGTCACCGTGCTCAACATCCTCAAACTTCCCCCATAGGATCGATTCATTTTGTGGACACTCCTTCCAAAGTGACTTTTTGAAGACATATAATCTTCCTGTTAGATAGCATGAAGGATCATAATAAAGGGGGGAAATCCATGGCAAATCCGGTTGTAAGTACACTGAGTCCGCGATAAAAGAATGTTGCGGCGGCAAATTTGACGAGGGGATTACCCCGCAGATTTTTGCCTGCCGATTGTCTAGGCAGGTTGCATAGTCAGCGTAACGTTGCAGGGCAAAACAGCCTTTGTCTAGGGCATAAATGGATTGAAAACCCGTGAATGGAAAAGTATCCCCAAAGCGTGCCATGGCTTGGAGGAAGTCTCGAGGAAGAATTACAGTATCATGCAGTAGACAAACATTGGGGTTGCTTGCATGTTCGACCAAGCGGTTTTTCTTAAGGGCAATATTAAGCGGGGGAAAGGGAATATCTTGTCCAATAATGCGTACCGCTTTGCGATAGCGAAAATTCTGTCCGGGCTCGCCGCATAAGATGATTTCTAGGTTTTCAGCTTTTAATTCAAGAATTCGGCGGACACAGGCATTGAGCGGCGTGGCATCCCCAGGGCCAGATGGAATTCCAAAACTCCAGTCTTCCAAACCTGATTCTAATTCAACGGCTGACATGCGTTGTTTTACATAGTGTCGTATAATGATTGCTTGAGAATAACTTTGTTCTGATTTTAGTTCTATAAAACCAAGGTAATGCTTTTTTTTAAATACTGTATCAATAGTAGCTTTTTCAATGCTAATTATTTTGGTTCCAACAGGCATGCTATGCAACAAGTCCCATAATAGCAGAGATGAAACACTACTATCAGATTCGATGAAGTAAAATAGTGCTAAAGTGTCGTTGGCAAACGGAAATATCAGACGACTGGTGGCATCAACGGCTTCAATCTTTACCTCCCAATTTAAACAAATCTCTTGAAAAGAGTAAACTACAATGTTAGTATCCATCTCTGCCAGAAAGTGTGGCAGATCCATTTTATGAAGTAAAGATTTGGTGGTTGTAAAAAGATGAGCGTTTAATTGAAGCAATACCAGTTTAATCATATTGTACTCAAATTATATTCTGCGGATTCATACCTAGATATTTATCAGGAAACTAATTTATTTTCCTTAGCGTGAACGGTAATCTAGGTAATCATATGAGTACCTTTTTTTCCATAATAATGCATATTGTAAACGCTCGAAATATTAATAGACATTACTATTAACATAGTTCAGGTGTAGAGGATTGTCGGGAGTAGATAACAGCATCTCAATATCTTCAGGTGTTCCAAGCCCATACATCCCATCAAAATCCGACCCTATATTGTAATAACCAATATTGGCTCCGTTTAACAGTAATTGGTTATAAACTGGAGCAACATAAAACTCTCCGTTAACACTCAGATTTTGTTCAATCATGGCATGGGCTGCAGCTATAAAATCCCGACCGCAGCTGAAATTATAGATGCCTACCGTCGCTTCGTCTGATACAACTTGCTTTTCGACTACCTCGGTAATCATACCTTGTCCGTTTAAGCGTATAAACGACCATTTGGGATCGTTGGATTTCATAGTCATAATGCAACCATCCAATCCACCTTTTCCACAAAAGTCCAGATATTCATTGATGTCAATATCTACCCATTGGTCAGAGTTGGCAATCATCAATGGCTCATCAGACTCTATCAGAGAGCGGGCCAACAAAACGGTACATGCCGCACCTTCGGTGATGCCGTTTAATGAAATGATAGCGCAACCTGGCACCCACTGCTCCAGTTTCTCGGCAAGTGCATAGAGAGCTAAATGCTCGGCTTGGCAAAGAAAGATAAATCGGTGTGCACAGCGGGGGCGGATGTTGTCAATGACTAGCTTAATCATAGGCACACCTAATACCTCAATCAAAGGTTTTGGCATAGTGTAGCCTACCTTGGCGAATCGGCTCCCACGCCCTGCCATGGGAATGACAATGTTAAGTTTAGGCATATTCGATAAAATATTTGTCAGAAGGGTTACTAGGTGTTTTTACAATGGCTGTGATCGTGTCCTCAAGGACGCAAAAATTAGTTGGTTCTCCGGGTTCAAGTAAAATAATATCCCCTTTAGCCAACTCCATTCCGTTCATGGTTACCTTACCCTCCACAATCATAGTTATCTCACTGGCAATTTTATGGACATGAGTCAACTCATGTTCTCCAGCGCGATAGTATTTAATGCCTACTTCAAATTCAGTGGTATGCAAGATGGCTGGAGAAAAACTACCTACAAACCAGCCTCCTTTCATATCAGAATGTTTCATGATCTTCATAGTGAATTATTTGTCTATTCGGTAAAATGAATTTATTTCAGAAATTTGACCCTGATTTAGCAGCAACGCATCCATTAAATGGACTTGACCATTAGGGGATTGGCCGACAAACTCGACTATAGTACAATCACGTTCTTTCACACTTCTAATGAAATTTATTTCATTAACTGAAAGAGTTAAAAATATCCGACTTAGTGCTTCTATTACGTTAGACCTTCCTTGCGTTAAACCAAGTAAAGGATGTTTAAGGATGACATTTTCAGAAAATACTGCGTGTAACTGCGACAAGTCGTTGCTAATAATGGCATCATAATAGCTTGAAACTGAACGTGGGGTTGGGCGAACACCGCTATTACAAGTGTTCTCAAGGGTAGCCTCAAATGCTTTTATTGCAGTGGTGTCATAAAAGTTGAAATAGCAATCACTGGGTATTTCATAAACACCGAGTCGTTTATTTTGCAGTATATATTGATTTAGGCAGGAGGATACATAATACGAACCTTGCGTCTCGTCCCCTTTGCGTATTGTGTTTTTTGCAGCTTCAACGAATTCATGGCCTTTTCGAAAATAGTAAAAACCAGCGATAGCCAAAGAACTAATTGGCCTTTTTTCAGCCGTTTCAACCACATCACCATTTTCATCCTTACGCACAAAAGACCATTTCGGGTGAATGGATTTGAAGCAAATAGTGGCAGCGGCATAACCGCCACGCTCAAAGCTTTCCAATGCTTTGTTAATATCAGATTCGATAATATGATCTATTGATGAAATAATTACTGGAGAATCATTATTTATCAAATCAATTGCCAAGAGAGCCGTGCAAAGAGCCCCTTTTGTATTGTTTTGCAAGGTTATCAATTCTAATGGGTCGCTAATCGCTTGTTTGATGACATAATCGAAACTGTAAGATTTTACATCAGACAAGCGAATAATTGCGATAAAGCGTTTTGAAGCTTCAATCTTTTGTAAAGGTTCTAACGCCCGTTCCAACATGGTTTTACCACCTAATTCTATGAGTGGTTTCGGATATTGATAGTCATCATTGTCGAATGTCAACTTGCCAGTCATTGGTAATATTATATTCAGCATGAGGAATTCTCCATACGGTGGATATATTCTTGTATAGCACCGTAATTCACATCTTGCACACGTTGGACACAAAGCAAATTTGCACCACTTGCTTTCGCGGCACGAATACCGTTGTCGTTGTCTTCTAAAATAACACACTCAGATGGTTGAAGCTTTAATGCTGCAATTGATTTTAGGTATATTTCGGGGTCAGGTTTCGGCTGAGTGACATCTTCATTGGAAAGGATGATATCAAAGTATTTTATCAAATTGGCTTTCTCCATCATGACGCGAATGGTTTCGCGTATAGAATTGGATGCGAGTCCAAGCAGGTAACCATCGTTTTTGAGTCGCGTCAATGCATATTCATGTTGGAAAACAGGTTTGCAGTGGGTATGGACAAGTTCCATGGTGTATTTTTGTTTCATTTCATTGATAAACTCATGTAATGAAGTAGATAAACCACGCTCACGGGATAGCATTTCAAGTTTTTTTCTTGTCGGAAGTCCATCATAGGTTACAAGATGTTCGTAGCGGGTTATCTCCATCCCAAAAAGGCCGAGGGCACGGTTTAATGATTCGTAATGCCAGTCTTTGGCCTCAATAAGCACACCATCCATATCAAATATTATGCCTTTTATCGTCATTGTGTTGCACTATTCCTGATTAAAAAATTTATTGGCCTGAACGGGATGATCTGTACATAACATAATGGCATCGGTAGGAATTAATTGGGTAATTTTACGGTATTGTAGCCATTCGGACTCATGCGGGCGACCATGCAATTCAGGTGAGACTATACAGATGCGCTTATTGTTATGAATGTGGTCAAGAATCATTTGATTATCAATCCAATGACTGTCAAATTCATCCATCCATACCCCTAGTGCAAGTTCATAGAACGAGGGGCTAGCTTCATATTCCGATTGCCGAGTGAAGCAAGAAAATCCAGAACGCATATGTTGAATAGCATCTGGTATGGCCATATCAAAAAGAAAATAGTCAATTAAACCAGTTGACTTGATTATAGGGCTTAAAGCAAGCTGTAATCCATCAGACTTAACATTTAGGGCAAGACTTGTGGATTTATCGATTTGCTCATGCAACACCAGCAGGTCTTCAAAATAGATACCTGCTTCCAGCGGTGGGTCATGGGAAATGACAATACGACCATGGAAATCTCTTAAATCTGTTTCTATGCCATATCCATGGGAAAATGCCCGAGAGAATGCTGTAAATGTGTTTTGTTCACTCCGCTCTAACCAAAATCCACGATGTGCAAGAATTTTCATCGTCAAAATACACCAATTTTGTTCAAAAGGTATGCAAAATATTTGAGAGGGATTCTTATTCTTTGATTTAGAATCACTTGCCTGATACGTCTCTTTATTCCAGCATCATTAATGGAGCCATAAAGCAGAGTCAATCTTTCTACCTCTTCTTGCGAATAAATCTTATTTATTCCGAAAGACAGAATGCTCCAAGGAACACATAGGCCAATTTCGTCGATTTCGCAAATGACAAAATTGCCCAAAATGGAACACTCAGAAATCTGTAAAAGCTTTTCTGTCATATGCCATGGGTAGTCAATATCCACATCATATCCATTTTTTTTTAGGCAGGACAGCCAAATATATTGTTCTTCTATATACCGAAAAAAAGAACCTCCCGTAAAGTTCACAATGGGTTTCTTGCAATAGCTGCCCCATTCGCTAATGTATGCTCTAGGAACATGGGGAATATCCCAGAGGTTGATAAGGTCTTGAGTTAACCCAAAATGGAATATATCACCTACATGAAACAAATAAGGTGTCTTTTGTGGATTTTTGAAATAAATGCTCGTCGCCGTAATAGGCTCTTTGAATACTTCGTACCCTAATGCCCGTCTAGTGTGCTGGTGCAAGCCTAAAAATCCAGTATGGTAGAGTACACAATCACTGCGGAGCTTAAGCGAATAAGGTCTTTTAGCCCTAATCAAACCTCTGCACGTACTGGTAATCTGCCGATTGACATTTGAGTCCCTGTGATTTGGCCTAGGCAATGGGCCGGGATCATCGGACATGACAAATTCATCCGCATCAATACCGGATAGTTCACTGTCAGACCATGTGCTAAGAATCAGTTCTGCACCCGGAAGTAACCTTCTTACGCTCTCGACGCAAAGTTGAGTGAGATTATACCCCTGCCGTGTATATCGGATTGGGCCTTGCACGATTACGCTTACCTGATTGTCTTCAATCAAACTCATTACAGATTCACTCAATTTGCGTCATCGTCCAACGCCATGCGGGGCGGAAAAGATTGTTGAAACGACTTCCTTCTGCTCGGTAACAATGTCCAAGCCCTTCAATGTTTACCATCTCAAGCATTACGGAAGCTTCTTGCACAATTCTTTTTTTATAATGAATGCCAATATCGGCTACGATTTTGTAACACCCTTGAGAAAGCGTATTTTGCGGGATTGTCAATGTGAAAATATATTCCCCAGGGCAAAGCTTCGTAGGTAAGTTCTGTATTATGTCATCATGCTGCGCAGAGTACGCAAGATTAACTCCATGTAAATTGGTCAGATCGCACCCAACTACAACTCCTTCAATTTCAACAAAGACATCAAAACAAATTAATACCTGTATTGACTCGTTGGTAAAATATGGTTTCCCCATCTTTTCTGGATGTATGCATAGCTTCTTGATTGCAAGCTTTTCATCGCCTTCAACTCCAACCCAATGAGAAGATAAATTGGAATGGCAAGCGGTTAGTAAATAATCCTGGACAACATTATCTATGGCTCCCCTAGAAAATATATAACCGTTAGAAATGGCTATGCCGGTCGAAGCTAATAGCAGAATAGATGGTATATTGTGGCTAACAAATAAGATGGTATTACCAGACACCCCAAGCGAACCCATTTTATTAATGCATTTTTCTTGAAATTTTGCATCCCCCACTGCCAACACTTCATCAACAATCAAAATTTCGGGTTCTAAATGCGCCGCCACCGCAAACGCCAATCTTACATACATGCCCGAGGAGTAATGCTTTACTGGGCTGTCCAGAAACTTTTCCACCTCGGAAAAGTCAACAATTTCATCAAACTTCCGTGCTATCTCCTTGCGTCTCATGCCTAGAATAGCACCATTGAGATAAATATTCTCCCGTCCCGTCAATTCGGGATGAAATCCAGTGCCGACTTCCAATAAGCTGGCCACCCTGCCCTTGATCCTGACTTGACCCGTGGTGGGTTTGGTGATGCGGCTTAGGATTTTCAGCAGGGTCGATTTGCCTGCGCCATTCCGTCCTATGATCCCAACCCTGTCGCCTTGCTGGATTTCAAAGTTGATGTCTTTCAGAGCCCAAAATTCTTCTTGGGTAGGTATTTTGGAACGGGACGAGAAAGGATGCAACAATTTCTTACAGAATGCCCTGCCGCCACTGACTAGGCTTTCGCCCAGGCTGTCGTAGTGGAAGCGCCGCCCCTGTTGCTCGTGGCGAATCAGGTATTTCTTGCCTAGGTTCTCTGCGCGGATGACGGTGGTCATTGTCGGTTTTGCAGCCATTTGTACAAGTCATCAAGGTTTCGCGCATCTAGCATTAGTTCGCTGAAGGCCTCCAATTTCTCTGTATCTAGTTGGCGCAATGGCACAACCAACGATTCAGGCAAGTTACCAAAGCGCCGAACTAACAAACGCAGAATAATCGTCAATTCACCTTCCTGCTTTCCTTCCAGCTTTCCCTCTAGCTTTCCTTCTTGCTTTCCTTCTTGCTTTCCTTCTTGCTTTCCCTCCTGCCGTCCCTCTTGTAAGGCATCCTGGTAAACACGGGTTTGCTTAAGGTTGATGTCTTGTAAGCCGATCATCAGTTGTATCTCCTCTCGGGTCAAGTTGGGTAGCTTGTATACCAGAATCGTTTCAACGAAGTCTAGCCACTCTTCCCGTGGCATGGGGGGTGGTGTTGGGTGCGTCAATGCCTCCCTCGCCTGTTCCGCAGCTTTTTCGGCTGGGCAGACCATCAGGGACACCAAGCGCATGGCGGGCGACGTGGGGATGATGTTCCTGTAATCTTCCAAGTAGACGCGATGGACTTCCGGCAGGTTTAAAAGGCTGCGAAAGTGCAGTCCGGCATCTTTTTCTGTTGTCCGGCCAGGGTATAGAACAACGGCTTGCCAAGGATGCGGGGGTTAATACTGGCGCAAATACAAAAATATCTCACTGAAGAACCGCGAGTAAAACCCGTCGTCCGGTTGTATCTGCGCTTCGACGAACACATAAGGGCTGTCGCGGCTTCCCGGCGGCGGGATGAGGATGCCATCCAACCGGAAGGCAGTCTGCTTGATTTCTTCGGAGCGAAAGACATAGCCTTCGGACGCATACTCAAGGCCAGCTAACTCTAAGACCGATCCGGGTAGGCGTTGAAACAGGCGGTAAAACAGGCTGTCTGTTTTCATGCTAACTTATATCACATCGGCAAAGCGTTGCTCAACTTTCTGAAAATACCACAATCCGCTGCCAAACAACAGCAAGCCGACCGCAAGCGATATTCTGAAGCTAGGCCAATGGATCGTGACGGAATCATCCAGCAGACCCCAACGAAAGCCATCAATCACTCCCACCATCGGGTTCAGTGCGTAGGCTAGCCGCCATTCTTCGGGGACTAGGTTGCTGCTGAAGCCGACTGGCGATACGTAAAGGCCAAGTTGCAGGATAAACGGGACAACATAGCGAAAATCGCGGTAGCTGACGTTGAGTGCGGAAAGCCATAGCCCGATGCCAATGGAAACCAGTGTTGCCTGTATAAAAAACAACGGCATCCAAGCCAGCTTGACCGTTGGCGTGAATTTCAGCAATGCCATCAGCAAGAATAAAATAGTCAATGAGATAAAAAAATCTACCGCGTTCACAAAAACCGTGCTGACCGGAATAATGACACGGGGAAAATACACTTTGCTGATCATGTTGGCGCTGTTAATCAACGATAGGCTGCTTTCCTGTAGGGTGGACGAGAAAAAATACCAAGGCAGCATGGCTGAGAAAACTAGTATGGTATAAGGTGCGCCGCCTTCGGTGGGCAGCTTGGCAATGCGGTTGAACAGAAACGTAAACACCAGCATGGTGATGAGTGGGCGAATCACTGCCCAAGCCACACCGATGACAGTTTGCTTGTAACGCACCTTAAAATCTCGCCAAGCTAGAAAATAGAATAGGTCACGATATTCCCACAGTTCCCGCCAGAAGATGCCTACAGAATTTTCGCTGGTGATGACGGTTTCGACCCGAGTTGGCATAAGTATAATACTAATAGTGTGAAAAATAACTCGTCAGAAAGGGTCTTCAACAATGCTGGTTTTCATTGTAATGTCCTTCAGTGCCCAAAATTCTTCTTTGCTGGGTATTTTGGAACGGGAGGAGAAAGGATGCAACAATTTCTTACAAAATGCCTTGCCGCCGTTGACTTCGGCTTTCGCTTAGGCTGTCATAACGGGAGCGCCGCCCCTGTTGCTCGTAGCGGATCAGGTTTTTCTTGCCCAAGTTCTCGGCGCGGACGACGGTAGTCATTGGTTAGTCATAATGTCCTCTGAAAGAGGAAATGTCTATTTCGTGTAATGCTTCATAAATCGTATAAACCAGTCGATTCTTGTCATTTTTGCGCAACCAAATCAAGTCGCCCTGCGCATTCTCAAGAATTCGAATCTTGTAGGTCATGGAATAGCTCAATGGATGGCGAATCAATTCGCTGTCCTGTTTCACGTCGAGAATGCCCTTCTAGCAAGGCATTCAATGACCGCTTATCGCTAAGTAAGCGCAATGTCTCTTGCATCGATTCGAACTCTTCTTGTGGAATCAGAAAAACCGTCCCATTATCCGAAACAATCGCGGCTTTTTCCTGTTCACATACTGCGCGGGCAATAACCTGATTTAAATCAGCCGATGCCTGCAGCAAAGTATAATATTGCATTATCGTCACCTTAATGCATATTTTGTTACGCCGGATGCTCTATCCGGGCCGTGGTTTGTCAACAATTCTTCGCAACAAAACCCACGGCATTGCGAATTTCCAAATGATCGCCGCTTTGTCCTATCACATACAAACCTTTCCGATAGGCATACTGGGCAACGCTGTCCTCGATCACCATGGCGGCAACAGCCCCTAGCACCCGCTTGTCGGCGTATGAAGGCAGCAAGCGTTTTATTTTTGCCAGCCGTTCGACATGCTCGTTGACATCATCCACACTCAATTTGCTCTTACATTCAATGGCTACTATCTCAACGTCGTTGACAACCAGCACATCAATCTCGACACCTTCATCCCCCCGCTGTGAACTGACATTACGATGTACTTCATGCACGTCAATGCCTCGTTGACGGAATAGACGCACCACAGCCGGACGCACAGCGTCTTCGATAAATTCGCCCAAGCGATTACCCAGCTTGCCAATGTTGCCCGTCACTTCCTTGATTTTTCTGTCAGTTTCTTTAAATTGTTTATCAGTATCCTGGAACTTTTTATCAGTATCCTGGAACTTTTTATCTGTTTCCTGAAATTTACGGTCTGTTTCTTTTTGCGATTGAGCCAGTTCGCGCAAAATCGCCCAAATATCGTCAGCCATTGTAGACATGGAAAAGCCCCTTTAAGTTGCTTATAGAGTAATTACCCGGCAATTCTCCTTTTGAACAAACCCGCCCTTATTAATCGCTGTCAAGTGAGAATTGCTGGGCGGATTAGGTGTTTTTTGCCGAGGTTCTAAGCACTGGAGAAGGTTGATGTCTTGTAAGCCTATCATCTGTTGTATCTCCTCTCGGGTCAAGTTGGGTAGCTAAAAGTGATGCACAAGAATCGGGCGGCGTTTGAAAATACGCTTGGAGTGCAAGGCTTGCCTTGCCTGCACACGCCATCGTAAGGCAAGCCTTGCACTCCCGCATCACTATTAATCGCACCCAGCTTGTACACCAAAATCGTTTCGATGAAATCTAGCCATTCTTCCCGTGGCATGGGGGGCGTTGGGTTAGTCAATGAATCCTTTGCGTTTTAGAAAAGCGACAATCTCTTCAAACACTATTATAACGAAGACCGCTTCCATGACGAGTAGGTTCAACCTCTCAATCTGTTCCAAGCTATCTTCTGGGTAGTGATGGGAGAATTTGTTTCGCAGTACGGCAGCCGTGCCAAATTCATCGGCAGAACGGATGGCGCCGAGCTTTTCCATCAGTAATGACTTGTCGCGGTTT
>Ga0208872_1001573_pt1 | contig 13908 bp, 13 predicted proteins | sample CryBogCBH12Aug08_FD_185508 | JGI IMG/M metagenome (GOLD analysis project Ga0208872, IMG submission 185508) | Freshwater microbial communities from Crystal Bog, Wisconsin, USA - CBH12Aug08 (SPAdes) | ecosystem: Environmental > Aquatic > Freshwater > Lake | place: Crystal Bog, Wisconsin, USA...
GGTCGCGTGGGCGTAATCCTGAGGGTGTCATGCGCCAGATGGCGGCCATTGTCCAGTCACCGGACCGGCGTCCCCTGCTTGCCAATGTGCGGGTTCCGGCCATGGTGTTGCACGGAGAAAGCGACCCGCTCGTCACCATTAGCGGTGGCGAAGCCACGGCGGCCGCGCTGCCGAACGCGACGTTCGTGCGCTACCCCGGACTCGGACACTCGGTGCCCGAGGAACTGTGGGGCGACATGATCGGACGAATTTCCGAGGTCAGTCAGCGGGCGTAACGCGCGAGACGTCGCGTCCACCGGACTGCAACCACGCCTCGTACATGCCGGCGTAAACGCCACGCGCGGCGAGCAACTCACTCGGCGTTCCCATTTCCACGATGCCTCCGTGATCGATCACGACGATCCGGTTGGCTCGCTGGGCGGTCGTCAGACGGTGCGCGATGAGGATCGCGGTGCGGCCCTCAAGGACCTTGTCCAGGGCGCGCTCGATCACTGTTTCGCTCTGCAGGTCCAGTGACGAGGTGGCCTCGTCGAGAACCATGACGCGAGGACGCGCCAAGAATGCACGGGCCAGCGCCAGAAGTTGACGTTCACCCGCGGACAATGTTTGACCTCGTTCGTGCACGACGGTGTCGAGTCCGTTCGGTAAACGATCAATCAGATCGCGAAGACCAACGACGTCGATGGCCTCATCGATTTCCTCGTCGGTGATGCCCTGTCGACCGAACGCGAGGTTCGTGCGAATGGATCCCGCGAACAAGAAAGGCTCCTGCGGGACGACGCCCAATTGGCTGCGCAGGCTCCGCATGGTGACATCGCGCAAATCAATGCCGTCGAGCAAGATGCGCCCGGCGGTCGGGTCATAGAAACGCGTGACCAGTTTGGCCATCGTCGATTTCCCCGCGCCGGTGGGACCCACGAAGGCCACCGACTCGCCCGGTTCGATCGTGAGGTTGACGTTGTGAAGCACGGGATTGGTGGGGTCGTAACCGAAGGTGACATTGTCGAACGTGATGCGACCTTCGATCGCCGGCATCTGCATCGCATCCGGCTTTTCCGTCACCGACGGCGGAGTCTCCAACAGTTCGCGCAGGCGAATGATCGACGAGCGCCCCTGCTGCAACAAGTTGTATTGCTGCACGAGCAACTGGATCGGCTGAAAGAAACGGCTGAGGAACGAGAAGAAGATGGTGAGGGCGCCGAGTGTCAACGTGGCGTGAAGGTACATGTTGCCGCCGATTCCCAGAATCAGCGCCTGCCCGAGGATGCCGATCATCAAGGTGACGGGTCCGTACACGGCGTTCACGCGACCGGTGAACATATTTGCGTCGCGGTACCACCCCACCACCTGACGGTGATTACGAATGTTGCGGTGCTGACGATTGTTCGCGGTGACCACTCGAATGCCGTACAGCGATTCCGACAAGTCACTCAGCACCCCGGCGATGCCGTCACGACTACGCAGGTAGCCCTTCTCGGATGCCTGGTGGAACCAGATCGACAGGATCAGGAGGATGGGGACAACGAGGACCACCGTCCAAAAGGCCAGCGTCACGTTGAGGACGAAGAGAATCACGAGCATGGTGATCATCTGGAGCCCCTGTTGGGCAAAGGTGCTGATGCCGTCCTGAATGAGCTGTTGGAGATTCTCGATGTCGCTCGTCATGCGGCTCATCAGGACGCCGGCCTTTTCTTCGGTGAAGAAATCGAGACTCAATCGTTGGAACTGCGTGAAGACGCGAATGCGCAAATCGTGCATGATGCGTGACGCGAGACGACCCGTGACGTTGACCTGCACCCGCTGGAGCACGGCGCTGGCCACGGCAATCAGCAAGAAGAGGAGCGCGCACCAGACGACGGTGGCGAAGGAAAAGTGCTCCGGGTTCATGCCGTGGTCTACGGCGTAACCAATCAAGAGGGGACCCGAGATGGCCGCCGCGCTGATCACGATCGCGAGCAGAGAGCTCCCGACGACCCACGCGGGGTACGTGGAGAGGAGCTGCGGTAGCGAAAGACGACCGGGTTCGTCGGGCGTCGGTAGTTGCGTGAAATGAATGTCGGCTGCCGGGTGCTCCGGCTCGGTGGCGAGAATCTTGTTCACGCCGTCCATAAGTTCAGTCGGAATGCCGCCGAAGGGAAGTCCGGTCCCGGCAGAACCCGGGTGCCCCCCCATGAAACCTCCGCCACCACCACCGAAAGCTCCGCCACCCCAACCCATTACTGGTCCTCCGACGTGGTCTGCGCCAATACCTCGGCGTACAAGGGTGTGCTCGCTAAGAGTTCCTCGTGGGTCCCGGATGCAACGACCGCGCCGTCCTCGAGAAGAATGACGCGACTCGCAAGAGCGATGGTGGAGATCCGGTGAGCGATCACGATGGTCGTGCGGTGATCAAGCAAGTGTTCGAGGGCTTCGTGGATTTCTGCCTCTACGTGGACGTCAATGGCGCTTGTGGCGTCGTCGAGGATGAGAATCGGAGGATTGACCAACAAGGTGCGGGCAATAGCGATGCGTTGACGCTGTCCGCCGGAGAGCGTGTAGCCGCGCTCGCCGACGACAGTGTCGTACCCCTCCGGCAGTTTGATGATGAACTCGTGGGCATTGGCCGCTCGCGCCGCGGCTTCCACCTCGTCGCGACTCGCGTTCGGTCGTCCGTAGGCAATGTTCTCGTGAATCGACACGGAAAACAAGAACGGCTCGTCGAGCACCATGCCGACGGCGTCGCGCAGCGACGGCAACGTGAGGTCACGAATGTCATTGCCGTCGATGGAGATCGTGCCACTCGTGACGTCGTAAAAGCGGTTCACGAGACGAGCCACGGTGGACTTCCCCGATCCGGTTCGCCCGACGATGGCCACGGTTTCGCCGGGGTTCACTGTCGCTGTGAATCCCTTCAGGATCTCTGGACCCTTCGCGTAGGAGAAGTGCACGTCCTGGAACTGAATCGCGCCACGCGGATTCGTGAGGTCGAAGGCTCCGGGGCGTTCTTGGATGTCGGGATTCTCATCGAGAATCTCAAAGATGCGCTCGGCACTCGCGCGAGCTCGCTGGCCCATCATGATCAATTGGCCCATCATCATGAAGGGCGCCTGCAACATGAGCAAGTACATGTTGAACGAGAGGATGGTGCCGACGGTCGCGTGCGCGAAAATCACCTGATAGCCACCGAACAGCAACACCAGTGCTGCGCCGAGTTGCGGGAGATTCTGGACGAGCGGCGTGTACTGCCCGCGGATCTCGGCGTCCTTCGTGTACGACCAGGCCACCTTTTCGGCCGCGTTCGCGAGGCGGTTGATCTCGGCTTCTTCCTGAGCAAATGACTTCACGACGCGAACGCCGTTGACGTTTTCGTCAACGATCGTCGCCACATCGGCGAGTCGCGCCTGGGTGACCCAGGAGATGGGGAACATGACGCGTCGCATGCGGATGCCGACGAGGTACAAGAAGGGCATCACCAGCATCGCAACCAGCGCCAGTTGCCAGTCAATGAACAACATAAAGGCAAAAGCGATGACCCCGGACCCGATCTGCACGATGATCAAAGGGGCGAAGGTGGAGTACATCTGGACGCTGCGGATATCGCTATTCGCGCGACTGATGAGTTGTCCGGATTGAACGCGATCAAAGAACGAGAACGACAACCACGTCAAGTGTTCGTAGATCAGTGTGCGTAGGTCGGCCTCGACGTTGTAGGCGGTCGCGAAGACGTACTGGCGCGAAATGACGCCAAAAGCGCCGGCCAAGAGGCCGACGATGATGATCATGATGACGTCATGGTGTAGTTGGTTCGAGAGTGTGCCGACGCTCGCGTGCGACGGGACGTGACCGGGTAGGTCGTTGTCGAACGCCTTGCGGAGCATGTTCGGCACGAAGATTTGCAGCAACAGGCTGAGAAAGGATCCGACGACCGCGATGCCGAAGCCGACTCGGTGTGAGGCAATAACGGGGAGGATCCGACGCCACCACGGGAGGCTCGTATCGCGGGAAATTTGGGCCTTGGCACCCTTGTATTTGGAGCGGACGCCGCCTAATGGATTTACTTCATCGTCGATGGCGCGGTTACCGACGGCATCGATCAATGTTTTCCCCACTCGTACGAGTCTATCGGTGCCCTCTCAACCTCGACCCGGGGCACTCCACGTGGGACGCGGCAGTGAGGTTGTTGCGCGCACGATGCGCTCGACCTGGGTTGCGACGTGCAGGAGCTTCCACTCGTCGTGAGGTCGCGCGACCAACGCCAGACCCACCGGTAATCCGCCGACAATGCCGATCGGCAACGAGAGGATTGGCCAACCCGCAATCGCGGGGGCCATCGTGACGCAACTCGCGAGACCTGAGCTCCCGCCGTTGACGAGGTCGCTCTTCCACGCCGGTCCGTACGCACCAGCCACGAGCACGTCGGCGTTTGTCAATCCCTCTTCTAAACAATGTGTCGCCCACGCGAGATTCCGCTCGCGGGCGTCTCGATACGTGGTCGAGGACCGGCCGCCGGCGTCGCGAGCCTGCACCAAGAACTCGTGACCAAAGAAGGGCAACTCGACGTCCGCGTGTTCTTCTTCGTGTGTCACGACCTCCGCAAGACTGGTCGGACCAGGACCGGGGCGACCAGCGAGATACGTGTCGAGGTCGTCACGTAGGTCGCCGAGCAGGACGGTCAACTCGTCGGCCCATTCGTTCGCGCCCGGTTGCGCGAGCTCGACGTCACAACACGAGAGGTCGTGCGAGCGAAATTGTTCAACGGTCGAAGCGACAAGGGCGTCGGACGCGGGATGGCCGATGAGCCAATTCGTCGCGACGTTGAGCGTGATCGATGATGGAGCCGACGTAGGAGCGGTGCCACTAAGGACGGAAAACAAACGGGCGACGTCCGCGACAGAACGCGCCATCGGTCCCGGACTGTCTTGGCTGCTGCTGAGAGGAACGACGTGGGTCGTGGGAACCACGCCGACCGTGGGTTTGAGGCCGACGACACCATTCACCGAGGCCGGGCAAATGATGGAGCCGTCGGTTTCCGTTCCGACCGCGAGTGGGGTGAGGCCCGCCGCCAGAGCTGCTCCCGATCCCGAAGAGGACCCACCCGCCGTGCGATCGAGCGCCCAGGGATTAGCGACTAGTCCTCCAGTTGCGGACCAACCACTGGTCGAACGGGGCGAGCGCATGTTGGCCCACTGCGACAAATTCGTCGAGGCGAGCACGATGGCGCCCGCGTCGCGAAGTCGCTCAACCAGCACCGCGTCGCGCGAGGGTCGACCGACGAGTGACGTTGCGCCCGCAGTGCCGGGTAGTCCTTTGGCCTCGATGTTGTCCTTGATCATGACGGGCACGCCGTGCAACGGGCCACGCACGCGACCCTCACCTCGTTCTTGATCCCTCAGTCGTGCAATTTCGAGTGCATTGGATGCGTAGGCGGCTACGGATCGCAGGCCCGTCTCGCTGGCGGGATCGTCAATCGCTGCACCGCGCTCGAGTAGCCCTCGAACCAGTTCTTCGGACGACAATGTTCCGTCATTAAGTCGCTCGAGGATGACGTCGGCGTCGAGGTAGGCAAGATCTTCAGACGAGGGATGCGGGTCGGACATGCCCGCCAGCGTAGGGGTCTACTGAACGAAAGCGAAGGCGAACCCGTCGTGACCCTTCGTGCCCACCGTCTGCAGTGCGGTGGCGGTCAACCGAGGATGTTCGCCCAACATGGTCAATACGTTGCGAGTTCCGGTGGTGTTGGGATCATCCGAGGTGGCGTCCAACACCGCTCCTCCCCGCACCACGTTGTCCACGATGACGATCGCGCCGGGCCGACACAGGGGCACGATGGAATCCAAGTAGGCCGGGTTGCTTTTCTTATCGGCGTCGATAAATGCGACGTCGACGCGACCGGCCACGCTCGGGTCGTCGTGGCATGCGGGCAAATTGTCCACCGCCGCACCCACGCGCACGTCCACACGGTCCTGCAGCGATACGGAGGCCAAGTTCTCGCGCGCCACCTCGGCGTGGTGTGGGTCGATCTCGAAGGAGATCACGCGTCCCCCCTGCGCTAGACCCGACGCCAGCCACGCGGCCGAGTAGCCACCTAGCGTGCCCACTTCCAAAATGACGTCCGCGTGGGTGAGGCGCGCCATGAGCTGCAGGAATTGCCCGAAAACCGCACTTACTTGAATCGGAGGTAGTCCCGCGCTGGTGGACCGTTCAATGAAGGAACCAAAGGGATCGTCACCGAAGGTGAGGGATTGCAATAACTGGTCAATCTCTGGCGCGCGTTCTGTCACGCGAAAGGTTTAGGTCACTTCTCTCGAGGTGTCAATGGCGGGGCGTATCGTAAAGGCCGTGACTGAACTCCTGGTTGTTGACCACCCCCTCATTGCTGACAAGGTGCGCGAGTTGCGTGATAAGCGCACGACGAATCACGATTTCTTACGTCTCGCGGGAGAAATTTCTCGATTTCTTGCATACGAAGCGTTTCGCGATGCGCCCGTCACTGTGACAACGGTGGACACGCCCGTCGTGAGCGGCGCACCCGCGGTGCGTGTTGACGAGGAGTACCTGATCGTGCCCATTCTGCGCGCGGGACTCGGTATGAGTCCCGCGGTGCAGAACGTGTTGCCGCGGCATCGCGTCTGCCTCGTGGGACTGCGACGTAACGAAGAGACATTGCAGCCTGACGTGTATCTCGACGGACTTCCCGAACGCCTCGAAGGTGCGTCGGTCGTGATCTGTGACCCCATGTTGGCGACGGGTGGTTCACTCGTGTGTGTCTTAGACATGCTGCGCGCCAAGGGCGCCGGCCCGGTCACCGTGCTGTGCCTCATTGCGGCGCAACCGGGTGTCGATCACGTCCGGGCGCAGCACGACCGCGTCAAGATTGTCACCGCCGCGTTGGATGAACACCTCAACGAGGTGGGCTACATCACGCCGGGACTCGGCGACGCGGGCGACCGCTTATTCGGTCCTCCGGCTCACTGATCACAAGCCGATATCTTCGTGCCACACTTCCGGGTGATCGGCAATGAAGCCACCTAAAAGATTGGTGCAGGCTTCATCGTTGAGGACAATGACTTCGACGCCGAGTTCCTCCAGCCAACCGTGGCCACCCTCAAAGTTGGTCGATTCGCCGATGACGACACAACCAATGTTGAATTGACGCACGAGTCCCGAGCAGTACCAGCACGGCGACAGCGTGGTGACCATGACGCAGTCGGGGTAATCCCGTCGTCGTCCGGCCTTTCGAAATGCGTCCGTTTCTGCGTGCACGGACGCGTCACCTTCTTGCACGCGGCGGTTATGGCCCGCGCCGAGCAGTGTGCCATCACGATGAAAGAGGGCGGCGCCGATCGGTATGCCACCCTCGTCTCGGCCGAGAACGGCTTCGTCGAAGGCGGTGCTCAGCATCGCGACAGCGAGATCTCGCTCCAGCGGTGGTCGCTTGGGATGACTCACAGCCATCAGTATGCTCCACTTGTGAATTCTCATGCGTACACCGTCGAGGTGGGTACGCAGACGGTTCAACTCCCTCTGGTGACCTTGAGCGCCGACTTAACGTTGGCCCTCTTAATCACCGTGGACATGGGCGTCGCTTTCATCGATCGTGCGGGCGCCGAACTCGCAGATCTTCTTCGCCCACACGAGATTGACATTGTGGCGACGGTGGCAACCATGGGCATACCGGTGGCGGCCGCGGTCACCCGCCACTTGGGCCTTGACCAGTACGTCGTCTTGCACAAGACGCCCAAGATTCACCTCGCGAACGCGGTGAGCGAACCAGTGCGGTCCATCACCACCGCGAGTGAGCAACGCCTTCTTTTTGACCGGGCGCGCATTGACGCGGTCGCGGGACAACGAGTGGCCATTGTCGATGACGTGGTCTCCACGGGCGCGTCGACCGGTGCCGCGCTGCGACTCTTGCGCGGGGTCGGTGCGGACGTGGTGGCGATTGGCGCGCTCGTCACCGAGGCCTCACTGTGGCGGGACTCGTTGGGTGAGGATGCGAACAAGGTGCGGGCTCTCGGGCAGATCCCGGTCTTTCGTCCTGACGGTCGAGGTGGGCTAGTCGAGGATTGGCACGGCTAGTCAGCTCGGACGTAATGCCCTACGCGGAGTAGAGGTCTGGTTCGAGTTCTCGTTGCGTTGCCACTTGCCGGGCCACGTACCCCGTCAACTTTTCCAATATGACGTACACCCCGGCGCCGACGCCCATGCCCAAGAAGATCGAAAAATCAGCGCCGCCAAACCACCCCGCGACGCCACAATGGGCCGAGGATGAGCCGTCGCAGTAAAAGGCGCCGTAGTGATTGGAGATCGGGGTCATCCAGTGGAAGGGGAAATTTGACGGCGGCGGTGCTTTGGAAAACGCCATCGTGGATGCCACAAGTCCCATAACGAACGCGACGACCGCATTCCAATTGACGCCACTCGTCCCACCGAAATACAGCCCTTTGGGATCAGTGCGCTGCAGCTCGCCCGGGTGGTAGCGGCGACGCCGCAGGAGCCAGTCGGTGAGAAAGATGCCGAGCCAGGGGGAAATCCACACGATGATGACCCCGACGAATTCCTTCATGTAAAGCGAGAACGTGGACCCCAACGTCGCCCAGATCGTGAGTCCCCCCGCGAGAATGCTGTCGAGCACCACAGCCTGGTACCGCTTGAGTCGCAGACCCATTGCCTGCAAGGAAACTCCCGAGGAGTACAGGTCGAGTGAGTTGATGCCGAAGAGTTGCACGATCGCGCAGAGCAAGAAGACGACCACCAGGGCGCTCGGAATGACGAGCTGGTGGCGAAATGCTTCGAAGGGATTCGAGCCGTTCCATACGCTCGACGTCGAGAGAAAAGTAAACGTGAGTGCTCCAAGGGTCATGATGACGATCTCGGGAACGGCCGTACCAAGAAAGATCCATCCCACCACGGAGCGAGGGTTGGCGTTGCGAGGCAGGTAGCGCGTGTAGTCGTTGCCGCATTCGGTCCACCCGAGTCCGGACAAGGCAATAACAAACGCGAGGCCCGCCATATAGATCTCCCACCCACTGGCGTAGACCGCCACGTGGGTCGTGCCGTGTCGGACGGCGAAGATGCCGAGGATGACGAAGATGGCGGCGAAGGGGAGGATGAGGGCTCGTAACACCTTGACCATGGTGGCGTGTCCGAAATAGGGGAGGACCGCCTGGACGACGACGGCGAGAATGACGAAGACCACTTTTTCGAGATTCGACACGCGAATCCCGCCCATCTCGCACAAGACAATGACCGCGCCCACGATCAAGATGAGGCCCTCGGTCTCAAAACCCAGTTGCGTCAGCCAGTTGAAGAAACTCATGACGCGTGCACCGCGAACGCCAAAGGGAGCTCGTGTGATGGAGAACGCCGTGGTGCCGGTTTCTTGACCCTGCAAAGACGCGACACCCAATAAGAAGAAGGACAGATTTCCGAGCACGATCAGGCTCATCGCGGTCCAAAAGGAGAATCCGAAACCCATCAGGATGGCGCCGTAAACGAAGTATTCGACGTTGAGGGCCGATCCGGCCCACATCGCGCCGATGGTGCGCGGCGTGGCCCAACGTTCGTGTTCCGCGATGAAGTCAATGCCGTGTTGTTCAACGTGAAAGGCGGTGTCACCCGCGGGGAGGTCATCGACAGACTCAGTGACGTGCGACATTGCTCCTCCTTAGTTTTCAAAGTCGACATTTTGCACGTATGACCGTGAACGGTCGGCGCAACTTTGGCTGCATTCTGACGGAGATTGGTGAGACGTTCGTGGATGCAGCGATAGGCGCACCGTTGCTAGCGTGCCTCGGGTGACATCATCCCTTCCGCTCGTGCGCGCTCGTGGGTTGACCAAGGACTTTGGAGAATTCCGCGCGGTCAACGGTATTGATTTTGAGATCTCCCGCGGAGAGAGTTTCGGTTTCCTTGGTCCGAACGGTGCGGGCAAAACGTCCACCATGCGAATGGTCTCCGCAGTAGCCACCCCGACGGCCGGTGACTTGTCCATCTTCGGACTTGACCCGCACCAGGACGGGCCCGCGATTCGGGCGCGTCTTGGCGTCGTGCCGCAAGAGGACACGTTGGAATTGGAGTTGACCGTTCTCGACAATCTCCTGATGTTCGGTCGGTACTTCGATCTGCCGCGCAAACTCATCAAGGAGCGGGCCACCGAACTTCTGGAATTCGCCAAATTGACCGAACGCGCCAATGACAAGTGCGACAACCTGTCCGGCGGCATGAAGCGACGACTGACGATTGCGCGCTCGCTCCTCAATCAACCGGAACTATTGATTTTGGATGAACCGACGACGGGCCTCGACCCGCAGGCTCGACACCTCCTATGGGAACGTCTGTACCGATTAAAGAGTGACGGCGTGACGTTGATCATCACGACGCACTACATGGACGAGGCTGAACAACTCTGTGACCGACTCGTCGTGATGGATCACGGTGACATCGTGGCCGAAGGCGCCCCGCGCGAACTCATTTCGCAGCACTCGACGCGAGAAGTGCTCGAGCTGCGCTTTCCGGTCGACGTGACGACCCCACCAATTGATCTGCTTGCTCCGTTGGCCGATCGACTTGAAGTCTTGCCCGATCGGGTCCTGCTGTACGTGCACGACGGCGATGACACGCTGCGAGCGGTTCACGCGGCTGGTGTCACACCGGTAAGCGCGTTGGTTCGACGCTCCACTCTCGAAGACGTCTTCTTGCGTCTCACCGGACGCACGTTGGTGGACTAGTGAGCGTCGTGACCGCCACTCAGAATGTGTCCACACGACACCGTCCCGCGTGGTTCCGCGCGCTCACCTACGAGGCCGCCTTCTATTCCAAGACGTGGCGAGCCTCGGTCATCAGCAGTTTCCTCTTCCCAATCCTGTACCTGTCCGCCATGGGGATCGGCGTCGGCCACTTGGTGAATGCACACACCGGACTGGTTGAGGGTCGTACGTACCTGCACTTTGTGGCACCGGGACTTCTCGCCATCACGGCCATGCAGCTGAGCGTGGGCGAGTGCATGTGGCCCATCCTCGCGGCCATTAAATGGGTGCGGACGTATCACGCTGCTGTCGCGACACCACTCGAACCCGGTGATCTCGTGACCGGCAAGGTGTCCTGGCTCGGCACTCGACTCTTTGTGACGACCGCGGTCTACGCCGTCATCATCGCGTGTTTCGGTGCGACGTCATCCTGGACGGCGATCTTCTTGCCGTTCATTGGGGCGCTCATTGCGGTCGCGTTCGCTGCGCCCTTGATCGCGTTTTCGTCACGCGTGGAATCCGATGTCACGTTCACGATGCTGTTCCGTTTTGTCGTCGTGCCGATGTTGTTGTTTTCGGCGACGTTTTACCCCGTGAGTCAGTATCCCGAAGGTCTGCGATGGATCGTGCAACTCATGCCGCTCTACCACGGGGTGGCACTCTGTCGATCGGCCGCCTTCGGAACGGGTTCGTTCGGACCGTTGCTCGCGCACGTCACCGTATTAATCGCGATGGCCGTCGTGGGCTACGTCGTTGCTCGCAAGAACCTTCGACGTCGGTTGGTGAGTTGATGAACTCCGCTCTACGACTCACGCCGCAGTGGCGATTCGGATCCCGTCGCTCGCTGTACATCCTGGAACGCAACATCATGGCGTACAAGCGCCAGTGGCCCGTCTTTGTCTCCGGTTTCTTTGAGCCGCTCTTCTACCTCCTCAGTATCGGTATTGGGCTCAACCATCTCGTCGGTGACGTCCATGTCGGCGGCACCACAATCTCCTACGCCGCGTTCGTCGCTCCGGGAATGCTCGCCACGTCAGCGATGAACGGCGGGATCATTGATTCCATTTTCAACGTCTTTTTCAAGTTGAAGGTCTCGCACGTTTACGAGCCGGTACTGGCCACGCCTCTCGATGTGAACGACATCGCGCTCGGTGAAGTCTGGTGGTCTCTCACGCGCGGCGCGCTGTACGCCACGTCATTCATTATCTGCATGGTGCTGCTCGGTGACGCGGGCTCACCCTGGGTCGTGCTGTGTTTGCCGGGAACGGTTCTCACGAGTTTCTGCTTCGCCTGCGTGGGCCTCGCGGCGTGTACGTATTTGCGTTCGTGGCAGGATTTTGACGCGGTCAACATCGTGCAGTTGCCGTTGTTCTTGTTCTCGGCGACATTCTTTCCGCTGTCGTTGTACCCCGGATGGCTGGCTTCCATTGTGGTGTTCTCGCCGCTGTATCAGTCGGCGGCTTTGCTACGAGGTCTCAGCCTGGGACAATTTTCGTGGGTCATGTTGATCCACGTGTCGTATCTCTTTGCGATGGGCATGGTCGGCCTCGCCATTGCCGCGCGGCGCTTTCGCCGAATCCTCGCCCCGTAAGCGTTAGTTTCGGCGCATGGATCCTTACGCCGAAGCATTCCTGGCGAGCCGCTCTGCCGTCACAGCCCTCGCGCGGTCACTTCCCGAGGAGACGTGGAACGCAACCTCCCCGTTGACGCCGAACTGGAGAGTCCGTGATGTTCTCGCCCACCTCGTGGGCGTGAGCGAGGACATATTGTCGGGTCGATTTCCCGGGGACGACATGGACGCGTGGACGGCTGATCACGTGGAGCGGTCACTAGGTGACTCGGTGGTCGATCTCGCCGCTCGTTGGGAAAGTACCGGCATCGAGGCAGGCTTCAACGAGATGTTTGCTCAGATGTTGTTCGATCAGATTTCGCACGAGTACGACATTCGGTACGCGTTGGGTGTCCTCGGCGAGCACGACACGCCCGGCATCCGACTGACCCTTACGTTCGCGAAACGAATCATGAGGGGCGAGCGCGCGTGCACGCTCGTCCTCGACGGTGAGACGTACGTCGCGCGCGGTCGCGACGAGGGTGCCGAAGGCATCACATTGCGGGCGACGCACTTTGAGTACTTACGTGCCGCAACGGGTCGACGAAGTGAAGCTCAGGTGCGCGCCATGGACTGGACGGGTGATGTCTCCTACGTCTGCGAACAACTTTTCGGAAGTGGATTCTTCACGCCGTCAACCTTCGATGTACACGAGTAGTTCGTCTCCTTCAAATTAGGAAGCTCTTAGAGCGTTCGCATCTTTCATTCACCTGCGGTGTCGAAACTGTCGGTCGTCGGGAACAATCCCGGCTTCAACCGAAAGGAAGTTTCATGACTCCCTCCCCCAAGTACCAGCGCGTACGACGCCTCGGAGCGACGGCCGCCTTGGCCGCCGGTTTGTTCGCGGGCGGAATCTCGGTCGCCTCGGCCGCGACCCAAACGCACAGCTCCACCTCCACGACGACATCCGCCCAACACCCGCACCAGGGTGGACGTGGCCCCGGTGGTCCCGGTGGCCCCGGCGGTCCTGGCGGCGCCGGTGGCGTGGTGACGGCTGTGAGTTCGTCATCGATCACGGTAACGACGCCTCAGTCCACTTCCGCTACCTACGCCATCACGTCGTCGACGGCGGTCGAAAAGGATCACGCGACCGCCGCGCTGAGTGACATTGTCGTGGGCGACCGCGTCAATATCCGTCCTTCGGCGCAAGGATCAACCACGGCCGCGGAAATTGACATTGACGTTCCGCACCTGGCGGGCCAGGTTGTGTCCGTCAGCGGCAACGTGATCACGGTGAGCGACCAGGAAGGCTTCTACCGCACGATTGACGTGTCCTCGTCGACCACGTACGCCAAGAGCGGTGCGAGTTCCACGTTGGCCGCGGTGACGGTGGGGTCCTTCATCGGGGCCGAAGGCTCCATTGCCTCGGATCACACCACGCTCAACGCGTCGTCGGTGACCATTGGTCTTCCCACGCCGCCGGCGGGTGCTCCGACGGGAACACCACCTGGAATGTAACGAAAGAGCGCTGGAGGTGACCACTTGGTGGTGGCCTCCCGCGAGAACCCCGGCGACCGGCGTCGCCGGGGTTTCGTCGTTTCACTGGGTGTCCGAGAAACCCTTAATTTTTCT